>ENA-OQJH01000500-OQJH01000500.1-human-gut-metagenome-genome-assembly--contig:-NODE-500-length-21300-cov-1.840079_pt1 | contig 21300 bp, 16 predicted proteins | sample MGYA00242597_ERZ504763 | MGnify/ENA primary metagenome ERZ504763 (study PRJEB26092, sample SAMD00036359) | human gut metagenome | host: Homo sapiens | study: EMG produced TPA metagenomics assembly of...
GCAGTCCCCCCTTTTATGCCTAGATAAGCATCGTTGGGCGAAGCCCATCCACTGCGGTAGGCAAAAGTAGGATTGATGCCTCTGTTGATCCAGAAGTTGGACTTCGGCTGGCCGATGGTCTTGAAGTCGGACATTGCCCGGAACACGAGCATGGAGGGAAGCAACCGGTGGGTGATGAAACGCTTGCTGATATTTTCGGCAAAGTCGGAAGGCAGTTTCCGCAAGGCCTGTTCTTCGAGCCACAGTAAGGTGGGGTCGTTCTGTTTGGCAGCAAACCAGTATTGCATGTTGTTGATGGATGCCTGCGAACCGCTGTCGGAGAAGTTAAAAGCCTTTCCGGTGGGTGTGGTCATGAACTGCATGAAACGGGCCGACTGCATGAAACCGGGTGCCTGGGTCAGTCCGGCTTCTGTTCCGAAAATGGTTTCCATGGCCGCTACCATCATTACCTGAAACGAGGTTCCGTAGCCCCAGTAGGTATAACCTTCGGGATATCCGCCATCGGGGCCATAGCTGCCCAGCGCGGCACGGTTGGTTTCGACCGCTTTTTCGATGATCCGTTCTGCCTCCTGCGGATGGTTTTCGTAGGTGGCCAGTGCACCGTACACCAGACCAGCGTTGCACACCTGGTTCCAGTTGCTGGTCATCCGGTAGAAGCGGGCATGCTGGAAATTGTCGGCTGCACGGAATCCCTTCGTATAAATGGCGTCGGAGAGCGTCTTTCTGTCGGCTTCGGACAGATAGTCGTACAGCCAGTCGTAACCGATGGCTACGGCCATTGTCATTTCGCCTACGTCGAGGAAGTGTTTCGGATTCCAGTCCGTGAAGTTGCAGACGCTCAGCAGTTCTTTTCTGGCCCGCTCGGCATACACTTCCTTATCGGTAATTCTGTAGGTATAGGACAGGAAAAAGATTCGCTGCAAGGCTTCCCGGGATGTACCCAGGATTCTCCTCCCGATCTGCACCCGTTTGAGCGGAGTCTTTTCAAGATAGCCGTCGCAGACATCGAGGATGCCTTCGTGAATCATCCGCATGGAAGCGTCGTTTTTAATCAGTTTTTCAATTCTGCCTTCTTCTCCGGCTTTCAGAAGAAGACGGGGATGTCCGGATATCCTGCCATAGTCGAAAGTCTGTCCGGTCAATGTCATTCCTATCACAAGGAAAAGCGATACAAGAAAACTTTTTTTCATATATTTGAGTATGTTAAGTTGAATATGCTGTTTTGGCAAAAATCAAGTTTTTCGACGAAAGAAAATTTCAAATTCGTACAGAATAATAGTATTATCGTCTGCATGGCACACCCGTCCGACAACGAGACACGAACAGCCCGAACAAACGGCGGACTGAGGAAAAGAAAAAGTTGGAAGAATAAGATATTTAATCTAAATTTGTCCCCGTTAATCTGAATAACAAAGCATAAACCATCATTCTGCCAATCGTATATGCGAGCACTGTTTCTTGCCATATTATGCCTGTTTACAGGCTTAGACTGTATCCGTCCAACCAGCGCGACATCAATGTCAAGGTAGTAGACGAACGTCTGGGTCTTTCTCATCAGTCGGTCAACTGTTTTTGGGAAGACGAATTCGGCTTCATGTGGATTGGAACCCAGAATGGTCTGAACCGCTTCGACGGCTATGAGGTAGAGACTTTTTTGCCGGATAACCGGAATCCGTACAGCATTCTTTCGAACAACATCCGCCAACTGTGTGGCGACCGGAACGGTCATCTGTTTGTCAGAAGTCTTCAATGTGTAGAAAGTTACGACATGCGCACCGAACGTTTTTCCGTCATTTACGAAGGCACAACAGGAGCAATGACCTGTATGCACGATTCCTTGTTTATTGCCTCAAGAAACAGTATTTATGTAAAGCCATTAGCCAGCCACCAATTTCGGTCAAATATACATTACCTGATGAAGAAGAAATAAATCACATGCTGATAGACGATGTCAATAGCGAGGTAATAGTATCGACCTTGACCGGAAAACTATATTTTATTGACCTGAATACCGGAGAGATATTGAATAATCTGCAAACCGGCTTTTCCAATAATCTGTATCTGGACAAAAAACAATTCTTATGGGTCAACCTGCGCGATAAAGGACTGATCAGGATGAAAAACAGACAGATTATGAAAACTTACACCACATCCGACGGATTGATTCATGACAATGTCCGGACAGTATCTCAAGTTAACGATTCTTTGTTCTATATTGCCACCTATGGTGGTCTGACAATTACTTAACACCGTAAAAAATAAATTTACTACTTACGAATACGTTTTGAATGATGACATTTATGATGTTCGTTCCATTACATCCATGTATCTGGATTCGAACAAGACATTATGGATGGGGACCTTTTACAGAGGATTACAGTATTACAACACGGCAAATGATCGATACCGTTTTTGGGGAACATCCAAACGAAACAATAATATCTTATCTTCCAATATTGTATCTGCCATTACGGAAGACAAAAATGGAGGTATATGGCTCGGCACAGAAGGAAAGGAGTCGACGCATTTAATTTGAAAGCCAAAATCTCTTACCAATCACAATCAGACATTGTCAAATCTCTCTTTTATGACCCCCAAACAGACGAACTATGGATTGCAACTTTATTCGAAGGTGTCAAATCGTTAAACCTCCATTCTGGAGTTATCAAAAACATTGCACCTGCCATTTATGATCAGAACCATGTAAAAGTTTTATCGCTGATGAATCCTATAAAATGATCATCTCACCGCTAAACGACAACAGATTATTATTGGCTTCCCGTAATGGACTGGTAGAACTGGACAAAACCAACAATCGACTGTATAAAGTGGACGACAAGACTGTTTTAGGCGAAAACGTTTCACAGGTATGGGATGTATATCAGGACAACGATACTCTTTGGGTAATTACGTCGTACAAGCTGTTTTTAATTGACCTGAAGAAGAAAAAAAGGAATGCGTATACTTTCGACTATATTTCGCACCGCAAAAACAAACAGCATTTCAACTGCATATTAAAATCTCGTAGCGGAGATATATATTTAGGAACGACCGGTTCGGGCTTAGTACGCTATTGTAAGAAAAATCACTCTTTTGTCTTTTACGGCCAGCAAGAAGGACTTGAAGGCGGATTCATTCACGGCCTTCAACAATGTCCTTTGGACAACCATATATACATAGCAACCAATATCGGCATATCTCGTTTCACAGAAGAGAACAACCGTTTCGAGAACTTTAGCTATCGTGACAACTGGCCTATATTTTCCATCACTCCAGGAGGCTTCTACATCTCCAAATCCGGGACGTTATACGTAAACGGACGCGACGGATTAGTACAAATAGAATGTGAACAATTAAAACAATCGCCGGTCGACTACCAACTCTACATCAAGAAAATTTGGGTCGACAACCAGGCCGTCCAACCGGGTGATTCCCTGCTGATGGAAGCATCCCCGTTGTTCCAAAAAGAAATGACCCTCCCCCCTTATACCAACTCGGTATCGTTTGCTGTGATTGCCAGCAACTGGAACAATCTCTCCAATGTAGAAATGGATTATAAGCTGGAAGGATTCGATAAATACTTCATGCCCGTATCCAACCACCGGATTAATTATACTAATCTTTCTCCAGGAAAATACCGTTTAATTGTACGCGGCAAACAAGCCGACCTTACGGGCGATTATCCCCAAACAACATTCAGCCTGAGAATATTGAGTCCTATTTATGCCCGGTGGTGGTTTGTAATGTCAGTATCGGTCATTGTTGCCATAGTCATATACATGCTGCTTTCGATGTATTGGGGGCGTTACATTCTACGCCAGAAACTAAGGGAAGAAAAACTGGAAAAAATCCGCAATGAAGAACTGAATCAGAAAAAGCTGCGTTTTTTCACCAATATTTCCCACGAATTCCGTACACCGCTGACACTAATCATGGGGCAACTGGAAGTGCTGCTGATGCGGCGTGACATCAAACCCTCCATCTACAATTTGCTCCTCGGTTCCTACAAAAGTGCCAAACGGATGAATGCACTAGTCAATGAAGTTATTGACATACGCAAACAGGAGCAGAATTGCCTGAAGCTGCAAGTCGCGCAATACGATTTGGTAAGAATTAACTTCAAGAAATCTGTCTGTCATTCAAGGATTATGCCGCACACCGGAACATTGCATTCCAATACACACCCCATGCAGAAACAATGGAAGCATGGATCGACCGCAACCAGATGGAAAAGGTGATTTACAACCTTATCTCGAATGCCATGAAATACACGCCCGAAGGCGGTACTGTCACCATAGACCTGACGGGCGAAGAAGAATGGATCGTAATACGTGTCAGTGACACGGGAATAGGTATTTCGGCCGAGACCTGCCTCACGTGTTCGAACGTTTCTGGCAGGCCGATGCAATATAGACACCGGTACACATGCTCTGGCATCGGTCTGGCGCTGGCCAAAGGTATCATCGAAATGCACGAAGGAAAAATAGAAGCCGCCAGTCAGGTAGGCAAAGGCACGACATTCACCATCTGCCTGAAATACGGATGTTCGTTCTCGGGCAGCCAGGTTGTTGTCAGAAAAAAGGCAGAGGTAATAAAAGAACCTGATATATTACCCCTAAAACCCGATGGAACAGTAAAAAGTTGGAAGTGGCGCAAGCCAGAATATTGGTGGTAGAGGACAACTCGGACTTACAGCACTTCTTGATGCAAATATTCGGATCGCTTTACGAAGTACGCGCCGCATCTAACGGCGAAGAAGCTTTGTCGATAGCCCGCGAATGGCAGCCCGACCTAGTATTAAGCGACATTATGATGCCTGTCATGTCGGGATTGGAACTGTGTTCCAAACTCAAGACCGAAATGGCCACCAGCCATATTCCGGTGGTTTTACTCACGGCAAAAAATGCAGAAGAGCATGTGGTGGAAGGACTGCTGACAGGAGCCGACGATTACATCACCAAGCCTTCAACGTCAACATTCTGATAACCCGTTGCAACAACATCATCAAAGAAAGAAGACATCTGCAAGCCATATACAAAAAAGATGTCGAATCGGACAGCAGCATCCTGACGGCCAATCCGGAAGACAACAAACTAATCAGCACTGCCGCAGAAATCGTAAACAAACACCTGGCAGATACAGAGTTTGATGTACAGACTTTTGCTCGCGAGCTTGGGGTGAGCCGCACCATCCTGTTCTCGAAAATCAAAGGTATCACCGGACAAACGCCCAATGAGTATATCGCTTTCTTTGCGTCTGAAGCAGGCAGCATCGAAACTACAGAAAGAGCCGGATAAGAGCATCTCCGACATAGCCTATGAATGCGGATTCTCTTCGCCAAGCTATTTCATCCGCTGCTTCAAAACAAACTTCAATGAAACGCCCGCTTCATTCCGTAAACAATTAATTAACAGATGTATACAAACAAAACAAACATAAAAAAAGTACGTTTTTAAATTATTCCTGAATGATTTTTATATGGTTATTGTAGAATAATGCGCTACTTTGCAGCAAAGTTCAAACAATAATTATATGAGAAGAAACCTATCCTTATTTTTAATGCTATGTATAGCCATAGCAGTTGGAGCAAATCCGAATTACGATAAGAAAACTTATCGGATGGTAAAAAGCGCATTGAACAAAATCGGTAGAACATTCGATGCGCATGTATGAAAGCGTTAAGAATAATAAAAACCAATTTCCACGTACAACCGATGAAAAAGGTTTTGTAACAAGCAAAGCATCGTGGTGGTGCAGTGGATTCTTCCCCGGCACCTTATGGTATCTTTACGAATACTCGCACGATAAAGAAGTACGCGAAGCAGCCGAAGACATGACCGAACGCCTGAACGGAGAAGTCTACAACAAAAAAGACCATGACATAGGTTTCAAGATCAATTGTAGTTTCGGCAACGGCTATCGCCTGACCCATAACGAAACTTACAAGAAACAAATCATTCAGGCCGCCCAATCGTTGGCAACCCGATTCAACAAGACAGTAGGCTGTACGCGCTCGTGGGACAGAAGAGACTGGGGATTCTGCGTCATCATCGACAACATGATGAACATGGAATTGCTGAACGTCGCTTCCATTTATTCGGGAAATCCGTCGTTTATGGAGATGTCCAAATCGCATGCCGACGTGACAATGGCCAATCATTCCGTCCGGACTTCAGCTGCTACCATGTAGTAGGCTACGACGAAGTAACAGGCAAAGCCCAACAGAAAGTAACCCATCAGGATACGCCGACAATTCCGACTGGGCACGAGGACAGGCCTGGGCATTATACGGCTACACGATGATGTACCGCCAAACCGGTGACACCCGTTACCTAAACCATGCTGTCAACGTTGGCAAATTCATTCAAAGCCATCCGAACATGCCTGCCGACAAAGTTCCTTACTGGGATTTCGACGACCCTAAAATCCCTCATACGTATCGCGACGCTTCTTCGGCTGCCATTATGGCTTCGGCTTATCTGGAATTGTCTACTATGGTAAAAGACCGGAAGCTGGCCAAAGATTTTTTCCAACTGGCCGAACAGCAATTGAAATCATTATCCTCGCCAGAATATTTTGCGCAGACAGGCACAAATCACAATTTCATACTGAAGTATTCTACCGGCAACCTCAACAGAGGTTACGAAGTAGATGCTCCCCTTTCGTATGCTGACTATTATTACGTAGAAGCAATGATACGCTACACCCGACTGATTGACGGGAAACCCGTAGTTGCCCCCATTACAGAATAAATGACTAAACAATAATTTATTTATTTGAATCGTGAATTCAAGCCTTCCGAAGGAGAAGAAATATTAACTGTTGTCCGTAAAGACCTTGATGATGCAATTAGCGCACTTGATTGGGAACTTCCCCAAGGGGCAAGTTCAGAACAATATGGCCGTGTGACAAAAGGAGTTGCCAAACATGTACGTGCACAAATAGCAATGTGGGATAAAGACTGGGATACAGTGATTAAACATGGTGAAGATATTTTTGCCCACACTGAAGTACATGAAATGGAAGCCAAATTAGAGGATGTCTTTTTAAAAGATGAAAATCTCCGTTCAAAAGAAGTATTGATGGCTTATCAATTCTCTAAAAACTTAGGAGGTGGAGGACATGGAAATCCTTTAGCCGGACACCGTTTGTCACTGATAACTACGGCTCAATATTCCAAACTGACAGGTTGTGTCCCAGAAGCTATTCAAGGAGGTTATGGATGGGGACGGGCATACCCTAATCAATATCTATTGAATTTATATAATAAAGAAAAAGACACCCGATATACCAATATGTTTAAACATGACTTTTTTACAACGATCCATCATACGAACGATATGGAGAAAAGATTGATCCCAGGGAATATAAAAGTAACTATATGAATTCCCTACACTCTATGTCGAAGAAATTCTTTGATCAATGGACTAATGCTGATCAACCAGATCGTATGTCAAGCTTTAGAGATGTTATTGTTTATCGCATGGGCGAAACTGCACTAATGCTTTGTGAAGCTTATTTTAATAAAGAGGGAGCTACAAGCAGCAAAGCACTAGAATATTACAATAAAACATGGCAAAGAGCTGGAAATGAACCAGAGACTTCTTTAACCATGGATAAAATCATAGACGAATATGCCCGCGAATGTAGTTTTGAAGGGGTACGTTGGCCTTTATTGAAACGCTTAGGTATTTTAGGTGAAAGAGTAAAATTGCATGCAGGTGAATCGTTAGAGGAAAATCCATTTTTAAATAGAGACTATATAGAACCACGGGAAAACTTCGTAATCGGAAAACATGAAGTATGGCCGATTCCTCAAATTCAGTTTGATTTGATGGGAGGCGAAAAAGTGTTCCCGCAGAATAAAGGTTGGTATTAATTCCGAATAATAACTAACCTCTAGTTGTCGAATTCAGTAAAATGACAAAAAAATAAAACGAGACATATATGATTAATGGTAAAAAATTGTTTTTAGGAATTGCTGCTTGGCTTCTTTTCTTGTGTGAGTCCTATTTCCACAAATGAAAAGAAAGCCAAGACTGCAAAAGATAAGTATGATGTTTATCTATTAATTGGCCAATCCAATATGGCCGGCAGAGGCCGTATGATTGCATCAGATACACTGGGTATCATTGAAGGTGTTTGGCTACTGAATGAAAAAGGGAAGCCGGAAAAGGCTGTTTCACCCCTGAACAAATATTCATCCATACGCAAAAGCCTCCCAATACAACAGATTGGTCCTGGAGAAGCATTCGCAAAAACACTGCGCCAGAAGACTGGCAAGAAGATTTTGTTGGTAGTCAACGCACGTGGTGGAAGCAATATCAAGGCATGGCTGCCCAGTGCAGAAGAGAAATATCTAGACGAAGCTATACGACGCACAAAAGAAGCAACAAAATACGGACCTTTGAAAGGCATCCTGTGGCATCAGGGAGAGAGTAACAGCGGTGCCCCGCAATCGTACATGAAACAACTGGAGACAATGGTCGGCGAATTAAGAAAGCAACTCGATGCCGACAATGTGCCGTTCGTTGCCGGTGAAATTGCTCCCTGGCATCACAATCGCGACAAGTTCAATCCGATCATACGTACCATCAAGGAACACATCAACAATAGCGATTGGGTATCAAGCGAAAGCTGCGGTATGCTGAAAAATGAAAACGATCCTCATTTCAGCAGGGAAGGCCAAATGATATTAGGCGAACGGTATGCCCAAAAAATATATGAATTAGTTTATAAAAATAATTTGTAACATGAAAAATAGCGTAAAGTATTTATTGTGTGCATTTGTTTTGCTGCTGTTCTGCCAGCAAAACTACGCTAAAGGAAGAACTGTCCACAGTATCAACGACTCATGGCAATTCAGATTTAGCGAAACATGTGAAGGTAATGAGGGGTGGACAATCGTATCGGTTCCTCATTCGTGGAACGACAAGGATTGCCTGGACGACGTTTCCCGCTACAACCGTGGAAAAGGCTGGTATCGCAGGAATCTCTATGTCGACAAAGAGATGGCATCGCAGCCGCTTTACATATACTTCGAAGGTGCCAATCAGCGGACCGAAGTTTTTGTCAACGGACAGAAAGCCGGCGAACACATCGGCGGTTATACGTTCTTCTGTTTCGACATCACAAGTTCGTAAAAGAAGGAACCAACGAACTGACTATCTCTGTAGACAATTCACACGACTTGAACATACCGCCTTTGTCGGCTGACTTCACGTTCTTCGGCGGTCTGTATCGTGACGTATCACTGGTTTCTACTGCTCCCGTTCACGTTCCTTATCACATTATGCTTCTTCGGGTGTGTATATCACAACTCCGGAAGTGACAGACAAGGAAGCATCCGTACACGTAAAATACATGTTGACAAACAGTTTGCCCGAAAAAGCCAGCATGTATGTTGAAAGCACCATATTATCACCTTCCGGCGAGTGCGTAACGGTAAGCAAGAAAAAGGTAAAACTGCAACCCAACCAGACAAACCAGGAATTCGCTGATGAACTGGTAGTCAAAGCTCCTCAGTTGTGGGACATCGAAACTCCCAACCAGTACCGCCTGCAAACACGTATTCTTACCTCAAAGGGCGAAGTGGTAGATCAGGTAGTCAACCGTTTCGGTATCCGTACGTTCTCGTTCTCGGCCGAAGAAGGTTTCATACTGAATGGCAAAAAGGTGAAACTGATGGGAACCAACCGCCATCAATGTTACAAGGAAAAAGGAAACGCACTGCGTGACGAAATGCACGTGCGCGACATACGCTTGTTGCAACAGATGGGTGGCAACTTCCTGCGCGTGGCCCACTATCCGCAAGATGCAATGGTATTGGCTGCCTGCGACAGAATGGTATTGTCACTTCTGTCGAAATACCTATTATCGACCTGATTACCATGACCGAGGAATTCTCCAACTGCTGTGTCGAGATGATGAAGGAAATGATTTATCAATGTTTCAACTCACCTTCCGTCTGCATCTGGACCTATATGAACGAAGTAATGCTCCGTCCTCCCTACAACAAAAACAAGAGCATCAACAAGGAAGCATATTGGGAATATGTTCACAGTATTGCCGAAAAAATAGAGAATACAACCCGCGAAATCGATCCCTACCGATACACCATGCTGCCTATTCACAACAGCTTGTCCTCATACGAGAAACCACGACTGACAGAACTGCCCAAAATTCTAGGTATCAACCTGTACAACGGATGGTACTCGGGTACATTCGACGGATTTGAGAAAATGCTCGACCATCTGCATGAGAAATATCCGCAAACTCCAATCATCGTCAGCGAATATGGTGCCGATGTCGATGCCCGAATCCATTCATTCAAGCCGGAACGCTTCGACTACTCGGTAGACTATGGACTCATGTATCACAGACACTACCTGCCCGAAATCATAAAGAGAGATTTCGTAGTAGCTTCGGCCGTATGGAATCTGAACGACTTCCATTCAGAAGGCCGCCAGGATGCCGTACCGCACATTAACTGTAAAGGTCTTGTCACACTCGACCGCACTCCGAAGGATGCGTACCGCTACTATCAGGCCATGCTGCTGAAAGAACCTTACGTAGCCATTGGCGGATGCGATTGGGTGAACAGAACCGGAATAGCAGATGCCAACGGCATTGGCAGATACCCGGTACAGGTATTCAGTAACGCACAGTCGGTTACACTGAAAGTAAACCAGGGTGAAGCAGAAATGACTGCTAAAGTAGAAAACGGTGTAGCTACGTTTGAGGTTCCCTTCAAAAACGGCCTCAACACGCTGGAAGCTGAAATCAGCAAAAACGGCAAGAAAATAATCGACTTCTACAAACTGAACATGAATCTAGTACCCGACCAACCCAAAAAGTTCGGCAACTTCAGAGAACTGAACATGCTGTTGGGTTCGAACCGTTCGTTCGAAGACCGTGATGCCGATTTGGCCTGGATGCGAACGCGCTTACAACGAAGGCGGATGGGGATATGTTGGTGGAAAGGCATTCCGCAATGCATCCAACCGTGGTTCACTGCCAGCTTCCAATCTTGACATCTGGGAACCAATCAGGATCCTATTTCCAGACTCAACGCCGTGGTCTGCAAAGTTTCAAGGCCGATGTTCCCAACGGTGACTACGTCGTTTACTTCTACTGGGCCGAACTGGCTGGTGGAAAGGCAGAAGCCTTGGCTACAATCTGGGTGAAATAAAAAGCGAGGAAGCTTCGGAACGTATGTTCCACGTCGACATCAATGGCGAACGGATTCTTCGCGACTTGGATGTGGAAGCAGAAGTAGGCGGCAGACGCCCGATGATTTGCAAGATTCCCGTTTCGGTGATGAACAACGAAGGCCTTACCATCGATTTCATTCCTATAAAAGGTGAAACAATGTTGTCGGCCATACGTATTCTGAAATTGGATTGACAACATCCGCAACAACGGTTCATAAGTTGAGGGTGTACCCAAACGAATATTCATTACAGACTCCGCAGACCATCACAGATTCTCCACTGAGACTGATTACCTCTGATGTGATAGGAGAAAAAGAACTGTGTCCGTCTGCGGAATCTGTAATTGTCTACAACGTACTACCTCATACATTCAGAAAACAAAAAATATTATTCTTATGAAAAATATATTACTGGCAACTTTGAGCCTGATTCCTTGTGCCAGCATGGCCCAGCAGGCTCTACTCAACGTTGAACATGCTAAAAATAGTACGGAAAGCCGACCCAATGTCATATTGGTGATGGCTGACGACTTAGGATATGGCGATGTAGGTTTACCGGTAATCCCGTTGTAAAAACCCCTAACCTGAACAAGATGGCCGAAGAAGGCGTTACATTTTCCAATTTCTATACCGCCTCTTCTGTCAGTTCGCCCACGCGCGGCAGCGTCCTTACGGGCAGGTCTCCATTCCGGTTTGGAGTATTGGCCGCGCATACAGCAGGTTTACGTACCGGGGAATTGACAGTGGCCGAGGTATTGAAGAAGAACGGTTATCGTACCGGATTTTTCGGCAAATGGCATTTGGGCGGAGTGACTCCCGACCGCAACGGCCGTACACGAGGATATTATACCCCACCACAGGAACATGGATTCGAAGAAGTATTTGCCACAGAAAGCGCAGTACCCACCTGGAATCCCACATTGACGCCGGCCACTTGGAAAGGATGGGGCGGAAAGTCGGAAAAAATTAAAAAAGAATGGACCAGCTCACGCTATTTCCACAACGGCGAACTGGAGACAGAGAATCTGTCGGGCGATGACAGCCGAATTATTATGGACCGCGTAGAAAGCTTCATCAGAGCTAGTAAAGACCAACCTTTCCTGGCTACAGTCTGGTTTCATACACCCCACCAGCCGGTAGTGGCAGGTCCTGAATATCTGGCCATGTATCCCGACCAACCCGAAGGTAAAAAACATCTGTACGGCGCCATCACAGCCATGGACGAACAGATTGGCCGCCTACGCAAACTGCTGAAAGATCTGGGTAAAGAAGAAAATACCATAATCTTCTTCTGTAGCGATAACGGTCCCGATGACGGCCTGTTCAGAAAAGGAGTGGCTTCGGCTGGAAAACTGAGAGGACACAAGCATCAGATGTACGAAGGAGGAATACACGTACCTTCCCTGATGGTGTGGAAAGGTAAGCTGAAAGAAGGAAGCGTTTGTCCGGAACGTGTAGGGACCGTAGATTATCTGCCTACTATCTTAGACCTCTTGGATTTGCCCGCCATAAACGACCGGCTATCGACGGTGTGAGCATGGTACCGGTACTTGCCGGCAAACCTGCTTCCAAGCGTACCTATCCGTTAGCTGCCGGATTCATGCGTCTGTACGACGACCTGGAAACCTATTCGCTAATCGAAGGCGACTACAAGATTTGCATACCCGTAAAAAGAGGCAAACTGGAAATGTACAACCTGAAAAAAGACCCCTACGAGACAACCGACATCTCGACTAAAGAACCGGAAATCTTCAACGACCTGAAAGAGAAGCTGGAAGCCGTCAAAAAGTCATGGTTGCACAGCAGAGACGGCGGAGATTACGAATGGTAAAACAATGATTCATTAAAAAACATGTCATATTATGAAACTGAACAATAACATCTGTTTAATTGGACTTCTTTCGGTCGGCTTGCACAGCTGCAAGGCAGAGCAGGAAAAAGTCCAGACCCCGAACGTGATTTATGTGTTCCCTGACCAGTACCGTAACCACGCAATGGGTTTCTGGCGACAGGAAGGATTCCGCGAACACGTCAACTTCAAGGGCGACCCGGTAGTGACTCCCAATCTGGACAAATTTGCCAGAGAGTCGGTCGTACTCACATCGGCCAAAGTAACTGTCCGCTCAGCAGCCCGCACAGAGGCATGTTGCTCTCGGGCATGTATCCCAACAAAAGCGGTGTTTCGCTCAACTGCAACTCGGTACGTATCATCAGTTCGCTGCGCGAGGACCTGACCTGTATTGGCGATGTTTATAAACAAGCGGTTACGACTGTGCTTACTTCGGAAAGTGGCACGCTGATTGTCCGGCACCTCACAAGGAAGACGTGCGCAAAGTCATTTGGGACACTTATACGCCGAAAGAAAGAAGACACGGATTCGACCATTGGTATTCGTATGGCGTGTTCGACGATCATAAAAAACCGCACTACTGGGATACGGAAGGAGTCAAGCACGAACCGCACGAATGGTCGCCTCTGCACGAAGCCTCGAAGTAGTGTCGTATCTGAAAAACGAGAACAACGTGCGCGACACCGACAAACCGTTCTTCATTATGGTGGGCATGAACCCGCCCCATCATCCGTACAAGTCACTGGACGACTGCATGGAAGAGGATTTCCTCATCTACAAGGACAAACCGCTGGACAGTCTGTTGATAAGACCAAACGTGGATTTTTCGATGAAGAAGACAAAAGAATCCAGATATTACTTTGCTGCCGTGACCGGTGTCGACAGAGCTTTCGGACAAATTCTGGAAACACTGGACGAGCTGGGACTTTCGGACAATACCATCGTCGTATTCGCTTCGGACCACGGCGAAACCATGTGTAGCCAGGGTGTGGGCGACCCGAAGAATTCGCCGTTCACCGAATCCATGAACATCCCCTTCCTGGTGCGCTATCCCAAAGTGCTGAAGCCACACGTCGACGACCTGTTGCTGTCTACTCCGGACATCATGCCGACACTGCTGGGACTCTCCGGACTGGAGGAACAGATTCCCGCCGGATTGCAAGGCATCAACTATGCATCGATATTCATCGACCCCAATACGAAAGTGGTAAAACGTCCGGAAAGTGCAATCTACATCCGCAACTCAGAGGGCGACAAAAACGAACAAGGTCAGGTAGTTACCTACTTCCCCGAAGCACGCGGCATCAAGACAGCCCAATATACACTGGCGTTCTACATCGACAAGAAAGAGCATAAACTGGTGCGCAGCTATCTGTTCGACGATTTGAACGACCCTTACCAACTGAACAATCTGCCTTTGGATGAAAACAAGGAAATTGTTGAATCGCTCTGCAAGCAAATGGGAAGGGAACTGACCAACATCGAAGACCCCTGGAGTAAGGAAAAGATTCTGTCTGACTTTATCCGTTACGAATAAACAGGAAAGTAATACCTGCACACCAGGGAGGTTTCGGAAAGTGTTTCCGATGTGCGAAACAGGATTCGCACCAGAATACACCTTCCGGAACCTGGTGCTTTCCCTCATCCGCTGCGAACCGTGCAAGTGTCGTACCGGTGACATGCAGGCAGTACTCTTTCCCGATGCGCAGTCTCTTCCGTTTTCGGAACCGCCAGCCGCAATTGTCCATCAACCAATATCAATCAATCATTCTTTAGCCATCATGAAAAATCCAATCAAATACTTACCCTTTTCTTTCACTGTATTATCTTTATTTTCCTGCGCCGAAAAGACAGCGCAAAAACCGAATGTACTGTTTATCTCCGTCGACGACCTGAACGACTGGTCGGTGCTTTGGGCGGACATCCGCAAGCCATCACCCCAAACATGGACCGCCTGTTCCAAAAAGGAGTCCTCTTCACGAATGCCCATGCGGCACAACCGGTGTCGACGGCCTCGCGCAACTCGTTGTTAAGCGGTCTGCATCCGTGCACAACCGGATGGTACGCATCGACCGAATCGTACCGGAAAAACTACGACGAAGTGATGCAGGGCAATATGATGATGCCCGAATACTTCAAGGAAAACGGTTACGAAACACTGGCTTGCGGCAAAGTATTCCACAACGGCGACTGCGACTTTCCCGGCAAAAAAGACCAATTCTGGACCGAAACGTCGCCCAAATTCTGGAACCAGATGGAAGCGCATATCGAAGATGCCGGCTACGGCTACCGCGGGCACATGTTCTATCCCTTCCCTGCTGGCGGAGGCCAGCTGGTGGAAGCTTACGGCGAAGACACCATTGTAAACTACTATCAGAAAGTCAACCGTTTCTATTCGCTCTGCGGAGGTCCGCTGGAAGATAGCCAGATTCCGTCGAAAGGAATGTTCGACGAACAGATTGCAGCCTGGGCAGTCAACAAAATCAAGGAGAAACACGGCAAGCCCTTCTTCCTAGCTGTCGGCTTCCTCCGACCCCACGTGCCCTACACGGCACCGAAACGATATTTCGACATGTACGACCCCGACAGCCTGATTATGCCCGACATTCCGACCGACGAAATGAAAGACATCCCCATGTATGGCAAAACACTGGCTTTCGGCTCAAGCCCGCGTGGCGACTGGTACGACATTCAGCAAGTAAAAGGCGCTCATCGCGAACTGGTACATGCCTATCTGCCTGCATCACCTTCGTCGACGAACAGATAGGCAAAGTGATAAAAGCATTGGAAGAAAGCGGACAGATGGACAACACCATCATCGTGCTCTACGGCGACCACGGCCAGCACCTCGGTGAAAAGCACCACTTCCGCAAACAGGCTCTGTGGGAAGAGTCGACACGCGTACCGCTGTTCTTCCGGATACCGGGTGCCATGGACGAAGGTAAGTCCAGCCACACCCCCGTCTCCCTGCTCGACATTTACCCCACTCTGCTGAAAGCCTGCCAGCTCCCAGCCAACGAAAAGAATCAGGCACAGACCTGTCGCCCATTATCCGCGATGTCAGCATCCGGCGCGAAAAGCCGGTACTCATCAGCTGGTATTACAAGAACTTTGCAGTGCGAAGCGAACACTGGCGCTACATCCGCTACCGCGACGGAAGCGAAGAGCTGTACGACCATCGCAACGACCCAGGCGAACACATCAACCTTGCCTCCGATGCCCGATACGACGACATTAGAGAGTGGCACCGCAACTACATCCCCACCGAAGTAGCCCTGCCTTCGGGAAGCACCGTATGGGAAGGCGACAAGATGGAACAGCTGTACAAATTGTGGAGCGAAACCGATTCTGTTCCCACATGGCTCCGCTGACAACTGAATATTTTCCTAACTTTACAACTCGATTCTAAACTGAAAAAGAAGTATGAAAACTAATCTGTTATTCAGTTGCTGGACGCTGCCGTTCGTCTGCGCACCGGTATTCACAGTATCGGCCCACGACGGAGCTAAACAGCACGAAGCAAACGGGCAGAAACCCAACATCCTTCTGATTGTTACAGACCAACAGAGCTTCAACATGGTAAGCTGTGCCGGAAACCGTTATATACATACCCCCAACCTCGACCGCATCGCGCAAAACGGTTACATGTTCAACAACACCTATTGCGCCAATCCGGTATCCATGCCTTCACGCTTTGCACTGATTACTGGGCAGTTTTCGTCCAAAGTAGGCATCAAGGGGAATACGACCAAAGTAAACAGGGAGAAAGTGCTGGAAACGGTGCACCAATATAGCATCGGCAACGTATTCAGAGCCAATGGCTACAACACGTACTATTCTGGAAAGACCCACCTTTATGCAGCCAAATCGTCGCTGGACGATTATGGTTTTGAACTGCACGGCCAAGATCCCTACGAAGGAGCGGCAGCGTTTGCCGAATCGTTCTTTGCCAACCCAGACTATACTTCCGGCAAACCATTCTTCCTGTACCTCTCCTTCATGAATCCGCACGACATCTGCTATGGTGCCGGCGAGGATCCCCGTTTCAAAACCAAAGAACTGTCGGCAAGAAACCGTGCCGCAACAGAGAAGTATCTTAAAATGAAAAAAGAAATGCCTCGGGAGGAATTCTTAAGCCAAGTTCCTCCACAGCCTTCCAACATGAATATAATCCCCGAATATAACGCCAAACTGAGCACAAGGGGTTCGGGATTCCGCGATTGGAACGAAGAGCAGTGGATGACCTACCGGTGGATGTACCGCAAGTTGACCGAAGACGTAGACAGCTCATCGGCGGTACTGAATGCGTTAGACAAAGCCGACCTGACCGACAATACGATTGTCGTATTTACGTCCGACCACGGCGACATGCAGCAGGCACACGGTTTTGTGTTCAAAAGCCGGCTGCTCGAAGAATGTCAGAAAGTACCCTTCATCTTCATGGGTAAAGGCATCCGGAAAGGAGTAAAGGACGACCAGACACTGGTGTGCAACGGCAGCGACCTGGCACCGACGTTGTACGACCTGGCAGGTATCGAAGCCCCGGACGGTCTGCCGGGCTATCCCTAAAGTCCTGCCTTACCGGTCACGGGACACGTCCGGACAGAAAATACCTGATACTTGAAAGCAGTCCCGGCATGCAGATGCACGACGGTAAATACAAATACTCCGTTCTGATGGACATGGGATGCACCGAAACCCTGTTCGACATAAGTACCGACCCTGGCGAACAGTACAACATCGTTCGCGAGCCTCAGTATCAGGACATCCGGAAACGAATGCGTGCTGTGCTGGAAAAAGAAGCCCGTCTGCGCGGACGCGTCATCAACGTGGGCAAGGAAAAATAAAGATACTGCGTAAAGCAATGCAAAATCAGACTCTATATCCCCAATAAATCAAAACGAAACAATCAGTGAAAAAAAAAAATCAGTTACAGACTATGCCGGCTGCTGTCGGCACTACTGGTATGCTGCTGGTGCAGCGGGACGTATGCCCAAAAGATATCAGTAGAACGTATGAATAGCGGACAACCGCTGATTTCAAAAAACACCTTCGTACAGGCCGGTTATCCGGAATCGGATGCGGACAACATCAACGGGCCCTGCCTGGTGAAACTGCCCGACTGGTTGCCCCGTTCGCAACGTGTGTCGCCCAAGGCAAACTATTATCTGTATTTTGCCATCATCATGGGAAATACATCCGTCTGGCCTGGGCCGAACGTCTGGAAGGTCCGTATCAGCTGGTTGGCCAGTCATCTCTGGTTCCCGACCGTCAGGAAGCAGTCCTGGCGTTGGCCACCGTCAAGATGCAGAACGAGGAAATGAAACTGGACGGCCACGTAGCTTCGCCGTGCGTCATTGTCGACCACAAGAACAAGATGTTCAAACTGTTCTTTCATGCCTTCGGCGTACCGGCCAAAACAAAGAAAAGGATGGGACAGAAAACATTCCTGGCCACTTCGCCAAACGGACTGCATTTCGGAAAGAACGTTGTACCGGTATCACTGGGTGACTCATACTTTACGCTGTTCAACATCCGCAACCGCTGGTATGCCTTCTCGAACGGAGGTTCCCTGCACCGTGCTCCGGCCGGTGGTGAAACAGCCATACCGGCCGGCTACGATTATACCAAAGATTTGTGGGACAGGAAAAGCCGCTTCTTCAAGGAAACACTCGACGCATATAGCAAGGAACGGCAACTGAATCCGGCAATCGGTGTACGGCACCTGTCGCAATGGATTGACGGAAATACGATGTATGTATTCTTTTCGAGCCGTACAGATACTCCGGAACGCATCTATTGGACTTCGGTAGACATTTCGGACAACGATTACCACCAATGGCAAATCAAGCATGTAGAACTCCTGATGGAAGCTGAGGAAGACTGGGAAGGAGGAAATCTGAAACCGAAAATCGCAGTCGGTGGATATGCCAAAGACCCGATCAATGAAGTCAGAGACCCGTACATATTCAACGACAACGGACAACTGTATATGCTCTATTGTGCCGGCGGCGAACGGGGAATAGGACTGACACGCATCCATTGGAAATGACAGAATAGTAACCTAAAAAGACAGGAAAACAATGAAGAAAAAACTTCTTTTAAGTTCTGCATTCATGCTGATAATTGTCTTGTTCGGCTGCAAGCGTCCGAAGAGAAAGAAACGGGGCTGGACATCAACGAATATCTAGCCCTCACCGAAGGAAAAAACATCTACCCCACGGATCGGCAGATAAAAATGATACTTCCCTTGTTGCCGGAAGACAGCTATATGCCTGCTCCTGCTGCCAAAGACAGAACCTATTGGGAGAAAATAGCCCAATCGGAAGACGGACAGAAGTACTATGAGGAAGCTCTGGAACTGATCGGAGAAAAACCGGAAGTACCCATCAGCGACGAAATTTATCGCAGAGCCAACAAAGAAGGAAACCGAGGTATCTACAAACCCCGTTACTATCGTACAATGGACCGGCTGGAACGTTATACACTTGCCGAATGTATGGAAAACAAGGGGCGTTTCATCCCACAAATCGAAACCTATTGTAAAGCCATCATGAGCATGAAGTCGTGGATGCACCCCAATCACGACGATTCCGAAAACAGCGTATTGGAAGGCAAAAGAGTAGCCATCGACCTGGGAGCACGCAAATTCGGCATGGTGTTGTCGCTGGCCGATGTCCTTTTGGAAGACAAGCTGTCGGAACCCCTGCGAAAGGAAATACACAGTCAGCTGGACAGACGAATTACCCAATCGTATTTCGACTCTACACTGGGCATCGACACGATAAGTAATTCATGGATCCGCAAACTGAGCAACTGGAACGCCGTATGCACCAGCGGAAGTCTTTTCACCATTCTCACGCAGGCAGACAGCAAGGAAGACCGTGCCGCAGCCATCGGATGTGCCATCAACAGCATGAAATACTATCTTTCCGGATTCGGAGAAGATGGCTATTGCTCGGAGGGAGTCGCTATTGGGGATATGGTTTCGGACATTATCTGTATCTGGCACAGATGCTGTCCGATTATACGGACGGAAAAATCGACCTGTTCAGATTTAACAATTATGAGAAACTGAAGAAAGTTGCCCATTTCCCCTACGCATTCGAAATACAAGACGGCGTATATCCCCAATTCTCGGATGGAAGTTCTTCCATCAGTGCAGAATCCGACAATCTTGCAGCCCTGATGGCTGCCAAACATTACGATGCTCCCAAACCTCTTTGTTTCGTATCAGAGGAGCTGTCGGAACCATTATGGGATGGAAAGACGCACGGGAATATACATCGGGGAACGTACAGGAAACGACACTGCCGGCCGTCACCTATTTCGACGATTATGGTATTGTCATTTCACGCGGCACGACCGGAAATCCTTTCTCGATTGCCATAAAGGCCGGACATAATGCCGAAAACCACAATCACAACGATGTGGGCAGTTACGTCGTAGTATGGGCAAGGATATTGTGGCAGGCGACGTAGGTGCTCCGTCGTACACGGCCGGAGCATTCTCTCCACAGAATCCAGCCAGAAGTTCCTGGGGACATCCGGTACCCAAAGTTAACAATACATTACAACATAATGGCCGGAAATACGAAGGCAAAATCCTGAATACCAATTTCAGCGAAGCAACAGATAAGGTTGTGATGGACCTGAAAAAGGCATATAAAGAGCCGTTGCTCGAAAGCCTGGTCAGAACAATGGAACACAATAGAAACGGAAAGGGTGAAATCGTAATACAGGACCAGTTCACAGCCACATCGCCAATTGAGTTTGGAACAGCGGTCATGGTGAACTCAGACTATCGGATAGATGGTAAAACGATTTTGCTGAAAACAGAAGACAAGCAGATAAAAGTAGAAATACAGCCGGAAGGCGGCGATGTGAAACTGAAAGAAGACCCTGTTTCTGTAAAGCTCCGAAGCGGAAAGAAGTCTCATCGCATAGGAATAGACTTTGTCAAACCGTTGTCAAAAGGTAAAATCACAGTCAGATATACTTTATTATAATACTCATTACCGGAATAAATCAATAAAATAGAAATACACATTATTTTATAAAATAAAACAAATAATGAATATATTAAGTCAATACTTCGGTAAATTTTTCACCGAAAAATTAAAAGTTAAACAATAGAACCTGCAAAAGCTGGTTCGGAAACACTAAAGAGGTCATTGAATTATTGTCAAAAACGAATGATTAAGCATAAAGAAATGTGCTGAAAAAAGAGTGCCAACCTG
>ENA-OQJH01000501-OQJH01000501.1-human-gut-metagenome-genome-assembly--contig:-NODE-501-length-21295-cov-1.621693_pt1 | contig 21295 bp, 31 predicted proteins | sample MGYA00242597_ERZ504763 | MGnify/ENA primary metagenome ERZ504763 (study PRJEB26092, sample SAMD00036359) | human gut metagenome | host: Homo sapiens | study: EMG produced TPA metagenomics assembly of...
ACGACATCTGATTGATGAAACTTATAAAATGAGTTTCAAATTGTCGATTTTCAAAAGCTACCATTCGGGAAGTGAAAGCTATTGCTTCGAAAGCAGAAGCTGCATCGGGAGTTGAATTTATCAAAATGGAAATGGGCGTTCCGGGGCTCCCTCCTTCCGCAGTAGGTGTGAAAGCAGAGATTGAAGCGTTACAAAATGGCATTGCCAGCCTATACCCCGATATCAACGGATTGCCGGAACTGAAAAAAGAGGCGTCCAACTTTATCAAAGCATTTATCAACGTGGATTTAAATCCGGAGGGATGCGTACCTGTCACCGGCTCAATGCAAGGCACATTCGCTTCATTCCTCACTTGCAGCCAATGCGACGAAAAGAAAGATACGATTTTATTCATCGATCCCGGATTTCCGGTACAGAAGCAGCAGTTGGTAGTAATGGGACAAAGTTCGAAACGTTTGATGTATATGACTACCGCGGAGACAAACTGAAAGAGAAACTGGAAAGCTATCTGAAAAAAGGAAATATATCAGCTATCATTTATTCGAATCCCAATAACCCCAGCTGGATTTGCCTGAAAGAGGAAGAATTGCAGATTATCGGTGAATTGGCAACGCAGTATGATGCGATTGTTTTGGAAGACTTGGCTTATTTTGCCATGGACTTCCGGCAGGATTTGAGCAAACCATACCAACCTCCTTTCCAGCCATCAGTAGCCCATTATACAGATAATTATGTATTATTGATTTCCGGTTCGAAAGCATTCAGCTACGCCGGACAGCGTATTGGCGTAAGCTGTATCTCTGATAAATTATACCACCGAAGCTATCCGGGACTGACCAAACGATATGGCGGCGGTACCTTTGGAACTGTTTTCATCCATCGCGTACTTTATGCACTTTCATCAGGGACGAGTCATTCCGCACAATTCGCCATGGCTGCCATGCTGAAAGCTGCCAACGAAGGACAATATAACTTCCTCAACGAAGTGAAGATCTATGGTGAGAGAGCACAAAAATTGAAAGAAATCTTCCTCCGTCACGGTTTCCACCTGGTATATGACAACGACTTGGGCGACCCGATTGCGGACGGATTCTATTTCACCATCGGATACCCGGGAATGACCAGCGGCGAACTGGCCAAAGAACTGATGTACTACGGAGTAAGCGCGATCTCATTGGTTACAACAGGAAGCCATCAGGAAGGATTGCGCGCGTGTACCTCTTTTATTAAAGACCATCAGTATGCGCAACTGGACGAAAGAATGAAACTATTTGCTGAAAATCATCCGATAGCCTGATTATCTGACATAAGATATTCATAAAAGCCATTCTTTAAATGAAAAAAAACGGAAATTAACGATTGTTATTCCGTTTTCTTACATTAGTGGCATGAATATCGACTCTGACATATTTAAGATTCAATCGAATAATGTGTTACCATCAAGAGGAAGGATTTTAATATCTGAACCTTTTCTGCGTGACGCAACGTTTGGCAGATCCGTAATTTTACTGGTCGATCATACGGACGAAGGAAGTATGGGATTGGTTATCAACAAACAACTGCCATTATTCCTGAACGATATCATCATGGAATTCAAATATCTGGACGAGATTCCTCTATACAAGGGTGGACCTATTGCCACTGATACTTTATTTTACCTCCATACACTATCAGACATCCCCGGCTCTATCTCTATCAGCAAAGGACTTTATCTGAATGGAGATTTTGATGAAATAAAGAAATATATATTACAAGGAAATAAAATCAGCGAATGTATCCGTTTCTTCCTGGGATATTCCGGATGGGACAGCGAACAGTTGAGCAATGAAATCAGAGAAAACACATGGTTGGTGTCTGAAGAAGAAAAATCATATCTGATGAAAAACAATATCAAAGATATGTGGCGGACTGCTTTAGAGAAACTAGGCAGCAAGTACGAAACGTGGTCACGCTTCCCACAAGTGCCTACTCTCAACTAATATTTTATTTCTTAGGATTCAAACATTGGAGGAGCAACGCATCTTTATAGCAGCCCTCCACTTGCAGCCAATTTTTTAATAATCCGCATTGAACGAAGCCACAAGACGTGAACAGCTTTACACAAACGTCATTATCTGTCGTGACATGTGCATAAAGCTGACTTAAAGACAGAAAATCAAAAGCATATTCACAAAGCAGCTTCAATGCGTCGGTGGCATACCCTTGCTGCCGATAATCCTTATGCACGGCAATTCCTACTTCTCCCCGCGAATGAAGGGGAACGAAATCCGTAATATCAATCGTACCAAGTATACATTGGTCGGATTTGCGCACAATCATCAGACGTAATTGCTTATCCGCAAACACATCACACTGCGAACCTTCAATATATTGGCGCAACACATAACGGGAGTATGGAACCGTAAAGTTACTGATGTCCCACATCGAAGGATCATTTTCCATCTCATACATTATATCCATATCTTCCGGTTCTACCGCACGAAGATAGATACGCTCATTCATCAAGAAAGACTGTCTCATAGCTTTTCTTCTTTTGCAATGTGAAGTTCGTTACGCAATCTCTTCTCGCTGGGCAGGCAGAAAAGTGACGCCGTGAGGCCAATCAGCATACAGAGGTTACCCGTACTGCTCAACGTCAGGTAGTAACACAAAAGGTTCACCACAATAGCTACTTCAAGCACTCCCAAGCGAACAATGTTCCATTGCACATATCGCTTCAAGGCAAGCGTGATAGTCATGTGATCTATCTTTTTCTTAAGCACCAAGCTATATAATTTGAGAGAAAGAGGCACACACAAAGCAGTGAGCAAAATGCCGACCGTCTCAAAATAGTAGATAGCCGGTGCGTTATCTACCAAACCTCCTACGGGAAAGAGTTCAAACTCTCCTGCCCCAAGCAAAAATGCCGGGAGCACCCAAAAGAAAACATAACTGATATTCAAATTTCTGACAGCTCGTTTTATCTGTTCTTCCATGTTCGTTCTTAAATGATTAATAATGATTATACAGTTCCGGTAAAAAGCGTCCGGTTCACAATACTGCGTCCTAAAGTTACTTCATCGGCATATTCAAGTTCATCACCAACCGATATGCCACGGGCTATCACACTTAGTTTAACCCCTAGTTATCCAGCTTGCGATAGATATAGAAGTTGGTAGTATCCCCCTCCATCGTAGTGCTCAATGCCAGAATAACTTCTTTGATTCCACCTTCAGCCACCCGCTGCACCAGGCTTTCAATTTGAAGGTCACTCGGTCCGACTCCGTCCATTGGAGAAATAACCCCACCCAAAACATGATAAAGCCCGCGATACTGCTGGGTTGCCTCTACCGCCATTACATCACGGATATTTTCCACCACACAGACAGTGGAAGCATCCCGTTGCGGATTAGCACAAATCTGGCAAGTTTCAGTATCGGATATATTATGACACACTTTGCAGTATTTCACCTCACGTTTCAACGTTATGATAGAATTTCCGAAAGCTTCCACCGTAGCCGTATCCTGACGGAGCAGATGCAGAACAAGCCTCATAGCCGTCTTACGCCCGATACCCGGAAGTTTGGAAAATTCGCCGACTGCCTTTTCAAGCAGTATAGAAGGATATTGTTGGTTCATAGATAATATTTGCTGTTCTATCGATAAAACCTTGCAAAGATACAGATTATTGTTTTTAAATACCTACAAAAATTGCTACCTTTGCATCTGTTATGATGATACTAGTCACTATTCTTTGCTACTTCGCAGTATTATTACTAATAGCCCGTATCACCGGACGTAAGGGCGGATCGAATGCAGCGTTCTTCAAGGGAGAGAACCAATCACCTTGGTACATAGTCTCTTTTGGAATGATTGGCGCCTCTATCTCCGGAGTCACTTTCGTCTCTGTACCGGGAATGGTGCGCGGAATGGATATGACGTATATGCAAACGGTACTCGGATTTTTCTTCGGATACATGGCCGTAGCCCATATCTTACTTCCTTTATATTATAAATTGAATCTGACAAGTATCTACGGATATCTCGGCACCCGCATCGGGGTCCGTGCCTATCGCACCGGTTCCTTTTTCTTTCTGCTGTCACGCATGTTGGGAACCGCAGCCAAACTTTATCTGGTATGCCTCATTCTCCATACGTATGTATTTCAGGAAATGCACGTTCCCTTTTGGCTGATTGCTGTCGGTTCGGTTGCATTGGTATGGATATATACTCATAAAAGCGGAATAAAGACCATCGTGTGGACAGATACCTTACAAACATTTTGCCTGATTGCCGCTCTGATTTTTATCATCTATTTTACGATCCAAAGATTAGACCTTAACTTCAGCGGCATTGTGCAAACAATCCAAAACAGCGAACATAGCCGTATTTTTGTATTTGACGACTGGGTATCCCGACAAAACTTCTTCAAACAATTCTTCAGCGGTATCTTCATCGTCATCGTAATGACCGGACTGGATCAGGATATGATGCAAAAGAATCTTTCTTGCCGGAACCTCCGGGAAGCACAAAAAAACATGTACTGCTACGGTTTCTCATTCATTCCGCTAAATTTCCTTTTTCTATGCTTGGGAATTCTATTGATAGCGCTAGCGGGACAAATGCAACTCGAACTGCCAGCCATGAATGATGATATACTGCCCATGTTTGCAGCCCAAGGTTATCTGGGACAATCCGTATTGGTACTTTTTACAATCGGTATTATCGCAGCAGCTTTCAGCAACTCGGATTCCGCCTGACAGCCATGACAACCAGTGTATGCGTAGACCTGCTAAATACGGAAAAGACACAGAAGAAACGGCACGTCGCAAAAGAGATAAAGTGCATTTATCATTATCAGTCTTATTGGCATTCTTCATCTGCCTGGTAGAAATACTTAATAATAAGAGCGTTATTGACGCCATATATATCATCGCCTCCTACACATACGGCCCCCTGCTCGGAATGTTTGCTTTCGGACTTTTTACACGTAGGCAAACGAACGACCGGTGGGTTCCTCTCATAGCCATCCTTTCACCACTGCTCTGCTATCTTGCCGACTGGTGGATTGGAAAAGAAACCGGATATAAATTCGGTTATGAATTGCTAATGTTAAATGGAACGCTTACCTTTGCGGGGTTAATCTGTATGTCTAAAAAAGGGAAAACGATGTTACAAAGAAATAAATGACAAGAAAATGGAAATAACAAGTGCTGAATTTGTGATTAGCAATACGGACGTGAAGAAATGCCCGGCCGGCATTTCCCGGAATATGCCTTTATAGGCGTTCGAATGTGGGAAAATCGAGTCTTATCAATATGTTGACCAGCCGTAAAGGTCTGGCCATGACCTCTTCTACTCCGGGAAAAACGATGTTAATCAACCACTTCCTTATCAATAAGAATTGGTATCTCGTCGACCTTCCGGGATATGGCTATGCCCGACGCGGACAAAAAGGGAAAGACCAGATACGCACCATAATCGAAGATTATATCTTGGAACGGGAACAAATGACCAACCTCTTTGTCCTGATAGACAGCCGGCTGGAACCTCAAAAAATAGACCTCGAGTTTATGGAATGGCTGGGCGAGAACGGTATCCCCTTCTCTATCATCTTTACCAAAGCCGACAAGCTAAAAGGTGGACGTTTAAAAATGAATATCAATGCCTATTTACGTGAGTTGGGCAAACAATGGGAAGAGCTCCCTCCTCACTTCGTATCTTCCTCGGAAGACCGCACAGGACGTGTTGATATACTCAACTACATAGAAAACATAAACAAGGATCTCAATGTTAAATGAAAGAAGAATGAAAATGAAAAAGAGTTTTTTACCTATTGCCTTTATGGCAGTATTTATGCTAATGGCAACTAACAGCCAGGCGCAATCATGGTCCGACTTATTAAATAAGGACAACATTTCAAAAGTAGTAAATGCCATCACCGGAACCACCGAATCTATCGACATGACCGGAACATGGAGCTACAAAGGTTCGGCGGTAGAGTTCGAATCGGATAACTTACTAATGAAAGCAGGCGGAGCTGCCGCAGCCACTATGGCTGAAAATAAGCTGAACGAACAATTAAGCAAAATAGGTATTAAAGACGGCCAGATGAGTTTCACTTTCAATGCCGACAGTACTTTCACCAGCACGGTGGGCAAGAAAACATTGAAAGGCACTTACTCCTACAATGCTTCAACCAAACAAGTTGATTTGAAGTATTTGAAACTTCTGAATCTGCACGCTAAAGTAAATTGCAGTTCCAGCTCACTGGAGTTACTGTTCAACTCGGACAAACTGTTGAAATTAATGGCTTTCATCGGTAGCAAAAGTAGCAGTACCGCACTGAAAACAGTTAGTTCACTGGCCGAAAATTACGATGGAATGATGCTCGGATTCCAGCTCTCAAAATAGCAAAAGAGAATCGTTTAATACTATTTCGCACTCCATAAAGTATATTTTAGGGGAAAAGCATTATCTTTGTCGTTTGTAATCAAAAAGAGAAGGAAAAATGAAAAAGATACTTTTTTTAATGACCTGTTAGTAATGGGCGTAAGCTTTGCATTTGCACAAACAAATGCAGATATCAAGTTTGACAAAACAACTCACGATTTCGGTAAGTTTTCTGAAAACAGCCCGGTTGTCAGTTGCACATTTACCTTTACTAATATCGCGATGCCCCGCTGGTGATCCATCAGGCTGTAGCCTCTTGCGGATGTACAGTACCCGAATATACAAAGGAGCCATCATGCCGGGCAAAAAGGGAACAATCAAGGTGACTTATAACGGAACAGGCAAATATCCGGGACATTTCAAAAAATCAAATCACCTTGCGTACCAACGCCAAAACAAGAGATGGTAAGATTGTATATCGAAGGCGATATGACAGCAAAAGATGCAAAGTAGGAAAAAATAGACTATTACATAAGGAGAATCTTTCGGTTCTCCTTTTTTGTTTACTTTGAGGACGGAAATGTAAATTAACACATTAGCAAATTATAAAAACTATGAAACAAGAAGAAGACAAATTCACCGGGTTACCCGAGAATGCGTTCAGAGAGTTGAAACCCGGGGAAGTGTACAACCCGTTGATGGGTCCCTCTAAAAATTATCCGGAAGTTAATATCTGGTCAGTAGCATGGGGTATTGCCATGGCAATCCTTTTTTCGGCCGCCGCTGCCTATCTGGGGTTGAAGGTCGGACAGGTATTTGAAGCAGCTATTCCGATTGCGATCATTGCCGTAGGAGTTTCCGGAGCTGCCAAAAGAAAAAATGCGTTGGGAGAAAATGTGATTATCCAGTCTATCGGAGCTTGTTCCGGAGTAATCGTTGCCGGAGCGATCTTCACCCTCCCCGCTCTTTATATTCTCCAAGCTAAATATCCCGAGATGACGGTTACTTTCATGCAGGTATTCATCAGCTCTTTATTGGGTGGCGTATTGGGTATTCTATTCCTGATTCCTTTCCGTAAATACTTCAGTCAGCGACATGCATGGAAATATCCTTTCCCGGAAGCAACAGCCACTACACAGGTGTTGATCTCGCGAAAAAGGCGGCAGTCAGGCCAAACCGTTATTGATGGCAGGTATGATCGGCGGATTATATGACTTCATCGTAGCGACATTCGGATGGTGGAACGAGAATTTTACTACCCGTGTTTGCAGTGCCGGAGAAATGCTGGCAGAAAAGGCGAAATTGGTATTCAAGGTAAACACCGGTGCCGCTGTACTTGGTTTGGGATATATCGTCGGACTGAAATATGCTTCCATCATTTGTGCCGGTTCATTGGCTGTGTGGTGGATTATCATTCCGGGAATGTCTGCTATCTGGGGTGACAGTGTACTGAATGCATGGAATCCGGAAGTTACCTCTACCGTAGGTATGATGAGTCCGGAAGAAATATTCAAATATTATGCCAAGAGCATCGGTATCGGCGGTATCGCTATGGCAGGTGTGATCGGTATTATCCGTTCCTGGAGCATCATCAAGAGCGCTGTCGGACTGGCAGCCAAAGAGATGGGCGGTAAAGGAATGTAGAGAAGAGCATTATCCGCACACAACGGATCTTTCTATGAAGATTATCGCCATCGGTTCCATCATTACACTGATCTTAATCGTATTATTCTTCTATCTTGATGTCATGCAAGGGAATCTGTTGCATACATTGGTAGCCATTGTATTGGTTGCCGGCATCTCTTTCCTGTTCACCACAGTAGCAGCTAATGCCATTGCGATTGTTGGTACTAATCCGGTTTCGGGAATGACATTGATGACGCTGATTTTAGCTTCCGTAGTGATGGTAGCTGTCGGACTGAAAGGTCCTTCGGGCATGGTTGCCGCATTGATAATGGGTGGCGTAGTATGTACCGCGCTGTCGATGGCAGGAGGTTTTATCACCGACTTGAAAATTGGTTACTGCTCGGAAGTACGCCTGCCAAACAGGAAACATGGAAGTTCTTGGGAACAATCGTATCGGCTGCAACAGTAGGCGGTGTAATGATTATCCTGAATAAGACATACGGATTACAAGTGGCGCACTGGCTGCTCCGCAAGCAAATGCGATGGCAGCCGTGATCGAACCACTGATGAGTGGTGTAGGTGCACCCTGGTTGTTATATGGCATTGGGCTGTCTTAGCAATTATTCTGACTCTTTGTAAAATTCCTGCATTAGCTTTCGCATTGGGTATGTTTATTCCATTGGAACTGAATGTGCCGCTGGTAGTGGGTGGAGCAGTGAATTGGTTTGTTACAACACGTAGCAAAGATGCATCTCTGAATACGGAAAGAGGTGAAAAAGGAACCTTACTGGCATCCGGTTTCATTGCCGGAGGTGCATTGATGGGAGTAATCAGTGCCGCGATGCGCTTTGGTGGAATCAATCTGGTTAATGAGGCATGGTTGAACAATACTTGGTCAGAAGTGTTGGCATTAGGAGCGTATGCCTTATTGATTCTTTACTTTATAAAGGCTTCAATGAAAGTTAAATAAATAATTATGAGGAGACTATTATCCATTATAGTATCGCTTGTAACTGCCATATCATTTGCGCAGCAGCCCGTCGAGCTACCTTTGTGGCCCGACGGTGCTCCCAACTCCAGCGGACTAACCGGAGAAGAGCAGGAAACGCGCCCTCATTTTGTCACGAATGTCACACAACCCACCCTGACGGTCTACCATCCGGAAAAGCCGAATGGAATGGCTATTATCATGTGTCCCGGAGGCGGGTATCGTGGACTGGGTATGGATGGAGAGGGGTATGATATGGCTCCCTGGTTCTGCGGACAAGGTATTACCTATATGGTATTAAAATACCGGATGCCGAACGGACATTGGGAAGTCCCCGTATCAGACGCCGAACAAGCCATTCGCATGGTACGTCAACATGCCAAAGAATGGAATGTCAATCCTTACAAGGTAGGATTAATGGGAGCCTCTGCGGGAGGGCATTTTAACTGCTACACTCGCCACTCATTATAATTCGGAAACACGTCCGGACTTTCAGATATTACTTTATCCGGTGGTTACAATGATGCAAGTCACCCGTGGAAATACAAGAGCTGCATTGCTCGGTAAAAATCCAACAATGGAACAAATACAGAAGTTCTCTGCCGAATTGCAAGTAACGCCCGATACTCCACAAGCATTTATCGCTCTTACCTCCGACGACCCTTCCGTAGCACCTTATCACGGAGTAAACTATTACCTCGCTTTACAAAAAAATAAAGTTCCGGCAACTCTCCATGTTTATCCTACCGGAGGACATGGCTGGGGATTTCAGGATCATTTTAAATATAAGCAACAATGGACACAGGAATTGGAGAAATGGTTGCGCGACGGCGTTGTATTCCCGGAAAACCCCGAACCCATGTTACGAATCGGAAAATCTTACCTGGGAACTAAATACGTGGCTAACACATTAGATCAAGACGGAGAAGAATCATTAGTGATCCGGACTGATGCCGTAGATTGCCTCACTTTCGTAGAATACACATTGGCACAGGCACTCGGTTCTTCCTTTGCCGACAATCTGCAAAAAATACGTTATCGGGACGGCATCATCAACGGATATCCTTCCCGGTTACATTATACTTCCGAATGGATTGAGAACGGAATCCGCCACGGATTCCTCACCGACATTACTGCCAAAAACAGTGCACATACCCAGAAAATCTCTCTTTCATATATGTCTACCCATCCCAAGCAATATAAAAAATTGGCTGATTCGCCGGAAATGTACGACAAATGGCCGAATATGAAAAGCAATCTCCGGAAAAGTCGTACATTGGTTGCCGAAAAGCGAACTGCCGGAAGCCGGATTGCCCTGGATCATGAATGGAGACATTATTGCTATTACAACGAAGATGCCCGGACTGGACATTGCTCATGTAGGAATAGCAGAATATAAAGAGGGAAAACTGCACCTGCTGCACGCTTCTTCTACATTGGGAAAAGTAGTTGTCAGCGATGAACCTCTCAATCACATGCTAAACAACAATAAATCGTGGACAGGCATACGTGTTGTCCGGATGTCTCACTCTAAAAATAACTGATTATGAAACGAGTAAAACATTTCCTTCTCGCCTCGTGCTTATTCCCCACTTTGCTGGGAGCACAAGAAATGGCAAGCGCCTATTTTCTGGAACTTACTCCGGACGCCCAATCGGCAGGTATGGCAGGTACAGGATTAGCTACCACCGATAACGGTAGTACAGCTATTTTTCATAATGCTTCTACCATCGCTTTCTCACAAGAAGTGATGGGTGCGAGTTATTCATACGCTAAGATCAACCAAGATTATGCGCTACATAGCGCCTCTCTTTTCTACCGGATCGGAAGGGAAGGCATACATGGATTTGCTGTAGGTTTCCGGCATTTCAAAGATCCCAAGGTGCTCGATTACCGCCCTCACGCATGGGACTTAGAAGCTGCTTATTTCAGAAATGTAGCCAAAAATCTGTCTCTTTCATTAACGTTCAGATACCTGCAAGCCAAAGCCGCGGAAAGCGCAGACAGCAAGAATAGCGTTTGTCTGGACTTCGGCGCGACCTACTATCGCAATATGGCTCTATTGGACGAAATGGCTTCCTGGAGCATTGGTTTCCAAGCTGCCAACTTAGGTAAAAAGCTGGACGGACAAAAATTACCCGCCAGATTAGGATTGGGAGGTACAATCGACCTGCCATTCAGCATAGAAAACCGTTTGCAAGTGGCTCTCGACTTCAACTATCTGCTCCCCTCTGAAATCCGTCATCTCCAGGCTGGCATAGGAGCTGAATATAATTTCCTGAAATATGGTGTTGTCCGTGCGGGATATCATTTCGGAGACAAAGACAAAGGAGCGGGCAACTACGGCACCCTAGGCTGCGGAATAAACTTCTGGCCGATACGTGCAGACTTCTCATACGCCTTGGCTGATAAAGATTGCTTTATGCGCCGCACCTGGCAACTGGGAGTTGGAATAGTTTTCTAAGCTCCTCTTCGAGGCGTTGCTTCACTTCGTCCATCGGCACATCGTGCTTTAATTCCTGACGAAGAGAAGTGACGCCTTTATCTATAAATCCGCAAGGGTGGATATAACTGAAATAACGTAAATCGGTATTCACATTCAGAGCCAGTCCATGCATCGTGACATAATGGCTGCTCCTCACTCCGATAGCACAAATCTTACGCGCACGAGGCGTATCACCTTCCAACCAGACTCCTGTCGCTTTCTCCAACGTCCGGCCTCAATGCCATAAAAAGCACATACCCGAATCACCGCTTCTTCCAGCAAATGCACGTACTCTTTCAATCCTAACTGAAATTCTTCCAGGTTTAATATCGGATAACATACCAATTGTCCCGGACCATGATAAGTAATGTCCCCTCCCCGATCAATATGATAAAGGGTGGCATCAATTGCTTTCAGTTGTTCATCACTCAACAACATATTATTTTCTTTCCCGCTACGTCCTAATGTATAAACATGGGGATGTTCGCACATCACAATACGGTTTTCATAACTCTCGCCCTGACTTGCCCGGACAATGTTATCAAACCATTCTGTCTGCCGTTGCCATGCTTCGGCGTATGGTATCAAATTCCAATCAATAAAAAATGTTTTCATAAAAACAAAGGTAAGAAATAAAAAAGAAAATGCGTACATTTGTTGGCCTAATATAACACACACAACTATGAAAATGGACTTTCCACAGGTAGACTTGCCTACCGAAGTATTAGCATGGACGAATGTAACAGAAGACATTCTCAATATTTACAAGCAATCTTGCCGGTTGCAAGCATGTATTGTTGCCATCTGTACCGAAGGTTCGATGAAGCTTCATCAATCTGCTTGATTACGAAATTCACCCCAATGACTTAATAACATTATTACCGGGAACAATCATTCAGTTTCGGGAAAGAACGGAAAAAGTATGCCTTTGCTTTGCCGGCTTCTCTGCTCATTGTACCGGACGGATCAATCTGATGAAGAATATTGGTAACGCATACCCCAAACTGATAGAACAGCCGGTAGTTCCTCTTAATGAAGAAGTAGCCAGTTATCTGAAAGACTATTTTGCTCTATTATCACGGGCCAGTTGCAATGAGAACTTCGAAATGGATTCTGAATTGGTCGAATTGTCTCTTCAGACTATCCTGACAAGCATACGACTGATATATCATAAATTTCCGGGCGAAAACAGCAGTTCGAACCGCAAAAAGGAAATCTGCCGGGAACTGATTCAAGCCATCACCGAGAATTATAAAAACGAACGTCGTGCACAATTCTACGCAGATAAACTAGGAATATCTCTTCAACATTTAAGCACGACTGTGAGACAAGTGACAGGTAAAAGTGTTTTGGACACCATTGCTTATATCGTTATCATGGATGCTAAAGCCAAACTGAAAGGTACCAATATGACTATCCAAGAGATAGCATATTCTCTAAACTTCCCCAGTGCCTCTTTCTTTGGCAAGTATTTCAGACGATATGTAGGAATGACGCCATTGGAATTTAGAAACAGATAATTTATACGAAGGACGATAGAAAACATAAATGGTGAGTTGTAAAACAATGAACGGTGAATAAATTGCGTATTATCCGCAAAGTATTCACCGTCTATTATTTACAGTTCGCTGTTCATAAATGACAGCTTACCATTCATCGTTTACAGCTTACAGGTTCCTGTCTTTTTATAGTTCATTTCTCATTTTCGTCCCAAGCTCAACGAATTGAGCACTACGCTCACGCTGGAGAACGCCATTGCGGCACTTGCCAGCATCGGATTCAATAACAAACCATTCAGCGGGAACAAGATACCGGCAGCAATAGGAATACCGATCAGGTTGTAAATAAACGCCCAGAAAAGGTTCTGATGAATCAGTTTGACTGTCTGCTTTGACAACTGGAAGGCTTTAGGAAGCAGCAACAAGTCCGATGTCATCAAAGTCACCATAGCCACGTCCATAGCAATATCAGTTCCTTTTCCCATAGCAATGCTGACGTCAGCCAATGCCAGTGCCTGCGAATCATTGATACCATCGCCCACCATCGCAACCTTCTTTCCCTGCATTTGAAGCTCACGTACAAATTCGGCCTTATCGTCCGGTAGAGCGTCGGCAACAAAACGTTCGATTCCTAAACGGGAAGAAACGGCTAGTGCAGTCCGTTGTCCGTCCCCCGTCAGCATACAGATGTCAATCCCTTGACGTTTCAGTTCCTTCACTGCTTCGGCAGAAGTAGCCTTTATCGGGTCGGAAACAGCAATGATAGCCAGCAACTCGTTTTCACGTCCAAAGTAAATGATGCCGTTACCGTCCGATTCATAGTGAACCAGCATTTCAGCCATCACATCGCTTACTGTCGCACTGAAATCTTTCAGGAGTTTATGACTGCTACCCAGTAAGTATGTCCCTCATACGAGGCTTTGATTCCTTTTCCCGTAATGCTTTCAAAGCTATCCAACGCGGCAGGTTTTATTTTTTCTTCGTCCTGAAGCGCAGAGACAATAGCGCCGGCAAGCGGATGCTCCGATTTCATTTCCGCAGCTAAAAGTACATCTTTGAAATGTGGTTCCTGCGACTGCGCCCATAACCATCCGGTAGCTGTAGGATGTCCTTCAGTCAGTGTTCCCGTTTTATCCAGAACAACGACATCTACTTTGCGCATTTGTTCCAAAGCCACTGCATCTTTAATCAGAATATGCTGGCTGGCAGCTTTACCTATACCCACCATCAACGCAGTAGGTGTAGCAAGCCCCAAAGCACATGGACAAGCAATGACAAGAACAGAAACAGCCGACAAAATACCATAAGAAATATATTCACTACCACCAATGGTAACCCACAATACAAATGTCAGAATGGCAATGCCCAATACGACAGGTACAAAAATCCCCGTAATACGATCGACAATGCGTTGCACGGGAGCTTTGCTGCCCTGTGCTTCCTGCACCATAGCGATAATACGGGCAAGCACGGTTTCACTGCCTACCTGTGCGGCACGAATGATAAATGAGCCACGCTGGTTGATCGTTCCCGCCAATACTTTATCACCTTTCTTCTTTTCTATCCGGAACCGGTTCACCGCTAATCATACTTTCATCGACATACGAGTCGCCTTCGGAAAGCTGACCGTCCACAGGTATTTGCTCTCCCGGGCGTACAACCACCAAATCACCTACCTGAAGTTTTTCAATCAGGATCTCCTCCTCCACTCCATTGCGCAGAACACGAGCCGCTTTAGGCTGCATTCCCATCAACTTACGGATGGCTGTTGAGGTATTTCCTTTGGCACGTTCTTCCATCAACTTTCCGGTAAGAACGAAAGCGATAATCACCGCAGAAGCTCATAATAGACATGCGGTTCCAATCCGCGGTCATACCAGAATTCGGGGAAGAAAGTGTTGAACAGACTGAACAGAAAAGCAATGGAAGTACTAAGCGCAACCAAAGTATCCATATTGCTCCGTCCTAATTTAGCCTGTTTCCAGGCTCCGGTGAAGAAACCACCTCCGAAAAAGACCATAACAGGGATAGCCAAGCACCATTGAATCTCATTAGAATGTGGCACATGCATCAGTATCATGGAATATACCAATAACGGTACTACCAAAATCCACGCACCAATCACCTTCCACTTCAAACGAGTGTAACGCTTATGCTGTTCCTCTTCCCGACGTTCTTCTTTGTGGGCTTCTTCCACAATCAAATCATAACCTGCCGCAAGCACAGCCGCACGAATCTCTCCGGGAGTCAGCTGCTCTTTCTCATAAGAAACGGTCAATGTATTGGTAGCAAAATTAACGGAACCTCAATGACCTCCCGGCAATTTTTTTACTGTTCTTTCTACATTATTGGCACATCCTGCACAATGCATATTAAGCACAGGAAATGCCTTTTTTGTTGTGTTACCCATATAATTATTGTTTACGGCCTTCCCCTCCTCTCGAAAAAGAAGTTGGGGAAGAACCCTTGTTTGTTTATAGAAACAAGCTAATACAGGTATTTGTTCAATTACTTCTTATCAGCCTTCTGATCGTCTTTCTTTGTTTCTTTTACAAATTCGGCTTCATAACTGAACTTATTAAACCCTGCCTGCAACTTCTTTACATTCGTTTTTTCAGCGTCATACGTAATAGTTACCATTTTCGTTTTTACTTCGGTCGAAATATCCTTCAACCCTTTCTCAAAACGCATATTGTCCTTTACTTTCTTTTCGCATTTCTCACAGTGCATCTGCGACACTTTAAATACAACAACACGAATATCTTTTGCCAATACAGCTGTTACACTCAAAAGAGCCACCACGCAAGTGGCCATCCATCTTTTTGTTCTCATTTTTCTTATCAGTTTAAAATTAATATTCTTTATTATGCGATCGTTTCTTTCATTCGCTATTTCCTGCTTTTACTCACTATTTCTAGCTAAGTTAAAACGTATTCCGATATATCCTTTTGCTCCGTGCACCGGTCCCCAAATCATGGTAGAATCAAAGTTGTTCCCCCAGGGATTTGCCGCATCGATAATCGGATTCTTTTGTTTGAAGTTTGTCAGGTTCTCGCCTCCTACGTAGATAGACCAACGACGGAAGTAACGGGTCACCTGCAAGCTCAACTGTTCAAAACTGCCATAACGACGTTCCCAGGATAACTGTCCGTCTCCCAGTTCATAAGGAGTAGGCATCCTGCCGCCGCCATTCAGTTGCAGTGTGGCGTCAAACTGCCATATTCCCAGCGGAGTTTGGTAAGAAGCCGTGAGTAGTCCTTTATATTTGCTGGTCAGCGGTTTCTCCATTCGTTCACCTTTGTAGGTCGTTTTTGCATCTGTGAGCCGGTAAGCACCTGTCAGGGTGAATCCTTTGAAGAAGGATAACTTGCTTCCACTTGGAACACATGCGAATAAGAGCGTCCATCCAAATTGTAGAAAGCTACTTCATGGGGGTTGCTATCCATATCCACTATCACTTGTTTCAGGAAATCCGTATAATAGTATTCTGCATTCACATTCAGCGTTTTGCCGAATATAGGGATATAAGTAGAGACGCTGGCACCGTAGTTCCACGCTTCTTCCATATCCAGGTTCTTTGCTATTTCCACCTTACGACTGCTGGAAAGCAGGTAGTTGTTTTCCGCCAACACATGATTGGTACGATACCCTTTTCCGGCAGAAAGACGGAAATTCACATAATCATTCGGATTGTACTTAAGATGCGCACGCGGAGTCACGAAGAAACCATGTTCGTTACTGTAATCACCACGCAGACCGGCCATTACCATCCATTTATCATTCAGGTTCAACGTATATTGCACGTAAGCACCGGGAACAGCTTCCTTTTCAAAGGTTTTGAGAGGATTGTCCGTTGTATTTTCCAAACGGTAATGTTGGTCATAAGCGTCATAATTGAAGCTCAATCCAGCGGAGAAGCTATTTTGCGGATTAAATTCCGTTTCAAACATCAGCGAAGCATAGACGTTGGTTTGATCCACATTATACAGTTTGCGTCCATACGTAGCATCCTGATTGTGTAAGTGGTGGAAAGAATCAAAGCCAGGTTCGTATTCTTCTCCTTATTAAAGATATAGGCATTTTTGGTGAAGAATTCATAGCGTTCTGTATCGATCCCTACTTTATACAGGTCACCGGAGTGCATTGTCCCTCCGTGATTGGCCTGTCCGCTGGTACGTGTTTCAGAAAGGGCTTTGATACCTGCCTGGAAAACATAATGGTCGCCCATATATGCCCACCGGTTCCACACATTATATTGTTCTACCTGCGGAATATCCACAAATCCGTCATCGTTGCCATCATGCGCCTTGGTCTCATTTTCGTAATGTGCCAGCAGAGAAGTGCTCCATCGTTTGGAAAGTTTCAATGTAGCGTCCGCATTGGCTTCATACCGGTTGGTAGTGCTTGCAAAAAGATTGGCAGACACCCAATCGGCTTCCGGCAACTGCGGTTTCTTAAATTCTACGTTTATCTGTCCTGTGATGGCTTCATAGCCATTCTTTACCGAAGATGTTCCTTTGGAAACCTGTATACTCTGCATCCACGGACCGGGGACATATCCCAATCCATAAGGAGCGGCGGCTCCCCGATAATTCGGAATGTTTTCCGTCAACATCTGCACATAAGTGCCGGACAGCCCCAACAATTTAATTTGTTTGGCTCCTGTTGCCGCATCGGAATAACTCACATCTACTGAAGGGTTCGTCACAAAACTTTCACCCAGATTACAACAAGCGGCTCTACTCAATTCGGCACTGCTTATCATGTCTTCGTTCATCACGCTACTGCGCAATTTCATCGTTCCCAGTTTACGAGTGACAATATTTACTTCATTCAGTTCCACTCCATCACGAAGCACAATATCCAGTTGTTGATTTTTACTGCTCACATGAATCGTGTCGTTCTGAAAACCGATAAAACTGACAATCAGCATGTGGCTTTTGGAAGGTTTAGTGATAGAAAAACTACCATCCTCTTTCGTTGTCACTCCTTGTCCTGTATTCATCCAGAACACATTGGCACCCGGAATAGCCTCCCCGGTACTATCTTTCACTGTTCCCCGTACTTGCGCATATATATTGCCGGCAAATAACAGGAACAGTCCTATTATCATATATTTCATTCTTTCTAAAGTTACTTTCGAGATACAAAATTAATTCATTTCTCATGCAACTTAGTTGCATTCAGTGCTGCTTTACTTTCATGTTCTATTGAAAGCAAAGGATTAAATAAGAAAGAAATAGTGGCTAAATAATGTAGGTGGAATATAACGCCAGCTTCTGCCTCGAGCAGAGAGGTGGCGGAGAGGTCAGACTATCAAATTCTACCGGTTTATCCGCATAGGTCGGAGTCAGCAGATAGCAGAAATGCTCACATAAAAGATCGACTGCCAAACTGATACGGTCAGTTCCGTAGAGTGCTTCATCAGGTCGAGCTTATAAATCGTAGCCGTACAACCTTTTTCTTTGCAGTTTTTCTTTGAATCGCAAGTATGAGACTTTTTACACTTCGGACAGCCTGTATCACAGCAACTCTGCAATGTCTCACAACGGGCACAGCAATAACGCACAATAGAGACTCCGCCTCCTGAATAGATAATCAGGAGAGAAAGGATTAGTGCTGTTATGTAGCCAGTCTTTTCATTTCAAAGGACAAAGATAAGAATAAAAACAAATTTTCCTATCTATTTTCGTAATTAAGATTCAATCCTCATTCAAAACTATAGATATACATGCATTTCTTACCAGTTATTCTCCCAATAACCTCGTATTCCATCATCAGTATATTGAATACCAATTCATTGCAGATCATATTTCCCGTTCTATTATTTGGCTATTTTAGGGTCATATCAGCACTATTAACTCTTTTTACTCAACAATAAAACCTATCTTTGCCACGAATAAATTCATTGTTTTTTTAAGTAAACGCTATGCTTACATATCTACTCCTCATTATCACTCTTTATCTGGCAGGGAATACCTACATATTTATCAGAGCAACGCAGGCTCTGAAAGTAAAACCGCTTGGAGTAAAAATACTCTTAACCGTTTTATTTTGGACATGTGCCTTATCTTTCTTCGGCACGATGCTAGCCCGTAACCTGGAAATGCCTGTTTTTATCTCCCATTCAATGTACATCATTGGAACAAGTTGGCTGATATTTACCCTATACATGGCATTGTTCCTGCTATTGTTTGATATATTGAGATTATTCAAGGTGGTCTGCAAATATCGGTTTTATCTATCTTTTGTGTTCACATTGGGATTGCTGGGATATGGGGTGTACAACTATCACCATCCGGAAACCAATATAGTCAACATTTTAACAAACAAACAATATGTAAATGCTCCCCAAGCAATTAAAATCGTCGCGATAAGCGATGTTCATCTGGGAAACGGCACAGGAAAGCCTCAACTGAAGAAGTATGTGGAAATGATAAATGCACAGCATCCCGACTTGATACTGATTAGTGGCGACTTAATTGATAACAGTGTTGTACCTCTTTATACAGAGAATATGGCGGAAGAACTGGCCGAGTTGAAAGCTCCTATGGGCATCTACATGGTTCTTGGTAATCACGAATACATTAGTGGAATCGATGAAAGTATCCGGTATATAAAGAATACTCAAATACAACTTTTGCGTGATTCAGTAGTGACACTCCCCAACGGCATACAACTGATAGGACGCGATGACCATCACAACCGCAAACGTCGTTCTCTGCAAGAGTTGATGACAAACGTCGACAAAAGCAAACCTATCATTTTGCTGGATCATCAACCTTCAACCTGAAAGAAACAGAAGCTGCCGGCGTCGACTTACAATTCAGCGGACATACACATCACGGACAAGTATGGCCTATTAATTGGGTGACTGATTATATATTCGAGCAAAGTCACGGCTACCGTCAATGGGGAAACAGCCACGTGTACGTGTCTTCCGGATTGTCTCTTTGGGGGCCGCCTTTCAGAATAGGAACGCATAGCGAAATGGTTGTTTTCAACTTCCAATGAATAATATGCAGTTTTGTCACATATGTTACAGTTTCTAAATGGACGTAGATACCCTTATCGAATTTCTGAAAATGAAAGGGAAATTTATGCCTGCTGAAGATGGATTCACCGTGGATATCACTAAAGTTTGCAAGCATTGACGTGTGGATGGTATCCGGCAATCCTGTTTTAGAGGATAAATAGCTGCAAATTTTTCTGTTTTTATTAGCCCGATTCACGAATTTCATCTATATTTGTCAATAGTGAATGATAAACAAATGTTGAATTTATAGAAAAACGGGTATGAAAAAACAATATGTCAGTCTGCTTGCAATTATACTTCGGTAAGCGGCTTTTGTTTTCTTGTCATGACAAGATGAACAAAAACACAGGTGCGTTACAGTTTGATAGCATTCAAGTGAATGAGACAGCACACCTCTTCAGTGATACAGCCAAACCGGCCTGCAATATTATTATTAATTTTGCCTATCCGGTAAAATCATCGGATGATATGCTGAAAGATAGTTTGAATTCTTATTTCATTTCGGCCTGCTTCGGTGATAAATACATCGGCGAAAAGCCGGAAGAAGTTGTAAAGCAATATACCGAGAACTATATCAGCGAATACCGCCGCGACCTCGAACCGATGTATGCCGAGGACGAGAAAGACAAGGAAGACGAATCTTCCATCGGAGCTTGGTATTCTTATTATAAAGGTATAGAGAGCCACGTACAACTGTATGATAAAGACCTGCTTGTATATCGTATCGACTACAACGAATATACCGGAGGTGCACATGGCATTTACATGGCTACTTTCCTGAACATGGACCTCACCCTGATGCGCCCGCTCCGTCTTGATGATATTTTTGTCGGAGACTACAAAGACGCATTGACCGACCTGATCTGGAACCAGCTCATGGCGGACAATAAAGTGAACACTCACGAAGCATTGGAAGACATGGGATATGCTTCCACCGGGGACATCGCTCCGACAGAAAATTTCTATCTAAGCAAAGAAGGAATCACCTTCTATTATAATGTATACGATATCACTCCTTATTCTATGGGCCTGTAAAGGTAACAATCCCATTTTCTATGATGGAGCATTTACTAGGCAGTAACCCAATTCTGGGAGAACTGAAAAATTAAATTTCATAAAAAGCTGAACACCAATGAATATCCTATTGTTATCACTCCCGTGTGACAGAATAGGATATTCATCCACATCTATCATTCAAAACTTATAACTCAAAACTCAAACAGTGGAAATCATACTGAAATATTTTCCGGATCTGACGGAAGAGCAGCGTAAACAGTTTGCAAGCTCTA
>ENA-OQJH01000502-OQJH01000502.1-human-gut-metagenome-genome-assembly--contig:-NODE-502-length-21253-cov-1.959813_pt1 | contig 21253 bp, 24 predicted proteins | sample MGYA00242597_ERZ504763 | MGnify/ENA primary metagenome ERZ504763 (study PRJEB26092, sample SAMD00036359) | human gut metagenome | host: Homo sapiens | study: EMG produced TPA metagenomics assembly of...
CGGCAAACAGATGGTCACATCTCTTATGAAGATTGCGGGTGAGAAAAAAACAGAGATTGAAGAACCGATATGTTTGTTTGAAAGGCCGGTGTATCGTTTTCGGGATTGTTCGGAAATGGCGTTTTTTGGAAACGGAACTATTCCGGTATTCAGGCGCAAAATATAACGGAAGCTGTGAGTCTGTATCGCTGCATGAAGTGCGCTCTCCGGGAAAAGAGGCAAAGTATGTAGCAGAAAGTATCAGGCGGTTAGTGAGGACAAAAGGATACCGATACAGAGACATTGCCGTGATCGCGTCAGATATGAATGTGTATGCGGATGTGTTGGAAAAAGCATGTGCTTCTTTTGACATACCTGTGTTTATGGATCATAAGAAAAGTATTCTTCTGAATTCTTTTGTAGAGTATGTCCGCAGCCTTCTGGGGATGATACAGGAAAATTTTACTTATGAAAGCGTATTTCGTTATTTAAGATCCGGATATTGTGAATTTACGGAAGATGAGATCGACCGATTGGAAAACTACTGTCTTGCGCTGGGGATAAAGGGATATAAAAAATGGCAGCAGGCATGGGCGAGGAAAACGAAAGAGGCGGATGAGGAAGAAGTGGAAAAGTTAAATCATCTGCGCGTGAAATTTGTCGAAAAGATCGATCCGCTTATGTTCGTTTCAAGACAGAAAAAAGACGGTGCTTGACATTACGCTTGCGGTATATGAATTTATCGCAGGAGAGCATCTTCAGGAGAAATTGGAACAACAGCAGAAATTTTTCGCAGAACAGGGAGAACTTACACTTGCAAAAGAATATGAGCAGATCTACCGGATCGTCATGGAGTTGTTTGACAAGTTTTCGGAACTGTTAGGCGACGAGCCGATTACGCTGAAAGAATACTGCGAGCTTCTTGACGCCGGATTTGAAGAGGCGAAAGTGGGAGTGATTCCTCCGAGCATTGACCAGGTTGTGATCGGAGACGTAGAGCGTACAAGAATGAAAGATATCCGCGCCTTGTTTTTTGTCGGAGCGAACGATGTGCTTTTGCCGGGCAATGCGGGAACGGGCGGCATTTTGTCTGAGCGGGACAGAGAAAATTCAAAGAGAAAGATATCTCGTTGTCGCCCGGACCGAAGGAAAAAATCTATATACAGAAATTTTATTTATATACGGCGCTGACAAAACCGACGGAACTTCTAAGCCTGTCATGGTCAAAGGTGTCGGGGGAGGGAAAATCTCTGCGTCCGGCGTATTTGATACAGGAGCTTCGCAGGCTGTTTCCGAATCTGTCCGTTGTCGATGAAGAAAACAGAAAGCTTAGCGACAGAGAGATCACCCGAAGAGGGGGGATCGAGAAAGTGGCAAAAGGAATTTGCAGCCGCCGTCTCGGGCTGGATAATGAGTGGAAAGAGTTGTATACATGGTTTCAAAAAGACGGAAGAAATAAAAAAGAGATCGAAAGTATTTTGAATGCAGGTTTTCTGCATAAAACAGATACGAGGCTTGCACCGGAACTGACAAAAGAACTTTATAGTGATCGAAATCGCGTCAGTGTGACAAGACTGGAAAAATTTGCGTCTTGTGCATATGCTCATTTTTTAAGTTACGGACTGCGGCTTTCAGACCGGGAAGAATATGGGTTTGAGGCGCTTGATCTCGGAAATATCGCGCACAAGTCTTTGGAGACGTTTTCCAAAAAGGCGGATGCGCAGAAAATGAAATGGCAGGAAATACCGGAAGCTCTTCGTGACGAGATGATCGATGAGAGTGTGGAAGAAAGCGTAATAGATTATGGGAATACAGTTCTTTTCAGTTCGGCGCGAATGAATATATGATCACTCGGATCAAACGTCTTATCCGAACTTCTGTGTGGGCGCTGACAAAGCAGATAGAAAAAGGAGACTTTCTTCCAAGCGGGTACGAGATGCAGTTCGGAAGCGGGAAGATTGACCGAATCGATACATGTTTTGACAATGACTGTGTTTATGTCAAAGTGACAGATTATAAAACGGGAATGAAAAGTTTTGATATTACGGCGTTGTATCATGGTCTGCAAATGCAGCTTCCGGTATATCTGAACGCGGCTTTGGATGTAGAGCAAAGAAAACATCCTCATAAAACGATCGTCCCGGCAGGAATATTTATTATCGGATACAAGATCCGACGTTTCGGAAGAAAAAACTCAGGATGCCGTGGAGAGAAGTATTTTAAAAGAATTAAAGTCAGGATGGGCTAGTTAACGGGATGATATGGTGATTTCGCATTTGGAGAAAGAACTTTCGGGGAATTCGCTCCTTTTTCCAATAGGAAGAAATAAAGACGGTTCATTGAGTAAAACGTCTCACGCGCTTCCGGAAGAACTGTTTCGGCTAGTACTTTCTTTTGCGAAACGAAAAGAAGAGTCGGTCAAAGACCGAATGTATGACGGAGAAGTTTCCGCCTCTCCGTATGAGATGGGAGAAACTACAGGATGTGATTACTGTCCGTACAGAGATATATGTGGGTTCGATCCGCGTCTTGAAGGATGTAGTTACCGCAGGCTGGAGAGATATTCTTCAGACGATGCGGTGAAAAAGATGCGGGAGGCTTTGGAAGAAAATGTCAGCCGGGACGCTTCGGAAAACGAGCAAAGCGGGAAAGGCAGGGAAGGATAAGAATGGGCGTGAAATGGACAGAACAGCAGCAAAAGGTCATAGATCTGCGAAATCGTAATATTCTTGTATCTGCGGCGGCAGGATCGGGAAAGACAGCCGTTCTCGTAGAACGTATTATTCAAAAGATCACAGATGAGTCAAAGTCCTGTCGATGTGGACAGACTTTTGATTGTGACATTTACAGAAGCGGCGGCAGCAGAGATGAAGGACAGGATCAGAGAAGCGATCGAGAAAAAGCTGGAAGAAAATCCGGGAAACGTACATCTGGAGAGGCAGGCTACGTTAGTTCACAGTGCGCCGATCACGACGATACACAGTTTTTTGTCTGTCTGTGATAAGGGAACATTTTCATGTGATCGATCTTGATCCGGGATTTCGGATCGGAGAAGACGGAGAATTAAACTTTAAAACAAGACGTTCTCGATGAATTGCTTGAAGAGTGTTATTCCAAAGGAGAGGAAGAGTTCCTTTCCTTTACAGAGCGGTTTGGAACAGGGAAAAATGACCGGAAGATCGAAGGGATCATTTTAAAATTATACGAATATTCCGGCAGTTATCCAAGACCGGAACAGTGGCTTGACCGTTGTGCTGCGGTATATACAGAAGAAGAGGCGGCGGAAGCGATGATACGGCGGGCAAAAGAACACGTTCTTATTCGGATCGAAGAACCGGAAAAACTGATCCGCAGAGGATTGAAAATATGTGAGGAGCCGGATGGACCGTATATGTATGCGGATATGCTGGAAGAGGATCTTCGTGGAATAGAGAAGATAAGAAAATGCAGTGATTTTGCAGAAATGTATGACGCGGCTGATCGGTTTGTATGGAAAACGCTTTCGAGAAAAAAAGATGACAGTGTATCGGCTGAAAAAAGAGAGTCCGTAAAGGCGTGAGAGAACAGGCAAAAAAGGCGATTGCCGGGGTGAAGGAAACTTATTTTTACGCGCCGGAAAGCGTATGGAAAGAGGACATGGTTTCGGCGGGAGAGTCTGTGAAAACGCTCGTATCTTTGGTAAAGCTGTTCGCAGAAAAGTTTGCGGAAAAGAAGCGCGGCAGAAATATGATAGATTTTAACGATATGGAACGGTTTGCGCTTGATATACTGACTGAAGAAAAAACGGAGAACTTGTTCCGTCTGCCGTAGCCGGAGAATATGCAAAACAGTTTGAAGAAATTATGATCGACGAATATCAGGACAGTAATTTTGTACAGGAGACGATCCTGACAAGCGTATCGGGACAGGCAGAAGGAAAAAATAATATTTTTATGGTAGGCGATGTAAAGCAGAGCATTTACAGCTTCCGTCTTTCAAGACCTGAACTGTTTATGCAAAAATATAACACATACAGTTTAGAAGACAGTGACAGACAGAGGATCGATCTGCATAAAACTTCAGAAGCAGAGGAGAAGTTCTGGACAGTGTCAATTATATCTTCCGACGTATTATGAAAAAAGAAATGGGCGGAATCGAATATGATGACAGCGCGGCGCTTTATCTTGGGGCGAAGTTTCCGAAAACAGAAGAAATTGAGGCAAAACGATACATATCGTCAGAATGTGAAAGAAACACAGATCTTTTCAAGACGGAGCTTTTGATCTTAAAAGACCGCGATAAAGAAGCGGAAAACGTACGTCGGTCAGAAGCGAGGATGATGCGCGCAGAATTAAAAGTTTGATGCGCGGCGGGGTTGTGTCGGATAAAAAACAGGGGAATATCGTCCGGTGCAGTATAAAGATATTGTGATTTTGACAAGAAGTGTGAAAGGATGGGCAGAAGATTTTTCGGCAGTCCTTGCAGAAGAAGGGATTCCCGCATATTCTGTAAGCAGGGAAGGGTATTTTGAAACTTATGAAGTGAGCGTATTGCTTGACTATCTTAAAATACTCGATAACGGAAGGCAGGATCTCCCGCTTGCGGCGGTTCTGGCGTCGCCTTTGGGAAATCTTCTGACAGAAGATATGGCAAAGATCAGAGTCGCATATCCCGACGTACCGTTTCATGAAAGCGCGCGGATGTACGCGTCGGAAGAAGCACAGGATCCGGTCTTGAAAGATCGTCTGATGAGATTTTTCAGTCAGGTGGATCATTTCAGAAAAAAGTGTCGTATACTCCGATTCATGATCTGTTGACGGAGATTATAGAAGAAACAGGTTTCGGTATATACATTTCGGCGATGGAAGGCGGAGTGCAAAGAGCCGCAAACGTAGAGATGCTGGTGGAAAAAGCAAAGGCGTTTGAAGGAACAAGCTACAAAGGATTGTTTCATTTTGTGCGGTATATCGAACAACTGAAAAAATATGACGTTGATTACGGAGAAGCCGGGATCATGGATGAACAGGCGGATACGGTAAGGATCATGAGTATTCATAAGAGTAAAGGTTTGGAATTTCCGGTTGTTTTTGCGGCAGGTATGGGAAAACAATTTAATACACAGGATACGAAAAGCAGCATGATCCTTCATCCTGAATGGGGCATTGGGATTGATAAGATCGATCTGAAACGGAGGACAAAAGCGCCTACATTTTTGAAAAAGCTGATTCGGGAAGAGGCAATGTATGAAATGTGGGCAGAGGAGATGCGCATTCTGTATGTAGCGTTGACAAGAGCAAAGGAAAAACTGATCATGACAGGGGTTTTGCCGGATCGTTTCATTATGCGCTCCGGCAAAGACGGAGTTATCACGGCAGGTGCAAAATCATATTTCGACTGGATCATACCGGCTCTTTGGTCTGAAGAGGAGGAGGCGGCGTTAGAAGATGCGCCTGTCTGCATTTTTCAGTATACAGGAAATGACATAGGAGCAGATATTTTACAGGTGAAGTCAGAACAGTTGGCGCTTGACGTATTGAAACACTGGGATGTGACAAAAGTGTATGATCCGGAAATACGAAAATGTCTGGATGAACAGGCAGATTACGTTTATCCGTATTATTCGGAAGGCGGTATGAAAATGAAGTTTACCGTATCGGAGCTGAAAAAAAGAAAGGCGCTGCAAGAAGAAGCGGGAGAGGAAATGTATAAAGAACCACAGACGGTTCCTCTTCTTCCCCGTTTTATAAAAGAGGAAGAAACTCTTTCCGGCGCTTCACGGGGAAGCGCATATCACAAGTTTTTAGAACTGCTTGATTTTGCAAAAGAATACGAAGCAGATGATCTGGAAGCAGAGGTGGAAAGGCTTGCGGAAGATGGACGTTTATCGAGGGAAATGGCAGAATGTATTGAGACAGAAGATATGATGCGGTTTCTTCGGACTAAGAGCGGAGTGCGGATGTTACAGGCGGCAAGGAACAGAAAACTTTATAAAGAGCAGCCTTTTGTGATCAGCGTGAATGCATCGGAGATCTATCAGGGAGATCTGTCCGGGGAAAAGATATTAGTGCAGGGGATTATCGACGTTTATTTTGAAGAAGAAGACGGACTTGTCGTGCTTGATTATAAGACGGATCAGGTGAAAAGCAGAAAAGAACTTGCGGAAAAATATCATGCGCAGCTTGAATATTATGCACATGCCTGTCTCAGCTTACGGGAAAAACTGTAAAAGAGAAGATTATTTATTCGTTTACTTTAAAAGAGGAGATCATCGTATGAAGATTTTGATGTATTGTTTGCTCGCATTAAATGTTGGGGTATGGCTGATGTACGGTATAGATAAGTGGAAAGCAAATCGGGAAGATGGCGGATTCCGAAAAAGTTCTTCTGCTTGCGGCGTTTGCAGGCGGTTCGGTTGGAGCTTTAGCAGGAATGATGATGTTCAGGCATAAAACAAAGAAAGCAAAATTTGTCATCAGCGTACCGATATTTTTTGTGATCCATTGTGTGATAGCCGGATATGTGCTTTTGAATTATTAAAGAACAATGTAACAGTTCAGCCCGCGCCATTCGTAAAACCGCACTGCGTGCTTATTGTGGCTGCCGCCACTGTTTTACTCATAAAAAGGCGCTAAGCACATACAGATGTCCGCTTGCAAAAATATGCAAGCATGTTTTGTGCTTCCTGTACATCTGTATGGATGAACTGTTACGAAAAAATATGTCAGATGCTCTTGACTTTGACGTAACGTCAAGTAATATACTTGCCCTAAGCTGATAGAAAAGAAAGAAAATATCGGCTTAGGGTATTTTAACAGGAGGTGAAAACGGTGAAGTGCGGCATTAAAGAAGTATCGGAACTAACAGGAGTGAGTGCGCGCACACTTCGTTATTATGATCAGATCGGATTGCTGAAACCATCAAAGACAAGTGAAGCCGGATATCGGTACTATGGAGAGCGGGAACTGGAGATCCTGCAGCAGATTCTGTTTTACAAGGAACGGGGAATGGAACTAAAGCAGATCAAGAAGATCATCTATCAGAAAGACTTTGACATTATGGCGGCTTTGCGGGAACACCTTTTGGAACTTGAGGAAAAGAGAAACCATATGGAAGCTCTGATCCAAACAGTGGAACAGACGATACGTTCAATGAAAGGAGAATATGATATGAGTGATCAGGAAAAATTTCAGGCGTTTAAAGAAAGAGTAGTTCGGGAAAATGAAGAAAAACACGGGGCGGAAATCCGCGAAAAATATGGCGATGAAGAGATGGATGCCGCAAACAGGAAAGTTTTAGATATGACAGAGGAGGAATACGAGAGATTTCAAAATCTGGGTGAAGAAATCCGCATACAATTACAGGATGCGGTAAGAGGCGGAGCAAACCCGGAGGATGAATGCGGCAGGCGGATCGTCGCACTTCATAAAGAATGGCTTGGAAAGACATGGAAACAGTATACGAAAGAGGCGCATGCGGCAATCGGCAATCTCTATATCAGCGACGAGAGGTTTAAAATGTATTATGATAAAGAAGTGAATGGATGTGCAAAGTTTCTCGAATCTGCAATTCGATATTGGGTTGACCGGGTATAAGCGGAGCTGAACAGACGATTTACAGGGCGGCGATCAATGGTTTTTCCGGATAATATTGTATTGACAAACTATATTATACAAAATATAATATTACTCATATAATACAATGTCTTTGGCAAAAAAGGAGGAACAGATGGTATTTCATACAGGAGCTGCCCTGTTGGATGCGATCGTACTGGCAGTCGTATCTATGGAAGAAACGGGAACATATGGATACAGGATCACGCAGGATGTAAGAAAAGTGATCGACGTATCGGAATCGACATTGTATCCGGTTTTGCGAAGGCTTCAGAAAGATGAGTGTCTGGAAGTATATGATCGACAGTTTGAAGGCAGAAACAGACGGTATTATAAAGTGACCGAAAAGGGAATCGCGCAGTTGGATTTTATAGGGAAGAGTGGAAAAATTATACATGTAAGATCAGCGATATCTTTGACGGAGCAGATCGGATGAATACGATTTGCTAAAACGGGCAATACTCCTTTGAAAGAAGAAAGGGGAAGTTGTATGTCAGGGAAAAAATCAAAGACGATCGATCCGGCAAATCTTGATCCGGATGAAAAGCTGAAATATGAGGTGGCTGAGGAAATAGGGCTTCTCGATAAAGTGATGACGGAAGGCTGGAAATCACTTACATCAAAGGAGACAGGCAGGATCGGAGGATTAGTGACACGAAAGAAGAAGCAGCGATCCGGCGGGCAGAATATTTCTTTACAAAGATAGACAAATTTGATAGAATTATACATCCGAGGGAGACGACAGGTGATGTGTATGAAAGAAAGAATAAATGTTTTGAGTACGGAAATGGACTGCATAACAGCGAAGGAAGCGATGTTAAAAGCGATTGCGTTTCTGGAAAGAGAGTCGGTTGATATTATCGAAGTTTTATCTATGAGCGCATTGATGCGCGCGCGGGATGAAGACGAGTGGATAAGATCGACATCCGGATTTGGTCTTATTCTGCCCGGAGAGACAGAAATTCTCGAAGCGGCAGGGGAAACCGACAGGATAAAACTAAGAGAAGCGGAAAATCAGACATTTATAAAAATGTTTATGAAATACCTTCAGAAGAACAGAAAAAGAGTTTTTTTGCTTGCCGAATCGGAAGAAAAGCTAAATACTGTGGAAAATGCCATGAAGTATTATGACAAAGGAATTTTTCTGACGGGACACGCGCTGATCAAAGAGGGAGAAAACCGGGAAGAAGACGTAGTCAATGAGATCAACGGAACAGAGACGGACTGTATCTTGTCCGTACTGACTTCTCCTTATCAAGAAAAGTTTATCGCGGAAAATCAAGCTCTTTTAAATGTAAAACTGTGGTTCGGATGTGGAACTCTGCTTGAAAAAAGTTATGGCGAGAGAAAGCTTTCCAAAAGGCTCTCCCGGTTTCTGCTGAAAAAGCGATTTCATCTGTTAGTAGGGAAACAACAGAAAAAATCAGACTAGACAAAAGCGGGAAAATGTCCATATATGGAATTTGTGAACAATGTATAGACATTAAAATATGAATTTTTTGTAAAATATCTGAGGAAATGCATAAAAAATATGTATTTCCTCTTTCTTTTTTTGCTGTTTTGCATTAATATAATATACGAATCTAAGAAAGAGGAATATTTTCGCTTTTAAAGTTTGTGAAAAATGTACATGATATAAATCCAAGGAGTGGAGGAACAGGCATGATTCAAATCAGATACTTCAGAATACGATCGACGGATTGAAAGGAATTTCCAAAGTTGACTTCTCAGTATTAGATACAGAGGGAAAGGAACTGGCATCTACATTAGACAATGCGCAGGAACGAAACAGCGCGGTAATCTCGTTTGTAGAATCGCCTGCGGACAGTCAGGTAATACAGGGATGTCAGTTTTTTAAGATTTTTGACGAGCAGAGGCTTGAGTACGTACTGCTGGCGGAAGGTGACAGCGAGACGGCGTATATGCTCGGCAAAGTTGCGGCATTCCAGATCCACAGTCTGCTGGTAGCTTATAAAGAAAGGTTCGACAAAGATAATTTTATTAAAAATCTTCTTCTGGACAACCTTCTGTTGGTAGACATTTATAACCGTGCTAAAAAATTACATATTGACACGGAGGTAAAACGTGTTATCTTTATTATTGAGACATCACACGAAAAGGATAATGCCGCGCTTGAGAATGTGAGAAATCTTCTTGGCGGAAAATCAAAAGATTTTATTACTGCGGTTGATGAGAAGAATATCATTGTAGTAAAAGAACTCACAGAAAAAGACGGGGCGAAAGAGCTTGAGAAGATGGCGAAGGAAATGCTCGACATGCTGAAGGAAGATACAAAGGACGAGCAGATCCGTATTGCATACGGTACGATCATCAGCGACATCAAGGAAGTATCCAAGTCCTATAAAGAGGCGAAGCTTGCGCTTGACGTAGGGAAAATTTTCTTTGCGGAAAAGGATATTGTTGCATTTACGACACTTGGTATCGGCCGTCTGATCTATCAGCTCCCGATTCCGTTGTGCAAGATGTTTATCAGAGAGATTTTCGAGGGGAAATCGCCGGATGATTTTGATGAGGAGACATTGACAACGATCAATAAATTTTTTGAGAACAGTCTGAATGTATCGGAAACATCCCGGCAGTTGTACATTCACAGAAATACTCTTGTATACAGACTGGATAAACTTCAGAAGAGCACGGGGCTTGATCTGCGTGTGTTTGAGGATGCGATCACGTTCAAGATCGCGCTTATGGTTGTAAAATATATGAAATATATGGAATCATTAGAGTATTAGATCTTACAGGAGTATAAATAATTAGGAGGAACTTATGATTGAATTAAGAAACGTGACGAAAGAGTACTCTAAGGGCAATTCAGCTCTTAACGGAGTCTCTGTGAAAATCGAACGGGGAGAATTCGTTTTCATCGTCGGAGACAGCGGCTCGGGAAAGTCTACCCTGATTCGTTTGATCATGAAGGAGTTGAATCCGACTGAGGGAACGATCATAGTAAACGGGCAGAACCTGAATCGTATGAAACACCGCAATATCGCGAAATACAGAAGAGGATTGGGCGTTGTGTTTCAGGACTTCCGTCTTTTGAGAGACAGAAACATTTATGAAAATATTGCGTTTGCCCTGCGCGTGACGGAAACGCCGACAAAAGTGATCAAGAAAAAAAGTGCCTGCGGCGCTTTCGCTGGTCGGTCTTGCGCAAAAATATAAATCGTTTCCGAAGGAATTATCAGGCGGAGAGCAGCAGCGAGTTGCAATCGCAAGGGCAATCGTAAACGAACCCGCTATTTTGTTGGCAGACGAGCTACGGGAAACTTAGATCCAACGAACTCATGGGAGATCATGAGCCTTTTGAAAGAGGCGAATGAAAGAGGAACGACAGTGCTTGTCGTTACGCATAACCAGGAGATTGTAAACGAGATGAACGAGCGCGTGATCACTATGAAACAAGGTGTGATCGTCAGTGATGAACAAAAGGTGGTATATAGATGAGGATTAGTACATTTGGATACGTCGGAAAACAAGGCGTTAAGAATATCTGGAGAAACAAGATGTTTTCGCTCGCGTCCATTGCGACAATGTCAGCTTGTATCTTCTTGTTTGGATTATTCTTTTCGATTATTGTAAATTTTCAGCATATTATAAAAACAGCGGAGGAAGGCGTTGCGATCACAGTATTCTTTGAAGAAGACGCTACAGATTCAGAGAAGAAAGCGATCGGGAAGGCGCTGGAAGCCCGCAAAGATGTGGCAGAAGTAAAGTACATATCGGCAGAAGAAGCATGGGAAGAATTCCAGAAGCAGTATTTTGCAGACAATCCGGAGCTGGCAGAAGGATTTAAAAACGATAACCCGCTGGCATCTTCGGACAACTATGAAGTATATATGAAAACAGCGGAAGACAGTAAGAGTCTTACAGCGAGAAGCCGTTCTCTTTCGGAGACGCAGAAAGAACTTGTTTCTTATGCACAAAAACTGGACGGCGTACGAGAAGTAAACAAGTCGGACGTAGTAGCGAAGATGCTTTCAAGCGTAAATACACTTGTAGCGGTTATTTCGATCGCAATTATCATTATCCTTCTCGGAGTTTCGATCTTCCTGATCAGTAATACCGTTACGATGGGTATTACCGTGCGAAAAGAAGAGATTGCGATCATGAAGTACATCGGAGCGAAAGACTTTGTCGTTCGTTCTCCGTTCGTGATCGAAGGTCTTATCATTGGTATTTTCGGCGCGGCGATTCCGCTTGTACTGCTGTACTTCCTGTATGATAAAGCAGTTCAGTACATTATGGTGAAATTCAGTATTCTTGAGAATATTATTACATTCCTTCCGGTGTCGACTGTATATCAGATCTTACTCCCGATCGGTGTGGTAATGGGAATCGGAATCGGTTTCCTCGGAAGTTTCTTTACGGTGCGCAAACATCTGAAAGTATAGGAGGTATACTCGATGAAGTGTAGAATGAAGAGGGTGGCGAGTTTATTTCTTGCGTTGGCGCTGTGTGCCGGAATGACGATGAACGTAGGGGCTGTTACCGTTCAGGAAGCGGAAAATAAAGCGGACGAGCTTGAAGGCAAAAAAGAACAGGCTGAGGCAGAGGCGAAAGATCTCACGGAAAAATTAAAAGGGATCGTTGCCGATATGGAAGAAACGCAGAAGAAACTGACAGAAAAAGAAGAGGAGATCGAACAGGTTGAAAATGAACTTGTTCAGGCTCAGATTGATGCGAATGATCAGTATGAGAGAATGAAAGTTCGTATCAAATATATGTATGAGAGTGGAAATACTCAGTTTGTAGCCGTTCTTGCCGAGAGTAAGAATATGGGAGATTTTCTGAATAAGGCAGAATATATTTCTCAAATCTCAGAGTATGACAGAGACGAACTTATAAGGTATCAGGATACGGTTGAAGAAATCGAGGTGAAAGAAGAAGAGGTTCAGGCAGAATATGAGGAACTGAATACGCTTCAGACAAAGCTTGTCGGTCAGCAGACGGAAGTTCAGAAAATGATCGATGAGAATAAAGAAAAACTTAGCAATATCCAGTCGGAGATCGATGCGAATGCTGCTGCATTGGAAAAGGCAAAAGAAGTTGAAAGAATCCAACAGGAGCAGGCAGGAAATAATTATATTCCTTCAACGGGCGGAAACGTCGTGAGCGGAAACGGATATTTTACGCACCGTGTCCGGGTATGTCGTACCAATCCAGTTATTTTGGCGAGATCAGCCATATGAGGTCGGCGGCCATAAAGGACATGATTATGCTGCGGCTGTAGGAACACCTACATATGCGGCTGCGGCAGGAACGGTTGTGATCGCCGGATTCAGCTACAGCGCCGGAAACTGGGTTGTTATTAATCACGGAAACGGACTTGTGACAAAATATATGCATCACAGCGCACTTGCCGTCAGAGCAGGGCAATATGTAGAGAAAGGTCAGCAGATCGGATATGTGGGAAGCACAGGGCAGTCAACCGGACCGCATCTTCATTTTCAGGTGGAGCTGAATAATGTACCTGTAAATCCTGATTTGTATATGTAAAGTGGTTATACATAGGAATAGCCGGGGGTAATGATTCAGTCAGTGAAATTTACTATATGGGAGATTTCCCGTATATGGAAGAAGAGGGGAGACAAGGCAGAGTATGATCTGTTTTGTCTTTCTTCTGTATAGACAAAAAGTTTGGCGACATTTCATAAAAGTCGAATGGGAAATAAAAACGGTTATATAATAGATAGAGGGGCGTTGGAAAGTAATGCGATGTGATGTAAGAAAATTTGCGGATGAACGAAAACAGGGGAATGAAAAACATGGATCAAACTAGTAATAATCAAAATGAGTCGGATGAAATCAAGATGAGTCGGGGCAGCGTGGATGCAAATGAAGGTTCTTTAGGCAGCGGGAAGAAAAAAAGCAGATTCGGGATTGGCGTTCTTGTAGGAATCGTGATCGGCGCAGTTATAATTACCGGAGTATGGGGAGCTGCAAAGGTGGTATCTGCCGTATTTTTCAAAGGCAATTTTGCAACGGAAAGTACATCAAGATCAGATATGGAACATAAACTTGACAGGCTTAACGCGTTGATAGAGAAGTATTATCTGTATGAAGATGAGATTGATAAAGATGCCCTTGTAGAAGGTATTTATTCAGGGTATGCAGGCGCGCTGGGAGATCCGTATACAGAATACTACGATGAACAGGAAGCGAAGGAGCTTTTTGAAACAACGAACGGTGAATTTTTCGGAATCGGAGCATCGATGTCGAAGCAGCTCGGAACAGATGAGATTACGATCGTCAATGTGTATGAAGATTCACCTGCAGACAAGGCGGGCTTGAAATCAGGCGATATCTTATATAAGGTAGACGAACATGAGACGGCGGGATATGAACTGGATACAGTCGTTTCGTGGATCAAAGGCGAAAAAGGTACGTCGGTTGTCCTCCATGTGCTAAGAGACGGAAAAGAAGTTGAAGTGACGGCTGTCAGGGATAAGATCGAAGTACAGACAGTCGCATATGAAATGAAAGAAGATCAGATTGGCTATATCGCTGTAAGCGAGTTTGACAGCGTAACTTATCATCAATTTGAAACGGCGCTGGAAGATCTTGAAAAGCAGGGAATGAAAGGGCTTGTAATTGATCTTCGTAATAATCCCGGCGGAAATTTTGATACAGTAACAGATATGCTGAAGCTGCTTCTTCCGGAAGGAGTGATCGTGTCGACAAAAGACAAACGAAGGGAATGTAGAAGAAGTTACTTGCGACGGAGAATGAATTTGATAAGCCGCTTGCCGTACTTGTAATCAATACAGCGCCAGCGCGTCGGAGATTTCAGTCGGAGCTGTGCAGGATTACGGCATCGGAGAGATCGTCGGTATGACGACTTATGGAAAAGGGGTCGTTCAGCAGTTAATGGATCTTGGAGACGGAACATGCTTAAAAATGACAATCGCAGAATACTATACTCCAAACGGACGGAGCATCAACGGCAAAGGCGTAGAGCCTGACGTGGAAGTAGAGTATGAATACGATGAGAATAATCCCGAAGCAGACACCCAGTTAGAGAAAGCTTTGGAAGTAGTGAAAGATCAAAATAAATAAAACAAAAACAATATGGGCGGACAATATGGAACAGAATAAGTTTAACGGAAAAATCTGAGCAGAAAGTCTGAACATCTGAACAGAAAAAGCGGAACAGTGAACTGTCCGCTTTTTCGTAATTATTCAAATTGTTTTTTAATAAGTTTTTAAATCGGTTTTTGAATCGGTTTTTCGTGTGGGCTCATTTTGAATCGTTTAGTTTTGGACTTTTCGCCTTACAGATGAGCTGAGTCATTGTTCCCATCGGACAGTAAACGCACCAGCTTCTCGGTTTGAACAAGATCATTGTTGCAACCCCAAGTACGGTAGATGTCAGCATGACACTGTAAAATCCAAAAGCAAACTGTGCGACGCCCGGATGGAATAGTGTTCCGTGGTATGCCCAATCCCACGGGAACGAAAATGTCCAGAGCAGGGAGACTGCCTGTTTTAAGCTGTGGATTTCTGCAAATACAAGTCCTGTATTCCAAAGCATTTGGAAAAACATGACAAAGAAAAAGATTAGAAATCCATATCTGAACCATTTACTTTTCATCCACAGAGGCACGTCTTTTTTCGGGAAAGACCGAAACGTCCTCCGATCAGACCGAAAAGCTGCCCTCTTCCACAATACCGGTTACAATATCCCTTTGTTCCATTTGCAAGAGAGATGATCAAAGGGATGAAAAAACAAAGAAGTCCGATCCATGCAAACAGGATGTTGAAAAATCCGAGAATCAAATAAGCGAGGGATACGATCCACAAATAGTCATACCAATGTTTTTCCATGACGGACCTCCTAAAAGTTTGTTCTATTAATATATAGCATAGAGGATGATAAGATTCTGTGATATAATCACGCAAGCAGATGACAATGTGCTTTTTGGCGCTTTTCGGTGATTCCTGAAGTATTTGTTTTTTATACATGACGAAACAGGAAATTTTGATATAGTATATAAGTGCGAAAAATCGGATTGTGAGGAGTTAAGAAATGGATATATTGATTGTTATGTGTATCGGGATTTTAGTAGGAAGAGTTTCAATCCTGCGCAGGGCGAAAAAGAAAAATGAATATCTTTCTTTGTTTTGTACGTTTATTTTGATTTTTTCTATGGGAGTCATGCTTGGAAAGAAAGATCATTTTTTTGAAGAATTATCATCGCTTGGTCTGACAAGCTTTCTCTTTTTCCTTATACCGACCGTGCTTTCTATCGGATTGGTTTACTGGCTGACAAGAGTTTTTATGAAGAAAGATAAATAGGCCGTTGTAAAAAATAAAGTTTTAGGAAAGAAGGGGTTTAGATGATCGTTTTTTTAACGATATTGTCCTTAGTATCAGGACTTGTCTACGGCTATTTTGATGTGGAAAGCAGTTTCATTTCCGCAATCACGCAGAATACCCATATTGTTTTATATATATTAATGTTCTCCGTCGGAATAAGCATCGGAATGTATGACGGTATTGTGCAGAAAATACGGGAATATCATATTAAGATTTTTATTATTCCGATCGGAATTATTATAGGCTCTCTTTTGGGAGGAATAATTTGTTCTATGATCGTTAAAATGCCTGTTGGTCATGGGACGGCGATCGCGAGCGGATTAGGCTGGTACAGTCTTTCAGGAGCAACGATCAGCAAGCTGGTAAGCGCAGAAGCCGGAAGTATCGCTTTTTTGAGTAATCTGATGAGAGAGATCTTTTCGTTTTTTATTATTCCGTTTTTGGCGGTACATTTTAATTATTATACGTGCATTGCACCTGCGGGAGCGACAAGTGAAGATACAACGCTTCCGGTAATGCTGAAATATACAAATGAAGAAACGGTAGTGTTATCTGTTTTAAACGGAGTGATCTGTTCATTTTGTGTGCCGATACTTATTTCGTTTTGTTTGAATATAAAGTAAAAATATATAATCGCCGGCAGACAGGAAAAGTATAAAAGAAGAAAAGGAGACGTTGAAAATGAAACTGCAGTTTAAATATCAGAAATTTCAGGCTGATGCGGCGAAGGCAGTTGCGGATGTCTTTGACGGACAGCCATATTTGGCGCCTTCTTATATGACAGGGGAAATATCGGGGAAAAATTCGTCGTCAGAAGAGAGAAAAGGAACTTTTTCAGGATGGAGCAATCAGAAGATCGTGCCCGAATTAAGCGATGAGAGAATATTAGATAATCTGCGGAAAATACAAAAGGCGAATCAGATTCCGGTTTCTTCAAAGCTGGAAGGGCGGGAAAACGGATATCATCTGACGGTTGAGATGGAGACCGGAGTTGGGAAAACGTACACTTATATTAAGACGATATACGAATTAAATAAACGATACGGATGGAGTAAGTTTCTCGTCGTCGTGCCAACATCGCGATTCGGGAGGGCGTATATAAGACATTTCAGATAACGAGAGAACATTGCAAAAGAGTATGGAAAGAAGATCCGTTTTTTTATTTATAATTCAGAGAGACTTACGGAAATCGACCGGTTTGCATCGGATAATTCTGTTCATGTAATGATCATCAATTCTCAGGCATTCAATGCAAAAGGAAAGGATGCAAGGAGAATTTATATGAATCTTGATGAGTTTCAGGGAAGGAAGCCGATCGATTTGATCGCGGGAACAAATCCGATCATAATTATTGATGAACCACAGTCGGTGGAAGGCAGGCAGACAAAAGAGAGGATGAAACAGTTTTGCCCTCTTATTACGCTTCGGTATTCTGCAACGCATAAAGCTGACAGTCTGTATAATATGGTGTATCGCCTTAGTGCGGCAGATGCTTACAGAAAATACCTTGTGAAAAAAATTGAAGTAAAAGGAATCGCAGAGACAAAAACAATGGCGTCAGACGGCTATATATATGTAGAAAGGATCTGTTGTTCTGAGTCTGATGCGGCTGCCGTTATACAGTATGATTTTAAAATGGGAAGCGGGATTCGGAAACAATATCGAAAGGTAGGAATCGGCGACGACTTATACGAAATTTCGGGAGGTTTGGAAGAATATCAAGGCGGCTTTGAAGTAAAACAGATTAACAGACAGGAAGAATCGGTTGAGTTTGTCAACGGGATGAAACTATATGCAGGCGATATCAACGGAAAAGTGGACGAGGAACAGATTCGCAGAATACAGATCAGAGAGACAATCCTGTCTCATATAGACAGGGAACGCCGGTTGTTTGGCAGAAGAATTAAAGTTTTGTCATTGTTTTTTATTGATGAAGTTGCCCGTTATAAAAAGTATGACGAAACGGGATGTCCTCAAAACGGCAGTTATGCGGACATATTTGAAGAAGAGTACCGTAACATTATAGAGAATATGAAGTATGGACCGGGAGATGAAAAGTATCGGGATTACATAGAAATGATCCCTGTCGAAAAAACTCATGCCGGATATTTTTCAATAGACAGAAAAGGGCATGTAGTCGACAGTAAAGGGAAAGGAAAAGAAATGATGTCAGACGATCAGGATGCTTATGATCTGATCATGAAAAATAAAGAACTGCTTTTGGAGTGTGACCCGAAACAGTCTCCTGTTCGATTCATTTTTCTCATTCAGCACTTCGGGAAGGATGGGATAATCCGAATGTATTTCAGATTTGTACGTTAAAAAACGGAGGAAGCGAAGTACGAAAACGGCAGGAAGTCGGAAGAGGGCTTCGTCTGTGTGTCAATGGAGACGGACAGAGAATGGACAGAAGTTTTCTGGGGCAGGACGTTCACAGAGTGAATACGTTGACCGTGATCGCAAGCGAAAGCTATGAAGTTTTGTGAAGGGCCTGCAAAGTGAAATTGCAGAAGATGTTTTCGGTAAACAGAGTCGGAAGGCCGACGTCTGTCGCGATATAGAAGTAATCATACCCGAGAATGCAAGAAGCCGTCGAGTAGAACTAAAAGTCGATCAGGAAAAGCTAAATGGAGAAGAATTCAGCGCATTGTGGTCAAATATTTGCCTGAAATCGACATATACCGTAAATTTTGATACGGAAAAATTAGTAGAAGATGCGGTGAAAATATTAAACAGAGAACTGCATATACAAGATGTGCGATTTAAAGGCAAGAATGAGGCGGCAAAAAGCGTCGTGAAATATGATCTTGCGGGGAAACTTGCCGATATGACAGGGCTGAAAAGGAAAACAGTGATCGAAATATTGAGCAGAGTCGAAAGTTCTGTTTTTCAACAGTTTCAAGAAAGTCCGGAAGAATTTATCGCTCAGGCAGAAAGATTGATCTTAAATGTGAAAGAAACAGCGATTTCGGAAAATATCATATATCATACGTCAGACGAAAAATATACAAAAGATATTTTTACACAGCAGACGATTCAGGGAAAACAGGGAGTGGACGCAATGAAAGTCGGGAAGCATTTGTATGATTATGTGAAATACCGATCCGGCGCAGAAAAGGAATTTATCGAACGGCTGGAAGCATCAAAAGAGGTTGCGGTATATGTAAAACTTCCGGAACAATTTTATATCTCCACTCCTGCAGGACGTTATATGCCGGAATGGGCGATCGCTTTGTACCGGGAAACGAAAGGAAAACGTTTCTTTGTTGTTGGGAAAAAAGCCGGAAAAGATAAAGACTCTAATCAGTCAAAAATAGCGGAAAACATCAAGATATGCTGCGCCTCTAAGCACTTAACGGAGATCAGCGCAGGAAAGGTCGTTTTTAAAACGACGGAGGAATACACGGATTTTATGGATTTATCGCATTTCATCAAAAATTGTCAATATAACAAGAAATAGTGTCAAATAACCTTATTATTCTATATTTGTATATATCAAAAGCAATATTTCGCTTTGTAAAAGAAACTTTGCTAAGATGTAAAGGAGTTTTGATAGATTTCTAACGGAAAAAATAAGATAATGATGTCTGAAAGGAGGACAGATTTGAAATGAATATAGGAGAACAAATAAACAATCTGCGCAAACAACATGGTTTAAGTCAAGATGATTTTGCAAATTTATTTAATGTTTCCAGACAGACTATTTCTAATTGGGAGAATGGTAAAAGTTATCCGGATTTAGAGATGATTATAAAAGTAAGTGATTATTTCAAAATCTCTATTGATGAATTATTAAAAAATGATGTTCAGACTGTAAAAAAATTGATAATGAAAAAAAGGCAAAAAAGAAGTATCTTATACTATTGCTAGTTTTATGTTTTTAGGAACTGTTATTATCTGGGGATTATACAGTAAATATCAAGATAGCATAGAAGTTGATTTCACAATGGAAAAGCATGAAACTTATAAAAGCAATGAAACAAAAGAACCGTCTATGAATATTGCAAACGGATATTTTTCAGTCCCTAAGACGAAACTTGATATACAAGTAAAAGGGACTGTTGACAACGGTAAACTTCATATTACCATTGCAGATAAAGACAATAAGATTTATTATCAATTAGATGGTCAAGAGTTGAATGATTTACAAACTTTATATTTTGAAAAAGGTTCCTATATTATTCAAATCGTTGCTGATGATTATACAGAAGACATTATAAGTCTTAACTATAATGTTAAAATAGAAAATTAACGGTAAATCTTAACGGGAAATCATCAGTCATAATAAAATGAAAAAAATTATTTCGGGAAGTACATTAAAAATACTGGCAATGATTTTTATGGTAATAGACCATTTTGGTCAAGTGGTGTTAAAAAATGGAATTATCCTACATGCTCCATATTCTATGTTTACAGATGAGCAGTTCGATATGTTAATGTCCACAGTTAATATTTGTCATATTTTAGGCAGAATTGCATTCCCTGTCTTCTGTTTTTTGTTAGTAGAGGGATTTTTTCATACACATAATCTCAAGAAATATATTTTAAACTTAGGAATTTTTGCACTTATTTCCGAGCCTGTTTATGATTTAGCTTGTGCAGGAACTTTATTCAGTTTGGGACAGCAAAATGTGCTATTTACGCTGTTATTAGGGTTGATCATCTTAACAATTATAAAAAGATCCCACAAAAATGTAATAATCTCTTTTGCAGCAATAGTAGTCGGGGCGTACATTTCATATATTTGCAATTTAGACGGGTGGTATTATGGAATAGCCTTAATCAGTGTATTTTATCTTTTTTATGATATGCCAGCATTAAAATATACTGCTTCTATTTTAGTTATGTATATTTGTGGATTGAATTTTACAATAAGTGGATTTATTGACCCTTATTTTTTAACTGCTGCAACATCTTTATTGTTTATTTCAATGTATAATGGTGAGCGTGGAATGAAAATGAAATATTTCTTCTATATTTTTTATCCTGGCCATTTGTTCATATTTTATCTTGTAAGTTTAATACTTTGACCATACTGATAGCGACTGGTGCTTGTGTACCGGTCGTTTTTCTGTATTCCGTTGTCGATATAAAATTAATCGTCAGTCGGTGAGTAGGTCGGCATATAGTGGCTCAGCATGGCAACTTTGGTTCGTAGCTGACAAGGATTGAAAATGAGATTATAAGACTAGATAATATGGTGTTAAATGCTTGATAACCATAAAAGAAAAATTGGTGTCAAAATTGGTGTCAAAACAGAAAAAATCACAATTTCAAAAGAAAATAAGAATAACTGCTGAAACCAATTTGAGTTTAAAAGGGTTTTGTCAAAAAATAAACCAAAAAA
>ENA-OQJH01000503-OQJH01000503.1-human-gut-metagenome-genome-assembly--contig:-NODE-503-length-21249-cov-5.342818_pt1 | contig 21249 bp, 33 predicted proteins | sample MGYA00242597_ERZ504763 | MGnify/ENA primary metagenome ERZ504763 (study PRJEB26092, sample SAMD00036359) | human gut metagenome | host: Homo sapiens | study: EMG produced TPA metagenomics assembly of...
TGCTTCGGCCCTTCTTTCCCTGGATGCTCTGGCACTGGATGAGACCATCTACGAGCGCCGCCACGGATGGTTCGCCTTCTGGGTGGCGGTGAACCTGCTCAACAACTACTTTTTCTTTGTGGGCAGGTGCTCTTCCTTGTCATCTACTTCGTCTGCAAGCTCTCCGCCGGGGAGTTCCGGCTCACGCCCCGCCTCTTCGGTCAGCTGGCCTTTGAGAGCCTGCTGGGTGTGGCACTGGGCTTTGTGGTCCTCTGGCCCACTGTCCTCAGCGTTCTGCAGAACCCGCGCACCATCGATCTTTCCTCCGGCTGGGGCTTTCTGACCTATTCCAAGCCCCAGCAGTATCTGGCCATCCTGCTGAGCTGGGTGCTGCCCCCGGATTCCCCCTATATGACCTCCATCTGGTCTGAGGGCATCATCAAATGGACCAGCATGACAGCCTATCTGCCCCTGTGCAGTCTGGCCGGTGTGGTGGCCTACTGGCGTGCCCGGCAGGGCGACAGCAAAAAGCGGATCATTGCCGTCTGTATGGTGTTCGCGCTGGTTCCCATCCTGAACAGCGCGTTCTATGCCCTCAATTCCAGCTACTATGCCCGGTGGTTCTACATGCCGGTACTCATCCTTGCTGCCATGACGGTGAGCGCGTGGGAGGACCCCACCCTCGACCTCGCCCGCCCCGCCCGGAGCACTGCCTTTGTGATGATTGCCACGCTGGCCTTTGCACTGGTGCCCGTGCAGGATGCCGCCACCAAGGAGTGGAGCCTGGGCGTGCTGCAGAATCCGGGCCAGTACTGTGCAGTGCTTGCCTTTGGTCTGGGCGGGCTGGCCGTCTACCATTGCATCTGCAGGCGCTGGCAGCAGCGCAGGGTCTTTGCCCGCCGCCTGCTGGCCGGTGTGCTGGCATTCAGCTGCCTGTTCGGCATCGTCCACATCGGCATTGGCAAGTTCGGCCAGTGGAACACCGACAGTGACCTTGTGGAGCAGTATATCAACGCGCTGGCCCTGAAGGAGGATCTGCCCGAGGGGGACTGGCGTATTGACACCTACAAGACCCACGATAATCTGGGCCTGTGGCTGGACAAGAGCTGCCTGCAGTATTTCGGCAGCACCGCCGCTCCCAGCATCCTCAGCTTCTACCCGGCACTGGGGGTCAAGCGGGATGTGCGCAGTCAGCCCGAACTCTCCAACTATGCCCTGCGCGGCCTGCTCAGCGTCAGATACCTGCTGACCACGCTCGCGCATCAGGAGCAGTTCCACGCTGAGGCCGATGAGGGCTGGGCGTATTACGATACCCTGGACGGCTATGTTCTCTACGAGAACCAGAACTACGTTCCCATGGGCTTCACCTACGATTACTACCTCACCGAGACCCAGTACGAGGACACCGTGACCCCCACCCGCTCCAACCTGCTCATGCGGGCACTGGTGCTCACTGCGGAGGATGCGGTGGCCTACGGGCAGTACCTCACGCCCCTGCCCACGGCAGAGCTCAACGACCTGACCTACACCCGCTACACCCAGGATTGTGCCGACCGCCGGGCCTCTGCCTGCACCGCCTTTGAGATGACCAGCGCAGGCTTCCACGCTGAAGCCACGCTGGACAGGGCAAACCTGATGTTCTTCTCCGTGCCCTACGATGACGCTTTACGGCCTATGTGGATGGGCAGGAGACCGAGATCCTGCGGGTGGACGAGGGCCTGATGGCCGTTCTCTGCCCCGCCGGAACGGTCACCATCGACTTTGTCTATCAGCCGGACGGCATCCGCCTGAGCCGGACCGTCACCCTTGCCGCCCTGCCCGTGTTCCTGCTCTACGCCGGGTACTTTGCCTGGGACGAAAAGAAAAAACGGAAGCATTAAAAAAGCCGCCGCTCCAAAAAGCGACAGCTCAAAGAAAAGCTCAAATGAAAGAAGGTATCCTATGGGCCCTGGTATTACGAGGTCGTCAGCTTTGACGGCGATTATGTCAACCTGCGCCGCACCGACATTGAAAGCGACGAGCTGAACCCCGTTGCGCTGGCCCTGCTGCCGCCCGAGATCGAGGTAGGCAGCAAGGTCAAGTGCGAGTATTTTCAGTATGAGGTGATCGGCTGAGCCTCTCCGTCATCCTGCGGGATGCCACCTCTTCTATTAGGGAAGCTGGTGCGAAGCACCTGAGAGGTTCGCCAGCACCGCTGCCAGCAGCATTCCGATGGGCGCGCTGATCCAGCTGGACATCCAGAAGCCTGCAAAACCAATGCGGGGTACAAGGATCACACAGGCCAGCAGGTTCAGGCGATCTGCCCAGGTTGGAGCCAGATACAGCCCCATCTTCTGGCACCGCGCAGGCGGGCCTCGAACAGATGCTTCTGTGCCACAAACAGGCAGGTCACCGATTCAAAGGCCAGCATGGTGCAGCCATAGCTGGCTGCTGCCGGGTCGGTGGTAAAGAGCCGGAGCAGCGGCCCCCGCAGACCGATGCAGACCGCCACCACCCCAAGCGAATACACCAACAAGATCCGCCGCCCTTCCCGCAGGCCCTCTTTTACACGGCCCGGCTGGAGGGCGGCTGTGTTTTGCGCAATAAAGAACACTGTGGACTGCACAAAACCGAACACCGGCATCATCAACAGGCTGGACAGCTTGCCTGCGCAGGAGAAACCCGCAATGGCTTCCACACCCAGACCGCCCAGCAGCCCCTGCTTGACCGTGGTGATGATGGTGCCGCTGGCCTGCTGAATACTGTTGGGGGCCGACAGCCGGAAAATATCCCTGGCATAGCGCGCCTTGAGCATCCGGAGCGAGAAAGCCGCATCCATCTGGGTGCGGCGCAGAAATGCCATCATGTAGACCGCGCCCGCCACCTGCGCCGCCGCTGTGGCAGCCGCTGCACCGGCTACCCCGAAGGGCCCCACCAGAACAAGGTCAAGCACAATGTTCATCGCACTGGTAGCCACAATGACCTTGAGCGGCGTTTTGGAATCGCCGCAGCCCATGACACACTCCTTGCTCAGATCGTAGGGCATCAGAAATGGCAGCCCCATCAGATAGATGCGCCCGTAGAGCACAGCGGTATCCAGGATCTCCGCAGGCGTGTTGATCAGCCGCAGCAGAGCCGGCAGGGTCACAAAGCCCACTGCCGTGGTCAACAGGGCGATGACCTCATCCACGAACAGCAGGTTGTACAGCAGCTCTGTCATCTCATGCTTTGTGGCAGTGGCTTGCCCGCCGCCACCAGCAGACCGCCGCCCAGCTCCATGCCGCCGGAGATGAACAGAAAGATCATCAGCACCGTGGAAGCGTTGGACACTGCCGCCAGCGCATCGGCATCCAGCCGCAGGCCGATGATCATGGTATCGGCCACGGCGTAAAACTGTGTTGCCACCATGCTCAGGATAATGGGCAGCGCGTACCGCAGCAACGCGGGCCGCACCGCCCCGGTCAGCAGAGAATTTTCTTCGTTCACACAAACACCCTCTTTTCACAAAAAGAAAACCCGCATGGAACCTGTCGCTCAGGCCCCCTGCGGGTTCTTTTTCAGTTGCGCCAGCAGGAGTCGAACCTACGATGGGGGAGTCAAAGTCCCCTGCCTTACCGCTTGGCGATGGCGCACCGGTAAGAATCAGTATAGTAGAATTTCTTTCATTTGTCAAGCAAAAGCGTTTTTCTCTGTCTGTGCAAAGTGTTTTACCATATCTATACAGTGTCCTTGTCATAATGCGAACCGCTTGCCCATTTTCCGCTTTATTTTCCCAAAAAGTATTGACACCACCCTCATAGCATGATAAGATATCATCGATTTTGAGAGACAAAGCGTGTCAGAGTCTTTTCAAAGCAAATTACCTGGGACCGCCCATCGGGGCTAAGGCCATACGGACAGCCGGGTCCACTGCCGACCGGCGGCGCAAGCTGCCATTATTGATTGAGTTGAAAGCTCAAATTTTATAAGTTGGTTCCTTTACAGCCATGAAATTGCGCAGAACGTGCGCAGACTTGTGAAACGGTCAATAAGAGTAGTAAAAGTGTAATTGCTATATAGACTCTCGTCATCCCGTCTTTTTGAACCATGCGGAGATTTTCCCCAGTGTCACCGGGGCTTTGTCTGCATGTTCAGAACGCTTTTTTAAGCGCAGGTCTGCACCAGTGTGGTGGGCCTGCGCTTTTTTGCTGCGCCGGAACCAGGGACGGAGGAGAAAAGATGAGTGAGAACCGTACACGGTTCCGGCTGGATCAGCGCCGCGCGCCCATTTATGAGGCGCTGGAGCAGTTCCGGCAGATGCGTGTGGTACCTTTTGATGTGCCCGGCCACAAGCGGGGCCGCGGCAACCCGGAACTGACGGCCTTTCTGGGCCAGCAGTGCGTGGGTGTGGACGTGAACAGCATGAAGCCGCTGGATAATCTCTGCCACCCGGTATCGGTCATCCGGGAGGCCGAGGAGCTGGCCGCCGATGCCTTTGGCGCAGCCCATGCCTTTTTAATGGTGGGCGGCACCACCAGCTCTGTGCAAAGCATGGTGCTGACGGCCTGCAAGCGGGGCGATGAGATCATCCTGCCCCGCAATGTGCACCGCAGTGTGCTGAACGCGCTGGTGCTCTGCGGCGCGGTCCCGGTCTATGTGAATCCCGAGGTGGACAAGCGGCTGGGCATCTCGCTGGGCATGAAGCGGGAGCAGGTGGCCAAGGCCATCAAGGAGCACCCCAACGCCGTGGCCGTTCTGGTGAACAACCCCACCTACTACGGCATCTGTTCCGACCTGCGCGCCATCGTGAAGATGGCCCACGAGGCCGGGATGCTCTGCCTGGCCGACGAGGCCCACGGCACTCACTTTTACTTTGGCAACGGCCTGCCCGTTTCCGCTATGGCAGCGGGGGCCGATATGGCTCGGTCTCCATGCACAAGAGCGGCGGCAGCCTGACCCAGAGCAGTCTGCTGCTCATCGGCCCAATGTGCATCAGGGCTATGTGCGGCAGATCATCAACCTGACCCAGACCACCTCCGGCAGCTATCTGCTCATGTCCAGTCTGGACATCTCCCGCCGCAACCTTGCCTTGCGGGGGCGGCAGGTGTTCCATCAGGTGGCGGATATGGCCGAGTACGCCCGGGAAGAGATCAACGCCGTGGGCGGCTACTACGCCTTTGGCAAGGAGCTGTGCAACGGCAACTCAGTCTTTGACTTTGACACCACCAAGCTCAGCGTCCACACGCTGGACATCGGCCTTGCCGGCATCGAGGTCTACGACATCCTGCGGGATGAGTACGACATCCAGATCGAGTTCGGCGATATCGGCAACATCCTGGCCTACCTCTCCATCGGCGACCGCCCCCAGGAGATTGAGCGGCTGGTCAGCGCTCTGGCCGAAATCAAGCGCCGCTACCACACCGACGGCACCGGCCTGCTGAGCCAGGAATACATTGACCCCGTGGTGGCTGCCAGCCCGCAGGAGGCCTTCTATGCCCCAAAAAGAGCCTGCCCCTGCGGGAGACCGAGGGCATGGTCTGCAGCGAGTTCGTCATGTGCTACCCGCCGGGCATCCCCATTCTGGCCCCCGGCGAGCGCATCACCAAGGAGATCCTGAACTATATCGAGTACGCCAAGGCCAAGGCTGCAGCATGACCGGCCCCGAGGACCCTGATATTTTGCACCTGAACGTTCTGGCATAAGGAGGGAAAACAGATGGAGTTTTGGTTTTCGGAATTTCACACCCCCGATGTGAAGCACAGCATCCGGGTGAACAAGCAGCTCTACTCCAAGCAGAGCGATTACCAGCGCATTGATATTTTTGAAACGCCCGAGTTTGGCCGGGTGCTCACACTGGACGGCAATGTGATGCTGACCGAGCGGGACGAGTTCATCTACGACGAGATGATCGTCCATGTGCCCATGGCCGTGCACCGGGAGGCAAAGGATATCCTTGTCATCGGCGCGGGCGACGGCGGCGTGGTGCGGGAGCTGACCCGCTACGACCGGGTGGAGCGCATCGACCTGGTGGAGATGGACCCCCAGGTGGTGGAGGCCTGCCGCGCCTACCTGCCCGGCAACGCCTGCCGGATGGATGACCGCCGGGTGCACATCTATTTTGAGAACGCCCTCAAGTTCATCCGCCAGTGCGAAGAGGAATACGACCTCATCATCGTGGACTCCTCCGATCCTTCGGCCCCAGCGAGGGTCTGTTCACCCGTGAGTTCTACGGCAGCTGCTTCAACGCCCTGAAAGAGGACGGCATCATGGTCAACCAGCAGGGCAGCCCCTTCTACGCCGAGGATGCCAGCGCCATGCAGCGCAGCCACAAGCGCATCGCTTCCACCTTCCCCATCAGCCGGGTGTATCAGGCCCACATCCCCACCTTTGCGGCGGGCTACTGGCTGTTCGGCTTTGCCAGCAAGAAGTACCATCCCATCGATGATCTGGACGCAACTGCCTGGAAGGCCCTGAACATGCGCACCCGGTACTACACCACCAAACTGCATATCGGAGCATTCTACCTGCCGGCTTTTCTGGAGGAGATGCTGCGGGAAGTGGAGGAACACTGATGCTTTACCCCAACGTTGAGACCTTTATCGGCTGCGACAGCAGCTACCGTGCCGCCAGCATCGTGCTGTACGGTGCCCCCTACGATTCCACCACCAGCTACCGCCCGGGGGCCCGGTTCGGCCCGGCTGCCATCCGGCACGAAAGCTACGGTCTGGAGACCTACAGCCCCTACCAGAACGCCGACCTGACCGATTTTGACATCTTCGACAGCGGCGACCTGGAGCTCTGCTTCGGCTCCAGCGAGAGCGCATTGGCCGACATCCAGAGCCGCGCGGCAGAGATCCTGCACGACGGCAAGTTCCCGCTCCTGCTGGGCGGCGAGCATCTGGTCACGCTGGGTGCCGTGCGGGCCATGGTGGAAAAGTACCCCGACCTCCACATCGTCCACTTTGATGCCCACGCCGACCTGCGGGACGACTATCTGGGCGCAAAGCTCAGCCACGCCTGTGTCCTGCGCCGCTGCCATGACCTCATCGGCGACGGGCGCATCCACCAGTTCTGCATCCGCAGCGGCGACCGCACCGAGTTCGAGTTCGCGGCTGCCCACACTGAGATGCACAAGTTCGATTTCACGGGCCTTGCCCAGCTCACCGAGCAGCTCTGTGCCAGCAAGGTACCCGTTTACCTGACCATCGACCTCGACTGCCTGGACCCCTCCTGCTTCCCCGGCACCGCACCCCGGAGGCCGGCGGCGTGAGCTTTTTGCAGCTGCTGGAGGCCATCCGCACCGTGACCAAGGCCAACATCGTGGGTGCGGACCTCAACGAGCTGGCCCCCACGCTGGACACCACCGGCGTTTCCACGGCCACCGCCTGCAAGGTCCTGCGGGAGCTGCTGATTGCGCTGGACAAGGGCTGGCCGGGCTTTCAGGTATAAGGACAGACCGTAAAAAGACAACTTTACAGATAAAGGAGTAACCGATATGAGCAAAGTTCTGATCATCGGCTGCGGCGGCGTGGCCTCCGTTGCCATCCACAAGTGCTGCCAGGTCCCCGAGGTGTTCACCGAGATCTGCATCGCCAGCCGCACCAAGGCAAAGTGCGACAAGCTGCCGCCGAGCTGGCCCCCAAGACCACCACCAAGATCACCACCGCACAGGTGGATGCCGACCATGTGGATGAGGTCATCGCCTCATCAAGAGCTACCAGCCCGATCTGGTGATGAACATCGCCCTGCCCTATCAGGATCTGACCATCATGGATGCCTGCCTGGCCTGCGGCGTGAACTACATGGACACCGCCAACTACGAGCCCGAGAACACCGACGACCCGGAGTGGCGCGCCATTTACGAGAAGCGCTGCAAGGAGGCCGGTTTCTCCGCCTACTTTGATTACAGCTGGCAGTGGGCCTACGCAAGAAGTTTGAGGAGGCCGGCCTGACCGCCCTGCTGGGCAGCGGCTTTGACCCGGGCGTGACCCAGGCTTACTGCGCTTACGCCAAGAAGCACGAGTTCGACACCATCGACACCATCGACATTCTGGACTGCAACGGCGGCGACCACGGCTATGCCTTTGCCACCAACTTCAACCCGGAGATCAACCTGCGCGAGGTCTCTGCCCCCGGCAGCTACTGGGAGAACGGCCACTGGTGGAGATTCCGGCCATGAGCATCAAGCGGGAGTACAACTTTGATCAGGTGGGCCAGAAGGATATGTACCTGCTCCACCACGAGGAGATCGAGTCTCTGGCCAAGAACATCCCCGAGGCAAAGCGCATCCGCTTCTTTATGACCTTCGGCCAGAGCTACCTCGACCACATGCGCTGTCTGGAGGACGTGGGCATGCTGTCCACCACCCCGGTCAACTTCAACGGTCAGGAGATCGTGCCCATCCAGTTCCTCAAGGCCCTGCTGCCCGACCCCGCCAGCCTTGGCCCCCGCACCAAGGGCAAGACCAACATCGGCTGCATCTTCACCGGCAAGAAGGACGGCAAGGAAAAGACCTACTACATCTACAACGTCTGCGACCATCAGGAGTGCTACAAGGAGGTCGGCTCTCAGGCCATCAGCTACACCACCGGTGTGCCTGCCATGTGCGGCGCACTGATGCTGCTGACCGGCAAGTGGACCACCAAGGGCGTGCACACTGTGAAGAGTTTGATCCGGACCCGTATCTGGATGCTCTGGACAAGTACGGCCTGCCCCGCTCCGAGAGCCACGCCCCGGCTCTGGTGGACTGATGCGGCTGGCCGACACCCGCCCGCCTTGCGGGCGCTGGCAAACCTTTCTGAGGCTGCACTGGCTGCCCTGCCACCCCCTGCTATCTGCTGGATGAAGCCCGGCTGCGCCGCAACGGCGAGATCCTGCTGGGCGTGCAGCAGCGGACAGGCTGCAAGATCCTGCTGGCCAGAAGGCCTTTTCCAACTACGACCTCTACCCGGTGCTGGCCCCCTATCTGGCGGGCACCGAGGCCAGCGGCCTGTACGAGAGCCGCCTGGGCAGGGAGGAGCTGCCGGAGAAGGAGAACCATGTGTTCTGCGCCGCCTACCGGGCCGACCAGTTCGAGGAGCTGCTGCAATACGCTGACCACATCGTGTTCAACTCGCCCCACCAGCTGGCAAAGTTCGGCCCGGCCGCAAAGGCGGCGGGCAAGAGCGTGGGCCTGCGGGTGAATCCCGAGTACTCCACCCAGGAGGGCCACGAGATCTATGACCCCTGCGCCCCGGCAGCCGTCTGGGCACCACCCGTGCCCAGTGGGATGCCGCTGCGGCGCAGCACCCTGACCTGCCCGACCTGCTGGACGGCCTGCACTTCCACACCCTGTGCGAGCAGGATTCCGACGCGCTGGCGGCCACCCTGCCCGCGCTGGAAGCGAAATTCGGTGACCTGCTGCCCCGGATGAAGTGGCTCAACTTTGGCGGCGGGCACCACATCACCCGCCCGGATTACGACCTTGCCACGCTGGAAAAGTGCATCACCGGGACGCAGGAAAAGTACGGCGTGCAGGTGTATCTGGAGCCCGGCGAGGCCTGGGCGCTGAACGCAGGCTACCTCGTCACCACGGTGCTGGACACCCTGCAGAACGGCGAGACACATCTTGCCATTCTGGACATGTCCGCAGCCTGCCACACGCCGGATGTCATCGAGATGCCCTACCGCCCGCCCCTGCTGGATGCGGGCGAGCCGGGGGAAAAGCCCTGCACCTTCCGGCTGGGCGGCCCCACCTGCCTTGCCGGGGACGTGGTGGGCGATTACAGCTTTGCCGCCCCCCTCACCGAGCGACCGGCTCATCTTCGGCGACATGGCCATCTATTCCACCTGCAAGAACAACACCTTCAACGGGATGCCCCTGCCGGATCTCTGGGTACTGCATGAAAACGGCACCACCCAGCCGCTGGCCCGCTTCGGCTACCACGATTTCAAATACCGTCTGGGCTCTCCCCGCTGAGCCGCCCGGATACACAAACACCCCTCTGCGCTCCTTTCGGAACGCAGAGGGGTGTTTGCTTATGAAACGGAGAACTCAGATCTCATACCACTTGATCTCGTTGGCTTCCAGATGCAGGTCGAAATGCTGCCGCCGGTGGTGTAGACCGTGGTGTCCTGCGGCTCGTAGGTGTTGTTCACCACGCAGTACTTGCCGTTCTTGACGTAGGCGTGCACTTCCACATTGTAGTTGGAGCTGAACCAGGTGTGCAGCTCCTCCTCGCTGTGGGCGCTCCACAGGATGGCACGGTACAGGGTGCGGCTGTTGGCAAAGCTGTAGGGCACACCACTGATGTAAACCGCACGGCCCTTGCCAAGTCGTGGGCAGCCATCTGCACTTCCCGGTTCCGCTGCACCAGCACCTCGGTACCCTCGAGGGCGTAGATGTTCTTCTTGCCCTCGCCAAGTCGATGGGCTGGTCGGCATCCTGCAGAATGAAGTGGTCCGGGTGCTCTTCCCAGTTGTACTTGTCGTAGTTGAGGGTGAAGCCGTTTTCCTCCTCCACGCCCAGCACGCTGGCCAGCTGGAGAATGTGGCCCTGATAGGCATGGCCGGAGGGCTCACCCACGCCGATGAGGCCGCCGCCGTTCCAGACGAACTTCCGGATGGCGGAGGAGATCTCCGGGTCCTCCCACCAGATGCCGCCGGTGTGGGCGGTGTCGGCATCGCCCACATTGATGATGACATCGAGGCTGTCCAGCAGGGCGGGGTCCTTCTTGATGTCCTCAAAGCTGATGAACTTCACGTCAAAGGGCGCGCCGGACAGCATCTCGATGACTCCGGAATAGCTGTAGTTCTGCTTGTAGTAAAGGGCGTGGTGCACCATGTGGCAGCCCCAGGCCCGCATCTTGCCCCAGCAGTTCAGCACGGCCACCCGCTTGACGCAGTAGGGCGTGGTGCCCTTGATGTTCTCATACAGCTCACGGAACTCGCTGCAGACGCTCTGAACATAGTCCACGAACTCCGGGAACTGCAGCGCCAGCTTCAGGTAGCCGCCGTAGCCGATGCGGTCAATGGGCTTGCGCAGGATGGCGCGGCGGGCCGTGACCCAGTTTTCCTTGGCCTCCCGCACCGGGTCGCCGCCCTCGTGGAAGGTATCCGGGAAGAAGTAGGGCAGGAAGCGGCCCTCGGTGTACTTTACACCCTCGATGTCCGAGATCAGGCGCAGGGTGGAGCCGTTGCCCACGCTGCCCACCACGCATCCAACCATGGTCTTGAACTCCGGCATAACGGCTCGGTGCCGATCCAGTGGTCACCCAGGAACATCATGGCCTCGCAGCCGCACTCGTGGGTGATATCCACCATCTCCTTGGCAAGCTTTGCCACCTCCCGGCGCTGGAATGCCTGAAAATCCCGGAATTCCTTGCTGGCACCCGGTACTGGTTGTTGTAGTAGCCTGATCGATGATGTACTCCGGGCGGAACTTATAGCCCACCTCCTGCTCGAACTGATTCAGGATATAGGGGCTGACCGAGGCGGAGTAGCCGTACCAGTCCACAAACTTCTCCCGCTTCAGCTCGTCGAAGATCAGGGTGAACTGGTGGAAGAAGGTGGTGTAGCGGATCACGTTGACATAGGGGTGCTCTGCAATGAACTTGCGCAGGCGCTCCATGGAATACTTGTGGGTCTTGGGCTGGCGCACGTCAAAGGTGATCTGGTGCTCAAAGTTGGTCCAGCCGTTGGTGGTGGCGTTGTACATGTGCACCGGGTCCCAGATCAGGTAGCCAGAAAGCTGACCGTATATTCATGGAACGGCACGGCCTGCACCGTCACGCTGCCGTCGGCGTAGCTCCACAGCTCCGGGGACACCGGCTGGCCTGTGGTGCGGTCCATGACCTCCCACCAGCGGGTGATGTCGTCGTTGGTGTTCACCTGCATCAACTCCGGGCTGATGCCCTTCATCAGCGGAATGGTCACGGTGTCGCCGGGGGCGGTGTAGAAGCCGGTCATAATGTAGCACTGCTGCACCTCATCCGGGTTCGCCTTGGCCCACGCGTTGTCCTTGCGGGTGGTGTAATAGGTGGAGTAGATCTTTGCGTCGGCATCCTTCAGCTCCTGCGGAAAGTCGGTGCCGTCGCAGTCGCGGATGGCATCTGCGCCCCACTTTTTCAGAATCTCCAGCGTTTCGGGCACCACATCCAGATCGGTCGGGATCGTTACGCGCCCGGTCATTCTATTTTCTTCCATGGGAATTTTCCTTTACCTCTCTTCTCCTCAGTCCTGATAGGGGGCGTTATAGACCGCCAGCACAGCCAGCAGCAGCGCCACCCCCAAAAGCATGATGCCAAGACCGGCCAGCTGCCCGGTCATTTTCCAGCCTGCTGTCACCAGCGCGATGGACAGCACAAACAGCACCAGCATCAGCAAAATGCGCAGGGCGGGATGATTTTTCCAGAATGCTTTCATCGTTTGTCACCTTACCCTTTCAGACCGCCCACGGTCATACCCTGTGTCAGCTGCTTCTGCACGCAGATGTACAGGATCAGGGTGGGCAGCATCACCAGCACCAGACCGGCATACATGGTGCCGTACTGGGCCGCGCTCTGCTGGGCCTGCATCAGATTCAAAAGGCCCACCGGCAGGGTGCGGGGCGCGCTGGTGGAGCTCATCAGCGTCATGGAAATGATGTACTCATTCCAGAAGGACAGGAAGTTGAACAGGATGATGGTGATGATGGAGGGCTTTGCATGGGGAAGATGATACGGGTCATGGTGGAGAAGTAGCTTGCACCGTCGATGTAGGCAGCCTCCTCAAAATCATGGGGCAGGGTGCAAAATAGCCCGAAAGCAGATAGATGGTAAAGGGCAGGGCTGTGGCTGCATACACCACCGCCAGCACCACCAGATTGTTCAGCAGGAAGCTGCTGCCAAAGTGGCTTTTCAGCCAGACATCGCCGTCCCGCAGCATCAGGAAGATGGGCACCACGATGTAGTTGACATTGATGAACAGGCCTGCCATGAACAGGGTGTTCAGCAGTTTGCGGCCCTTGAACCGGAAGCGGGACAGGCAGTAGGCGGCAGGCAGCGCAATGACCAGCAGCAGCACCAGCGCCAATGCGGTCACGATGACAGAGTTGAGCATATACTCGCCCATCTTGGCTCCGTTCCACGCATTGACAAAGTTCTGCCAGTAGAACCCGGCGGGCAGCGCCCACGGGTTGCCGTAGAACTCCGCGTTCTGCTTGATGGAGGCCATGAATACCCATGCCACCGGCACGATGATGATCACCGCCAGCAGGACCAGCACAAAATAGATAAAGAACTTGTAGAGACCTTCCGCCGAGCGGGAAGATCTTTCGGTGGTATTCTGCATCTTCTTCCCTCCTTAGAATTCCAGCGGATCGCGGTCGGTGGCCTTGTTGACACAGGCGGACAGTGCAAACGAGAACAGGAAAATGACCACGCCAATGGCCATACTGTAACCATACAGGCCCGCGTCCTTCTGGCTGTACATATAGCTCAGCGCCACATCCGAAGCACCGTTGGGCCCACCGCTGGTCATGGCCTTGACAAAGAGGAAGGCCATGTTGATGGTGGAGATGATGAAGAAGGTCAGGGTGGTGCGGATGTTGGTCCAGATGAGGGGGATGGTAATCTGGAAGAACTGGGTCAGGCGGCCCGCACCGTCCAGATTGGCGCTCTCGTACAGGCTGGCGGGCACCGAGGACATGGAAGCCATATACATGACCATGTAATAGCCCACGGCCTGCCAGACCATGGCGAGGATGATGGAGGGGATGACCAGCTTTTCGCCCTTCCAGAGGATGGGTCTGTCATATCCCGGAACAGGCCGATGATGCTGTTCAGCATACCGTTTTCCGGCTTATAGATGGCCGAGAAGATGCCGGAGATGACGACCACCGACAGGATGTTGGGGATGTAGAAGATGACCCGGAAGAAATTCTGCCCCTTGATCTTTTCCCGGGTCAGAATGGCTGCAAACACCAGCGCAAAGGCAAAGGTGACGATGGTCACTACCACCACCAGCAGGATCATATTCTGCATGGAGCGGATGAACTGGGCATCCTTGAGCAGGTGCTGGAAATTCTTCAGGCCCACAAAGGTCTCGTTGGGCGAGTAGGCACCGCGCTCGTACAGGCTCATGCGGAACACGTTGAGGGTGGGCAGGATCATAAAGAGAAAGAACAGGATCGTGGCCGGTGCCACGCAGAGAAAAACGAACCGTCTGCGGCTTTTGTCAGATCTCATAGACAAACCGCTCCTTTCTGTCGGAACCCGAAAACCACAAAAAGCGGAGGCGGTCAAAACCGCCCCCGCTGGGCAGGGTTCAATTACTCAACGATATTGGCACGCATCTGGTCGCTGGCGGACTTGATGCCGTCGATCCACTGCTGCTCGGTCATGCTGCCGGACACCAGAGAGTTGACGGGGTCAAAGAACACGGTGCGGACTTCCACGCCGGGGATGGCGCTGAAGCTGCAAAGTTGCCCATAGCGGCCTTTGCGCCGTTGTCGTAGATGGAGTAGAACATCTTGTTGTCGCCTTCCAGATCATCGGCGATGCCCAGCACAGGCTGGATGGCACCGCTCTCGGCAAACAGCTTGCAGGCCTCGTCGCTGTACAGGTAAGCCACGAACTGCTTGGCGGCATCCAGATGCTCGGCACCAGCCGGGATCCATGCCTGCTCGAACCAGGTGTAGCTGTACTGGTCGCCGCCGGCCTTGACAGCGGGCAGGGCGGTCATGCCCCACTCAAAGCCATCGGCACGGGGAGCCTCGGCCATCTCACCCACGATCCAGGTGCCGTTGGGCATGAACAGAGCCTTGTTGTCCAGCACCAGCTGCTGGTTCTGGGTAAAGTCCTGATCGTTGGCCTGTGCAGGGGTAATGGGGTTGGTGTAGGAAGCCAGCTTGTTGACGATATCAAAGCAGGTCTTTGCCTCCGGGGTATCCCAGATGCCTTCCTCATAGTGGGTGGCCTTGTTGAAGAACTCCGGGCCGCCGGCGGCATACATCAGAGCATAGAAGAATGCATCAAAGTAGCCGGTGGTGGGGTAGGTGAACAGGTAGGTGCCCTCAGCGGCAGCCTTATCGCCCAGTTCCCACATCTCGTCCCAGGTGGTGGGCACGTCCCAGCCCTTTTCCTTCAGGAAACCGGCGTTGTAGAACAGGCCGCAGGGGCTGTAGAACATGGGAGCCAGATAGGTCTTGCCGTCGCCGTAGGGGTTGGTCAGGGAGGTGTCGGTAAAGCCGCCTGCGATCTTCTCGCTCACCTTCTTGCTCTCGCCGGGCACGGTCATGCTCAGCACGTCGGTGATGTCCGCGATCAGGTTGCCTTGATGAACTGCTCGGTCAGGGCAGCCTCACGGCCGGTAGCCAGGTGGATCACGTCGGGGTAATCGCCGCCCTGCATGGAAGGTCCGATGACATCCTCCAGCTTCTTGTCGGTGGTCAGCTCCACCTTGATGCCGGTCTGGGCGGTAAAGGCCTCGGTGACCTTCTTCCACATATCAGCGCCATAGCCGGTCTCGATGGCGGCGACCTTGATGGTCACGTCCTCAGCGGGAGCGGCAGATGCAGCAGCGGAAGAAGCCGTGCTGGAAGCTGTGGAGCTGGAAGAACCGCCGCAGGCAGCCAGACCCAGTGCAGCGGCACCCACACCGGCCACTTTCAGGAAATTGCGACGAGAAATGCGTTTCATAATGTGTCCTCCATCATAAAGTTCCATTCATGCACAGCCGGAGCAAACAGGTTTTGCCCGAGGGGCTGTGTTTTTTTCTGATTCCAATATAGAGGTTTTTACAGTTTCCAACAAGGTCTTTGTTGTTTCATTTTTTAGAAATATTGCTCTTTTATCATTTTCTTCAGCAAAAGCACTAAATTCTGCAGCATTGTTTTGGTACATTTTCCCTGCTTGTAACCAATTTGACATATTTTCGTCTTTCTGTGCAGAGGAAAATATTTACCATACCAAAAACAGGACTTGCTTTTTTTCTTATTTGCCCCTATAATGAGAAAAAATGCACGAAGCAGTGCGGCGTTTTTCGCATTTTATTTTTAGTATCTTGCTTTTATTTTTATACTTTTTGCGTCTGCTTCAAAAGGAGCCTTTTATGAGTACCGAGCGCTTTGATATCCGCCACGCTCCCGCTCCACGGGAATCCTTCCGGCTGCTGTACATCAGCAAGAGCAGATTCGGCGGCGACTGGAACAGCACTGTCCACACCCATTCCTGCACAGAGCTGTTCTACTGCCTCAGCGGCGAGGGGCAGTTTCTGCTCAGCGGGCAGCTGTTCCCGGTCAAGCCGGACGATATGGTCATCGTCAACCCGCAGGTGGAGCACACCGAGCTGAGCCTGAACGCCTCGCCTCTGGAATACATCGTGCTGGGCATTTCGGGCATCGAGATCCTGTTCGGCAAAGCCGATTCCACCTACGCCATCTTCAACTGCCGGGAGAACCGGGAGCGGATGGTAACGCTGCTGCACATGCTGCTGGCTGAGGCAGACCGCAGTCTGGACGGCTGCGAGACCGTCTGCCAGGACCTGCTGGAAGTCCTGCTCATCTGGCTGGTGCGGTGCACCACCCTCTCTTTGCAGGTGGAGGAATCCCCCCGCTCTGACAACCGGGAATGCGTGGAGATCAAGCGGTATCTGGACAACAACTACCGGGAGGACATCTCCTTGATACCCTTGCCGAGGTTGCCCACATCAACAAATATTATCTGGCCCACACCTTCCAGAAGGCGTACGGCATTTCTCCCATCACCTACCTGAACCGCCGCCGCATTGAGGAGAGCAAATATATGCTGGGCAACACCGGTTACAGTCTGGCGCAGATCAGCGAGCTGATGGGATTTTCCTCCCCCAGCTACTTTTCGCAGTGCTTCCGCAAGGCGGAAGGCCTGACCCCCAACGAATACCGCCGTCAGGTGCGGCAGGGACAACGCCCTGCACCTGCCAAACGGCATGAAGGATAAGAAATGAGGAACCCAAAATGAAACCTGTTACTGAACCCATTCTCCGCGCCGCCGCAAATGCCTTTGATTTTGGCGGGCCTGTGGTCTGCGATGCCCGTCACTACGGCGAAGGCCACATCAACGATACCTTCGTGGTCTGGCGGGAGGACCACGCCAAGCGCTTTATCCTGCAGCGCATCAACACCGACACCTTTACCGACCCGGTGGGCTGATGGAGAATGTCTGCGGCGTGACCCGGCATCTGCGGGAGAAGATCCTTGCCGCAGGCGGCGACCCGGCACGGGAGACCCTGAACGTGATCCCCACCCTGTCCGGTGCGGCCTGCCATCTGGATGCCGAGGGCAGCGCGTGGCGTGCCTACGACTTTGTAGAGGGCACCATCTGCCTGCAGCAGGTGGGCAGCGAGGCCGACTTCCGCACTGTTGCCGAGACCCTGGGCAAATTCCAGAACCAGCTGGCAGATTATCCGGCCTCCACCCTCCACGAAACCATTGCCCGCTTCCACGACACGCCCAACCGCTATGCAAACTTTGAAAAAGCCCTTGCCGCCGATGCGCTGGGCCGTGCCAAGGACATTGCACCGGAGGTCGCATTCATCCATGCGCGGGAAAAGGATTGCCATGCCCTGCTGGATCTGCTGGCAGCCGGTGAGATTCCGCTGCGTGTCACCCACAACGACACCAAGATCAACAACGTCCTGATCGATGCCGCCACCGGAAAAGGTATCTGCGTCATTGACCTTGACACCGTGATGCCGGGCCTGTCGGCCTACGATTTCGGCGACTCCATCCGCACCGGTGCCAACGACTGCGCTGAGGACGAGCCCGACCAGAGCAAGGTCCACTTTGACCTGCACCTGTACGAGGTGTTCGCCAAGGGGTATCTCTCCACCGCTGGGGCTTCCATGAGCCCTGCGGAGAAAAAAAGCCTTGCCTGGGGTGCCAAGCTGATGACGCTGGAGTGCGGCATCCGCTTTCTGACCGACTATCTGGAGGGCGACCACTATTTCCACACCGCCCGCCCCGACCACAACCTTGATCGCGCCCGCACCCAGTTCACGCTGGTGCGCCAGATGGAAGAGGTGTTCGATCAGATGCTGGAGATCGTCAGCTGAACCGGCACCTTCTGACCTGCCGAAGCACCAATGACTCGGGGGCTGCACTGAACCGCCTGCAAAACATCTGAAAACGATGCAGGCAAGGCAGTGCAGCCCCCATTTTTTGCGGCTGAGAAAAGAAAAGCACCATACTTCCTACGAAGTACAGTGCTTTTTTGGTGGAGAATAGCGGGATCGAACCGCTGACCTCTTGCATGCCATGCAAGCGCTCTCCCAGCTGAGCTAATCCCCCACATATTTGGTTCGTGTCCTGCGACGTGAATTATTATACCAGCTGCGCCGCCCTTTGTCAACCTTTTTTGCAAAGATTTTTCAGTAAACTGAACCGTGCAGGCACATCGACCGGGCACAGCCCCCTCCACGCAAAACAGCGCATCCCGCAGGCAGGCTCTGCCGAAGGATGCGCTGTTGTTTTTTGTTCCGGTTACTGCTTGTGCCTGGAACCAAAGCGGTACTCTTTGCCCTCACGGATGCGCTGGATATTGGCCCGGTGCATCCAGATGACCATGCCGCCCATGATGGCAGCTCCCACCACGCAGACGATGAGGTCGCCAACGGCAAAGCCCTTGAGCAGGCCGTAGATGAGGGTCAGCACCGGATAGGATGCCGCCATTGCAATGCTGCCCAGCGACACCATGCCGGTGGGGACAAGGCAGAGCAGAAAGACGACGGTCAGCACCGGCAGGAGGATAGGCTGGATCGCCAGGATGGCCCCTCCCGCCACCAGCACGCCCTTGCCGCCCTTGAAGCCGAAATAGATGGGCTTGGTGTGGCCCACCACGGCCAGAATGGCGGTCAGATACACGCCCAGATAGGGCGAAACGGCGGCATCTGCGGGCAGGAACCCGAAGAGCCAGCGGCCGATGCAGACAGCTGCAACGCCTTTCAGCACATCGCCTGCGGCGGTGAGCGCCGCTGCCTTTTTGCCAAAGGTGCGCAGCATGTTGGTCATACCGGCTGCACCGCTGCCGTGATTGCGGACATCATCGTGGTACAGGTACTTGCTGACCAGGATGCCGGTGTCCACGCTGCCCAGCAGGTAAGCCTGCGCAGCGGCAGCCAGAACGATGAAGAAGGTCATCATCAACAGCCGCCTCCCCTGTTACACATCTTTTGCGCCGACACTGCCGGTGCCGCGCTCACGGATCACCAGGCGGATGGGCGTGTGTTCCAGACCAAAGTTCTCCCGGATCTGGTTGATCAGATACCGCTGATAGCTGAAATGGAACAGCTGCTTGGAGTTGACGAAGGCCACAAACGTCGGGGGACGGGTGGAAGCCTGGGTCAGGTAGAAGATCTTCAGGCGGCGGCCCTTGTCACTGGGCGGCTGCATCCGGGCGGTAGCGCGGGCCAGCATCTCGTTCAGGACACCGGTGGGCACGCGGGCACCGTTCTGGCATCCACGTCACGGATCAGCTGCATCAGCTTGTTCACGTTATAGCCGGTCTGGGCCGAAATGAAGATGATGGGCGCATACCCCATGAAGCTGAAGCAATCGGCATAGTCCCGGCGCTGATGCTCCATGGTGTTGGTCTCCTTGCCCTCCACAGCGTCCCATTTGTTGACAACGATGATGCAGGCCTTGCCCTGCTCGTGGGCATAACCGGCCACCTTGCTGTCCTGCTCGGTAAAGCCAACGGTGGCATCCACCAGGATCAGGGCCACGCGGCTGCGCTCCACAGCGGCCAGCGCGCGCACGACCATATAGCGCTCAAGGCCGTCAGAAATGTTGCTCCGCTTGCGCAGACCAGCGGTATCGGTAAAGATGAACTTGCCGTAGGCGTTGTCCACGGGGGTGTCAATGGCATCACGGTGGTACCGGCCTCGTTGGCAACGATCATCCGGTTCTCACCCAGGATGCGGTTGGTCAGGCTGGATTTGCCCACATTGGGGCGGCCGATGATGGCAACGGGGATGCGGTCCTCCTCCACCACGGTCTCGCTGAAATCGAGGTGGGCGCAGACAGCGTCCAGCAGGTCGCCGGTGCCGTGACCATGCACGGACGAGATGGGCATCACCTCGTCAAAGCCCAGGTTATAGAACTCGTAGAGCTCCATGGGGGCCTCGCCGGTCTTATCGCACTTGTTGACAGCCAGGATGATGGGCTTGTGGCTGCGGCGCAGCATGTGGGCCACTTCCTCGTCGGCGGCGGTCAGGCCGTCGCGGACATCCACCACCATGATGATGCAGTCAGCGGTGTCAATGGCGATCTCTGCCTGCTCACGCATGTGGGCCAGAATGCCTCGGTCGCCTTGGGCTCGATGCCGCCGGTGTCCACCAGCATGAACTCGTGGCCGCTCCACTCGCAGTTTGCAAAAATGCGGTCGCGGGTGATGCCCGGGGTATCCTCCACGATGGCCAGACGCTGGCCGCAGAGCTTATTGAACAGGGTGGACTTGCCCACGTTGGGGCGGCCAACCACTGCTACGATGGGTTTGCTCATAGGGGGTTCCTCCTTTCGTTATGCTCTTCTTCTTCTCGAAATATGCAGGCCGGTGCGGAGCAGGGCTTTTGCCTCATCGCCGCCGCTCACCGGCAGCACCTCGACCTTGACCCCCAGCCGTTCACCCAACTGGGCAATGGTCATATCATCGAGGAACGTATCTTTTTCTTCCCGCAGCATGACAGCGGGGATGCCCAGGGTACCGCTTTCCAGCTTTCCCTCACACTGGGCAATGATATCGGTGGCGGTGACAAGCCCCGCCACACCCACGTTGCCGCCAAAGAAATTATTCTTGACAACGTGAACTTTCACATCGATCATGGGGTACTGGCGGTGGAGCTCGTCCATCATCTCTGTGATGAGGGGGCCTGCCATCGTGCCGGTGACCACATCGATCTGCTTGGTGCCGTAGATGCGGTGGGGCCTGTCCAGCTCCGCCCGGAATTCATCCTCGAACAGGCGCATCATGCCCACGCCGTTTTCCAGCTGGTCAAAGTCCTCATAGAACTCCGCTGGGGGGATGGGCCGCCCCGCCTTGAGGTACCACTCATCGCTGGGGTAGATGATGCGCTTGCCGTGGCGGCGCTTGCACTCATCGCCAAACTCCTCCATAATGTCGATGACAGCGGCGCTGGTCTCGGCATCATAGGGGGTCTGCTTGAACAGATTCTGGCGATAGTCCGTCACACCACAGGGCACAGCGGCAATGCTCTGCACCATAGGGGTCAGCTCCAGCAGGTCGCCAGGGTGCGGCGAAGCTCTTCGCCATCATTGATGCCCCGGCCAGAGCACCAGCTGACAGTTGACGCGATGCCGCC
>ENA-OQJH01000504-OQJH01000504.1-human-gut-metagenome-genome-assembly--contig:-NODE-504-length-21160-cov-2.404032_pt1 | contig 21160 bp, 30 predicted proteins | sample MGYA00242597_ERZ504763 | MGnify/ENA primary metagenome ERZ504763 (study PRJEB26092, sample SAMD00036359) | human gut metagenome | host: Homo sapiens | study: EMG produced TPA metagenomics assembly of...
CTTCCCGCATCAACGCATATAAGATAATCGAGGAAACCCTGAACCTGAAAGATGTCCGAATATTTGACTATATCGAAGATGACGAAGGCAAAAAGAAAGCCGTTCTCAATAAAAAAGAGACGGCAATCGCACAGGCAAAGCAGGAACTCATAAAGCAGGGCTTTCAGGACTGGATATGGGCTGACCCTGCCCGCCGAGAAAAACTCACGAAGATGTATAACGAAAAGTTCAACAGCATAAGACCCCGTGAGTACGACGGAAGCCACATTGTTTTCAATGGTATGAACCCGGAAATCGAACTCCGTGAACATCAGAAAAATGCGGTTGCACACATTCTGTACGGCGGCAATACGCTGTTGGCACACGCAGTCGGTGCAGGCAAAACTTTTGAAATGGTGGCGGCTGCTATGGAGTCCAAACGACTTGGACTTTGCAATAAGTCGCTGTTCGTAGTCCCGAATCACTTAACCGAACAATGGGCGGCGGAGTTTTTACAGCTCTATCCGGCGGCGAATATTCTTGTTGCGACAAAGCGAGATTTTGAGACCAAGAACCGCAAAAAATTCTGCGGTCGAATTGCTACGGGAGATTATGACGCAGTAATCATCGGTCATTCCCAGTTTGAAAAAATACCGATGTCCATTGAAAGACAGAGGGCAATTCTTGAGCAGCAGCTTGAAGAACTGACAGACGGTATTATGGATTTGAAGCGAAACCGTGGAGAAAACTTTTCCATTAAGCAGCTTGAAAAGTCTAAAAAGTCCGTGAAGCAAAAGCTGGAAAAGCTCAACGACCAAAGCAGAAAGGACGATGTTGTTACCTTTGAAGAACTCGGTGTGGACAGACTTTTTATTGATGAGAGTCATTATTACAAGAACCTCTACCTTTACACCAAAATGCGTAATGTGGGCGGTATTGCTCAGACGGAAGCACAGAAATCCTCCGACCTGTTTATGAAGTGCCGATACCTTGACGAGCTTACAGGCGGTCGAGGAACGGTATTTGCAACCGGTACTCCTATCTCAAACAGTATGGTGGAACTCTATACCATTCAGCGATACTTGCAGTACAACACGCTTGTAAAAAACAATTTACAGCACTTCGACTCGTGGGCAAGTACCTTTGGAGAGACTGTAACAGCCGTAGAGCTTACCCCGGAGGGAACGGGTTACAGAGCGAAAACCCGCTTTGCAAAATTCTATAACCTTCCGGAGCTTATGGCGATGTTTAAGGAGGTCGCCGACATTAAGACGGCAGATATGTTGGAATTGCCTGTGCCGGATGCACACTTCCACAATGTTGCAGTCAAGCCGTCTGAAATGCAGAAAGAAATGGTTGCTTCCCTTGCGGAGCGAGCCGAGAAAGTCCGTGGTGGCGGTGTGGATTCGAGTGTAGATAATATGCTCAAAATCACAAACGACGGTAGAAAGTTGGCTCTTGACCAGCGTATGCTCAACGATATGCTGCCTGATTTTGAGGGTAGTAAAATCAACGCCTGCGTCGATAACATCTACCGTATTTGGGAGGAAACAGCCGATAAAAAATCGGCACAGCTTGTGTTCTGCGACCTCTCAACACCAAAGAACGACGGCACATTCTCGGTATATAACGACATCAGAAAGAAGCTCATAGAGCGTGGTGTCCCCGAAAGCGAAGTCCGCTTTATCCACGAAGCAGATACCGATGTGAAGAAGAAAGAACTGTTCCAAAAGACCCGCAAGGGCGAGGTCAGAGTGCTTCTCGGCTCTACGCAGAAGATGGGAGCCGGCACGAATGTTCAGGACAGACTTATCGCACTTCACGATGTGGATTGTCCGTGGAGACCGTCAGACTTGGAGCAGCGTTCCGGTCGAATTATCCGTCAGGGCAACTCAAACCCTGATGTAGATATTTACCGCTATGTAACGGAGCAGACCTTTGACGCATATCTCTATCAGCTTGTAGAGGGAAAGCAAAAGTTCGCCAGTCAGATTATGACGAGCAAATCTCCGGTGCGTTCTGCCGAGGATATTGATGAAACCGCTCTGTCCTATGCAGAAATTAAAATGCTTGCCACCGGCAATCCGTATATTAAGGAGAAGATGGATTTGGACATTCAAGTTCAAAAGCTGAAGCTCTTAAAATCCAACTTCTATCTGAAAAATACGCTTTGGAAGATAAGATAATCAAATATTATCCGCAGCGAATTACAGCTTTGGAAAACCGCATTGAAGGCTTGAAGCAAGATGTAGAAACTGCGAAACAGCACCCGAAACCAACGGACGACCGCTTTGTCGGTATGGAGGTTAAGGGTGTTTTTTATTCCGAAAAAGCCGACGCCGGTAAAGCAATCATTGAAGCCTGCAAGCAGATGAACAGCCCCGACCCTATTCCTCTCGGCAAGTACCGAGGGTTTGAAACGGAGCTGCTTTTTAATACCGCAGAGCGAAATTATGAGGTTCGACTGAAAGGTGCAACAAGCAGAAATGTTCCTCTCGGCGATGACGCATACGGCAATATTATCCGCCTCGATAACGGAATTGAGAGATTTGCCGAGAGCTTGTCGCTTGCGGAAAATGACCTTGAGAACACCAAAAATCAGTTGGAAACCGCAAAGAAAGAAGTCCAAAAACCATTTATCCAAGAGGAAGAATTGAAAACAAAGCTTGCCCGACTGGACGAGCTGAATATTCTGCTCAATATGGATAAGCGAGAAAACGAAATTGTCGGCGGCGAACCCGATGAGGGCGAAGTGCCGAACACACGAAAGGAGAAAACCTATGAACGATAAAATGACACCCGATAAGGAAAGAGAAAACTGCCCTTGCAGAAAAGCAATCATTAACCCTTTTGATGCAATGATGATGGTTGTGGTCAGGAGACTTGATAAAGCATATCTCGAATTAAAAAGAAGCAAACCGCCCGCAAAGGAAGCAGAATTTGCCCTTAGAAATGCAAAGCTTTCTTTCTACGGAGAGTTGGTTCGACAGAGCATTGAAACGGTGTTTTCGCCGGAAGAAATCATTGCTTTGTATGAAAACGACGACCTTGCGGGAGGTGCTTGGACTGTTTGGAATGACATCGCTGCCCTGTTGATAAGATACTCATTATCATTGCAAAGCTCAGTATCAACGAACCGATACAGAAAGCGGTTGCCGATTTGCTGATGTAGAACGGCGGTGATACCTATGCCGTATATTGCACCGGAAGTCATAACCGAAGCCAAACGAATGGACTTATTAACCTATCTCAGAGAGTATGAACCGGGCGAGCTTGTTAAGTTTTCAAGCAACACCTACACCACAAGAACCCACGACAGCTTGAAGATTTCCAACGGCAAATGGATGTGGTGGTCGAGAGGTATCGGGGGCAAATCCGCTCTCGATTACCTTATCAAAGTCCGTGGAATGGATTTTGTGCAGGCGGTTCAGACCATTATGGGAAACGGTTCAGTCAGCTTTCCGACTTGTGAAAACATCAAAAGCTATGAGGAACAACCCTTGCTTCTGCCTGAAAAAAGTCCTACTGCCGATGTGGTATTTGATTACCTTTTCGGGCGTGGGATTGATTATGAAATCATCAACCACTGTTTGGAACAGGAGCTAATCATTGAGTCGCTCCCGTATCACAATGCTGTTTTTATCGGCTATGACGAGAACAAAGAACCTAAATACGCCGCTTACAGAGCAACAAATCAATCAAGGATTATGGGCGACTGCACCGGCAGTAAAAAGCAATACTCTTTCCGCCTGACTGCCGAAAACACCGGAGAGGTTCATCTTTTTGAGTGTGCTATTGACCTGCTTTCCTATGCAACTTTGATGAAGCTGGAGGGCAAAGACTGGCGACAGTTTAACCTTGTTTCTCTTGCGGGAGTGTATTCCCCAAAGCAGAAAATCGAGGACTCAAAAGTGCCTGTTACACTCGGCAGGCTGCTTGAAAAAGACAAAACAATCAAGCGAATTGTTCTTCATTTGGATAATGATATTGCCGGAAGAAAAGCAACCAAAGCGTTGCAGACGATTCTTTCAGATAATTATGAAGTCGTTGACGACCCTCCCAATACGGGAAAGATGTCAACGACTTTCTTTGTAAACGCTTGGGAATAAAAGATAAAACCGAAAGGAGTTTTGCACGATGAAACTAAAAGAAATCAGAGAAATGTACCGGAGGGAACGCAGATTGTACTCACTGAAATGGCTGGCGAAAGTCAAATGCCCTACGGTCTGAAAGGAACGGTTAAGTTTGTTGACGACGCCGGACAGATTCATATGAGTTGGGAAAACGGAAGCTCTCTCGCTTTGAATATTCACGAAGATACCTTTGAAAAGGTCGAAGCACCGGAGAAGATTTCCGTCATTCTCGTTGAGCCGGGCAGGTATCCGAAGCTCATTGAGATTGAGGATACGCTGGAAGCAATGCAGTCTCTTGTGGAGGGAGATATTGAAGAATATATGCCTTTGAGGACGATGTTGCCATCATCTGCAACGAGGAAGGAAAGATGAACGGCTTGCCGCTGAACAGGGCTGTTTATTCCGAGCCTGAGAATGTTGAGATGAGTTATCCGCAGTTGAAAGCTCATTTCCGGCAGGTAGAAAAAGAAAGAAACCACACGACCGGATATATTGTTTTTACGGCTGACAGCTTTGACAAGCCATACACAGAGGAACAAAGAACCTATGTTGTCAGCAGTAACAATAAGGCTTTCATTGAGGGTATGGGCGGATATTCTATCTATGCTTCTTCCCTTGACGGGTCGGATAAATGTGTGCGACTGGAAGCGTATATGGCTGATGAACACGGTGGCAAGGACGGTTGGAAGATTGAAAAATGTTATGTGAAAGATGACAGCAACCGTGAAATGCTCGACATTATTGCCGGCAAGTTCTTCATTGCTTACGCACCGATTGAGTCGGAAAAGTTTCTCAGTATGCCGAAAGAACTGGCTCGTAAGTACGAGGAAAAGTTCAAATACCCGGAGAGATTTTACAAGTCTTTGGACGGTATTGAAGCAAAGCCGTATAAGCCTGTCTCAAAGGATATGGAGAGATAAAAGTCAATCTATGGGGCAACCCTGAGTGTCTGCATAATCTTAGCGAGCAGACCATTTATGGACAGGAATGTCCAAAACGGTACACTCGTTAGGGGTTGCCCCTAATACCCCAAGCAAGAAAGGAGCATAAGCTATGCGGGAGATAGTATTGGTCGCCGCCGGGTTAATCATCGGCGGTTTTTTCGGAGTAACAACAATGTGCCTGTTTCAGATAAACCGGGACAGGCACTATATTTACAGAAAGGACAGCGATAAAAATGAGCAAGAGAAACATTGAAAAGCACATTCTGATGAACAAGGCAGAAGCTCAGGATTTGCAGAAAAAAGCAAAACGGGCGTGTCTTTCCGAAGGCGGTCTTATCCGTTTGCTTCTCAAAGGCTATGAGCCGAGAGAAAAGCCCGACGAAAGATTTTACGATGTTATGCGTGAGCTTTCTGCTATCGGCAACAACATCAATCAGCTTGCTGCGAAAGCAAACACCCTCGGATTTGTGGACGCACCGCAACTCAAAAAGGAAGCCGAGCGTTGGCATAAGTTTCAGGCTGATGTGGAGCGTACTTTTTTAAGACCCGATAAGAGCGATATGAAATGGCAGTAAGTAAATTGTGGTCGGTCACATCAAGGCTCGGTCAGGTAATCGACTATGCCGCCAATCCCGAAAAGACGGCGGCAGATATTTACACCGAGGAACAGTATCAGGCTCTCCGTGATGTGCTTGCTACGCAAGGACGAAGAAAAAACCGAGCGTGAGTTTTTCGTAGAGGGTATCAACTGCAACCCTGCGACCGCAAGAGACCAGTTTGTTTCTGTGAAAAAAGCATACGGCAAAGACGACGGCATTCAAGCCTATCACGGCTACCTGAGCTTTAAGGAACAGGACATATCCCCGGAGCTGGCACAGAAAATCGGAATGGAATTTGCAAACGAAGTGTGGGGCAAAAGATTTCAGGTGGTGGTTACTACCCATCTGAACACGAAACACCTGCACTGCCACTATGTAATCAACTCCGTTTCCTTTGTGGACGGCAAGCGGTTATGGGGCGATGAAAAAGCGTGGTTCAAGTTCCGCTTGGTTGCCGACCGACTGTGCGAGAAGTACGGACTGTATTACAATCCAAACCCAAACCGCAGTAAGCAATCCTCTTATTACTATAAGCAGGAGCAAGCCGGTATGCCGAGCCGATATTCAATGACCCGTGACGCCATTGATGAAGCGATTGCACACAGCACCAACCTAAAGACCTTTGATTATATCCTCACGCAGATGGGCTATGAGCATTGTCTCAGCGACAGTCGAAAGTATTGGACGATTGTTCCGAAAGGATACAAGAAGCCGATACGACTTAAATCACTCGGAGAGAATTATACAGAGGACGCAATCAAGCGTAGGCTGACGGAAAATCAAAAGGTTCTTATCGTTCCCTTTGCAAAAGAAACGGTAAGAGTCAGACAGTACCGCCTGCCCACAAGAGAACACAAAATCAAAAAGGTCGGCGGACTGTATGGGCTGTATCTGCATTACTGCTATAAGCTGGGTTATCTGCCGAAGTACAAAAAACAGAATACCGCAAGGCTTCACTATCTTTTGAAAGAAGATTTGCTGAAGCTCGATAAAATCACTCAGGAGACAAGGCTGCTTGGACGGGAGAACATTTCTACCGACGAGCAGCTTTTCTCATATAAAGAGTCCGTGTTGTCGCAAATCAAATCCTTGACTGACGATAGAACGCACCTGCGAAAACAGTTAAGAAGAAATTTGAGTGACAATGAGCTATCAAATGTCAAGGAGCAGATTACGGCAATCACGAGCAAGCTGTGGACTCTCCGCAAAGAGGTCGGTCTTTGTGATGACATAGCCGAAAGGTCAAAGGTCATTGAAGCTAACCTTGAGACGGTAAGAGTTTACGAAGAAAAACAAGAAAGAAAGGAGCAGAACCGTAATGACAAACGGAGGTGATGCGGCAGAACAGGTCGTCAGGCTATCGCTTGAAGGCTTTGAAGTAGCCGCAAAATTAAGCGGAGCGGCAGCAAAGAATATTGCCGTTCTTTTAGTCTCTGTTCTCAAACAGGAACAGAAAACAAAAGGCAAGGCTCGACTTACCAATATGATTAAGTCGGGCAAGGAGCTGAAGGTGTTTTCTATCCCCAACAAGGACTTGAAAAAGTTTACCGAGCAGGCAAAACGCTACGGCGTTCTCTACTGCGTACTCAGGGATAAAAACACAAAGGGCGATAATGTACCGATTGATATTATTGCCCGTGCAGAGGACGCTTCCAAAATTCAGAGAATCGTTGAGAGATTTGAACTCGGTAAAGTTGATAAGGCTGCGATTGTCACCGAGTCTCAGAAGGCTGTCGAAAAGCGTGAAGCTTTGGAGAAAGACAAGCCGACGAAAACCAAAAACGAAATCATCACTGAGGAAGCCGTCAGAAAACCTATTCAGAAAGAGGGGTATTCCCAGTCAAACCCCACAGTCGCCAAAACGGACAAAAACCCTCCGTCAAGGCACGACTCCGAGCCGGTAGATATGCAAACTGATAAGGGTACTGTAAGCGACAGACAGAGAAAGCCGTCGGTGAAAGCAAAGCTTGACCGATACAAGGCACAGTCCAAGCAGCAGAAAGAAGCAGAACGCAAAGAACCGGAGGTATCAAAGCCGGAGGTAAAGAACGCCCCGGCACAGACCGTACACCAGCAGCCGAAACCCAAAAACAAAAATGTGAAAGAGAGGTAATCACAATGACAAACAATTTTACCCCTGCTAAGGCAGGACAGCAGAGCAAACGACTTTCCAAAGAGGAATACGCCGAGAAGATGAAGGCTGAAAAAGAAGCCGTATATCAGATGGCGGACGACACCGCAAAGGCGATTGTTTCCGACCCGGAAAAGTTCAAAGCGTTTCTTGATACGCAGAGCCGACTTGACAGATACTCTGCGGTCAACGCACTTCTGATTTTCAAGCAGCTTCCCGAAGCAAGCCAGCTCAAAAACTTTGACGACTGGAGCAAGGACAATGTGAAAATTCAGAAAGGTGCGAAAAGCATTTCCATTCTTGAGCCTGTCGAGTATGCCAAGAGAGACGGTACGACCGGCATTTCCTACAATGTGAAAAAGGTCTTTGATGTTTCGCAGACCAACGGCAAGAGACCGCCTGCACCGACTGTCAACCGTGACCCGAAAGCACTCATTACCGTTATGCTGGATTCTTCCCCTGTTGAAGTGGAAGCAACAAATGAACTTCCGTATCCCAATATGGCGGCGTTTACAACAACGAGGAACAGACCTTGTATGTAAAGCGTGATGTGGGAGACAGCGTAGCGGTCGCTCAGTGCGTAGCACAGGAGCTTGGCCACGCACAGCTCTCCATCAACAGCGACAGTTACAGCAGAGCGGATATGGGCTTTCAGGCGGTTTGTATCGGCTATATGCTTTGCAAGAAGTACGGCGTCGATACACAGAATTTTGCAATCAACCGTATCCCTGAGAAGCTCGCAGGCAAAGAGCCGAAGGATATTCGCTATGAGCTTTCCAAAACGAGAAATGCGATGGCGGATATTCACTCCCGTGTTTCCGATGAGCTTTACAAGAAGAAGCAGGAACGAAGCAAAGACTACGAAAGATAAGGTGAGACTATGGCGAAGGAAGAAATGTATCATATCGCATTGGACGATTATGAACACGGCATTATTATCCGTTCTCTCAACGACGAGAAAACAGATTTGATGAACGAGGGCAAATCTACCGATGCGGTGGACGACCTTATCATCAAGGTCGGAACTGCCCCAAAGAAAAAGTTCAAAGTTATCGAAAAGGAACGCTCCTGTGAATCGAGATAACGAGAGGCAGTCTGCTATTATTCTTTCCGTCATCGGTATTATCCCGGTCGTATGGCTGGCACTTCTGATTGCACCCTCTGTAAAAGGAGGATTGCCGGAAATACTGCCGAGCCTATTAACAGCGTTCAACGAACCATTTCATATTGAGCTATGCGAGGACAGCCTAAAAACTGTCCTCGTTTTGCTTCTCTGCTATGCAATGGGTATTGGGATTTACTTCTCAACACAGAAGAATTACCGAAGGCGTGAAGAACACGGTTCTGCAAAATGGGGCAATGCAAGAGCCGTAAACAAAAATACAGACAGTCTCCGGCTTCTGCAAATAAGCTGATGACGCAAAATGTCTGTATCGGACTCAATGCGAAGAAACACCGAAGAAACTTAAACACCCTTGTGTGCGGCGGTTCGGGAGCCGGTAAGACAAGGTTTTACTGCAAGCCGAATCTTATGCAGTGCAACACATCATTTGTCATTCTTGACCAAAGGGCGAAATTCTCCGAGATACCGGAAAGCTGCTTGAAAGCAAAGGCTATGAAGTCCGTGTTCTCGATTTGATTTCAATGGAGAAAAGCCATTGCTATAACCCGTTTGTCTATTTGCAGAATGACAACGATGTGCAAAAGCTCGTGACGAACCTTTTTAAGAGTACCACTCCGAAAGGAAGTCAATCACAAGACCCCTTTTGGGATACCTCGGCTTCAATGCTTTTGCTTGCACTTGTATTTTATCTTCATTATGAAGCACCCGAAGATGAACAGAACTTTGCAATGATAATGGAAATGCTCAGAGCCGGTGCGATTGAGGACGAGGAGGACACAAGACCTTCTCCTCTTGATGAACTGTTTGCGGAATTGGAGATGTCGAATCCCGACCACATTGCTTTGAAGTATTACCGTTCCTATCATTCAGGTGCGGCGAAAACCTTAAAGTCCATACAGATAACCCTTGCGGCAAGACTGGAAAAGTTCAACCTTGAAAGTCTTGCTTCTTTAACCACCACAGACGAGCTTGACCTCCCGTCACTCGGAGAGAAAAAGGTCGCTCTGTTCGCTTTGATACCGGATAACGATTCCAGCTTTAACTTCTTGGTATCTATCCTTTACACACAGCTTTTTCAGCAGTTGTTTTATGCTGCCGACCATATTCACGGCGGCTCGCTTCCCGTTCCCGTTCATTTTTGATGGACGAGTTTGCGAATGGTGTGACACGTTCTACGCCTAAAACGGTGGGAATAACCGACAAAAGCGTAGCCTAAAGTCACAAACAATTAAATAAATGTGGTTTTAGAGAACTGCATAACTGAAATCTCAAATGACGGGGTAACGCCCTGAAGGGGATTCACTAATACTCCGAATAGCGTCAGCCGAATACAGACGGTTGGGGTTATAAGCTCGGGGAAGTCGTGCGAAGCACACCCTAACGCTTAATGGCGAGGAAAGATTCGTAGAGGTACGGGTTGTGTGTGACAGTGCGGGTGGGTTGCCATATGGTAGAATGACCAAAAAGGCGGTCTGACAAAGATTCCGAATGTACGGCTCTAAACGAATGGCTTGCAGAAATGCAAGTGTACCAATGGGTACGCAAGCGGGGCAAAGTAAAAGTTGTTAGTATGAAATGCCCTCTGTGTTTACAGGACACAGGTATCTTGAGGGATTCGCTCGAAGATAATGCTTGCAGGGCTAAAGGAACGACCTAAGTGGCAACAATCCTAAGTTATGCGGAACGTGGAAAGCAGCCAATACGGGAGCTGACTGTATCAGCGGAAAAAGTACCGTAGTTGTATCGAAAAGGAAAGGGATTGAAAGAGCCTTTCTATAATAAGTGCATTAGTGGCTGTGAGAGTAGAGGCACAGTACCTGTGAAGCCGTAACAATAAGCGGTGGAGGGATAGCCTCAAGCCGATACTAAGATTTTCTTTCATGCCTATATAGTAATCACCAAAATGGAGATTTTCATAGCTGTCGTGGTGCGACTAAGAAAAAATCATTCTCTGATAAGGAGCTGGTTACTATGGCAAAACGAATTGTAAACAAAGCAGAGCGAAATGCAGAAAGGTATGACGCTAAAGAAACAGGCTACCGATTATTTGAGGACAGCAGAATGGAAAGACATTTGACAGGCTTATGCCGCTGATTGTATCGGAGCAGAATATCATACTTGCATATCGAAATATCTGTAAAAACAGTGGGAGCAAAACTCCCGGCACAGATGGGAAAACGATTGTAGCGATACAGTCACTGCCCATCGAATCGGTCATTAAAACCGTCAGAAATAAGTTGAACTATTATCAGCCAAAAAAGGTTAGACGAGTTGAAATCCCGAAAGACAACGGAAAAACCCGCCCATTAGGGATTCCGAGTATTTGGGACAGACTGATACAACAGTGTATCTTACAGATACTGGAGCCGATTTGTGAAGCGAAATTTCATGAGCGGAACAATGGTTTCAGACCATATCGGTCAACGCAGAATGCAATCGCACAATGCTATAAAATGGCACAGTTGCAGAATCTGCACTTTGTAGTAGATGTAGACATTGTTGGCTTCTTTGATAATATCGACCACAGTAAGTTGATTCGGCAGTTGTGGGGAATCGGCATACAGGACAGAAAGCTGATTATGATAATCAAGCAGATGCTGAAAGCGGAAATCCTGTTCAATGACATTATAATCACTCCCGAAACGGGTACACCACAGGGGGGATTCTATCCCCACTTCTTGCAAATGTTGTATTGAATGAACTGGACTGGTGGATTGCCAGTCAGTGGGAAATGTTCAAAATCAAAGAGGGTAAAACAGGTTTAGAGTTTAACAAGACTGATAAAGAGGGAAACGTCCTCACAGTAGACAGAACGCAGAAATGGAATAAGCTGAGAGCAAAAACCGATTTGAAAGAAATGTATATCGTAAGGTATGCAGATGATTTTAAGCTATTCTGTCGGGATTATGCAACGGCGAAAAAGGTAATGTGTGCCACAAAACTCTGGTTGGCAGAAAATCTGCATTTACAGGCCAGTGGAGAAAAGTCGGGTATCACAAACTTGCGGAAGAATTACACTACTTTCCTCGGTATCAAATTTAAGGTTGTACCAAAAGGCAGTAAGTGGTAATACGTTCCCACATGGCAGACAAGAGTAAAGCAAAGGTCATTAAAAAGCTAAGTGACGTTTGGAAAGACATAAAGAATCCGAGCAAACAAAGCGAGATAGACCGAAATATAAGTCTTTATAATGCAATGGTTATGGGAATGCACAACTATTACTGTATGGCAACTATGGTATCAGCAGACTTTGCGGAAATCGCCTTTAAAGTAACGGGAAAAAGTAACGGCATGAATCATAATAACCGCTGTTACCCCATAGAACGTCAAGGCGAGATAACCAGCAAGTTTATTCAGGAAAAGTATGGAAAGTCTAAGCAGTTCCGATGGATAAAGGGAAGAATGATTATCCCTGTTGGATATGTGGCTTATGAATACCCCAAATATAAAAGGCGTGAAGTCAATAAATATGTGAGGAAGTATTCAGACATCGAAAACTGTATCAGCTACGATGTTATGAAATACATGATGGAAAATGCACATCTCTACCCTACGTTGGAGATGGCAGACAACGCTCTTTCGAGATATATCGCACAAAAAGGCAAATGTGCGGTAACGCACAATGCCCTGTCAATATCAGATATGGTATGTGTGCATATCAAACCATGTAAGGGAGAGCGAAACGACACTTACAGGAATTTGATTATCCTGTCAAAAGAGGTGTCAGAACTGGTTGGAGCAACGAATCCTGTAAAAATTGGAAAGTTGCTTAAAGACTTACAGTTGACCGAAGAAATGAAAGATAAAATCAATAAACTCCGAAAACACAGAGAGTTGGAGGAAATACAATTCGAGGACTATATAGGCACTAAAAAGTAATCTTAGTCGGTGGAACGCCGTGTGATGGGAAACTATCACGCACGGTGTGGAGCGGGGGAAAAGCCCGAGGTGGAAACGCCAGAGGCTTACCTATCGCTATTTTCACTCCCTGATGACTTCGACAAAATTCTTTCGGTTATGCGTTCCCGTGGGGTATCGGTAAGTATTATCTTGCAGAACTTGGCACAGCTTAAAGCCTTGTTTGAAAAGCAATGGGAAAGCATTGTAGGTAACTGCGACGAGTTTTTATATCTCGGCGGCAACGAGCAAAGCACCCACAAATATGTGTCCGAGCTTCTCGGCAAGGAAACCATTGATACCAACACTTTCGGAAAAAGTACCGGTCGAAGCGGCAACTACTCCACAAATTATCAGATTAGCGGTCGAGAGCTTCTTACTCCTGATGAGGTTCGTATGCTTGATAACCAATATGCAATTCTGTTTATTCGTGGAGAACGCCCCGTTATGGACTTCAAGTACGACATCTTGAAGCACCCGAATGTGGCACTTACAACCGATGGAAAGGCTTCTGCATATAAACACGGCGAAGTGACCATCAAGCACTCATCAATTTCCGTTCTTTCTATTGACCCGGAAGAACTTCCGGAGGAAAGCTACGGAGAAACCAATTACGAACTTCTGTCCGATGAGGATTTTGAAGTGAATAAAAACTTATTTTAACGGAGGAAAACACAATGAACATTTTTAAGAAGAACAACGAAAAGAAAACTACTCAGAAGCTGCCTATGACCGGAAAGGTTCAGAAAGGCTTCCGTGCTTACTGCGCCGTAATCGCAGCAGCAACTCTTGTTTGCGGTATGAGCGTTACCGCTTTTGCCGCCAGCGACCCGATTACCGTAGTCAACAATCTGTCCGATTTCATCTTCGGTCTTATCCGTGCCATCGGTCTTATCCTGCTTGGCTTCGGTATCGTTCAGGTCGGTCTCTCTTTGAAGTCTCACGACCCGTCTCAGAGAGCCAACGGTTTCCTGACTCTTGCAGGCGGTATCATCATTACCTTTGCAAAGGAAATCCTTACCCTTATTACCGGTTAAGAGAACACAGTTATCAAACGGGGCATACCTGGCATTTCAGGTATGCCCCTAATCTTAAAGGAGGTGCAAACAGATGAGTGATAACTGGGTAGTTCAGAACCTCGAAAATGCCCTTGAAACTTGGAACAGCAAGCTTTCGGAAATATGGCAGTTGCTAACCACTTCGCCGCAACAGTTCAAAGGCGGCAGTATTTGGTCGGTAATGGTGAATATCAACGGAGCAGTTCAGGCTATCGGTCTTGCCCTGCTTGTTCTGTTTTTTGTTGTCGGTGTGGTTCGCACCTGCGGAAGTTTTACCGATGTAAAGAAACCGGAACACGCATTAAAGCTGTTTATCCGCTTTGCCATTGCCAAAGGTGTGATTACCTACGGGCTGGAGCTTATGCTTGCCCTGTTCGACATCGTACAAGGTACGATTTCAACCATTATGACATCTGCGGGATTCGGTACGCCCAATCAAACAACTTTACCTGCTGAAATGGTAACAACCATTGAAAGCTGCGGATTTTTTGAAAGTATCCCATTGTGGGCGGTTACTCTTATCGGCGGACTGTTTATCACGGTCTTGTCGTTCATTATGATAATGACGGTGTACGGACGATTTTTCAAGCTGTATATGTACACTGCTCTCGCTCCGATACCGCTTTCCACATTTGCCGGAGAACCGTCGCAGAATGTGGGTAAGAGCTTTATAAAGAGCTACTGTGCCGTTTTGCTTGAGGGAGCAGTAATTGTACTTGCTTGTATCATCTTCTCCCTATTTGCTTCTACGCCGCCGGTAGTGAACCCTGACGCAGCAGCCGTTACTCAGGTATGGGCATATATCGGCGAACTGGTATTCAATATGCTTGTGCTTGTCGGTGCGGTTAAGATGAGCGACCGAATTATCCGTGAATGATGGGCTTATAACGGGAGGTTCTCTGATGAAGAAAAACAAGAATAATAACGATAGATGGCAGGGCTATACGCCTGCGACTGCGACTGCAAATATTGTGTGTATTACGGAGGAAAGAAAAACGGCAATGTGATTTGCCTTGCGGACACCTGCGTCTGCTCTGATGAAATCCGTCACGCAAAACAAGCATATCGCAGAGAAAGGAGCTTTTGATGGAAGTCAAAATTAACCGAGAGATACGAAATTACACAGAGTCAATGTTTTTTGGACTGTCGCTCAGACAGTTCATTTTTTCTGTCCTCGCCTGTGCGGTAGCGGTAGGACTTTACTTCCTCCTAAAACCGTACCTCGGAACAGAAACTGTATCGTGGGTGTGCATTTTGGGAGCTGCCCCTTTTGCGGCTCTCGGCTTTGTGAAATACAACGGAATGACGGCTGAGAAATTTATATGGGCGTGGATAAAGTCCGAGTTCCTTATGCCGAAAAAGCTGGTCTTTCATTCCACCAACACCTATTACGAATTGATGAAACCGACAATCGAACAAAAACAGAAGGAGGCTTATAAGAACAATGATTAAAACTCTTACAAACCTGTTAAAGCAGGACAAAGAAAAGTTCGTAGTACCAAAGGGCGTACAGGATTGTATTCCCATTACCGCTATTTATGATGACGGCATTTTCCGTGTAGGCAAGGACAAGTATTCCAAAAGCTTCAAGTTCACGGATATTAACTATGCCGTAGCGAGCCGTGAGGATAAGGAAGCAATGTTCCTTGAATACTCCGAGCTTCTCAACTCTCTTGACAGCGGAGCTACTACAAAGCTGACTATCAACAACAGACGGCTTAACCGTCTTGACTTTGAGAAAACCATTCTTATCCCCGAAACCGGCGATGAGCTTGATGTTTACCGAGAGGAATATAACAAAATGCTTCTCGACAAGGCAACCGGGGCAAATGCCATCGTTCAGGATAAATATGTTACTATCTCCATCAATAAAAAGAGCGTGGAGGACGCACGAACCTATTTTGCCCGTGTCGGTGCTGACCTGATTGCCCACTTTGCAAGACTCGGAAGCAAATGTGTGGAGCTTGAAACCGATGAGAGACTGAGAATTGTCCACGATTTCTTCCGTGTCGGGGAGGAAACCGCCTACCACTTCAATATTAAGGAAACGAGAAAGAAGGGACACGATTTCAAGGATTATGTTTGCCCCGATACAATGGAATTTGAAAAGGACTACTTCAAAATGGGAAACCGTTACGGGAGAGTCCTTTTTCTTCGTGAGTACGCTTCCTATATCAAGGACAGTATGGTAGCCGAGCTTACCGACCTGAACCGCAACCTGATGATGTCCATTGACATCGTACCTGTTCCTACCGATGAAGCGGTGCGAGAAGCAGAGAGCAGACTGCTTGGGGTTGAGACGAATATAACCAACTGGCAGAGAAAGCAGAATCAGAACAATAACTTTTCCGCTACCGTTCCGTATGATATGGAACAGCAGAAAAGGAAATGAAGGAGTTCCTTGATGACCTTACCACTCGTGATCAGCGAATGATGTTCGCTGTACTCACTATGGTTCATACTGCGGACTCCAAAGAACAGCTTGATAACGACACCGAAGCTCTGCTTACTACGGCAAGAAAGCATTTGTGCCAGTTTGCCGTTCTCAAGTATCAGCAGATGGACGGACTGAATACGGCTATGCCCTTTGGAACACGCAAGATTGACGCATTCAGAACCCTTACCACAGAAAGCCTTGCGGTCTTTATTCCCTTCAGGGTTCAGGACATTTACCACGAAAACGGCATTTACTACGGTCAGAATGTCATCAGTAAAAATATGATTATTGCCGACCGCAGACAGCTACTCAACGGCAACTCTTTTATTCTCGGCGTATCCGGCGGCGGAAAATCTTGCGGCAAAGGGTGAAATTGAAAATATCATTCTTTCCTCCAATGCAGATGTTATTATCATAGACCTGAGCGAGAGTATTCGCAGCTTGTAAAAGCTCTCGGCGGCGAAATAATCAATATTTCCGCTACTTCTCCGAGCCATATCAATGCGATGGATATGAACAAGGAATACGGCGACGGAGCAAACCCGGTTATCCTGAAATCCGAGTTCATTATGTCCCTTTGCGAACAGCTTATCGGCGGTACAAACCTCGGAGCAAAGCAGAAATCTATCATCGACCGTTGTACGGCAAGTGTTTACCGAGACTATCAGCAGAGAGGATATACCGGTACTGTTCCTACCTTGCAGGATTTTCGTGCGGAGCTTTTGAAACAGGACGAGCCGGAAGCAAAGGAAATCGCCCTTGCTATCGAGCTGTTTACTCACGGTTCTTTGAATACCTTTGCAAAGCCAACCAATGTTGATACGGATAACCGACTTATCTGTTATGACATTCTTGACCTCGGCAAGCAGCTTATGCCTATCGGTATGCTTGTCGTCCTCGACTCTATTCTGAACCGTATTACACAGAACCGTGCTAAAGGTAAGCAGACCTTTATCTTCATTGATGAAATCTACCTCCTGTTCCAGCACGAGTATTCTGCAAACTTCCTGTTTACGCTTTGGAAGCGTGTAAGAAAGTACGGCGCTTATGCCACCGGCATTACACAGAATGTGGACGACCTTTTGCAGAGCCATACAGCGAGAACTATGCTTGCAAACAGCGAGTTTTTGATTATGCTCAATCAGGCGTCAACCGACAGAATTGAGCTTGCAAAGCTCCTTAACATTTCTGACCTCCAGCTTTCGTATATCACGAATGTTGACGCAGGACACGGATTGATTAAGGTCGGCAGTTCGCTTGTGCCGTTTGCAAATAAGTTCCCGAAGAATACGAAGCTGTATAAGCTGATGACAACCAAACCGGGCGAGGGTGCATAACCCTTGCCCTATTCTGTAAATGAGAAAGGAAACACCTATGAAAAACAAAATCTATATTGCCATAATCTGTGCTTTCAGCATTGTATTTGCCGTCAGTTCAGGTTTTCTCATCAAGCACTATTGCGACTCTGCAAAGCAGGCTGAGATGTACGACAATCTGATTGAGGTTGTGGAGACCGAGCCTGAAGAAACCACAGAGCTGATGAACTACTCCGAAGAAAAGACCTTTATCCCGGAGTATCAGGAGCTTTATCTGCAAAATAACGATATGGTCGGCTGGATTAAGGTTGAGGACACAAAAATCAATTATCCCGTTATGCAGTCAAAGGACAACCCGAACTTCTATCTGAAGCACGGCTTTGATAAGGCATACACCGACTACGGCTGTCCTTATGTTCAGGAAAACTGCGATATGGAACTGCCAAGCGACAATATCATTATCTACGGTCATCATATGAACGACGGCTCTATGTTCGCCGGTCTTATGAAATTCAAGGACAAGAGCTTTTGGGAAAAGCACAAAACAGTATCCTTTGATACGCTGACCGATAGACAGACCTATGAAGTAATTGCCGTGTTCAAAACCGTAGTATATACGGATAGTCCCGACAGCTTCAAATATTATCAGTTCGTCAATGCGGACACCGCCGAGGATTTCACTGCCTATGTTGAGAAGTGCAAGAAACTGTCGCTTTACGAAACCGGCATAACCGCCGAATACGGCGACAAGCTCCTGACCCTTTCCACCTGTGAGTATTCCCGGACAAACGGCAGACTTGTTGTAGTGGCGAAGCTAATAAACGAATAATACAACAGGTAGTTCAGCCTGCATAGGAAGGAGGGATTGTATGGCTGATATTAAAACGAAAGACAATGCAAAAGGTACGATACGAACAATAGATAAGGCTGCCGTCGCAACCCAACGAATGAAGCAGGCGTATATCGCAACAAAAGAAAAGGCGGAGCGGTCGGTAAATGCCAACAGCAGTTCTGCCGAGGAATACGCTTCCGATAAACTGGAAAGCGGTATTGACGAGGTGTTTCACGATGGTGCCTATGCGTTTGACAAGGCGGGACGAAAGGGACTTGAAACCACAAAAGAGAATATCCGCACCGCAAAGGACGGTATTCAGCGTTTCAAGCAGCAGCGAGCCGAGCAGTCTTTGAGAAAACAGGCTTCGCAAAACACAAGCTCTGCGATTAAGACTGTCGATAAGGCGGAAAAGACCATAAAGCAGTCTGCCACTTCCTCCGGAAAGAAAACCATTAAGTTTGCCGGAAAAGAAGCAACAAAGACCGCACAGAAATCGGTTAAGACGGCTGAGCAGACTGCAAAGACTGCGATAAAAACCAGTCAGCAAGCGGCAAAAGCGGCACAGAAAACAGCTCAGGCGACAGTTAAGGCTTCGCAGAAAGCGGCACAGGCGGCAAAAGCCACAGCCAAAGCAACAGCCGCTACGATTAAAGCCGCAGCCAAAGCCACCATTGCCGCAGTAAAAGCAATCATAGCGGCGGTAAAAGGTCTTATTGCCGCTATCGCTGCCGGCGGTTGGGTTGCGGTGGTAGTAATTATTGTGCTATGTCTTGTAGCCTTGATTGCAGGTTCTGTGTTCGGTATCTTCTTTTCGGGAGAGGATTCCGGCACGGGAATGTCAATGCAGACAGTCGTTCAGGAAATCAATCAGGAATATGATGACCGATTGGAACAGGAAAAGAACTCTGTAAGCTATGATGTGCTTGAAATGAGCGGAAGCAGAGCTGTTTGGAAAGATGTTCTTGCGGTCTATTCTGTTAAAGTGAATACCGACCCCGACAATCCGATGGAGGTTGCTACGGTTGATGAAACCAAGAAGCAGCTACTGTCGGATATTTTTGGGAAATGAACGATATTTCTTCCCGAACGGAAACGAAAACCCATACCGAAATCGAAGAAAGCGACGACGGACACGGCAACATCGTACAGACCGAAACCACAGTAACAGAAACTTTCCTGTATATCACGGTATCGCACAAGACCGTTGATGAAATGGCGGCTATGTACGGATTTAATCAGGAGCAGAAAGAGTATCTTGCCGAGCTGCTAAAGGACGAAAACAATCAACTATGGTCTCAGGTGCTTTACGGTATCGGATACAGCGACGACCAAATCGTAACGGTTGCCTTGTCACAGGTGGGTAATGTAGCGGTCAGCCTTACTGGTCTTGGTACGGATTTGACTCCCGTGTAGAATGGTGTGCCTGCTTCGTCTCTTGGTGTGCTAACGAGTGCGGATATATCGACGCCGGTATTATTCCAAAGTATGCCGGCTGTGTAAACGGTGTACAATGGTTCAGAGACCGAGGACAGTGGGCAGACGGTTCGTATGAGCCTTCGCCCGGTACAATCATTTTCTTTGACTGGGAGGGCGACGGTGTGACAGACCACACCGGTATTGTTCAGAAATGCGAAAACGGTACAGTCTATACCGTTGAGGGCAACTCAGGCGACACTTGCAGAACCAAAACATACCCTGTCGGAAGCTCTGTTATCTACGGATACGGTATTCCGGCATATTAAAAAGATGGCTGCTCGTTTGAGTAGCCATCAAGTACATTATGAGAAATCAGGTATTTACTCAAGAACAAATATAACCTTCTGAAGCCTTTGTCCCAACAAGAGAAATATGCGGATATATACCATTGACAACATCTTCATAGAATTTACGACCGATTCTTGCAGATGTAACTCTATTTGTGAAAAAGTCTCTAAAGTGGTATGTGCCGGGTAATAATGAAGGAACAACAGCAACAATAAAAGCGTTATATTCATTTTGTTCCATTTTGTTAAGTTTTATCATCAGTGTTCACCTCCTTGTTGATAAGCCTGAATTTGTAAATGGAATTCTGAGTTGTTACTAATAGATTGTTCTTTTTAATATAATAATCATCACGGAACTAATAATTCCCAAAGAAGTAATTGGTTTAAAATCATCGTCAACAGGATGCCAAACAAAGAATTGTCTGTTTCCATTCTTAAGAATATAGATAACACCGTCTTGACCTATATATCTATTTCTCCAAGATGTAGAATGTGAATTATTATTCTTATCACAAGACTCTATATATGTGACAAAATAGACATCAACAATTTCATCTGCCGTTTTCAAATAATCCATAACATTTTTTCTTTCGCTTGACTTTAGTATCTTTCATATTGCTTGATATTATTGTGTAAAATATCACATACTCTAAATCTGTCAGAACAGTTTTCTATTATGTTCTTTAAATATAGGCTTGACAAATAAAGGGTTAAGGAATATAATTAGATTCAGTATTATACAAGGAGTTAATAAATATGCGGCAAGGTATTCTTAAATAAACTGTCAATTTGATAGTGGGAACAAAAAGTAGCAGTCTCGTTTCACTTTTAATATGGGGCTTAGTTTTTTGTACCCAGTTTAAGAATACTTTTATCATGTAATTTTATATGCCCGAAAACATATAAGTGTTTTGGGGCTATTGGAGTTATTTACCCAGTGATAGG
>ENA-OQJH01000505-OQJH01000505.1-human-gut-metagenome-genome-assembly--contig:-NODE-505-length-21156-cov-1.654620_pt1 | contig 21156 bp, 33 predicted proteins | sample MGYA00242597_ERZ504763 | MGnify/ENA primary metagenome ERZ504763 (study PRJEB26092, sample SAMD00036359) | human gut metagenome | host: Homo sapiens | study: EMG produced TPA metagenomics assembly of...
GTAAGAAATATGTAGAAAATATGGATAAAAGGCAGCGGGACAGGATATCCGTGGTGCTTAAAAGAAGGAGGAGCCTATGTCAGAACAGAAAGCACAGATCATTGGAGAACTTCAGAGAAAAGGAAAACGGATCACAGGACAGAGAAAGATCCTTTTAGATGTCATACTGGAAGGAAACTGGTCCAGTTGTAAGGAGATTTACTACATGGCTTCTAAAAAGGACCCGACCATCGGACTTGCAACTGTCTACAGAATGGTAGGCGTTTTAGAGGAAATGGGATTTTTAAGCAGAGGATGCAGATATTCTTATCCAGTGGAAAATAAGATCAGCTAAGCTAGGATAGTTTACTTACAGAAACTGCCTCATGGCAGGCTCTTCTGTATGCATAGCAAAAGCGGGCTGCACGTTATATAAAAATGTGCAGCCGCTTTTGCTTTATCCACACAGAAAACGCGCCAGAAGGCGCGTTCTGTGATCTATACCAATACTCCCCTAAAAATCAAATTTACAGTTTCTGGCAAAACTCGATCCGCTCTTTGTTTGGTCCCTGGATGATAAAGAAGCGCACACCTCTTTCCCAGAAATCAAGAGCTTCAATGCCATTGCTCAACACCAGATGCTTCTGGTTTAAAGAAGCTGCGTAGGCTTTTTCAATATCCAGGCAGTTTAAGGCAATGTGGTTAATGGCTCCGTCACAGAGAGCCACAGGATCCTCATAAGTTTCAATCACCAGATTTCCCAACTGCAAAAAGCTACATGCTGGTTCTTTTCCGGGACACAAGTCCTTAAGATGACCTGGAATCCCACGAATCCTCGTAAAATGGATCGTTATTTTCCAAATGATCTGTTGGGATTCCAACATGCTGGATCCCGTCACAATAAGCACCAGGAGTCATATGATATCATCCTTTCTTGTAAAGCTTAATCTGCCTGATTAAAGCTGTTTCAAAGCATTTTTAACATCGGTTTTTAAAGCCTCAGCCCATTTGGCCCATGTAAGAACCTCTTTTTGTACCCGTACAGACCGGCTGGAAAAAGAACTTTTCAGGATGCAGTCAGCTAAAAGCGCAGAGGAAGCTTTATAGTCATCTTTCTCAGAATACTCTAAAGAAAGGGCCATATTGTGCTCTTTGGCTGTTTGGATCAGCATTTTCAGATCCTTATCCGTGCCATTCAATGTGCGAAGATCAGTGGTTCCAAATGCATTATCCAGCTGCTTATCCAGTTCTGGGTCAAAAGTCTCATCTGTAAGAGAACCGCAGCTGTAAGACGCTGCCATATGGTACTGTCCGGGAACAGAAAGAGCTGCGTTTAAGGCTGCATAGCCCCCTTCCTTTACACCGGCGATCATCTGGAAGCCAGGTCAGCTGGGAAATAGTCAGCAACCATTTCCGGAAGCTCTTTTGTAAGCATCTGGAAATAAGCAAATCCATGGATCATATCAAGCCCGTAGCTTAATTTCAGATCCGGCATCACAATGATAATGCCCAGTTCATCTGCCAGATCCTCTACAGCTGTATGGCGCTGCCATGCTGTGTGGTCGTAGCCTGCAGGGGGAAGCAGCCATAAAACAGGATAAGAGCTTTTTTCATTGTTTTCCACAGGAACAATAGCTGTCAGGGAATTGCATTCCGTAAGGGCAGCTGAATAAAAGTGGTCCAGTATGAGAGCCATGTTAGTTTCCTCCTTTCAACGCAAGAGTGTCAAGGAAATGTTGGATCCATTCATCCCAGAAGACCCACTCATGGACACCGGGACCTTCGTGGTATTCATACTCATATGGATTACCGGGAATGTTTTCAAAGGTTTTTTTGATCTCCATGGCAACAGGATATCGGACATCTTCTGTACCATAGCGTGGTATATTTTTGGCAGTATAGTATGCTCCTTCGCAGTATCCTGGATCAGCTTTAAAATGTCATATTCTGTTCCTGCAAGGGAATCAGAATCAGAGGTGCCGTAAATGTCCTCATTGCATTTTTTAAACATATAGTCACTGCCACTTTTATTTCTCCAAAGGTGCTCTAGCGGAGCAACTCCGCCAGTAGAAAGCATGCAGATCCGGCCATATTTGTCCGGATTGTTCAGGCCTACCCACATAGCGCCGCCGCCGCCCATGGACAGTCCGGCAATGTAGTTATCTTCCCGTTTCCGGCTCATTTTCGGGAATAATTTGTACAAAATTCCGGCAGTTCCTTTGAAATATAGTCATAATAGCGGGGACCATGCTTCATATTGATATAACGGCTGTAGCTAACCTCCGGCATAATGACCATCAGACCTAAAGGAGCTGCGTAGCGTTCGATAGAAGTACGGCGCATCCAGATGGTATAATCATCACTGCGTCCGTGCAACAGCCACAGAACCGGGAAGCTGTCTTCCTGCTCGCTTCCGGCAAGACCGATGCCCTGCATTTTCTGGGGCATGATCACGCCGATCTTAGTGTCCATATTCAGGACCTTTGAGTGGAAATTCACATGTAATAAAGCCAATGTATATACCTCCTAACCTTTGACAGCACCTTCCATCATGCCGGAGACGATCTGTTTCTGGAACAGGCAGTAAACGATAAAGATCGGCAGGATAGAAAGAAGCATAACTGCAAATACAATAGTGAAATTGGTAGAGTTTTCTGTACGGAATGAGTACTGGTACAAAGTCAGTGTACGGTTTAAGTTAGACTGGTTTAATACAAGGGATGGCATAAAGTAGTCATTCCAGATCCACAGGGAGTTTTTGATAACAACTGTGGAGATGATAGGTTTCATAATAGGGCGCACGATCTTATAAAACACCTGGTTTGTAGTAGCACCGTCAATATAGGCAGCTTCTTCCAGATCAGTAGGCATGGAAGCCAGATAGCCTACTAAGAGGAAGATACCTTCGCAGGTGGAGTTTGCAATGTAGAAAAGGATGGCGCCAGTCCTGTTAAGAAGACCGATATTGCTCATTAACTTTACCATGGGAAGCATTTTTACCTGGAAAGGGATAAAAATACCGGCTACCATGAAAAAGTAGAGAAAGCTGTAAAAACGGGATGTAAATCTTCTGCGGGAAATGGCGTAAGCACACATGGGAAGGAAAAATACCATGGCAACAATGGCTACACCAGTGATAATCGCAGAGTTTTTCAGTGCGATGAAATAATCCGGTCGCTGGAGTACGTAGCAAAATTGTCAAAAACAATATGCCTTGGAAGGCCGAAGAAATTGCTGAAGATGTCGCTCATATCCTTTAAAGAAGAAACTACGGTAAGATAAAATGGGAAAAATACAAGGAGAGCGCCCAGAGTCAGCACTGCATAGATCAGAGCATGTAAGATTTTTCTTTTTTTCATGGGATACCTCCTGTTTTAATCGTAGATCTTCTTTTTGTCAGTAAATCGGATCTGGGTAATGGAAATAACTGCAATGATAACGGCAACGATCATAGCCTGGGAAATGGCATATCCAAACTTCATGTCCTCAAAGCCGATACGGTAAATGGAAAGAGTGATACTTTCTGTTGCGCCTGCCGGCCGCCGGAGGTCATTGCCATAATGTAATCATAGATCATAAGTCCTTCTTTCAGGACAAGGACAAAAATAATACTTAAAATAGGCAGAATGTAGCGAAGCGTGATGTAGTAAAAGCGCTGACGGCCATTTGCACCATCTACAATGGCTGCTTCAATGATCTCACCTGGAATGGTCTGTAAAGCAGAAATGACTAAAACTGTTGGAATTGCAACACTTTCCATATATTTGTGATCAGGATGCCGTAAATAGCAGTGCTTCTGCCGGATAAAATGTTTTTCTGTAATGCTTCAATCCCAAGGGAAGTTCCGAGACTGGGGATTCCCTGAAAGAAATATAGTTGAAGATCAGTCCAATGGTCAGCATACTGACACAGGCCGGGAAAAAATAAATTGCTCTGAAGCAGTTCTGGCCACGGATTTTTGTGTTCATTAACAGTGCAAGTACAACAGACAGCAGCATTACGCAGATGATCAGCATTGCGGCATATCGTATATTAAATAGTACGGCTTTCCGGAAACGATTGTCGGATAAAATTTTAATATAGTTTTTCAAGCCTACAAATTTATAGTTCTTACCGATGCCGTTCCAGTTGGTAAAGCTGTAATACAGCCCAAGGACAATTGGAACAATAGAGAGAAAAGAATACATGATCAGGTTCGGTAGTACATATAAAAAGTGTGTGATATTGCGATCACGGTTTTTCGTTGATTTCATAATGCTGCCTCCGTTTTTTGGGAATGTATTCCTGGAATCACAGAAAAATCCCAGGAATACATAAGAATTGAAAAATTAGGATTCAGATTCAGCAGGAGTATAGTATTCTTCTACTAAAGACTGGAATTCGTCTAAGAAGGTATCTACATCCTTATCTAAGATCAGGGCCTGTACAGATACAACCAGGCTGTTTCTTAAATCCTGTGTCCAAATACTTGCTAAAGAAGGAGCAAATCTGCCTTCGTCAATGTAGTCGTTGATCTCTTTAAGCTGTGGAACGTTGTATTCGACACCCTGGATCAGAGTTGGGTTTTGTCACCGTCACTGAATTCCTGTGCAATATCTTCACGTACAAGAAAATCAAGGAAGCGGATGCATGCATCCTGCTGTTCTGGTGTGCAGTCAGCAGAAATAGAATAAGCAGTATCAACAGTACCACAGGTCCAGAAATCATCAGTTGTAATAGCAGGAATAGCGGTACAGTTGAAATTCAAATCCGGATTCATGGTTTCGAAGTAGTTACTGCCCAGGAACCATCAATGTACATAGCAGATTTTCCGCTGGTAAATTCTTCATATGCAGGTTCGTCATCATATCCAAGAGAATCAGGATTTCCGTATTCACGCAGCTTCAATATGGTTTCTGCATATTTGCGGATGTTAGGATCATCTTTAATGTTGTAGCTGCCATTGATCTGTTCATCACACTTGCTATAGAAGTCATGGTCCACGCAGCCAATGAGCATACGGTCAAACTGCTGGTTGATGCGGACTGCTTTCTTGTCCGGGAAGGAGAATGGCTGGATACCGGCTTCAACTAACTTGTCGCATACACCCCACATTTCATCCATGGTCTTTGGAATGGTAAGTCCCAGTTCATTAAAAATATCTACGTTGTAGTACAGACCAAAGGAATTGGTGGTCAGTGGAAGGGAGTACTGTTTTCCATTCACTTCGCAGCGTTCCAGAACGGAAGGAGTTACACGTTTCATAAAGTCCTGATCCGTCAGATCCATGAAAGACCTTCCCGGAACATATCTTTATAGGATGCATTCCATGGGAATACAGATACTAACTGAGGAATATTTCCTGCTGCTACACGGGAGATCAGTGTAGTTGTGGTGGATTCAGCCAGAGTAACGTTTACCTGTATATCCGGGTTTTCTTCCATGAATTTGTTTACCAGAGTGTTGTAAAGCTCTACGTTCTCTGGTTTCTGATGGAACAACTCAATGGCTACTTTGCCTCCGGAAGCAGCATCTGTGCTGGCAGCTTCGGCAGCGGTGGTCTGGTCTGCACTGGAAGCAGGAGCATCAGCGGTTTTTCCTCCTGAGCAACCGGTCAGTGCAGCTGTTAAAAGAGTGGCTCCGATCATACATGCTGTAAATCTTTTTTTCATAATGTTCCCCTTTCATATATGTTTCTTGTACAGTCTTAACTTGTAGCCAAAGTATAGGCTTTTTCAGGAAAATTATAAATACCATATTCAAATTTTACTTGCCATTTTCAAAGATTGTTGTATATTTTTATATAAAGAGGTGCGATAGATATATGAAAAAATGGCAGAAAGTGAAAAAATATATAGCGAATTGGAAAGATATAAAGAAAAATATGACAAAAACAGATTCAATTAAAAAATGGCTGATCCTTCTGGCAGGCCTGCAGATATTCCTTACCATGGCATTTTTATGTTATCTTGTAACTGTAAGTGCCTACCAGAATTATAATATGGCTACCCACCGGTATTTCCAGATAGGAGAGCAGCTGTTAGACCGGGTGGAGATATCTGTAAAAGAACTGGAACAGGCCACCTTTTTCCCGGCCCAGTTATATGCCCAGAATAATGACCCCTATTTGTGCAGTACGTTAAGGGAAGGCCCCATCCTTAAAAATTTTCGTTTTTATTCGTATTTTAATACTCAGGCCCAGAACCGTTTCACAGCAGAATCTACCAGTTTTATTGCTCTTTATGATCTTGAAGGAAATGGCGTATATACTTCAAAAGGAGCAAATTATGGCATTAGCTTTCTGAATAAGGAAAAGGCAGAATGGTATAAAAAAATTTCTGCTTATAAAACAGGTACGCCTCTTCTCATACCTGCACAGGAATTTAGAGGATCTGGTATGAATATGCGTGACGGCGGTTCATTGTGTATTGGCAGAGGCATTCTGGACCTGAATACGATCAAGATCGTAGGCTATTGCGTGGCAGGAATAGATACTTCTTATCTGGAGAATTATTTTGAGCAGAACCGTCAGGCACCGAATCAGAGATTTGCGGTATATAAAGACGGGAAGCTTTTGTATGGAAATATAGAACAGGAAGAAAACTATCAGGGATTTGTAAAAGAAAATCTGAAAAAAATAGAACGAAAAGAAAATTACCAGAGCAGAAAATTAAAGCACAGTAATAAAAACTCCTGTGTATACAATGTGATCGGCCATGCGAATGGCTACACTCTGGTATTACAGACTCCTTTGTCTGACATTTTTGGAAATATGGGAAGGATCCAGATGTTAAATATCATTCCCATAGGTATGATCTTAGGTGGGATCATATTTATGATCTTTCAGATGGTAGGCCGGATATTAAAGGCATTAAACCGTCTGATCGAAGCCTGCAATCATTTTGAACTGGGTCACATAAATAAAGTTTCCAAAGAAGGGCTTCCAAAGGAATTTCAGACTCTGGTATCCTCTTTTAATAAAATGTCAAAACGTATTGATCTGCTGATCCATGAGGTATTTGTAAAGCAACAGGAAAAACAGGAAACAGAACTGCAGCTTTTAAGGACCCAGATCAATCCCCATTATCTGTATAATACTCTGGAGATCATGCACATGAAGGCTTATATGTGCCAGGATTATGAAACAGCTACCATGCAGACTGTAGCAGAATCTCCAGTATGGCCTTCGGAATACCACAAAAGAAGTGCCTTTGGAAGAAGAGATCCATCAGTTAAATATCTACCGGGCTATTCTTGCATACCAGTACAATGAACGGATCCAGTTTAACATCTGCATTGACAGGGAGTTGTATTCCTGCCATGTTTTAAAGCTGGTATTCCAGCCTATTGTGGAAAATGCAGTGATCCATGGTATTATAGACAGTCATCAGATCCTGCATATTGATATTTTGGGATATAGAGACGATGACCGCCTTTATATCCAGGTTTCCGATGATGGATGTGGTATGAGTGAAGAACAGTTAGAGATGCTGCGCCATGATATAGACAGTCCTTCCAGCAACAGCATCGGACTCCGTAACGTATGCAGCGGATCAGCTTAAACTATGGTCCGGAGTATAAGGTATCCATTGAAAGTGCTGAGGGATTGGGAACTATGATCATGCTTTGTTTCCATGGAAATGAGTGATAATATGAGTGATGATATGGAAGAAGAGCGGGCGAAGAAGGAGGAACAGGATGTACAGGATCCTATTAGTAGATGATGACCAGAACATTGTAGATGGTCTTGGGAGTATTATAAAGCAAAATTTTGAAAATATCTTTGTTATATCCAGTGCCTGCGACGGAAGTGATGCTTTAAAACGTCTTACAGAAGATTACTATCATGTGATCATTTCGGATATCCGCATGCCGAAGCTGGATGGCATCAGTCTTCTGGAGCTGATCAGCAAAAACCAGATTCCCAGTGTGGTGATCATGCTCAGTGGCTATGATGATTATACCTATATCCGCAATGCCCTGAGGCTGGGGGCTTATGATTATCTGTTAAAGCCTGTGAATATACAGAATTTTGTGTCCATGCTCAGATTGCTGATCCCGCGGTTAAAAGACAGTTCCGTAAAGCTGCAGGCAGAAGAGGTAAGCTGTGTGCGTCCGGAAACACAGGGGGATTATTTTGATATTCCGGCAAAAGAACCTTATTATACAAAAGAAGATCTGGAAAAAGAAATGGAATATCTTTCAGCCGGGCTTTTGTCCATGGACGAAGAGGGCACAAAAGATAAGATCCAGGAGATCTTCTCCCATTTATCCCAGGAAGCTATGGCAAAAGAACAGTTTAAGCAGGTATTTCCGCATTTCTCTACACATTAATGCAGAAAAATACAACCCTGATCCCTATTATAGCAGGTTACAAGCTGTCAGATAATGACCTGGCCGCCCAGATTAAAACCAGCCCCACATCAGCCAGTTAAAACAGAAAATGGAGCAGATCCTGCTGCTTTATATAGGAACAGCTGAAAAAACAGCAGGAAAAGAAAGAAGAATATGTGGTAAAAAAGGCACAGGAATACATGGAAAAGCACTGTTCTGAACAGCTTCTCCTTTCAGACATTGCTGCCCAGTTCCATCTCCACCCCAATTACTTCAGCAGTTTGTTTAAAAAGCAGCTGGATATGACAGTGAGAGATTACATATTGCAGCTGCGCATGACAAAGGCCAAGGAACTGATGAAAGACTCGTCCCTGAAGCTTTTAGACATTGCCCTGGCAGTAGGCTACGAAGATGCCGCCCACTTTAACCGGGCATTTAAGAATGTCACCGGGGTTTCACCGTCGATGTATCGGGATGGGATAAAGAAATCATAAGACTATATAATAAAAAGGTTTTGTAAGTACATTACATACAAAGGAGACATACAGATGAAAATAGTTGTACTTGATGGATATACAGAAAATCCGGGAGATCTTTCCTGGGATGAGATGAAAAAATACGGAGAATTGACGGTTTATGACAGGACACCGGCAGAGGAAGTGGTAAATCGTATTGGCAATGCAGAGGTCGTTTTTACTAATAAGACTCCGATCACGAAAGAAACCATGGACGCATGCCGGATTTTAAGTTTATCAGTGTCCTTGCAACAGGCTACAATGTGATCGATGTTAATTATGCAAAAGAAAAAGGGATCGTTGTCAGCAATATTCCTACTTATGGAACGGACTGTGTAGGACAGTTTGCCATTGCTCTTCTTTTAGAGATCTGCCATCGCATCGGACATCATGATAAAGCTGTAAAAGAGGGCAGATGGGAGAATGCCCCGGACTGGTGCTTCTGGACTATCCGCTGATCGAACTGGCAGGAAAAACACTGGGGATCATCGGTTTTGGCCGTATTGGACAGAAAACAGGAACAATAGCAAAGGCAATGGGTATGAATGTACTGGCTTATGATTCCCATCCAAATGATAAAGGACGTGATATTGCTGAGTATGTGGAACTGGATGAGATATTTGCAAAATCAGATGTGATCTCGCTTCATTGCCCATTGTTCCCGTCTACAGAAGGCATTATCAATAAAGATAATATTGCAGGATGAAAGATGGAGTTATCATCATTAATAACTCCCGTGGACAGCTGATTGTGGAAAAAGATCTGGCAGATGCATTAAACAGTGGAAAAGTATACGCAGCAGGACTGGATGTGGTAAGTACAGAGCCTGTTAAGGGTGACAATCCTCTTCTGAAAGCTAAAAACTGCATCATTACCCCTCATATTTCCTGGGCGCCAAAGGAAGCAAGGCAGAGGATCATGGACATGTCTGTGGAAAATCTTAAACAGTTTTTAGCTGGAAATCCGGTGAATGTGGTGAACCGGTAATAAAAAAAGAAAAAATGTAAAGCAGCTTTATATATGATCAGAAAATGCTGTAAAAATGACGGCCCGTTTCCAAAACAGGAAACAGCGCCGCCATTTTTTTATATCTTAGTATGCCCGTTTAAATAATATCATTCATATGCTTTTCAGCTTCAAAGCGGATCCGCTCCTCATCCAGAGTAAGGACTTCACGATTTTTCATTACGATCTTTCCGTTGATGATAGAATCGGTCACATCATGTCCGTTTGCAGCATCTACGATGGTATTTACCAGATTCTGGCTTGGAGTGATATGAGGCTGATCAATATTTAACAGGATCAGGTCAGCTTTCTTGCCTTCTTCAACGGATCCAAGGATATCACCGTGTCCAAGAGCATTTGCACCGCCCTGGGAGGCCATTTTTAAAAGTGTAGGACAGGTCATGACTACAGGATTAAAAGATGGAAGTCCCCAGTAAGCCATCATGGCATAGCGAAGAACCTTCATTTCGTCAAAAATATCCAGGTTGGAAGGTGCAGCGCCATCGCAGCCTAAGCCAAGGCTTGCACCGGCTTCCAGAATCTGGGGAGCTTTTGGAAAACCGTGGTTTGACAGGTTGGCTCTTGGGCAATGAATCATTTTCACACCACGTTCTGCCATCAGTGCAATATCGTGGTCTGACAGCATTACATTGTGGGCAGTAAGAAGATTGGGGCCAAGAATACCCATTTCTTCCAGAAATTCTGCAGGGCGCTTTTTGTAATTCTGCAGGCAGAAGCTGACTTCGTCTTTATGCTCACACAGATGGGCATGAATGCCGGTATGGAATTCTTTAGCAGATTCACCTACCATGGCGATCAGTTCCCTGGAACAGGTCATTACCTGACGGATAGCAAACCAGATATCAACACGGCCATCGCCAGCCCCCTGATATTTCTGATACAGTTTCTTTGTATTTTCGATAGCTTCATTAGCTGTCTCTTTCATTGCACCGGTAATGGCATTTCCCATATCCATGGTTGATTTTGCAATGGCAGCCCTCATGCCGGATTCAATAACTGCATCTGCAACCCGGTCCATGTGTACACCGCCGGAATCAGCAAAAGCAGTTGTTCCGCTTTTGATCATTTCCAGACATGCCAGAAGGCCGCTGATATAAGAATCTTCTGGCTGGAGATTGCTTTCAAAAGGAACCAGGAAACGGGTCCATACCATAGGATATTCATCGGCAACACGTCCTCTTAAAAGCTGCTGGCAGGTATGTGTATGGCCATCTACCATGCCGGGCATGACAAGTTTTCCTTTGCCGTCAATTATTTCACTGGCAGAGCTGTCAGCCATCAATTCATCTGTAGGACCGATCTTTTTGATCCAGCTGTCTTTAATTCCTACAGAACAGGTAGATGAAACCGTCATATCAGGGTTTAAAACCTGACAGTTCTTAATTAAAATATCATATTTTTCCATATAAATTTACCTCGCTCATGTTAAATGGCACCTGTAAGTTTTAAGATAACATCTGCTACTAAGGCAGAGAAAATAAATGTTCCGGTGATTACAAATAAGGTGATGATCACCAGTTTCCATCCCATTTTAGCAAAATCCTTCAGGTCTTTTCCAAGTGAGATTCCGGCAAATGCGCCTAATGCAGTGGCAGGAGCCATAAATGCGACCTGGGATGTAACACCGATCACAAAGTCCTTTACCGGTGAAATAGGGCATGCAAGAAGCAGTCCGGTAAGAGATACATACATCATAGACGGAAGCTTTATAAACTGGCTCATAAATTTACTTACTGTAAGTCCAAAAAGAGCAATGGCGCATAATACCAGGATCCCGGCAATGGAATCACCTACCGGCATTTTGTAGCCCAGTATATTTGTGAGTACCATGATAACAGAAACCATGAGAAGCAGTCCAAGCTGCTGTAAAAAGTATTTTCTGACCATTATTTAGCCTCCTTACTGTTTTTGTGACCGATTTTAGGTTCCAGTATTGCATACAGTTTTTTAGTAAGAGGAAGACCTACGAATGTTCCCATATAAATTCCGGTGATACCAGTAAGCATATCGCTGGCGCCGCCCATGATCATAATATTTTCAGCCTGCTGCGGGTAGATCTCACCTAATGTTCCGGCAGCGGCAGTCATCATTGATCCGCTTCCTACACCACAGGCCATGCCAAGGGCAATAGGATCAAAAATATTCCAGGAAGCTACGATACTAGCCAGGACACTGATAAAAACGGTGCCAATAACAGAACCCACAATATATACAGCAAAGGTTCCGCGGGTTTCCGGGGCATCCGGTCCAAAGATATCAGTGGTTAATCCGAGGTTGGAGTCGCGGTTGATGGAATAGCAGGCACCGATAGCTTCTTTTTTCAGGCCAAGCAGCAGGGCAAGTGGAAGTGAAAGAAGGATAGTTCCCAGATTACCAAATTCCTGCAGCAGAAGCGCAGGTCCTACAGCAACCAGTTTTGCAAGATTTCCGCCTGCTGAGATTCCCATTTTTGCCATAAAAGGTGCAAGGGCTACTAAAACAAGGCTTCCTCCAAGCTTTGATTCTTCTGTTTTGAAAAGCTTAAAGGCATCCGGTCCTAAAAGTCCTCCAAAGATCGTGGCAAATACCATTGGAAATAAGGTAAGTGTACCAATTCCAATATTGAACTTAAGTGTACCGATCAGATCGCAGACCGCAGCAATGATCAGGGCTGCAACATAAACCTTCCAGTACTTGTTAATAACAGCTTTTAACTTTTCCATACAAGATACCCCTTTCTTCTGTCTGTGCAGAAATTATTTTTGTGATTTAAACATAACACAGGAAGTGTTTTCTGCGAATACGTCAAAAAGCGATGGATTTCCATCGCTTTTTACGAAAACCGTCTTTAAAATCACAGAACAACTGATTCGACCTGCATTAAAAGATCCACAAAACGGCTGGCTGTATCAGAAAGAGTATATTTTTGGCGTACGATCCAACCTATTTCAAGACGCAGCCCGTTTTTAATAGGAATGGAAACGATATCGCTGTAGTTATCATCAAATGGCCGGTAGCCGCTTCCTACAGCAAATCCCTGACAGTAACGCATAACAGAATAAGAAGCAGCCCGGTCAGAAACCTGGATCACCCTGTTTAACTGATGATAAGGAACGATCAGGTCAGTATAAGCGGGATTCGTATCTGAAGACCGGTCATAGGTGATAAAAGGATACTGGATCAGATCTTCCATGTCGATTTCACGGCTGCCAGCAAGAGGGTGGTTTCGGCATATGTATACATGGGAAGTCTGATAGGTAATGTGATTGAAAATGATGCTTCTGTTCCTTAACTCCTGCATCATCTGGCCCTTGCTGTATTCTGTAACAAAAACGATGCCAAGATCATCCAGACCGCGTTCTACCCGGTCCATAACTTCAGACGTGCGGCATTCGTGAAAACCGCAGTGATAAGGTCCGGCACCTGTATTCAGGCTTTTGATGATCGATACAAAAGAATTCATACCGCAGATATGATGCTGGGAGGAAACAGATAAACCTAAAGGACGGTCTTTGGAACCATTGAATTTTTCGTCCAGATAGTCCAGACGGTTTAATATTCCTTTAAATTCGATAAGAAGCTCTTCTCCGCTTCTGGTAAGGCGGACACCTTTGCTGTCTCTTACAAAAGCAGTGATCCCATAGGTATTTTCCACTTCTTTTATAGCGCCGGAAATACTGGACTGGGCAGTAAAAGACCGTTTAGCGGCTTCGCTGATCGAACCAGATTCAGCAGCACCAATAAAATATCGCATTTGCTGTAATGTCATAGAAGCTCTCCTTTGTGGCTGACGGCAGTTTATTTATGAAGATAGACAACATCTTTATGAATTATACAGCAAAAATAAAAAAAATGCACCTTATTGAGAAAAATTATCAGCATGTAAAGAGCCTGTATTATTGACAACTAACTTAAATTAGCGTATTCTAACTAAGATGATCAGGGTAGCAATGACTAACCTGAAATAGGAACAACTAACTTGAAAAAAGGAGTGAAGAAGATGCCTTTAACAATGGCTTCGATCGGAGAAACAAATACCATCCGCAAAGTAGGCGGAAATGAAGAAACAAAGCGTTTTCTTGAAAACCTGGGATTTGTTGCCGGAGCAGAGATCACAGTTGTATCTGCCATCGGTGGAAATGTTATTGTCAATATTAAGGATTCAAGAGTTGCAATAAATCAGGATATGGCAAGACATATCATGGTTTAAATGGACATGTTGCCTAAGGGTGATATAGCCATAAATAAACATGACAAAGAGAAGAAAGGAGACATAGCAATGACTTTAGGTGATGCAGCAGTTGGAAGCACTGTAGTAGTGACTAAGATCACAGGTGATGGCGCTTACAAACGTCGTATTATGGACATGGGGATCACAAAAGGAAGTGAGCTTTATATCAGAAAAGTTGCTCCTTTAGGAGATCCTGTTGAAATTACAGTAAGAGGTTATGAGCTTTCTGTAAGAAAGAACGATGCTCAGTGTGTAGAAGTAAAGTAATCATACATAACACACCGTGAGAATTAAAAAGAGTCCTTTGCAATGGACTCATGGAGGTAAAAAAGGAAATGGCAATTAAGATCGCGCTTGCCGGAAACCCAAACTGCGGTAAAACAACTATGTTTAACGCATTAACAGGTGCCAACCAGTATGTTGGTAACTGGCCTGGTGTTACGGTAGAGAAAAAAGAGGGAAAATTAAAGAGCAAGAGCCAGAGTGAAGAAGTTATCGTAACTGACCTTCCTGGTATCTATTCACTTTCTCCATACACCCTGGAGGAAGTTGTCAGCCGTGATTATCTGTTAAAGGATGATCCAGACGTTATCGTTAACCTGGTTGACGCAACAAACATTGAGCGTAACTTATATCTGACCACTCAGATGATCGAACCGGTATTCCGGTTGTTATCGCATTAAACATGGCAGACCTGCTTGCTAAGAGAGGTATCAAGATCGATATCGAGCGTCTTTCCATGCTCCTTGACTGTCCGATCGTTGAAACATCTGCATTGAAGCAGACCGGTCTTGATAAGCTGATCGACGAAGCGGTTAAGGTTGCTAAGAAGAAAGAAGTTGATCTTCCTAAGGAGATCTTCTCCAAGGAATTAGAGGCAGCAGTAGCTGAGGTTGAAAGCGTACTGCCGGCAGACATCACTGAGAACAAGAAGAGATGGTATGCAGTTAAGTTCCTTGAAAACGACAGCAAGGTAGTTGAGAGTACTCCACTTTCCGCTTCCGGCAAGTCTGTTGTTGAGAACGCAAGAAAAGCAATTGAAGAAGCTCATGATGACGATATGGAAAGTATCGTAACTGACGAGCGTTACAAGTTCATCCAGAAGGTAGTTGGAACTGCTGTTAAGAAGAGCGGCGAGAAGCTGACCGTATCTGATAAGATCGACCAGATCGTTACCAACCGTTTCTTAGGTATCCCGATCTTCATGCTGGTAATGTGGATCGTATACTACATCTCCGTAACTACCATCGGTACATTCGTAACTGACTGGACCAACGATACATTTGTAGGTGCTATTCAGGAAGTTGTTGGCGGTTTCCTTGAGAATGCCGGCGCAAGCGATCTGATCTTAAGCCTGGTTGTTGATGGTATCATCGGCGGTCTGGGAGCAGTACTTGGTTTCGTTCCTCAGATGGCGATCCTGTTCCTGTTCCTGTCCATCCTGGAAGACTGCGGTTACATGGTACGTATCGCATTCGTTATGGACCGTGTATTCCGTCACTTCGGTCTGTCCGGTAAGAGCTTCATCCCGTTACTGATCTCCTCCGGTTGTGGTATCCCAGGTATCATGGCTTCCAAGACCATCGAGCAGGATAACGACAGAAGACTTACAATCATGACAGCAACCTTTATCCATGTGGTGCCAAGCTTCCTGTAATCGCTTTAATGGGCGGCGTTATGGCTGGCTATGTAACTGGCTGGGATGTAGCCGGAATGATGGCTCCTATCATGTACTTTGTAGGTATCGTAGCTGTTCTTGTAGCAGCTATCATGTTAAAGAAAACAAAACCATTCTCCGGAAAACCTGCTCCATTCGTTATGGAGCTTCCACAGTACCATATCCCATCTGCTAAGACTGTTCTGATGCATGTTTGGGAAAGACTGAAAGGCTTTATCATCAAAGCTGGTACTATCCTGTTCCTTGCCTGCGTAGTAATGTGGCTGCTTTCTACTTTTGGATTTGCTGATGGTTCCTTTGGCATTGTTGAAGATTCCGCAGACAGCCTTATGGCTATCATTGGTGGTGCGATCGCGCCTCTCTTTGCTCCTCTTGGGCTGGGGCGAGTGGCAGCCGGTTGCAGCTGCAATCTCCGGTTTCAGTGCAAAGGAAGGTATCGTTTCTACCATGGGCGTACTTGCAAATGTTGCTGGTGACGTTGAAGATGCAGAAACTGTTGCAGAAGGTGTTGGAATGTGGTTCCCAACCGCTTTAGCCGGATTCAGCTTCCTGCTGTTTAACCTCCTTGACTCTCCTTGTCTTGCAGCTATTTCTACAATGGCCCAGCAGATGCAGGATAGAAAGTGGTTCTGGTTTGCGATCCTGTTCCAGAACGTATTTGCTTACGCTGTTACTCTTTGCGTATACCAGATCGGCAGCTTCTTATTCTATGGTTCCTTCGGTGCAGGCACAGTTGTGGCATTCGTAGTGCTACTGTTCATGCTGTATATGCTGTTCCGTCCAGATCCATATAAGGATCAGAAGACCTATTCCAAGCGTTCTGTACAGTCCGCGTCATAATGAGCGCAGAAGAAAAACAAGCGTCGGTATATTAAACCGGCATAATAAAGGGGCCGGGTGGAAACATCCGGTCCCCTTTTTAAAACTGCATGATTGTGGTAAAATGAATATGGCAGATATCCATTGTTTCATGTTTCCATTAAGAAAGAAGGGAATTTTATGATAGCAAATGTAATTATATTGCTCCTTGTATTTGGCTACTGCGGTCTGGTGATCTACTGGAAGCGCACAGGCGTATTAAAAGACAGCTGCAGCAGCTGTGGAAGCGGAAACGGCGGCTGCGGCGGTGGATGCGGTGGCTGCAGCGGACATTGCAGCAGCTGCGGCAGTGCCCATGCACATCATATGGACAGCCATAAGGCAGCTAAGAAACATTGATCCGGTGCGCTGCCTGCGTCTGCAGGCAGGACAGCACATGTGACATAAACTGAATGTTAGAAAAGGAGCGGAAAATGGGAAATTCATCCGGTTCCATGCTCTATATGGTAGTTCTTCTCATTATCATCTATGTAGTGGGAATGGGGATCTACCAGGGAGTAAAATTTATCCAGAAAAAGCGGGAAGAAGCAAAAGATAAGAAATTCCGCGAAGAAGAGTAAACAGTGGCATACCTGTTACAGAAATAGAGGGACTTAGAAATGGTTAATGCAATTGTGATCCTTATATTGATCCTGATCGCCATCTTTGCTATCAGAGGCACCATTAAGCATATGAAAGGCGAAAGCCCATGCTGCGGTGGCGGCGGAGCCAGCGAGATCAAGGAAAAACCGAGCAAGTTAGAGAGACCTGTGATCGGTGAAAAGATCGTCCAGATCTCCGGAATGACCTGCGAGCACTGTGTAAACCGTGTAATGCGTGCTTTAAACAAGATCGACGGTGTATCTGCAAATGTCAGCTTAAAAGGCAAGAGAGCGGTTGTTTCCTATGACCGTGAGATCGATGTAAATGTGCTGAAAAAAGCAGTGGAAGATGCAGGTTATACAGTAGAGTCTATTTCATAAGTTTATAATGGATTATAAAAAGACCAGTTGTGGACGGACATATCTGTCTGGTACAGCTGGTCTTTTTGTTGAATGTCCTATATGCACAATCTCCCGCCAATGGCGGGGGAAAGCTGTATTTGGGGCATGTCGATAATGAAGACTTTATTTCAGATCTTCAGCTCTCAAAATCCTGCTGCATCCTGTCAGCGTACTTCCTCTGTGGGAGATCAGCAGCAGTGTCTTTCCTGCATAGGCATCTGCAGCGTATGGAGCAGTTCCTTTTCATGAAGGCATCTAAAGCACTGGATGGCTCGTCCATCAGGCAGATATCCGGGTTACGGAGCAATATTCTTGCAATTCCGATCCTCTGGCGTTCACCGCCGGAAAGCCTTGCGCTCATCTGCCCATATCGGTATCATATCCATCTGGCAAGGTATGGATAAATTCCGCAATTCCGGCCCGTTTGGCAGCATCTTTGATCTCTTCCATAGAAGCACCGGGTTTTGCGATCCCTATATTTTCTGCAATGGTCATGTCGAACAGATAAGTATCCTGTTCCAGAAATGCGATCCGCTTATGCAGTTCCCTGAAGCTGATCTGTTCCAGTGGAATACCGTTGATCAGGATCTGACCCTCTGTTGGAGCATAGAACCGCAGAAGAAGCCGCAGCAGTGTGGATTTTCCGGCACCGGACTCACCGGCAATACCGATCTGGTCCCCTTTGTGTATGACATAATTAAAATGTTCCAGGATCTTTCGTTCTGTACCTGGATAAGCGAAGTCACATCTTTAAATTCAATGGTCTGGATCTCGCCGCAGGTAACCGCATGTTCCGGTTCCTCAGTCTCCGGCAATGTGTCCTCGATCTTAAAAATACGTTCTGCAGCGCCATATGCCTCTAAAAGGCTTGTTACCACAAAAGTAAGGCTGAAAGAAGAGGATAGAGAAGCTGTTGCAGCAAAGGAAATAGCAATGGTTCCTACCGGGTTATCGATGCCTTTTGATGCAAGATATCCGGCGCATACAAGGATCAGTATCCTTGCAAGGTAGATGAAAAAGTTAGGGAAAGAGGCAATGGTCTGGCGGTGAAGGGTAAGTCCTAAAGCAGCCTTATTTACCTGGCTGTTTGCCTTCATTACATCTTCCATTTTCCGGTTTCCTGCACCAAAGATCTGGATATCCCGGATACTGTATACACTTTCCAGGATCTTCGATTTCAGATCACCTAACTCTTCCCTGTAGCGCATACCGATGCCCCGTCCGGCGATCAGTGCCCCAAGAGGCAGTACAACGCTGATCATAATATAGATCGGGATCAGCACCAGTGCATACAGCGGATTTACAAACCATGCCAGAACCACTGTTGTTACCGGCAGTAAAATGACTGTAAACATAGGTCCGATAGTATGTGCAAAGAAATATTCAAGAGTTTCAATATCTGCCACAGCGATATTCATAATATCACCGGTTTCCCGTCCGATCATATAAGCAGGAGAAATACGGTCGATGGCGTCAAAAAGATGGACTCTCATTTTCGCAAGGATGCCGTATGCACCTAAATGGGAGAATAAACCTTCCAGATAGCGGCACACTGCGATCAAAACAGCACAGGTAACAGTAAGGGCTGCATAAGTCATCATTCCATCACAAAAACCAGCCGCAGCCAAAAGCCATAAAGCGCCAAATCCCATCAGCCCATATGGGAGAGTGCTCCCAGTACACTGGCAACTGTTGAAATGGCAATATAGTTCCGGATCGGTCTTCCAATGGCCAGAAGCCGGCGGTTCATTTTCTTCATTGAATAACTGAATTTTCGTTTCATTCTGCCACCTCCATTGCCTGCTGGCGTATTACCAGTTCATGATATAAGCATCCTGGGCCATTAAAGTTTCATGATCGCCCTGCTGTGCCACCCTGCCGTCTTTTAGAACGTAAATGCAGTCAGCGCCACGTACCGATGACATTCTATGGGAGATGATGATAAGGGTCCGGGTATGGGCCAGGTGGCCGATGGTCTCCCAGATCTCTTTTTCACTTTCCGGATCAACGCTGGAAGTAGCCTCATCAAAGATCATGTATTCAGCCTTTGATAAAAGGGCTCTTGCAATACCGATTTTCTGGCGTTGGCCGCCGGAGAGGGAAGCACCTGCATTTCCAACATCAGAATTCAGTCCTTTTTCCAGTGACTGTACAAATTTTAAAAGTCCCGCTTCTTTTACAGCCTCCATTAAGTCTGGTCATCTGCATCCGGGTCAGCAAGGAGTAGATTTTCACGGATGGTCCCGGAAAAAAGGTTTACCTGCTGGGGAACCATGGCAATGTGCTTTCTCAGTTCCTCCGGCTTCATGCTGTGATAGTCTTTGCCGTCCATGTAAATATGTCCGGCTGCCGCGTCACAAAAACGCATTAAAAGAGAAGCAGTGGTGGATTTTCCACAGCCGGAAAGTCCAACTAAAGCGACAACAGAACCTTTGGGGATTGTAAGAGAAACATCCTGTAAGGCTCTGGCCCGTCCTTCATAACCATAGGATACATGTTCCATACGGATCCCATTAAAATGTTCCTTATCTTCCGGCAGTGACGGGTCAAAGGGGCGTGTTGTATCTGTATCAAGGATCTCCTCCACTTTACCTGCTGCGGAAATAGCGGTTAAAGCACTGTGGGAAGCGCTCATCAGCTGCTGTGCAGAAGAAAAATAGCTGTAAGAAAGCATTAAAACGATCAGTGCCTGTGAAATGGTAATGGAACCCTTTGTAATACGTACACAGGAGTCTACAAGGGCGATCACCAGGGCAGCATAGATCAGAGCTTCTGTTACCAGGAAAGAGGTAAAATTGATCTTCATAAAGCAGTTGATATTTTTATTTAATATATCTGCCTTTTCCCCCAGGATACGGGAATGTTCCCTGTCTCTGTCAAACAGCTTTAAAGTAGTAAGTCCCCGCAGGCTGTCCATATAGTAGCCGGTCATATCATCCAGTGAACGCCAGTAGATCTTGCGGATATCTTCGATCCTGCTGCGGAATGCATTATTAATAGGAAGCAGAAAAAGTGATACTACTAATAATAAAACAGCCACAGGCATGGAAATGTTCTTTAAATGAAAGAACAGATAGATGGGCGCGATCACACTGTAGATCAGACTTGGAAGGTAGGTACTGAAATAGGTCTGCATCTGTTCCACGGCATCTACAGAGGCTGTGATAGCAGAGACAGGACCGATCTTTTCGATGCCTCCTGCGTCTAATTCCAGAACTTTGGAAAAGATCATTTTCCGCATGCCTTCTCTTGCCTTTGCAGCGGTCCTGTATTCTAACAGTCCTTTTAAGAGCTGGGCAAGAAAGGTAAATACAGCTGCAGCCAGCGCGGCCCGGATGGCGCTCCAGGCAGTATTTAAGATCGCCTGAGGCTGAAAAAGAGTACCAAGGAAACCGGCAATGATCTCAGCCAGCGCCGTGGTACCTACCAACGTAAGAAAGCCCACCCCTGCTATGGCTAAGATCCAAAGCCATAGTCCCCGGGCAAGCTTTAAAAGAGTTTTGTTCATTAAAAGCATAGTTTTCCCCCCAATTTTGTATGTTTTACTGCTATCTTATTAAATAAAAAGACTAT
>ENA-OQJH01000507-OQJH01000507.1-human-gut-metagenome-genome-assembly--contig:-NODE-507-length-21120-cov-3.808603_pt1 | contig 21120 bp, 26 predicted proteins | sample MGYA00242597_ERZ504763 | MGnify/ENA primary metagenome ERZ504763 (study PRJEB26092, sample SAMD00036359) | human gut metagenome | host: Homo sapiens | study: EMG produced TPA metagenomics assembly of...
GACAAGGGAACGCCGATCGATAACCTGAGTAATTATAACAGCAGCGAGGAAATTGTCTACATCACGAACCTTGCGGCAATCAGCATTCCCAGGTGTTGTTTGGAACAAAATCTGCTATGCTTAAAGTCGTGGATGGAAGTGAGTTTGACGTTGCAAAACGAACCACGGCTGCGACAAAATTAAATGAGGGCGATGAGCTGATCTTTGTACAGGCACTTGCACTTGAGGAGACGCTCGTGATGCAGTCCGAAAAAGACTTTTTTCTACGGATCGACATTTCCAGTATCCCGGAAAAGAAAAAGGGAGCAGTTGGTGTGCGCGGCATGAAATTAGGTGCCGGGGACGCGCTTGCGGCGATCTATCTTCTGAATGCGGAAGATGTAGTAAATATTGAAGTAAAAGGCAAAGAAGTGGCATTAAACCGTCTGCGCACCGCGGGACGTGATACGAAGGGAAACAAACGATGAAACAGACAAAGGGCTTCCAGATCTGGCAGATTATTTATCCGGTCGGGCTTTACTATGTGGTATCAAGTCTCTGTTATTTTGCATTGGAGATACTTCTCGGCAGTGCAGATGAGACTTACATGCTGCGCCAGCTTGTGGGTGATGCAGTTACGATTCCGGTCATATTAAAATTTTATATGGCAGATCAAAACATCCGGGATACTGTTTACGGAAAAAAGAAGTTTCGCTTTAGCAGTGAGCAGGCAATCAATATTGCCGTGACTGTTGTGTCCGTAGCGGCACTTGGAATTGCAGTCAACAATATCATTGCGATGACATCATTAATTCAGGCATCAGAAGTTCCAGACTGCAAATCAGGCATTTTTTGCAGGCGCAGCAGTCTATGAGTTCCTTGGATCCTGTTTTCTGATCCCAATCGCGGAAGAATTATTATTCAGGGGCGTAGTTTATCAGAGACTAAAATTGATGTTGGGTGTCGCCCCTGCAATTATTTGTTCCGCATTGATCTTTGGACTGGTGCATGCAAATCTGGTGCAGTTTCTGTATGCGGCGGTTTTGGGATGTCTGCTTGCATTTTTGTATGAAAAAACAGAATTTTTCTATGTGCCGGTACTGGGACACATCGCAGCAAACACTGTGTCGGTCGTGCGTGAGGAAACGGGATGGCTGTCCTTTGGCTATACGACGGATGCGAAAGGAATTGGATTTACGGCAGTGATGCTTGTGGTGGCTGGCGCTGTGATATGGGGGTTCTGGAAGTGGAAGAAGAATGTGGAATTTGACGAGAGAGCCTGAAACTGCATGAACTATAGTTTATGAAACAAAAAGAATGATAGACAGCATATGTAAGCAGAGAGCCGGAAATGCGTATAAATTGCGGATTTTCCGGCTTTCCTGGATTTTCCGGTTTTTATCAATAGGGAAAAATGAATTTTTATGAGCGATAAGGAGTGGGTAAAAAGATATTTTTGCAGTGCACTAAGACGAAAATAGAGATGGGGTAAATGTATGATAAGAAAAATGGAAGAAAAGGATATATCTGATGTTTTGCAGATATGGCTTGAGACAAACATCAAGGCACATAGTTTTATAGACAAGGAATATTGGACCGGCAATTATGAAATGGTAAAACAGATTCTGCCGGAAGCAGAAGTATATGTATATGAAGACGAGAAGAATGGTCAGATCGCAGGTTTTATCGGGATAAACGACCAATATGTAGAAGGACTGTTTGTGAAAGAAACTGTACAGTCGAATGGAATTGGAAAACGGCTGCTAGATCACGCAAAGAGAGGGAAAACAGAACTGCATTTAGGCGTATATCAAAAGAATGTGCGTGCGGTGCGTTTTTATCTGAGAGAAAATTTTCTGATCCAGGCGGAAGAAATTGATGAAGATACAGGTGAAAAAGAGTATATTATGAGGTGGGGAAAATGAAACATAAATTAATGATGACTATGATTGTTTCTGCACTTTTTTGTGGCTGCTTCACCGGATGCGGCAAAGTAGCAGAGACAGAAAAATATATCGTGGAACAAAAAACGGAGAATATGAGAGTCATCCGCGGTTTATCAGCCGAAACTTTCACCTGTCACATGCAGGCAATGGAACAATATGTCTTTCAAAAAAAGATGGTCTGGACTATCTGCTTATAAGCATGACCTACGAAATGCAGGGAACTGCCCAATATGACTTCGCAGCCTTTTATGTGGATGATGAAAAGGGAATCGTGATAGAGGATACCTATGGCGTTGAATTTGCAGTTGACAAGGATGAACACCAGGACTGGAACGAATGTACACACAGGAAGATGTCGTCCCGCTTTTGCAGGAAAAAATGACGCCATACTTAGATGATTCCACGCTTCTTCTGTCACTTGACATCGATAATGGTGCTTTGTATAGTTGTGAGGAGAAAACACTGGAGGGAAATGATTTCTTTGACCAGATATGGGAAAGAAACTATTAGTCCATGACAATGGAATTGAAACACATTGTAACAGATGAGCGAAAGAAATCAGGGAAAGAACAATGAATATGACAATGGTGATCTACACACTGTTTGTGCTTGTGGAGATGATCCTGCATCTGATCCGGCATTTCCGGTATCAGAAGGCAGAGGGAGAAACTTTGATGCACGCACAGAAAATGGACATCCGTCTGACACTGCTTATGGATCTGCTGCAGTTGCCGTTAAGTCTTATTTTCACAAGGTTTCTGAATCTGTTTTCGGCAGTGATTCTGGTATTTGGGGAGGCATACCCAAATCAACTTGCCGGAAGCTATGCAGGCGATCGCAGACACGGTACATAAGAGTGTGGGATTTACCAAAAACTGTTTTGACCTCTTCAACATCTGTATCACGATCACAGTCGGACTGGTCTGTCAGGGACATCTGATCGGAATCGGGCTTGGAACGGTGGTGGCAGTGATCGGAGTCGGACGTGTAATCGCAATTTTTAACCATGGGTTTAAGAAAAAATGGATGAGCTGGCAGGCATGGAAGCATAGATCTGCAGGTAAAAGAGCGGAAAGACACAGATACAATTTAAACACAATTTAATAGAAATAATAAAAATGCGAAGATGCAGAAAAATTAATGAATTTTTTTTGCATCTTTTTTCTATTGAATTGTTTGTATAGATATTATTTTGAGAGAAAATAAATAAAAAAGACAGATAATATACATGCATTCAATATAATTATCATATTATCAGATAATAATAAAGAAAAAACTGGTAGACAAACGAATATGAAAGTTGTATATTAATACATAACAAATCCGACAAAAGACAACTGTTTTTCAGGCAAAGACAGATGAGTGGATGGAGAAAGGAAGTTGAAGATGAAAGAGCAGAAATTAGACCGTTTTTCTGTAGCGGGCAGCTGTAAGACAGAAACCGGAATGTATGATCCGAGATTTGAACATGATAACTGCGGTATCGGTGCTGTTGTCAATATCAAAGGTATCAAGACACATGCAACGGTAGAGAATGCATTAAAGATCGTAGAAAACTTGAAACACAGAGCAGGTAAAGATGCAGAGGGCAAGACAGGTGACGGTGTTGGTATTCTGCTTCAGGTATCACACAAGTTTTTCTCCAAAGTGACAAAACCACTTGGAATCGAGCTTGGAGAGGAGAGAGACTACGGTGTCGGCATGTTTTTCTTCCCGCAGGATGAATTAAAACGCAACCAGGCGAAGAAAATGTTTGAGGTCATCGTGAACAAGGAAGGAATGGAGTTCTTAGGATGGAGAGAAGTTCCAACCGATCCGACCAAACTCGGACAGAAAGCAGTTGACTGTATGCCGTATATTATGCAGGGCTTTGTCAACGTCCGGCAGAAGTGGCAAAGGGACTTGATTTTGACCGCAAACTGTATGTGGCAAGACGTGTTTTTGAACAGTCCAACGATGATACTTATGTGGTTTCTTTATCCAGCAGAACCATCGTATACAAAGGTATGTTCTTAGTAGAGCAGCTTCGCTTATTCTTTGCTGACTTACAGGATAAAGATTACGAATCAGCGATCGCAACCGTGCACTCCCGTTTCTCCACGAACACGAATCCAAGCTGGGAGAGAGCGCATCCGAACCGTTTTATTGTACATAACGGTGAGATCAACACCATCAAGGGTAATGCGGACAAGATGCTTGCCCGCGAGGAGACGATGGAGTCTGAGCACTTAAAAGGAGAACTGCAGAAGGTACTTCCGGTTATCAATTCCGAGGGTTCCGACTCCGCAATGCTTGATAATACCTTGGAATTTCTGGTTATGAGCGGCATGGAACTTCCACTTGCAGTTATGATCATGATCCCGGAGCCATGGGCAAACAACCGCATCATGTCACAGAAGAAAAAAAGATTTCTATCAGTATTATGCGACGATGATGGAGCCGTGGGACGGACCTGCATCTATTCTGTTCTCCGACGGTGATATGATGGGAGCAGTGCTTGACCGCAACGGTCTGCGTCCTTCCCGTTATTACATTACAGATGATGATTATCTGATCCTCTCCTCCGAGGTCGGTGTACTTGATATCGATCCGACAAAGATTCTCGTAAAAGAGCGTCTGCGTCCTGGTAAAATGCTTCTGGTTGATACCGTTGCAGGCCGCGTGATCGACGATGATGAGTTGAAAGAAACTTATGCAAACAAACAGCCATACGGTGAATGGCTTGACCGCAACCTCTTAAAACTGGAAGATCTAAAAATCCCGAACGAGCGTGTGCCGGAATACACCAAGGAAGAGCGCCAGAGAATGCAGAAAGCTTTCGGTTATACATTCGAGTCCCTGCGTGAAGCAATCCTTCCGATGGCAAAGAACGGCGGCGAGGGCACCTCTGCCATGGGTATTGATACACCGCTTGCTGCACTTGCAAGTGACCATCAGCCATTATTCAACTATTTCAAACAGCTGTTTGCACAGGTAACAAACCCGCCGATCGACTCGATCCGTGAGAAAGTTGTAACATCCACGACAGTCTATATCGGTGAAGACGGTAACCTCTTAGAGGAGAAGGCAGAGAACTGCCAGGTACTAAAAGTAAATAACCCGATTCTGACAAACACAGACCTGATGAAGATCAAAGCCATGAAGGTGCCGGGATTTAAAGTAGAAGTGATCCCGATCATTTACTATAAAAACACAAGCCTTGAAAAGGCAATCGACCGTCTGTTTGTGGAAGCCGACCGTGCATACAGAGATGGCGCAAACATCCTGATCCTTTCTGACCGTGGAATCGATGAGAACCATGTTCCGATTCCTTCACTGCTTGCTGTCTCAGCCTTACAGCAGCATCTGGTAAGAACGAAAAAGAGAACATCGGTTGCGATGATCTTAGAGTCCGGCGAACCGAGAGAGGTACATCATTTTGCAACACTGCTCGGCTATGGTGCGTGCGCGATCAACCCATATCTGGTACAGGATACGGTAAAACAGCTTGTGGACGAGCATATGCTTGACAAAGATTACTATGCAGCCGTACAGGATTACAACAATGCAATCTTAAACGGTATCGTAAAGATTGCATCCAAGATGGGTATTTCCACGATCCAGTCTTACGAGGGTTCTAAGATCTTCGAGGCGATCGGTATTGATAAAAATGTCATTGACAAATATTTTACCAACACGGTCAGCCGTATTGGTGGTATCACATTAAAGGATATTGAAAATGATGTCAATGAGCTTCATTCTGCAGCCTACGATCCGCTTGGACTTGAATCCGATCTGACTTTAGAGAGCCGCGGACGCCATAAGATGAGAAGCGGAGCAGACCCGCATCTTTACAATCCTGCAACGATCCATCTGTTACAGGAGGCAACCAGACGAGGTGACTATGAGCTGTTCAAACAGTACACGGATCTGGTTAATAAGGAAGAAAGAGAGATCACACTGCGTGGACTGATGGATTTCAATTACCCGAAAAAAGGTGTACCGCTTGAGGAAGTAGAGAGTGTTGACTCCATTGTACAGAGATTTAAAACAGGTGCGATGTCCTATGGTTCCATTTCACAGGAGGCACATGAGACGCTCGCAATCGCAATGAATCGCCTGCATGGAAAATCCAACTCCGGTGAAGGTGGTGAGGATGCAGAGCGTATCGCAAGTAAAAACAGCAGTGTCAACCGCTGTTCTGCGATCAAACAGGTTGCATCCGGACGTTTCGGTGTCACCAGCCAGTATTTAGTCAGTGCACAGGAGATCCAGATCAAGATGGCACAGGGGGCAAAACCTGGTGAAGGCGGACATCTTCCGGGCAAAAAAGTTTATCCGTGGATCGCAAAGACCAGACTTTCCACTCCGGGCGTGGCTCTGATCTCTCCGCCGCCACATCACGATATTTATTCCATCGAGGATCTTGAGCAGCTGATCTTCGACTTAAAGAACTCAAACCGCGATGCGAGAATTACCGTAAAACTGGTATCTGAGGCAGGTGTTGGTACAGTCGCAGCCGGTGTTGCAAAAGCAGGCGCACAGGTCGTACTGATTTCTGGTTATGACGGTGGTACCGGTGCAGCTCCGGCAAGTTCCATCCACAATGCCGGACTTCCTTGGGAGCTTGGACTTTCCGAGACACACCAGACTCTGATCATGAACGGACTTAGAAATAAAGTCCGCATTGAGACAGATGGTAAGTTAATGAGTGGCCGTGACGTTGCAATCGCAGCACTGCTCGGCGCAGAAGAATATGGTTTTGCAACCGCTCCGCTTGTAACGTTAGGCTGTGTCATGATGCGTGTTTGTAACTTAGATACCTGTCCGGCAGGTATTGCAACACAGAACCCGGAACTGCGCAAACGTTTTGCAGGAAAACCGGAGTATGTTGAGAACTTCATGCGTTTTATCGCGGCAGAGCTGAGAGAGTACATGGCAAAACTTGGGTGTAAGACGATCGATGAGATGGTCGGCAGAAGCGATCTGTTAAAGGTTCGTGATGATTTAAGCGGCAGGGAGAAAGAGATCGATCTTTCCAAGATCTTAAACAATCCGTTTGCAGACCAGAAAAAGAAAGTCATCTTTGATCCGAAACAGGTTTATGATTTCGAGTTGGAAAAATCAAAAGATATCACGGTGCTCTTAAAACAGTTAGGACCGGCACTTGAAAACAGCAGCGCAGAAGTATTGATGTGGAAGTGACAAACACCGACCGTTCCTTCGGTACGATCTTTGGTTCTGAGATCACAAAGAAATATGGTGGTGAGGGACTTCCGGAAGATACCTTTATCGTAAAATGCAGCGGCGCAGGCGGACAGAGTTTTGGTGCATTTATCCCGAAAGGGCTGACCTTAGAGTTAGTCGGGGATTCCAACGATTACTTTGGAAAGGGTCTTTCCGGCGGAAAACTGGTTGTTTATGCACCGGCAGGCGTAAAATACAAAAAAGATGAGAATATCATCATCGGTAACGTGGCTCTTTACGGGGCAACCAGTGGAAAAGCATTTATCAGCGGTGTTGCAGGCGAGCGTTTCTGTGTCCGTAACTCCGGTGCATCCGCAGTTGTTGAGGGAGTCGGCGATCATGGATGTGAGTATATGACCGGCGGACGTGTTGTAGTCCTCGGTAAGACTGGAAAGAACTTTGCAGCAGGTATGAGCGGCGGTATCGCATATGTACTCGACGAAGACAACGATCTGTATACAAGAATGAATAAAGAAATGGTATTTTCCGAAGAAATATCCAATAAATATGACGTTATGGAATTAAAAGACATGATCAAAGAGCATGTGGCATTGACCAATTCCGAAAAAGGAAAAGAGATCCTTGATAATTTCAGCGAATACCTGCCGAAATTCAAAAAGGTCATTCCATACGATTATAACCGGATGCTGATGGCAATCGTTCAGATGGAGGAGAAAGGTTTATCCTCAGAACAGGCGCAGATCGAAGCATTCTATGCAAACACAAGAGGTTAAATGAGAAAGATGTTCGTGCGGCGGCATGCCGCATGGCATCATGATGGAGGATATCAATAATGGGAAAACCAACTGGATTTATAGATTATGAGAGAGAAGATGCCAAAGCGATCGAGCCAAAAGAGCGCATCAAAAACTTTAAAGAATTTCATATACCGCTTTCCATGGAAAACAGCAGATTCAGGGTGCAAGATGTATGAATTGCGGTGTGCCGTTCTGCCAGTCAGGTATGACGATCATGGGAATGACAAGTGGATGTCCACTGCACAATCTGGTACCGGAGTGGAATGATCTTGTCTATACCGGAAACTGGGAACAGGCATATAACCGTTTAAAGAAAACCAACAACTTCCCGGAATTTACATCGCGCGTGTGCCCGGCACTCTGTGAGGCGGCCTGCACCTGCGGTCACTGGGAAGATCCGGTCACCTGTAAGGCAAACGAGCACGGCATTATTGAAAATGCTTATGAAAAGGATATGCAGCAGCAAAACCGCCGAGAGTGCGTACCGGAAAGAAAGTTGCAATCATCGGTTCCGGTCCTGCAGGACTTGCCGCAGCAGACCAGTTAAATAAGCGTGGGCATCAGGTGACGGTGTTTGAACGTGACGATCGTGTCGGCGGACTTTTGATGTATGGTATCCCGAACATGAAACTGGAAAAATGGGTGATCGACCGTAAAGTGGATATCATGAAAGAAGAAGGCGTGGAATTTGTAACCAGCGTCAATGTCGGAAAAGATGTAAAGGCAGCGAAGTTATTAAAGGATTATGACCGCGTCATCTTAGCCTGCGGTGCAAAAAATCCGCGAGACATTAAGGCACCGGGACGTGATGCAAAGGGCATTTACTTTGCAGTGGATTTCTTAAAGGCAACCACAAAGAGTCTTTTAGATTCCGACCTGAAAGATAACAATTATATTTCTGCAAAGGGCAAAAAAGTGGTCATCATCGGCGGCGGTGATACCGGAAACGACTGTGTCGGAACATCCATCCGCCATGGCTGTGCGAGCGTGACTCAGCTTGAAATGATGCCGAAAGCACCAGATACGAGGGCAGAGAACAATCCATGGCCGGAGTGGCCGAAAGTCTGCAAGACAGACTACGGTCAGGAGGAAGCAATTGCTGTATTCGGGCATGATCCGCGTATTTACCAGACAACAGTCAAAGAATTTTTAAAAGATAAAAACGGTAACTTAAACGGCATTATCACCGTAAAATTAGAGAGCAAAAAGGATGAAAAGACCGGACGCATGGTAATGTCAGAAGTGCCGGGTTCCGAGACGAAACTTGATGCAGATCTGGTTCTGATCGCAGCAGGATTCCTTGGAACAGAAAAATATGTTGCAGATGCGTTTGGTGTTGAGTTAAATGCAAGAACGAACATTTCAACCGCAGAGGGCGCATATGCAACAAGTGTGAAAAATGTATTTGCAGCAGGTGATGTGCACAGAGGACAGTCTCTTGTTGTGTGGGCAATCCGTGAGGGACGTGAGGTCGCACATGCGGTGGATGAGAGTCTGATGGGATATTCTTACCTGTCGGTACAATAGGGAAAAATAAAAATTGTTGATGGAAATAATATAATAAAAGACCGGAGTGACATGATTTGGGACACTATATGAAATCATGCGGCTCCGGTCTTTTTCAAAAGTTGTTTATTGAAACATTTTATGGAATGTGCTATTTTCATCATATAGATTTTCCGGCGGATGGGGAGTCCGGGAAGAAGATATGATGGGGGAAACAGAAACGATGTTGAAAATTTTTCTGGCAGAAGATGAGATTGTAATGCGGGAGGGGATACGAAATAATATTGCATGGCAGGAGGAAGGATTTGAATTTGTTGGTGAGGCGAGTGATGGAGAACTCGCGTATCCGATGATTCAGAAACTAAAACCGGACATCCTGATCACGGACATCAGGATGCCTTTTATGGATGGACTGGAACTTAGCCGGATCGTAAAACAGGAACTTCCGGATACGAGTATCCTGATTCTGAGCGGATATGGTGAGTTTGATTATGCAAAAGAAGCTATCTCGATCGGTGTGGAAGACTATCTGCTGAAACCGGTGACCAGTGCACAGCTTTTAGAAGCAATCAGGCGGATCGCAGAAAAAATTTACGGCAGGAGAGGCAGACAGGAAGAGACAAAAAACGAAAAAGAACAGAAAACACTTACAAAAAGAAGACTGTTCCGACATATCGTATCCGGTGAGCACTCCTTTTCGGAGGTGTTAAAAGAGGCCAGAGAACAGGAGATCGAACTGGCAGCGGAGCGCTACAATGTTCTTATGTTACAGCTCTTTTTCGAGGATGGGACGGAGACGTTTTATGAAAAAGATGAAGCATTTGAAGATCATATGGAACAGTTTTTTGCATACGGTTCGAGTGTGATCTGCGCAAAACTAAGCTGTGGGGAATATCATCTGGTACTGAAAGAGGAAAATGGTGTGACGCTTGAACAGCTGAAAAATGCCATTGAACAGGAACTTGAAATATATCTCTGCGGGGAAAATAAGATCGATTATGCCGCGGTATACGGGATACCGGTCACACGGTTCAGCGAGATCAAAAAATGTTACGAGGAAGCGAATCTTCTTTTTGCAAAGCGGTATTCCTTAGAGAAAAATAAGATCACGGAACAGGTAAAGAAGATAGAAAATGAGATGGAAACAAAAGAGACATTAGATCTTGGGGAACTCAATGTGTCCGGGATCGACCGCAGACAGGTGGAACAGTTTTGTATACAGGAAGAAAGAGGAAGTATCCGGATTTGTGGATGATTATTTCCGGAAATCTCAAACGGTAGCTTACAGTCGGTTCTGCTGCGTCAGTATGTGCTGATGGATCTGTATGTGAGTGCGGTCTCCGTGTTGGAAAAAAGCGGATATACCAGTGAAAATCTGTTGGAACAGTACAAAGATGCGCAGAAGATGGAAATTTTTCTTGGCACTGCAGGACAGGCGAGGGAGTACATCAAAAATCTGTTTGGGGCAGTGATCGAACTGCGGGAGCAGGGCATGGAACGCAGATATGACAATCTGATCCAGCATGCAAAAGCTACATAGAAGATAACTATAATCATGAGGATATCTCCTTAAATATGGTCGCTTCGGAGGTAAATTTAAGTTCGAGCCATTTCAGCACTGTATTCGGACAGGAGACGGGAGTGACGTTTGTTGAGTATCTGACAAAGGTGCGCATGGATAAGGCAAAACAGTTATTGCGGACGACCGGGACTAAGACCACGGAGATTGCATTTGAAGTCGGTTTCCGGGATGCACATTATTTCAGTAACCTGTTTAAAAAGACACAGGGGTGTACGCCGCGGGAATACAGAAACAGGAGTGACAGACCAGAGCAGGAACAGGAAAAATTATGAACGTAAGAAAAAAATTTTCATTAAAAAACAGGTTGTATCTGCTGCTTCTTATCTGTGTGATCCCACTAACGGTTATGATCACATATTTGCTTTTTATGATCAACAATGTATCGTCAAAATATGACCATATTGTGGAGAAGATCACAAAGGCAAATGCATATAACATCGGATTCAAGGAAGATATCGACTATGTGATGTACATTATCGTGGTTAATTCGGAACGTGCGGAGGAGTTAGTCGATACACAAAAGCCGCAAAAGATGATCAAAGAGGCGAGAGAGGTGTTTGGGGAATTGGCAGAGGATGCCGATTCCGCATATGCGAAACAGCGTCTCTCGCGAATTTTAAAGAGTCTTGACACCCTTGAAAAAAGGGTGCAGGAGATTGAGGAAGATGCGTTAGTCAGTGGATCTTATGAGACAAATATGGAGAGTTTGGACTTAAATATCAGGGTGCTGACGGAGCTGATCCAGGAACAGATCCAGTATTATATTTATTACGAGAGCATGAACATGGAGGATCTGCGGGGTGGGATCCGTAATGATGTGGAGCAGGCGATTGCGATCACGAGCGGTATTTTACTGGTGATCTTAGTGGGTGCATTTGCAGTCAGCAGAAAAATCGTGACGGGCATCACAGAACCAATCGGGGAGCTGTGCGATGCCGCAGTGGCTGCCGGGGGTGGTGATTTCAGAATCCGGGCGGTGAAAACCGGACCGGAAGAGATTGAGGTGCTAAATAAGAGTTTTAACCAGATGGTGGAAAAAATCGGCAACCTTGTGGAAGATATCCATACGGAGGAGTTGAATTTAAGGGCAGCAGAGCTTCGGGTGCTGCAGGAGCAGATCAATCCTCATTTCTTATATAACACGCTCGATAATATCATCTGGCTTGCCGAGTCAAAAAAGACAGACGAGGTCGTAATGATGGTGTCCTCCCTGTCCACATTTTTCAGGACTTCTTTGAGTAAGGGAAGGGAGTTTGTCTCCGTGAAAGAAGAGACAGAGCATATCCGCAGCTATTTAGAGATCCAGCAGTTCCGCTACCGGGACATTTTAGATTATGAGATTGCGATCCCGGAGGAATATTACGGTTATGAGGTCATCAAACTGACACTTCAGCCGTTAGTGGAAAATGCACTTTACCATGGCATAAAAAACAAGCGTGGAAAGGGACATATCACGGTCTCGGCGGAGCGTTGTGCGGATGTCCTGATCTTTAAGGTAAAAGATAACGGGATCGGGATGGATAAACAGAGACTTGCAGAAGTATGCGCGATGTTAAAAGAGGATGGCAATACGAAAAAAGAAAATGACGGCTTTGGACTGTTTAATGTCAATCAACGCATCCAGTTGCATTATGGCACGGAATATGGACTGAAAGTGCAGAGTACCTACGGGGAAGAAACGGAAGTCTGGGTAAGAATTCCGGTAAGAACAGAAAGCAGTTCATAAAAAATACACATTTTTCCAAAAAAAATACACTTTTTACCGAAATATATGAAAGCTGTTCACAATTTAGTAAAAAATTATACTTAATTCAAATTTAATTCGGTATTCATAAAAACCTCTCACAGTTATAATTAGACCATGGTTAGCAACGAAACCAAATCTAAAAAAACTATGGGAGGTTTTTGAAATGAAAAGAAAATTGGTGAGTATGGTAATGTGTATGGCATTAGGGGCAACAATGTTAGCAGGATGCGGAAACAGCGCAAACACGTCAACAGGTAATGCGGGTGCATCCAATGATGCCGCAGCAAAAACAGATGATGCAGCTGCTGCAGATCAGACAGATGACAGCGCAGAGGCAGCCGGAACAGAGAGCTCCGCAGCAAGCGGTGATACGGTTACAATTGGTTTTGCACAGGTTGGACACGAATCTGACTGGCGTACCGCTTCCACAGATTCCTGTTTAAGTGTTTTTTCCGCAGACAATGGATACGATCTTCAGTTTGTAGACTGTGATAATGATTCTGCAGTACAGTTAGAGGCGGTCAGAGGATTTATCGAGCAGGATGTTGATTATATCATCATCGATCCGATCGTATCAACCGGATGGGACACTGTACTGACAGAGTGCGAGGAAGCAGGAATTCCGGTTATCGTCATTGACCGTACGATCGATGACTCAGATAAATATGTTTCATGGGTAGGTTCTAACTTCAAGACAGAAGGTCTTGCAGCAGGAGAGTGGTTAAAAGCATATACAGATGCAAAGGGCATCAGTGATGTCAATGTACTTGTGATCGAGGGATCTACCGGAGCTTCCGCAACGATCGGACGTACCGACGGATTTAAAGAGATTGCAGATGCAAATGGATGGAATATCTTAGATTCCCAGACAGGTGATTTCACACAGGCAGGCGGACAGGAAGTCATGGAGTCCTACATCAAGAGTTATGAAGGTAAATTTAATGTTGTTGTATGCCAGAACGATAACGAAGCATTCGGTGCAATGGATGCAATGAAGGCAGCTGGTATCTCCTACGGTGTAGATGGTGATGTGATCCTTGTTTCCTTTGATGCATGTACCGCAGGACTTGAGTATGTAATGTCCGGTGACATCAATGCAGACTTTGAGTGTAACCCGCTTGCAGCTCCGTTCGTAGAGGAAGTTATCAAACAGCTTCAGGCTGGTGAGACTCCGGAGAAAGAAGTATACATGACAGAACACTGGTTCGTAAATGAGGATGTCCTTTCTACGATCAATGTAAATGGAGAAGATCAGGATCTGACCGTTGTCACAAAAGAAATCGTAGATGCCCAGTACTAATCAAACCTGATGGCATAAAATGCGGGGGAGACCATCTGGTCTCTCCCATTTTAAAGAAAGGGTGAAGGAAGATGGAGAGTAATGTTGTATTGACCATGCGCGGAATAACCATGACATTTCCGGGAGTAAAAGCATTGGATCATGTGGATCTTACATTACGCAAAGGTGAGATCATGCACTGATGGGGGAAAATGGTGCCGGAAAATCTACGCTGATCAAATGTCTGACAGGAATCAATGCATTTGAGGCAGGAGAAATACATGTGGAGGGCATCGATGGTCCGGTTGTCAATCATTCGACGCTGGATGCACAGAAAAAGGGCATTTCCACTGTGTATCAGGAGGTAAATCTTTGCCCGAATCTTAGTGTTGCAGAGAATTTATTTATTGGAAGGGAACCGAAAACAAAACTTGGAACGATCGACTGGAAGACCATGGTCGCAAAATCGGAAAAGATCATGGACAGTCTGGATATAAAAATTGATGTAACGCAGAATCTGGAAGAATATTCACTTGCCCTGCAGCAGATGATCGCAATCGCGAGAGCGGTGGATATGGAATGTAAAGTACTTATCTTAGATGAGCCGACGTCATCGTTGGATGACCATGAAGTAGAAAAATTATTTACCCTGATGCGTCAGCTGAAAGAAAAGGGAGTTGCAATCGTGTTTGTAACCCATTTTTTAGAGCAGGTCTATGCGGTCTGTGACCGTATCACAGTACTCAGAAACGGTAAATTAGTCGGGGAATATCCAATCGAAGAACTGCCGAGGGTGCGTCTGGTTGCGGCAATGATGGGAAAAGATTTTGATGATCTTGCGGCCGTAAAAACAGAGCAGGCGAAAGACTTTTCAAAGGAACCGCTGTTTATCGATGCAAAGGGATTGAGCATAAAGGAAAAATCAAACCGTTTGACTTACAGATCCATAAGGGAGAGGTAGTCGGATTGACCGGACTTTTAGGTTCCGGTAGAAGTGAGTTAGCACGTGTTATTTACGGCGCGGACAAAAATCAGACCGGAGAACTGAAAGTGGCGGGAAAAGAAGTAAAGATCAATGCTCCGATCGATGCCATGAACCTTGGAATGGGACTATTGCCGGATGACAGAAAGGCAGAAGGTATCATAGGTGCCTGTCGGTAAGGGAAATATTATTCTTGCACTGCAGGCAAAACGTGGAATATTCAAACTGCTGCCGATGAGTAAGCAGATCGAGATCGCGGACAAATACATAGAACTTCTTCAGATCAAGACCGCAAACAGGGAGACACTGATTAAACAGCTCTCCGGTGGTAACCAGCAGAAGGTGATCTTAGCACGCTGGCTTGCGACCGATCCGGAATTTTTAATTTTAGATGAACCGACGCGTGGTATCGATGTCGGAACAAAGACAGAGATCCAGAAACTTGTGATCCAGTTAGCGGAGGAGGGAAAGAGCCTGATCTTTATTTCTTCTGAGATCGAAGAGATGCTTCGAACCTGTTCGAAACTTGTCGTATTAAGAGATGGGGAAAAGTCGGTGAGATCACGGATAATCTGACACAGGAACATGTAATGCAGGCGATCGCAGGAGGTGGCACAAATGAATAATATAAAGAAACTGATCAGCAAACCGCTGTTTCTGCCTATCTTTTGTATGTTATTGGTAATGGCGGTAAATATCATTTACGATGTTGCATCGGGAAATTTTGCATTTAATTTCTTTACGATCTCCATTCGAAACGGAGTATTGTATGGACGTATTATCGATATCTTAAACCGTGGAAGTGAGATCGCGATCCTTGCGATCGGAATGACTCTGGTTGTATCCTGTTCTGCAGGTACTGATATTTCCGTTGGTTCGGTCATGTCACTGGCAGCGTCGTTCTGCTGTATGCTGCTTGCAGGCTATGGAGTTTCCTCCACGAATGAACTGGCGAGACCGCTTATCATCGGAGTGCTTGGCGGTATCCTGATCGGATGTGTCTGCGGTGCATTTAACGGATTTTTAGTATCGTATCTGAATGTACAGCCGATGGTCGCAACGCTTATTTTATTCTCGGCAGCAAGAGCGATCGGTCTGTTATTATGTAATAATATGATTGTGTATGTAAGAGAGGATTCCTTTAAAATTTTTGGTGGATATCTTGGATTTATCCCGACACCGATTGTTGTGGCAGCCGTATGTATCATAATCACTTCCCTGATACTAAAAAAGACGGCGCTGGGGTTATATGTACAGAGTGTTGGTATCAACAAAAAGGCTTCCCGTATTGCAGGTATCAAATCAGAAAGAATTATTTTCCTGTGCTACATTGTCTGTGGACTTTGCGCCGGAATTGCCGGAATTGTGGCATCTTCCCGTATCAGTTCTGCAGATTCTAACAATATCGGATTAAACTTTGAGCTGGATGCAATTCTTGCAGTTGCACTTGGCGGTAACAGTCTTGGCGGCGGAAGTTCCGTCTTACCGGTTCTATTATCGGTGCATATACGATCCAGGCGATCACGACAACACTGTATGCGCTGGGTGTTTCCACCGAACAGGCACCGGTATACAAGGCGGTCATTGTTATCATCATCGTTGCGATCCAGGCGCCTCCGTTTAAGGATTATATGAAAAAGATGTCTGCAAAAAGACAGCTGGCAAAAGGAGGTGTCGCATAATGAAGAAAAAGAAAATGAATGGAAACACGGTACTTTTGATCATCACAATCGTTTTATTCTTCGTCATGTATGCAGTCGGATGTGCGATTTATGCAAATAAGGGATTTACACACCTGCAGACATTTTTAAATGTACTGATCAATAATGCGGGACTCTTATGCATTACCTGTGGAATGACATGTGTTATGCTGACAGGCGGAATCGACATCTCGGTTGGTTCTCTTGTAGCTATGGACTGTATGTTTCTTGCGGTCGGAATGGAGAGATGGAACATGAACGCAGTGGTTCTTTGTATTCTGGTCCTTTTGATCGGCGTTGTATTTGGAATTGTACAGGGTTTCTGTGTCGGATATTTAAATATCCAGCCATTTATTGTGACGATGGCGGGAATGTTCTTCGCAAGAGGTATGACGGCTGTGATCTGTACGGATCAGGTATCGATCAGCAGCAATGAATTTTTTGTAAAACTTGCAAATGCCAAGATCAAACTTCCGTTTGGATCTTATGTCATGGTAAAGGCGTGGTACAGGTACCGTTTATCCGTATTTCCGTGGTTGTGGCACTGGTAGTGTTAGTCGTGGTATTTCTGATGCTCCGCTACACCAAATTCGGAAGAAGTCTTTATGCAGTTGGCGGCAGTGAGCAGTCAGCGACCATGATGGGACTTGATGTGAAAAAGACAAAATTAAAAGCTTATGTGTTATCTTCTTTCCTCTGTTCGATCGGCGGTATCTGCTATTGCTTGAATACCATGTCCGGCAACGTGCAGCAGGCACTTGGATTAGAGATGGATGCCATCGCATCATCCGTTATCGGTGGAACGCTCTTGACCGGAGGAGTTGGAAATGTGATCGGTTCCTTCTTCGGTGTACTGATCAACGGTACAATCTCAACTCTGGTAAAGACCAATGGTAAGCTCTTAAGTTCCTGGTCGAGCATCGCAGTTGCAGCATTACTTTGTTTCTTTATTGTGTTACAGAGTATTTTTGCAAAGATGAAAGAGAGCAGTAAATAATAAAGTGAATAAGAAAAAGCTGTCGCACAGAGAAAATTCTCTATTTATGTGCGGCGGCTTTTTGGTATATAATGAAAAGCAGAGGTTATGGGTTCGGAGGAGATATGTTAAACAAAAGGTGGGTATCAGCAGGAATCACGGTACTTGGGGCGATATTTTTGCTGGCAGGATGTGGAGAAAAAAGAGGGCAGCGTACGAATGGACTGGACACGGAGGAGATGGCAGGTCATGATGGGTGTATTGTGGTAGGCTATGCACAGGTCGGTTCAGAGTCAGACTGGAGAACAACGAATACGCAGTCATTTAAAAATATTTTACGGAAGAAAACGGTTATTATCTGATTTTTGAGGATGGACAGCAGAAACAGGAAAATCAGGTCAAGGCGATCCGCAACTTTATCCTACAGGATGTGGACTATATTATTTTAGATCCGGTTGTGGAAACGGGATGGGAAGCGGTGCTTGAGGAGGCAAAGGAGGCAGGAATCCCTGTCATTCTCTCTGACCGTACCGTGGAAGTCGGCGATGAAAGCCTTTACAGCTGCTGGGTAGGAAGTAATTTTTGTGAAGAGGGAATAAAGGCGGGGGAGTGGCTTGAAAATTATTTAAAAGAACAGGGAAGAGAAGATGAGACGATCCATTTAGTCACACTGCAGGGGACGTCAGGTTCCTCCGCACAGATCGGGCGGTCGGACGGTTTTGAAAAAATATTAAAAAAACACTCAGACTGGGTGATGCTTGAAAAACAGTCGGGCGATTTTACACAGGCAAAAGGTCAGGAAGTCATGGAAGATTTTTTAGAGAAGTACGATGATATCGATGTTGTGATCAGTGAAAACGACAATATGACGTTTGGCGTGATCGATGCGCTTGAGGCGGCAGGAAAGAAAATGGGAACAGATGGTGATGTGATCGTGATCTCATTTGATGCAGTAAAAGATGCGCTTACGGTGATGCAGGATGAGAAGATCATGGCTGATTTTGAGTGCAATCCGCTGACAGCCCCTTTGGTCGAACAGACGATCCGGCATATGGAAAACGGGGAAGAGGTCGATAAAGTCCAGTATGTGGAGGAAGGATATTTTGATTACACGATGGATCTGAAATCAATCCTGAAAGACAGATCCTATTAGACAATAGGGAAAGTGTGTATATTGCTTCTTTGGTTTTATTTTTGTATAATATTGAAATAAATTATACTGGGAAATCAAATAAAACAGAGGAGAAGAGCAGTATGGCAGAAGAGGAATTTCAGGAACAAAGTTCCGTGAAAACTGAAACTGAAAAAGAACAGAGTGCCGTGGAAAAGAAAAAAGCAAAAGAACAGAGTGCCACAGAAAAGGAAAATGTAAATGTAGAGAATGTTATGGAACAGGAACAGGTAGAAGATCCGGTTATCATAGAGAGCGAAGATGTGAAGATGGAAACAGAACCGGATTACATGCAGATGGAAGTCAAAAATCCGCGCATCGGGAAAGTTTTAAAGCTTGAAGAGGAAGCAAAGCGGCAGAATGAATTAGAGCAGCTTCGCAGCAAGCGGATCAGACAGCAGCAGGAATATATCAATCAGATGATCGACTCCGTGGAAGCAAATCTGAAGAATACAAAAGAAGAACAGAAGCTAAATGAGGAGTTTGAGCGCCATATCAGAACGGAAGTTTACCGGATGCATGGCATCAGTGAGGATAAACTTCAGGGCATGGAGGAACGCCGCAATGCATGGTATCAGGGAGCGGCGTTTGCACTGTTTTTTCTGTCGCTGATCTTAGTGGCAGTGTGTGGTGTTTTACATGGGTTTGGTTCGGAACTGTGTATTTTTATGGCATTTTATACGGCAATTGAGGGTACACTTCTTTCAAATGGCAGGAAACAGGCAGCGTTTTTTGAGGTGCTGATCAAGGTTTTATATCTGTTACTTTACCCTGTGATGCTGACGGTGTTTGTATGTTACGAACTGAAATTTAAGGAATATGATATGTTAGTTCCGATCTTTGTGATCGCTGGCGTGGTTGTTCTGATACTCGGTGCGGTATCTTATTTTGCTTACGACCCATACCGTGTGGATAAGCGCAACCGCAAAAAAGCAAACAGTTACATAAAAGAGATGGAAAGGCAGCGTTAAAGGAAGTACGTCTGAAAGAAAAAGCACTTGAAAAATTACAGCGGAAAAACGCGAAGAAGGCACAGAGAGAAAAAGTGCGCAAAGAAAAGGAAGAAGAAAGGCGTAAGAAACGGGAAGCACGCAAAGCGGAGCGGGAAGCAGTACGGCAGAAATCAGAACAGGAACAGCCGGCAGAAAAATCATTGGATGGTGGGAAAAAATCCGTCATAAGAATGAGAAGAAAACTGAAAGTGAAGTGAAAGAGCAGATGACAGAAAACATTGCGAAAGACAAAAATGAGAGCGCAGAATAAAAGTCTGTTATGGTCAAAGACCAATAACATATAGAAATGCAGGAAGAAAGGACAAAATGAAAAATGGAAGATTTTAAATTCAGCACACTGGAATATAAAAGACCAGATTTTGAAAAAGTAGGTGCATTTGCAGAGGAGATCACGGAAAAGATCAAAAATGCAGCATCCTATGGAGAATTAAAAGGATATATGGAGCAGATGGAAGAGATGTCGAAAATTTTCGACGGACTGTACGATCGCATCCATCCGCCATACATTAGACACTACAGATGAGTTCTATGAAAAAGAAGATGCATATATCAACGATATGGTGCCGACCGTTATGCCGAGCTTCTGGCTATGAATGATGCCCTGATGGAATCAAAGTTCCGCGGCGATATCGAAAACGAATATGGAAAACAGTATTTTGCACAGATGGATCTGCAGAAAAAGACATTCTGTGAGGAAAACATCCCACTGATGCAGCAGGAGTCAAGACTGTGCAGGGAATATGAAAAAATGATGGCAACCGCAGCAATCCCGTTTGACGGAAAAACGTTAAACCTGTATGGGGTACAGAAGTATTTTGAACATGAGGAACGTGAAGTACGAAAGGCTGCTGTAAAGGCTTACTCTGATTTTTATCATGCAATGAAAAACGCCTCGAAGAAATCTGGGATGAACTGATCAAAATCCGTACACAGATGGGAAAAAATCTTGGTTATGAGAACTTTATCCCGGTTGGATATATGCAGCAGGGACGTACCGATTACGGCATGGAGGAAGTAGCTGCTTTCCGTGAGCAGGTGCGTACCGTGTTAGTACCTCTGTGTGAAAAATTATATGAGCACAGAGAAAACGTCTCGGCGTGGATACATTGATGTTTTATGATGAAAAACGTGTATTCCCGGATGGTAATGCAGTTCCGGCAGGGGATGATGATTTCATGGTGGATCAGGCGAGAAAATGTATCATGAATTAAGACCTGAGCATAAGGATGAACGTTCAATTTGACTTTTAAGGACG
>ENA-OQJH01000508-OQJH01000508.1-human-gut-metagenome-genome-assembly--contig:-NODE-508-length-21103-cov-8.769165_pt1 | contig 21103 bp, 18 predicted proteins | sample MGYA00242597_ERZ504763 | MGnify/ENA primary metagenome ERZ504763 (study PRJEB26092, sample SAMD00036359) | human gut metagenome | host: Homo sapiens | study: EMG produced TPA metagenomics assembly of...
GAGATGATGAAAGAGGGGTCAAGCTATTGATTAATTGAATGTGGGCAAGAAGATGCGATAGCGTTAATAACTTCTTATGTATTAGAAGCTAAAAGAGAGCCTTGGAATAAGCAGTTCTTTTTAGATGTAGAAGAATGGAGAGATATGTTGGCCCATACCGGATTTCTGGTGAATACTGCAGAGGTAACAGATGAAGATAAAATAGAATATATTGAAGCTATATCTAAAACGGATGGAATAAAGGAGTGCCAGAAAGATATTACGAATATACTGAAACAAAATGTACCTACATATATGCGTCCGGAAAATTTCTATTATTTTTCAGAATTTCCTTTGAATGAAAATGGGAAAGTTGACAGAAAGAAAATATTATCTATTATAGAACAGCAATATATTGATGTTCAAGACGAATCGCTTTTTACAGAAGCAGAACATAAACTTGCCGGTATATGGAAAAAAATATTGGGGATACATAGCGTAGCGAAGGAAAGTAGCTTTTTTGAAGCAGGAGGAGACAGTCTGGCAGCAACTAAATTAATGACAGAACTAAAAAAACAATATGATACAGAAATATCTCTGACCGATATTTTTGAAAATCCATATTTGGAACAAATGGCGTTGATGATGGAAAAGAAGATAAGCGAACAGAATGAAATGATTGAAGGAGAACTATGATAGGGATCATTGGAGGATATGGAGATATAGGCCACCATGTGGTTGAGGCATTGCTTTCACAGGGCAATGAGACATTACTGATTGGAGCCAGGAAGCAAAAGGATATGTTTTATAACTACAAGAGCGTTAAGTATCAATATGTTGATCTTGGCGATGAAAGTAGCTTGGAAGACTTTGCAAAAAAATGTACAGTAATTATAAATTGTTCGGGATTGAACGAAAGTATGACGGAAAAATTGTTATGTAAAGTACAAAAGTATCAATGTAATTATATTGAGCCGCAGTTTAATAAAAGTATAAAGAAACAAAATGGGAATACCAATATTATTGTCCAGGGAGTGGGATCAATGCCAGGATTGTCTGGTGTATTACCGGTATTTCTTTCTGAAAAATTCCAAGAAGTAAAAGGAGTAAAACTATACTATATAGGGCAAGGAAAATTTACACCCAAATCTTCTAAAGATTTTTTAGACGGAATGTTTGATAAAGACAATCTATCCATGGTGAGATATGAACAAGGAAAAGTATATCCTAATTTTATAAAAGAGAATGAAATTCTTCCTGCATTTAATAAGCGATATATGTTGCTGCCATATTTTGATAGAGAAGCAAAAGAAATATGTAAGTTTTTAAGTCTTGATTATGCAGAATTTTATATTGCTCTGGAAAATAATTTGACTTATCGAGTCTTAAGAACAGCACGAGAAAAATATAAAAAAAATCCCAGGCAGACAATTGAAGATTTGTGCAATGCTTCTCAAATAGACAGTGCAAAGTATGGACAATGCGGATTTGTAGTTTCCATAGAGGGTACAATACAGAACCAAGAAAAACTTGTTACTCTCATTTTAAAGGCAGATAACGCATCGTCATTAACGGGATTAGCAATTGCCAGTATGGCGAATATTTTAATCAAAGAAAGGAATCGACCAAACAATAGTGTACTATCTATGTGGCAATACCAGACATATATTCCTGAATTGGCAAAAGAAATCGTAGATTCTTCAGGTGTATATACAGAAGAGTATACTTGTTCGATAGAAACATTATCTGAAATGGAAGAGGGAGAAATATGATGCAAAGAATAAAAACCATTGTGTGTGGTTCCACATTTGGGCAATACTATATAGATGCCTTAAAAAAATACGATGAATTCTTCGAGGTTATAGGACTATTGGCACGGGGAAGCAGACGATCTGTTACACTGGCAGAGAAAAATGGAATTCCTCTTTTTACGGATATTGACAAAATTCCAGAAAATATTGTCCTGGCATGTGTGGTAATACGTTCTGAAGGTGTGGGCGGAGAAGGCTGCGAAGTGGCACAAAGATTAATGGAGAAGGGAATCCATATCATTCAAGAACAGCCGATATACCCTAAAAACCTTATGGAGTGCTATAGGACAGCAAAAAAATATGGGGTTATCTATAATATAGGAAATCTCTATATGAAGCTTCCGGAGGTTCAGCATTTCATTAAAGTTTCAAGAAAACTAGGAGACTTAAATACTCTAAGGTATATGAGCCTGTATTTTTGTACACAGGTTGCATATCCGGCACTTTCGATTTTGATAGAGGCAATTTCTGGCTTTAGGGAGTGGAAAAATCTTTCAGTGATAAAGGGAAATGGCCCATTTGATATTATTACTGGACAAGCTGGGGCTATTCCGATAACAATAGAATTTAATAATAAGATTAATCCTCAAGTACCAGATGACTTTATGTACGTACTTCATAAATTTTTATTGTTTTTGAAAGCGGAACTTTAAGCCTGGAGGATACTTTTGGGCCAGTAACCTGGCGTCCTCGGATTTATGTTGAGAAATACGGGGAAGAAGGGAGTGGCGATGATAGATTAAAAGAAGTTTCATTTGCATTACTGAAAAAGTATGAAGAGAAAAAAATAGGAAAAAATCTTTCAGGACCAATGGTCAGATGCGATTGGACTTGAATGTTGGAGATGAAAGATCAGATTAAAAATAAAAGAATAAATTCAGAAAAAATGCAGAAAGATTACTTAGCGGCAAAATTATGGGAGGAATTATATCATGTAGCAGGCTATGCAGCTCTAACAGATGAAAGAGACTACCAATATGTTTCTGTTGATAGCATAAGAGAATTGTAATGAGGTGACGGCTTTGCTGTCTAACAAGCAGGAGGATTATATGAGAGATTATAAAGATGTGTTAAAAAATGCAGTGATGCGGGAATTGTTTTATGGGTAGACAATGGAAAACTGAAATATAAAGCAAATACAAATGTATTATCTGGAGAAATATTGGAGGGACTAAAGGAATATAAAGCCAGATTATAGAATATTTTGAAAAAGCGGATAAAGATTTGACAATTACACACGATAGCAAGAATAGATATGAGGTATTCCCATTAACAGAGGTTCAATCAGCATATCTTTTGGGAAGAGGAGATTATTTTGCTTATGGAAATACAGCGTGCCATATTTATCAAGAATTTTCATACGATAAGTTAGATGTAGAAAAAGTTGAGAGAGTATGGAATTCTTTGATAAAGAAACACGATGCACTACGAACAGTCATTTATGAAGCAGGCTATCAAAAAGTATTGGAAAAAACACCGCACTTTACAGTATTAGAAGTTCAAATAGCAGAGGATAATCAGAAAGAACTTACTAAACTGAGAGTGGAAATGGGAAAAAGAATTTTTCCTTGGAGCAGTGGCCGATGTTTGAAATTGCGGTATCTCAGCAAGCAAATAAATCCGTACTTCACTTTTCAATGGATTTTTTGGTCGCAGACTGGTCAAGCATATGGCAACTTCTGGAAGAATTTGAAAGTTTTTATTTTGAAAATAAGGAATCAGAAACGCCAGAAATTACATTTAGAGATTACGTTTTATTTGAAGAACGTAAAAAAGAATATCAGCAGTATGAGACAGATCGGCTGTTTTGGAAAGTAAAAACGGAAAAAATCTTTTTAGCTCCGTCGCTGCCGGAAAAAGGAGAGAATAGGGAACAAGGATTGAATGTAGAATTTGAGCGATATTCTTTGAATTTAGCTCCGGCAAAATGGGAAAAGTTTAAAGATAATTGCTCTAAATTTAATGTTACACCGACAGCAGGTGTTTTGACCGTTTACAGTGAAATATTGAAAAGATGGAGTGCTAATAAGGAAATTTGTCTTAATTTAACCGTGTTAAACAGGGAGGCTCCAAATGAGGAGGTTAATAGGATCATCGGAGACTTTACCAAATTGTATTATTAGAAGTTAATAATGCAGAAATAGATTTTTATAAACGGGCACGAAAAGTAAATGCGGAATTGTTTGAAAATTTAGAACATTGTGGATACTCAGGAGTAGATGTTATACGTGATATTGCTAAAGAAAGGGGGAGAGAGTATGCCAGTATGCCCTATGTATTCACAAGCGCCATAGGGTTAATTAGAAAATCAATAAAGGGGAAGTATGAGGGCAATGGAATCTCACAAACTCCCCAGGTTTTCATAGACTGTCAGGCAATGGATGGGGATTTTGGACTGCAAGTAAACTGGGATGTGAGAAAAGGAGTTTTTCATGATGGAATGATTAAAGATATGTTTGAGGTATTTAGGCAAACACTCGATCATTTATCGGACAACATAGTTTTATGGAATCAAACAAAAATTATTGATTTGCCAGATGCACAAAAAGAAAGACGTAATAAAGTGAACAGTAGAGAGGCAGTATTTGAAGACAAATTGCTATACGAGGATTTTTGAAAATAGCAAAAGAGCATCCAGAGTATACAGCAGTATATGATTCTTTGGGATCAATGTCATATGGAGAACTTTTGGATTTGTCCTTAAATATTGCCAAAAAACTAAAAAAAGAAAACGTGGAAACGGGCGAAAAGATAATAATTTCGGCACCTAAAAACAGATATCAGGTAGCCACTGTGTTAGGCACATTGTTTATTGGCGGAGTTTATGTTCCGGTAGATATAAATTCTCCACAGAAAAGAGCAGAAAGTATTATCTCGCAATGTAATAGTAAAATAGTTTTAAAAACTACGGATGTGAAAGTGCAAGGTAATGAAAAGTGCCTGAATATTGATGTGGATCAGCTTACGAATGAGGATAAGATAGATTTCGAGTGTACTACAGTACAAACAAAAGAGCCTGCATATGTTATTTTTACATCGGGAACGACAGGAACGCCGAAAGGGGTAGTAGTGTCCCATCGGGCGGCCTGGAACACAATCTGTGATATAAATGAGACTTATCATGTTAATCAAGAAGATCGTATATTCGCTATATCAAAATTAAATTTTGATTTATCGGTATATGATTTATTTGGTATGCTGTCAGTCGGTGCTGCAATTGTATATGTAGATGATTCGAACTATATGAATCCACAGGAATGGCATGACAAGATTGTCCAGCATAATGTTACAATTTGGAATTCGGTTCCAGCGTTGAGAAATTTATATTTAACATATTTGAAAGAGAATGGCAAGGTGTACAAAGAATCAATCAGATTGAGCTTATTATCGGGAGATTGGATTCCTAAAGAAATGCCAGAAGATATTTTGAATTATAATAAAAATGAACAGATTATTTGCCTTGGAGGGGCAACGGAGGCAGCGATATGGTCTATCGCACATGAGTATAAGGGACTTGAGAAATGGTGGAATAGTATTCCCTATGGTATTCCGCTTAGAAACCAAAAGTTTTTTGTTGTAGATGAAAATGGAGAAGATTGCCCGGATTGGTGCGTGGGAGAACTTTGGATTGCAGGAGAAGGTTTAGCCGATAAGTATTTGGGGGAAGCAGAACTTAGTAATAAGAAATTCTTTTATAGCCATGTACATAATTGCAGGATGTATAGAACAGGTGACATGGGAAGATATATACCTACTGGAGAAATTGAGTTTTTAGGACGTGCTGATAATCAGGTCAAAATACGAGGATATCGTATAGAATTAGGTGAAATTGAGAATGCATTAGAAATGCAAGAAGAAATAAAGCGAGCGATAGTGAGAATTGATAATGATAAAAAAGATCTTCCGATTGAAGCCGTTGTGGAAATTGCTCCAACCGATCAGAAAGAAAGACAAGGAGTTATAGCGCAAAAAAATGATATATTAAAAAATATTGAAGCTGTTAACATAGAGTTTGAAGAAAAATTAAACAAAACAAACTATGTAAGCGATTTTGCACAAAGAGATAAATTTGCTTTTGTTTCTATACTGCGTGGCTTGGAAAAAGTAGGATGCTTTGAAAAATACCGTACATATAAGGAGATGATAGAGAAATCCCAAATTGCAAAAAAATATCAGTGGTTGTTATCAAGATGGTTAATTGCATTGGAAGAAAATGGGTATATAAAAAATATAATGATGAATATTTTATAACGTACCGGTATTCAGAAGAAGAACACGATATAATGGCGAAAAATATCTTTGAAAATTGGGTAGAAGAATATGGGGATATTAATTTGATGAACTATATTCAGGAGAATGGAAAACAAATTTCAGAGATATTAAAAGAGAAGGTAGATCCAGTTGGTATTTTGTATCCGGAAGGCTCAAATAAATATACAAAGGCATTATATGTTACAAGCTCTGTTGCTAAAGTTATTAATCAATATTATTGTAGCTTTATTTCTGAGTATACGAAAAGAAATACAGGGAGAAAGATTAGGATACTAGAGATAGGAGCTGGAACAGCAGCAACGGCACTTCCAATAATTGATACGCTAAAAAATACAGATTATGAATATTATTTTACTGATATTACAAAATATTTTTTGCCGAGAGCGAAAAAACTATTTGAAAATAATAACAGGGTTATAATTAGTCAATTTAATGTTGATGAGGATTATACAAAACAGGGATTACAACCTAACTATTTTGATATTATTATAGGGGCTTATGTATTGGAAAATGTTAAGGATATCCGAAAAAGTATTAGTCTAATTAAAGATCTAGCGGCACCACATGGATACCTATTATTTTCTGAACCAATTAGAAACGAACCGTGGATTTTGGCATCACAAGCTTTAATGATGACAGAACCGGAGGATGAGCTTAGAAATAATACATTTTTTGTGTCCCCAGGTTGTTGGAAAGAAATTTTGGATGAGTGTGATAAATCTTCACATACTAGTATATTTCCTGATATACAATCATCTCTATGTAATCTTGGAGCAGTACTTTTTATTAAACAATTTAAAACGGATAAGAAATTGATTGACAGAGATAAAATAAGGAAAAGTATATTCTCATATATTCCAGATTATATGATGCCAAAAGAGATTTTATATTTTGAAAAATTCTTTCAGAAAACGGAAAAATTGAAAGAAAAAAAATGTTTTCTTATTTTCATCAAAGCACTAAAAAAACAAACGAAAGCTATAATGACTGTCGAACTACAAGTGGAGTAGCAAAGGAAATATTAGAAGTATGGAGAGAAACGCTGGGGTCAAAAACATTGGAAACGAATGACAACCTCTATGATTATGGGCAGATTCTTTACTTATGGCTCAAGCGGTAACCAAGATGCGCGATAAATTGAAACTTGAAATTCCATTTGAAGAACTTTTAAGACATGTAATTAAAGAACCTACTGTTTGTGGGTGTGAGAATTATATATCTAATTATTGGAAAAATAAAGATAAACCAATAGATATAAATAATAATTCAATGTTTTTTGTAAAAAGATATGATAATCATGATTCAGATGGCGTCAGGGTTTTAGTACATGGTGCATTAGGAAGCGTAGAGAATTATACTGCGTTAGGAAGCGAATTATCTAAATGGAAATCGAGAAATGTAATTGCTTTTGGCATTGCTGATTATGCTAAATATAAGGAAATTGCTTCAGAAAACCTAGTATTAGAATTAGCGGAACAATATTCGCAATATTTAATAAATTCGAACTGGAAAAATATTCAGTTAATTGGATATAGTTTTAGTGGAAGTATTATTATAGAAATGGCTAGATTGTTAGTCGAACAAGGAGCTAAAGTAGATAATGTTATTATTATCGAAAGTGGAACTATACCAATTCATATTAAGTCAGAATTGCTTTTAGAATTATTGTTCTTAGATAGTATGGCAGTTTCTGAAGTGGTGTTAGGAATTGAACAAAGGAACCTATTAAAAGATGTATTTAATTTTGTAGAATCGGAAAATCTGACTGAAATAGACGATGAGATATTTAAGTCTATATTATGTTCAGATAAAGATAGAAAAAGAGTCTCTTATTTATTAAATATGGGTATGAAGAAACGTTTGGATATGTATCAGAAAGCATCAAAGAATGATAATAATTTTCAAAATCTTTACCCTATTTATAAAAAATCTTTTGAGGCTCTCCAAATAACACCTAATATATATTTTGGAGATATAACATATTGCAGTGTGAAAGAGAGAGAAGGAGCGTATGAAAACTTTAATGCTGTGCTGGAAAAATGGGACGATATTTTATTAGGAAACATTAAACAAAAGACAATTGCAGGTAATCATTATACATGTATGAATGTAGAACATGCAGTGTCGTTGGCAAGAGTTATAATTAGTGAAACAGGAGATGATAATTTAGATGATATAAAATCAGAAAAAGAGGAAGTGCATTTTATAGTAACGGAGGACTGCTTAGAGAAAAATCATTTTTATATTGAATATGCATTATATAAGAGAAAAGAAGTATTTTATGTGCGATGCTTCGCTTCTTGATGGATCGGGGAATCTTCGTCAATGAAAACCAAGTTTATACTTTTAAAGAAATAAAAGAACGAATAAACACTTTGCCAGAAAATGAAGAGATATTGAGACGTTGGTTAAAAGTATTGAACAGTTATGGATTTATTAAAGAAGAAGCTAATGGATTCACGGCGTTGCTAAAAATAACAGAACATTTTTTTGAAACAATATGGAGTCAGATGGAAGAATTGTGGAATGGAAAGTTATGTAACAAATTAGCTAATGAATATTTATTAAAAAATATAAAAGCATTGTCAGAACTGTTTTCAGGGGAAATAAATCCAACGCATATATTATTTCCAGAGGGTAAATTTGACTATGCTGAAGCATTGTATAAAGATACATTCATATTCCAATATCTAAATACAAAGATTGCACAAAAAATAAAAGAATTTTTAGATGCAACAGAACACATAGAAATATTAGAACTTGGTGCTGGAACAGGAGCAACAACAGACAATGTATTACCGTTAATAAAAGAGCGTAAAAATGTAATTTACTATTTTTCTGATATTTCTTATGTTTTCTTACGGGAGGCACAACATAAATATTCTGAGTTTAGAAATATAAAGTACATGACGTTAAATGTAAATAACTTAGATCTTGGGAAAAAAAGTGGATATAATTATTGCAAACGGAGTATTAAATAATGCAAAAAATATTAAATATACGCTTGACAAAATGCTAGAAATAACATCTGAAAAAGGAAAAATCTTTATAATTGAACAGGTGGAAGAGTCGCTGGAAATGCTTGTCTCTCAAGTATTTATGATGAAAGACTCTAGTGCGCTGGAAGAGAAAGGAGGAAAAACTTTTAGAAATACTGAGGAATGGTTGCGATTATTAAGGGATGATAGGATAGAAAAAATAGAAGTATTTCCAGAAAAATATAATATCGATCAACGATTATTTATACTTTATCACAAGTAAAATGTTATATGGCTGCTCTTGGCGATTTCAGAGAGCAGCCAAGATTTAAAATATTAGAGAGTAAAATAAAGAGAAGGGGATTTTATGGGATTCAGGGTAATAGAGCATAAAAATGGGAAGAAATTTTATCAATATACTGTATTTCCGTTGGCGGTATGTGGAAGTATTCGAGGTACACAGCACCTATTCTTTCGCTGTTTTCCTTGAACATTACTTGAAGTGCTTTCCTTATCTGTAGAATGTATACAAATAGACAACGGTAGTGTGTTTACGAAGCATTTTACAATCTCTAGAGAAGAAACCCTGATGATGTTCCAGAGGGTGCTGGAGGAGCACGGGATTCACTATAAGCTGATTCGCCCTTTCTAGGATAGAAATTCCTCCCAGAATGTTTTAAAGGATTTTATTCAGTTCAGCATAGCATATGCTTGTTCAACTTATAAAAGGCGAGAAAAATTAAAGAAAAAGGATTGAAAATACAGCTGTAATGTGATATATTAAAAACTGTGTTTTAAAAACGTTGTTTTGAAAGAGATGGGGATAAGAGATGGCAAGTAGAGTAGAAGAATTTGACGAGAAAATTCTTGCCTGCGCAAAAGAAGAATTTTTGGAAAAAGGCTATACGGATGCTTCAATACGGACGATTGCCCAAAATGCTGGTGTCAGCACCAGCACAATATATACGCGGTATTCAGATAAAGAGGGATTATTCCGATTTCTTGTGGAACCAGCAGCTAACGGGCTGAAAGAGTTGTTGCGGCAGTCATTAAATGGTTTTTCTTCTTTGACGGAGCGCGAGCAGAATGAAAAAATCATGGAATATTCAGATCGTGGTTTTGAAGGCGTGATTGCATATATCTATGAGTATTTTTCTGAATTTAAGCTGCTGATTACCAGAGCACCGGGAAACTACTATCAGGATTTTTTAGAAGGATTAGTAGAACTGGATACGGGCTGCACAAAAAAATTCTTGATTCAAGCTGGAAGTAAAGCTCTGGCAGAGGGACGCATTACAGATGGATTTTTACACGTTGTTTCCAGTGCTTTTTACTCCGGCATCTTTGAGGTAGTAATCCATGACATGCCGATGGAAGAAGCAAAGAAGTATATCTATGAATTGCGTTCTTTTTATGGGAATGGCTGGAAAGAATACTATCGAAAATAGGAAAGAAGGTGTGAAGAAAATGCAGAAAACAAAAGATTTTTGTGTGGACGAAAACGGATGGATACACTGCCCTTTTTGTAAATGCAGAACGCGGACAAAGATACGAGCAGATACTTCACTAAAGAACTTTCCAATATTTTGTCCCAAATGCAAACAGGAATGTTTGATAGATGTTGACAACATGAAAATACGATTATCAGTAGTGCCAGACGCTAAGACGCAGAGCCGATAATTTGTTTGTGTAAATCACATGACAGATTATCGGCTTATTTTTTTGAATAAGAGTTAGCAAAAACTAACAGAAGGAGGGATTTATATGAATCAGTCGCAGGGCGGCAATCCATTTGGCAGACTTGTAGAGTTTGCAAGACCGCATAAGACGGGCTACATCATTTCTGTTGTTCTTGCTGTGTTGGGAGTTGCCTTTGGCATTGTTCCCTATTTTGCAACAGCCAGAATGACGATTGAGTTGCTCTCCGGGAATCGGGATTTATCATTTTATATGATGTGGTGTTTGATTTCCGGTGGTGGCTTTGTCCTAAAAGCAATATTGATGGGGATTTCCACAAGGGCATCCCATGAAGCAACCTTTGCAGTGCTGTCCGAGGCAAGGCGGAAAATTGCTTCAAAGCTTACCAGAGTGCCGATGGGCTATATTCTCAACACTCCGTCCGGGCAGCTAAAAAATGGCATGGTGGAACGAATTGAACAGTTAGAGGTTCCCCTTGCTCATGTAATTCCGGAAATGACCTCAAATCTTCTCGTACCAATCGCAATCATCATTTATCTGTTCATTCTGGACTGGAGAATGGCGTTAGTATCGCTGATTACAATTCCGGTTGGAATGATGTGCTACATGGGAATGATGAAAGAATATCCCAAGAAGTACGGGGAAGTTGTGAAAGCCGGAAATCACATGAGCGCAACAACGGTAGAATACATAGGCGGTATTGAAGTCATTAAAGCATTTAACCAGGCAGACAATTCCTATCAGAAATTTACAGATGCCGTACATGCAAATGCAAACCTGATTTTAGACTGGATGAAAGACACACAAAAGTATTCAGCGGTTATGATGAGTGTATGGCCTGCGGCGCTGATTAGTGTACTTCCCGTTGGGTGTCTGTTTTACATGAATGGTTCTCTGTCTGCCGCAACCTTTATTACGGTAACTGTCCTGTCGTTGGGAATTGCAGGCCCGCTTGTTGCCGCAATGTTCTTTACCGATGATATTGCAAAAATAGGCACGGTAATGGGGAGATTGACGGTATATTAAACCAGCCGGAGCTTGTCCGGCCAGAGGGAAAATGCGATTTGCAAAATCTTGATATTTCTCTGGAAAATGTCCATTTTGCATACGAGGAAAAAGAGGTATTGAAAGGAATTGATCTGACAATTCTACAAGGAAAGATTACCGCTTTTGTAGGTCCGTCCGGCAGCGGAAAATCAACGATTGCAAAATTGATTGCTTCTTTTTGGGATGTGACCGGGGGATTGATTACGATTGGCGATAAAAATGTAAAAGAAATCTCTACCGATCAACTGAACGATTTAATTTCCTATGTATCGCAGGACAATTATCTTTTTAATGATACGGTGCGTAACAATATCCGCATGGGCAAACCGCAGGCAAGTGATTCCGAAGTGGAACAGATTGCAAAGCTTCCGGCTGCCACGAGTTTATTATGAATCTTGAACATGGATATGAAACCGTGGTTGGCGGTGCCGGAGGACACTTGTCCGGTGGAGAACGCCAGAGAATTGCGATTGCCAGAGCTATGCTAAAAAACGCCCCGATTGTGATTCTTGATGAAGCAACTTCCTATACTGACCCAGAAAATGAAGCGGTAATACAGGAGGCCATCAGCCGATTGACAAAGGGAAAAACATTGATTGTAATTGCTCACCGCCTGTCCACAATAACGGATGCCGACCAGATCGTTGTTGTAAAGGATGGGACAATCCAAGCGAAGGGAACGCATGAGGAATTACTAAAAGAGTGCAGTCTTTATCATACGATGTGGACAGCCCATATGGGTGCAAAGGAGGTGAAAACAGTATGATACATTCTTTTAGAAAATTTTTTGAATTTGCGGGCCGCCAGAGCCGAAACTGGTATTTAGGACTCTTTTATGAAATCATACGGTGCATTTTAGAGGCTCTGCAATTTGCTGCCCTTCTGGTAGTGCTGGACGGATTAGTCCATGATAATATCACCGCACAGACTGCGCTTTTAGCCTTCGGTATTATGCTGGTCAGTGTGATCGGCACCGCTATTTTCTGGTATCTGGCGCATGGAAAAGAAGGCGAAGGCAGCTACCGAATGTGTGAGGATAAGAGGATTCAAATTGGCAACCGTATGAAATATATGCCGATGGGTTATTTCAATAGCCATAGTCTGGGCAACCTCACATCTGTTTCAACAGCGACTATGAGCGACCTTGAAAGCATGTCCTTTGCTGTTATCGTACGGACTTTGGTTGGTGTAATCCACGCAAGTATCTTTTCTGTTGCCATGAGCTATTTTAGCTGGAAGATCAGTTTGATTTTTTTAACTGGCGTAATTTTGTTCATGGTAATTAACACAATGCTCCTGCGCTGCTCCAAAAGATTATCTCCCATACGGTTGGATGCACAAACAGAATTTATGGACGCTGTACTGGAATACATACAGGGAATGAGCGTTGTGCGAGCGTTCCACATGGCAAAGCAATCAAATACTACACTGGAAAAATCTATTGACGAAACAAAGAGGAAAAACCAGCTTATTGAAAGACAGCGGATTCCCTATATAGCTGCCGAGCAGGTTGTCCTTCGGATTGCCAGTGCCGCTGCTGCTTTCTGCTCTATCGCTCTTTTCATAAACGGCACGCTGGAATTGACATATTGTCTGATAATCTTAGTATCGGCGTTCATGGTATATAGCCAGTTGGAAAGCGCGGGAGAAATGTTCTTTATGCTTTCCATGATCGATGCTTCTATTGACCGTGTGGAAGAAATCAACCAAAGTCCTCAGATTGACATTGACGGCAAAGAACAGACCCCAGACCGGCTGGACATTGAAATGCAGGATGTGAGTTTTTCCTATGGGGATAAAAAAGTAATCGACCATGTATCGCTCACAATTCCACAAGGAACCACAACGGCGATTGTCGGTCCGTCGGGTTCTGGAAAAACAACACTGGTAAATTTAATCGCACGCTTTTGGGATGTTGACAGCGGCAGCGTCCGTATCGGCGGCATTGATGTCAAAGATTATAAGTTGGACAGCCTGATGAAAAATATCAGCATGGTATTCCAGAATGTGTATCTGTTCCCTGACACGATTGAGAACAATATCAAATTCGGCTGCCCTAACGCCACCCATGAAGATGTCGTAAAGGCAGCAAAGGCGGCAAGGTGCCATGACTTCATTTCAGCATTGCCGAAGGGCTACCAGACGGTAATCGGAGAAAGCGGTGCGACTATTTCCGGGGGCGAAAAGCAGAGGATTTCTATTGCAAGAGCGATTATGAAAGATGCGCCCATCATTATTCTTGACGAGGCCACAGCAAATGTCGATCCTGAAAATGAAGCAGAGCTTCAGAAGGCGATTGAAGCACTGACTCAGGGAAAAACAATCATTATGATCGCCCATCGCTTGAAAACCGTAAAAAATGCGGATCAAATCATCGTTATCGACCGGGGTAAAATCTCTCAGCAAGGTACGCATGATGAGCTTATCAAACAAGAAGGTATTTACGCGGATTTTGTTGGCATGAGAGAAAAAGCTATCGGTTGGAAAATCAAGCAGACAGCCTTGCATAAAAGAAAGGAGTTCCTACAATGGACAAGAAAAAATTGAATGCAAAAGACTTTATCAACATCGGTATCTTTACTGTCATCTACTTTGTTATGTTTTTCATTACGGGTATGATGGGTTATATTCCTATCTTTGCAGTGATTATACCACTGGTTCTAGGAATACTGGGCGGTATCCCGTTCATGCTGTTTCTGACAAAGACCGGGAAATTCGGTGCGGCAACTATTATGGGTACGCTGGTCAGCGTCCTCTGCTTTCTGATGGGACAAAGCTGGATTTCTATTCCGTTTGGAATCGTATTCGGTTTCCTTGCTGATTTAATTTTCAAGGCTGGCGAATATAAAAGCTGGAAACATACTGTACTGGGATATTGCGTGTTTACTGAATGGGTAATCGGTTCCATGCTGCCTATGTGGATTATGAGAGATACTTTCTTTGAGGCGTACAGAAGCAGAGGCGGTACAGACGAATACATCAATGCCATTATGGGCCTTACTGCTAACTGGATGCTTCCGGTAGTCATTGTTTTAGGCATTGTTGGCGGAGTGATCGGCGCATATTTAGGAAAGGCAATTTTGAAGAAGCATTTTGTAAAGGCGGGCATTGTTTAATGAAACCAGAATTATTACTGTCAGTTGATTCGGAGCGACGTTTCTGGCTTGATCCAAGAACAAAGCTATATATGCTTGTAATATTCAGTATTGTAATGATTGACGGAAAAACGGACGGTATTAGTTTCTGGTTAAAGCCGATTCTGGCATTGGTACCCTTTTTCCTTCTGCTTTCGGGCAGTAGGAAAGGTTGCCATCATCTATTTGATTGTTTTTGTTGTTTCATGGATGGTGAACATATTTCTTGTTCCGTATATGGGACTAATAGGAACAATTATAATATCGCTGCTGGCTCAATTTGGAACACGATGGTTTCCAAGCGCCATGATGGGCTATTATCTTCTCTCGACTACAAAGGTTAGTGAATTTGTCCTTGCCATGCAGCGTATGCATAAACCAGAAGCATTCATTATCCCGTTTTCTGTTATGTTCCGGTTCTTCCCTACAATTTCCGAAGAAGCTGGATCTATTGGAAACGCTATGCGTATGAGAGGAATCACGGGGAAAAATTTTTTAAAGAATCCACAAGCAGTATTAGAATATCGAATTGTCCCTCTTATGATGTCTGTAGTAACAATAGGGAATGACCTGTCTGCGGCAGCTTTGACAAGAGGATTAGGAAACGGAAAAAAGCGTACAAGCATTTGTAAGATCGGTTTCCATTGGAAAGATTTTGCGCTTATGATTATTGTTACTGCTGCCCTGTTGGTGTTCCTGCTTTTTAGGAGGACTGAATGATAGAGTTTAAGGATGTAGCCTTTCAATATGAGCAAGGCAGTTCTAAAGGAAAAATCGAAAATATAAATTTGACTATCCATGACGGAGAGGTTGTTTTGATCTGCGGAGAATCCGGCTGCGGAAAGACTACACTCACACGTTTAATAAATGGCTTATCCCGCATTATTACGAAGGAACGCTTACCGGGCAGACGATTGTGGAAGGGATAGATGTAAAAAATGTATCCCTTTATGCTTTGTCTGGTGTGGTTGGTTCTGTTTTTCAAAATCCAAGGACACAATTTTTTACAGTGGATACTACCAGTGAAATTGCATTTGGATGTGAGAATTTGGCAATCGACGCAGACGAAATCAATTTGCGGATAGAAAAAACGGTAGGCGCGTTAAAAATCGAAGATTTACTGAATAGGAGTTTATTTGCACTGTCCGGTGGTGAAAAACAGAAAATTGCCTGTGCGTCCGTTTCCGCAATGGAACCGGATATATTTGTACTGGACGAGCCATCTTCCAATTTGGATATTAAATCAATCAGAGAATTAAAAGATGTATTGCGGAAATGGAAAGCACAGGGGAAAACGATTGTGATTGCGGAACATCGCCTGTATTACCTGATGGATATTGCAGATCGCGTTCTATATATGCAGGGCGGGCAAATAAAAGAAAACCTTTCCATCTCCGACTTCAAAAAGAAATCTACAGGCGAATTGCACGCGCTGGGTCTTAGAACTTTACAGTCTGAAGATTTTAGTAAAATGCAGAGCACAGTGTGTGCGACAAAGCAGCTATATATCAGGGACTTTGAAGTTTCTTATAAAAATGCTTCCAGAGGTAAGAAGAAAAAGCGGAAGGTGCTGGATATATCAGATTTGATGATTCCGCAAGGTTCGGTGGTTGGAGTAGTCGGCAACAATGGAGCAGGGAAAACGACTTTTGCTAACAATTTATGCGGATTGCTCAAAACCGCAAAAGGCTGTATGAGCATGAATGGAAAAACTTATATGGCAAGTCAGAGAATTAAGACCTGCTATATGGTTATGCAGGACGTAAACCACCAACTTTTTACGGAAAGTGTAATGGATGAAATCTTGCTTAGTCTGGATAATTCAGATGAAGAAAAAGCGGCGCATGAGGCAGAAAGTATTATGGAAAGTCTGCACATTTCAGAATTTAGAGACGCCCATCCTATGTCGTTGTCCGGCGGACAGAAACAGAGGGTAGCGATTGCCAGCGCAATTGCGTCTGATAAACAGGTTATTGTTTTTGACGAGCCTACAAGCGGATTGGATTATCGGCACATGAAAAAAGTGGCAGAGAATTTGCGGGAATTGAGTTCGTTGGGGAAAACCTTGTTTATTGTTACTCATGACCCGGAGCTGATTGCGGAGTGCTGCAATTACTTTGTCTTTATAGAAAACGGAAAAGTGCTATGGAGTGATGGATGGAACAGAATAAGCCGGGAACGGTTGCAAAAGTTCTTTGCCTTTGAGGATGACTTAAGATGAAGATTCATGCATCTGGGGAGGACTATCTGGAAGCAATCCTTGTTCTCAAGACAGAAAAAGGTATGGTACGTTCGGTAGATGTCGCCCGTTATGTAGGAGTTTCAAAGCCTAGCGTATGCCATGCAGTTAATGTTTTATGTGACGGCGGTTTTCTTACAAAGGATGATAAGCACTTTATTTCTTTAACAGAGGAAGGGCGAAAAATTGCAGAGAAAATTTATGAGCGGCATAAGTTTTTTAAGGAACAGCTTATATCTGCTGGAGTCAGCCCTAACATAGCGGAAACGGAGGCCTGCCGTATTGAACACTGTATCAGTGATGAATCCTTTCTTAAACTAAAGCAGCATCATGAAAAGGATAAGGGATGACGGCGAGAACTCATATATAAATATAGGAGATCCTTTTATAATATTCTGCTTATTATTTTGCGTTTCACGTACAGAAAACGTATGTAATAAGTAGAAAAGAAAAAAGGAGAGATTCTATATGATAAAGCGAATCAGAATTGCAATCGACCATGGAAACAGAAATATCAAAACGGTTCATACAGTATTTACGACTGGAATCAGTGAAAGCGATATTAGCCAGGCAGGGGAATTGATTATTTGGAGTATAACGGAAAATTTTATGTGCCGAGTAACCGGAGAATTCCATATCAGAGAGATAAGACTGCCGATCAAAGATTTTTCTTATTGACACTTTTAGGAATAGCAAAGGAACTGGAATTAAACCCGAATATCGAAAAAGGTGATTTAATCCAAGTTCAAATGCCAATAGGACTGCCGCCGAAGCATTTTGCGGAACTCTATGATAAATATGAGACGTTTTTCTGGGGAACTGGAGAAATGCTTCAATTTAATTATAAGCAAAAAGAATATCATGTAATTATCACAGATGTTATGGCATTTCCCCAGGATTATACGGCGATTATGCTGCAGCACCGGGAGATACGTTCTTACCCTAAAGTAGTAGGTGTGGACATTGGTGGATTTACAACAGATTATCTGATGTTCCGTTCCGGAATTGAGGATATGGAGATCTGCGACTCTATGGAAACGGGAATCATTAGTCTTTACAACCGGATTACAGCTCGGATGCGTGCGGATTATGATGTGTTGCTGGAAGAAGCGGATATTGACAGTATTATACAAGGGAAAAAAGGATTCTATGAGGAGAAAGTAGTTCGCGCAGTACTACAAGAAGCGAATCAATGTAGTTTATGATCAGGTTTACGAAAAAGAAGAAAATAATAATATCATGATCCGGATTATGAGTAATATATTGGGATCCCGTAACAGCGAGAGCAGAGAACACATCCTGCATATTAAAACAGCAACGGAGATGATGCTAGACAACTGGTAAAAGTAACAGATGCTTATCCTTTGACAGAGGCAGATATTGCTTTGATTACAACTGCTTCTTCCCTTCATGATATTGGTAAGATTCGTATTCCGGAAGAAATATTGAATAAACCAGGCAGACTTACCGATGAAGAATTTAAGATTATGAAAACCCATAGTGAGCTTGGCGCGGCTATAATTAAGGACATGGATTTTCCACAAGATCATCTACTGGTACATACCGCATGGGAAATCTGCAGGTGGAATCATGAAAGATGGGATGGAAAGGGCTATCCGGATGGATTGAAAGGTGAAGAAATACCAAACTCCGCACAGGTGGTATCGATTGTTGATGTTTATGATGCACTTACAAGTGAAAGATGCTATAAGAAAGCTTTTGATCATGATACAGCGATTCAAATGATCCTGGACGGACAATGTGGACAATTCAAGGTCATGCAGGAAAAAATCGATTTCTTCAAATCGAACAGTGGAATGAATTCGATTGATTACAATGCGGTTTCAGGTCAGCTCACTATATTAAATGGAAAACGGCAGATATTATGTCAGAGAAATAATTCGAAAATTGATCTGTTCAAAGAATTCGGAGTAAATGAAGAAGATGTTCAATATATTCGGGTTTTGTTACACCAGACATCTGTACAAAATAAAGAAATCTCTGTGCAGTTAAAAGCGACAGTGGAAAATAATAGTCAGAAGTATAAAATGAAATTGCATACGCTGTGGTCGCCAATGAAGAAAGACGTATGCATAGGAATTATCGGGTATTTTGACACTGTAAAATAAATATGAAGATTACAATCATAATATCGTTTATACTTTTTTACAGATGAGTATTGGATCAATTACCAGAAAGGCAAAGGAAGTGAAGAGTTCCAAAAGTATATGGAAGATCTGACAGACATGCAGAATCATGTGCTTCCGTATCTGCATAGTTTTTGTAATCTGGAGGAAAAAGGTGTGAAGGAGAGACGAGAACAGCAGATAGCAGAAAGATATGAAGGAAGAGCAGATGAGAGGGTAACAAGTACCGAAGCGAATGCAGTTGTTAAGGATGTAGGAAAAACAGATAGAAAACCGGCACAGCAGAAGCAGGCGGTAGATGGAAAAGATAAGAAATTATCCATTCATGAACGGCTTGAGATTAATAAGAGGATTATTCAAGAAAAACAGGGAAAAGATAAGCCGGAGAGAGAGGCTGATCGGGATGTAAGACAGGTGTAACATTATAATTCTAATGAAGGGTGTAGGGAGTCAATCCCTGCATCCTTTTTTATGCGTAAATATGGAGTGAATGTTATAATGAACAGCAGGCGGAAGAGGTATTGGATATCTCGATAGTTGGTGAATTGGAAAATTAAATTCCAGTCCATTCAAAAACTGGCACTTAGTATTGCAAAATATATCATAGAAGTTAGTGTTGCAAACCTCTTGATATCTAGTTATAGTTGTGGCTCAGCAATAGAGTCCGGATGGCGTTATCCAAGGAGAATACCATGGCTAAGAATGTACATCTGGTTCTTGATGAAAGAGTCACAATAGAAGTTCGCTTAAGAGAACGAGCTTCATTTACTGAGATGTGCTGAAGGAAGAAGGCCGTAAGCTTACAGCAAAGAAAAAACAGTTCTATGGAGAATATCAAAAGGCACGATGGGATATGCAGGAGATCGTCACGATCAAGGCGAACATTGACACTTTGATGGGCTACACTGAACCGGGAAGAAAGCAGAAAAAGGAGCGTTGAGATTATGAAAACAAGGAGCAAAGCGACGCTGACACTTCGGACCATGTTGGCCTGAAGATACGGGTTTGGGGCGAGCCCCAACAAGCCGCCTTTGTGCACTTGTGGCCACAGAGGCATTGCTTGCCACTTAGCGGCAGCCCCTAAAATGGCGCAAAAAACAGAGGCCCTTATTCTGGAACCTCCGTTTCTCTGGCTTTCTTAATGCCCTCGGCTGTGGCTTCTATCACGACAAGCTCTTTTTCATTCATAGAATTTAGGAGCACATCAATGTGCTTTCTGCAAGAACTTGACCTTGCCCCTCCGTCCGCATGAATAAACTGGTCAACTGAAACGTCAAACATGGTAATGAGTTTAACAAAAAGGTCGAAGCTGGGATACTGACCTTTGTTCTCAATATTCATAATGGTACGGGAGTCACGGTCTACTAATTCCGCAACGTAGGCTTGTGTCCATCCCTTTTCTTCTCTGGCTCGTTTGAGAGCCGCCCCGAGGCCGTGAAAGTCAAACCTTCTTTCTTCTTGGTTCATTCTCATATCACCCTATATCATTGTACATTTCGGGTTGGATTATGAAAATGTAATGAAATATGATGTAAGGTGGTATTTCATTTCCGCTATGTTTTCTTGAACCTTGAAAACACAAACATCCATTCATTCATTGACATTATTTTTTCTCTGTGTTATACTGTTATACACAATAGCATAACAGTTAAAACACACGGAGGATGCAGAAATGAAACTGATTATTTCAAATGTATCTGGCGTCCCCATATACGAGCAGATTAAACAGCAGATCAAGGCGGCTATTTTATCTGGCGAGCTTCAAGCCGAAGAAACTTTGCCCTCCCTTAGAACACTT
>ENA-OQJH01000509-OQJH01000509.1-human-gut-metagenome-genome-assembly--contig:-NODE-509-length-21095-cov-4.575639_pt1 | contig 21095 bp, 19 predicted proteins | sample MGYA00242597_ERZ504763 | MGnify/ENA primary metagenome ERZ504763 (study PRJEB26092, sample SAMD00036359) | human gut metagenome | host: Homo sapiens | study: EMG produced TPA metagenomics assembly of...
CCTGCAAAGCCACAGCGGCTGAAGTAACTGGTACAGCAGCAATCTTCACACCAGACACGGAACCTACTGAGCCAGTCAGATCTTTACGAGCCCTGCTACTGTAACCCAGCACTACTACCTCTTCAAGCGCTTGTGAATCATCTTGCAGCGTAATTGTCAGTTCTTTTCCGGTAACCGCATCCACTTCTTGCGTTTCGTAACCTACAAAAGAAATAACAATTCTTTTTCCTTTAGACACGGCCAAAGTAAACTTTCCGTCAAAATCAGTTATGGTTCCGTTGGAAGGATTTCCCTTCTCCACAACGGAAGCTCCAATAACGGCTTCACCTGCCGAATCAAGTACAGTACCTTTTACGGTAATGCTCTGAGCAAACATCATCACCGGTATCAGTAACAGCACTGAAAACAGAAGAAGTCTGCTTTTCACTCCTCTTAATTCATTTGTAAATTTCATAATAAAATATTAAGTTAAACAAAAATTTAAAGTCTATTTTTTCCGTGAATGTGAAATAATATAAATCACTATTGTTATTTATATTCTATTCTAAAAGGAAACAATTATAATTTTTATGAGAATAATAGATACTTATTAAAATAGCACACGCATTCTTATAATTTCCGTGTACGCACACAAAACGAGTGAAAAATATTAGATATACAAATTCCCATGCTAAATAAAGCACATAATCAAGTACATTAACAGTAATGTTTTCCATTATAATTTAATGTTAGTATTAGAAAATTGGTTTATTTTTATACTATATACGCCACAAATAAAAATAATATTGTTGACTGAACCTAATTTTTGTATTGAAAAAAATTAGTTCAACCAATAATTACAACATAATGAACAAAAAAGACACATTCATCAATGAAAACACGGAATTACATAAAAAAGCAGTGCTATGGACTTGTCCTCCATAACACTGCCACCTATATTTATTATAACTGACAAACTCCTACAGCTACAAACCTCACTCCTCCTATTTTATCTCATCCCACTTCGGTGGATTCACCTGCATCAAATGGCGGACAAAGAAATCATACCGCTTATGTTCGCCAAAAGCTTCCCCCATTGTATGATGTGCTCCGGGAATCACGACCAATTCAAAATCTTTATTCGCCTTAATCAATGCATTGACCACCTGCATAGTAGAGGCAGGATCTACATTATCATCCAACTCACCTACCACTAACATCAAAGGACGGCTCAACAGATGTGCATTTTCCACATTAGATCCTTCTTTATATTGATCTCCTACCGGATAGCCCAACCAAAGTTCATTCCACCAAATCTTATCCATACGGTTATCATGACAACCACAAGCTGAATAAGCCGCTTTATAGAAATCAGGATAAAGCAAAACTGCATTTGTAGATTCCTGACCACCGGCAGAACAACCGTAAATACCTACCCTGTCCACATCCATATAAGGATATTTCCGTGCAGCCGCCTTCATCCAAGCAATATGGTCCGGCAAACCGGCATCTTTCAAATTCTTATAACATACATTCTCAAAAGCACGCGAACGGAAAGAAGTTCCCATTCCATCGACCATTACGACGATAAAACCAAGTTCGGCCAAGGAAGTCATATTCCAGTCATAAGGACGGAAAGTCTTCGGAACATACTGGTCTCCGGGACCTTGATAAATGTATTCAATAACCGGATATTTCTTGTTCGGATCAAAGTTAGTGGGCCGGGCAATCAATCCCCACATATCCGTCTTGCCGTCCCGCCCTTTGGCAACAAATACCTCCGGAGCGTTCCAACCTTCAGCCTCCAAGCGAGTGATATCAGCTGTTTCCAACGGCATCATCACTTTACCATCCCTGGCACTACGTAACACAGCTACAGGAGCCTTATTCACCATAGAATAAACATCTACCAAATACTTCATATCTTCCGAAAACCAGGCACGGTGCATCCCTTCTTCGGGAGTAAGACAGGTAAGACCTTTGCCATCAAAACCAATGCGGTAATAACGGATGAGATAGGGGTCCTCACCGGCTTCCATACCATTTGCCGAGAAATAGATCTGACGGTTATCCTCATCTACCGAAGCACTTCGCGTACATACCATTCTCCTTTAGTAATTTGATAATCGGGCTGTGCGGTAATACGGTTGTACATATAAAGATGATTCCAATTGTCACGCTCACTCATCCATATCATCTGCTTGCCGTCTTTTAAGTCATGACGGAAATGACGGGTATAATTCACATATTTATCGCTGGTTTCTTCTACCAACGGACGCACTTTTCCCGTTTCGGCAGAAAGTTCAAGCACTCTGTACACCTGATGTCCGCGCTGGTTATATTCAAAAGTCACGGCACGCTGTCGGGATTCCATTCGGGACCATATACTTCATATTGTCGGTCGAACAATTCAGTAGAAGGAATAATGCTTCGTCCGCTTTCCACTTCATAGATGCAGGGCACTTTAAAAGGAAGTTCGTCTCCCGGCTTCGCATACTCCTGTTTGTGAGGCTTGCTGAAGCTGATCAGCCGGAGAAGATTCCACATAATAAACATAGCGCTTTTCCACCGGACGGATCTTGCAGGAAGCCACCTTCTTACTGTCCGGTGACCAGCGGATGTAGGCTGAATAATAATTACCCAGTGTCCCGTCCAAGCTCAGTTGCTTTTCTTTTCCGGTAGCCACCTCCTTTACATAGATATTCTGATTTTTAATAAATGCTATCCATTTACCATCAGGAGACGGAACCGGCGATGCTGTCTTCTCATCATCCACCTCCATCCAATGCTTTTGCTTGGGAGGGAGAGGAAGCGCCCCTTCATTGACCAGCTGATTTTTCCGGGATGCATACATCCAACGTTGATTATTAAACACAAAGTGTAGCGTATCCAATCCCTTACTGACCGACAAATGCCCCAATGCAAGAGCTTCCGGCTTGACCTCTTTTCCGGATGCAGCACCAGCGCCTTTGCCAGACGATGAGAATCAAACAATTCTTTTCTAGCTTTTTTATCTGCATCTACAGATACATACAGGCGTCCGTCCGGAGTATTCCGCACATACCAAAACTGATGAGTACCCTCTATCCATTGCGGATTGACATTGGAATAGAAAACTTTATCCGCACTGAACTTCTCTTTCAATGCATAAGCACGCCGATAATCATCAGCCGTACCTTGAGCGATAGCCATGCCCCCACTAAGGAACATGGCTACCAGCCAACCTAACTTACCAACCTTCATTTTGAATTATTCTATTTCACTTCCCATTCAAACAAACCCGATGAATTATCGGCCGGCTGAACAATCTCCAGTTTTACCGCTTTTGTCTTTACCGGGTCAAAATTGACTGTATTCCCCGTACCTTTTTCCACTCCATACTTATCCGCTCCACTCACCGGTTGCCACTGACCTTGTGCATCTTTATAGTACACCTTCCAACTTTGCGGTATGCGGCATCCTCCCCAAGGAGCATCATCATACCAATATACGGTAGCACTGGAAACAGTCGCTTCGGACGGAAACTCGTAGGATATCCATTCGGTAGTTCCCTGTTTGGGCCACCAATGGTAATAGGGTACGGAACGGTCATTCTCATCTTTCGGTACCAGACGGTCATTAATGGCGGAGATGGATTTCACCTTATGCGAAGCATCCACTTTGCTTTCCGATGCCAGCGTAGCAGGCATAGTCGGACGGGAAGCACTTAATTCCTGAGGCAACCACACTGCCATAGCACCTGCACCGCGGTGTGCCCAAGCATAGTAAGGGATCAACGTCAGCTTTACATCAGTAGCCGTCAGACGACCTCTGTCGTCATAGCCCAGAATCTGCGCATCCGTCTTCAACTGGTTAATGCCATAGAGCAAATCCGGTTTTTCAACCACCTCGAATTGAGGAGTGCGGTTCATAAACACGCTCAGCACATCAAAATCATTATCCGGCCATTCCGCACAATATACGACAGGACCCCGTTCCACGGCAACACGTCCCCGGTCAGCCTCCACCTTGTTATTCGCCTTGACCGTACGCGGTTCCATGTCAAAATGCACTTCCACCTTGTCTCCCTTCTTCCAACGGCGGTCTATGCAGAAATAACCGTCCTTCAGTTCACTCTGTACCGGTTCCCCATTTACTTTCACTGTATAGCTCAAACGCTTTCCATCCGAATAAGTGTACAGGTCACTGGGAACTACCTGATTACGCACCCATCCCGGAATACGGATTTTCATTGTAAACTGTCCGGCATTGTTTTTGTTGACACCGATAGTGACATCACCGTCCCAAGGATAATGAGTGGCCTGCTCCAAAGAAACAGCCTTACCCTCTACCTTCAAGTTCGAAGTATTGGACATAAACAGATTCACATACACGTCCTTGTCCTTCACCGCATAAACATATCCCGGCAAAGAGGGGATAAAACGACAGACATTGGACGGGCAGCAGGCACAACCGAACCAAGGCTGGCGCTGATGCTGGCCGATACTTTCCAACGGATTGGGATAGAAAAAGCCGCCTCCGTCCAATGATACGCCGGAAATCAGGCCATTATACAAAGTACGTTCCAGCACATCATAATATTTGGACTCGCCGTGAAGCAGGAAAAGACGATAATTGACATACACATTGCCGATAGCCGCGCAAGTCTCGCAATAAGCCGACATATTGGGCAACTCATAGTTTTTGCCGAAAGCCTCTCCGTTGCTGGTCGCCCCGATGCCGCCGGTAATATAATATTTCTTGCCTACAATATTATCCCAGATACGGTCGATGGCATGAATATAAGCCGAATCCCCGGTCAATGCGGCAACGTCTGCCATACCGGCATACATATAAGCGGCACGCACGGCATGTCCCACCGCCTCATCCTGTTCCGTTACCGGCTTATGCGCCTGGCTGTATTCATCCGTACGGCTGGTATGTCCCCGCTGGTCAAGGAAGAATTTTGCCTGATCCAGGTATTTCTGCTGCCCCGTTACCAGATAGAGCTTGGCAAGCGCCATCTCGGCAATCTGATGGCCGGGCACACGGACTTGCTGTCCGGGACCGGAGCCTATCTCACGGCATACGCAGTCGGCATAACGGATAGCGATATCCAGAAAATTACGCTTCCCGGTCGCCTGGTAATGAGCAATGGCCCCCTCTACATGTGTCCCAGATTATAGAACTCATGGCTCAGTTCCTCCACCTTTTCCCAACGCTTGCTGCCCGCCCATTCGTGCGGATGCTTGGGATTCATGGTACGGCTGGTGTAAAGGTATCCGTCCGGCTCCTGTGCGGCAGCGACGATCACCAGCACGCTGTCAATGTATTTGGCCAGCTTTTATCCGGATAAGTCTGCAACAGGTAACTGGCCCCCTCTATCGTCTTATATACATCCGTATCATCAAAAGCCAGCCCGCCCACTTTGATGGTATCGCTGGGATGGGCCGCATTGATAAAATTCCGGTATCTTCCCGTCTCCTCACATTTACTGAAAGCCAGGGGAATGGTCACTTCACGGCTGGCCTTGAGACGCTGCCCCCAGAACGAGTCGGTCACTTTCACCGAAGTGAAAGGCACAGGGTCTATAGGATAACCGTGTGACTGGTGTTTCACTTGTGCCTGACCGCCGGTTACGGCAGCCGCCAATAAAGTAGTAACTAAAAGTTTTTTCATGGTTATATCATTTAATTGTTATCGTCATATTCCGTGCCTGTTTTACGGAGGTGCAATTTACACATTCCGAACATAAAACAGGCTCCGTATTCCAAGCAATCCAGGTATATAAATTCACCAAAATCACTATTTCCGCCCTTGTAACGGTATATATTCATCCCACAACTTCAACGAGTGCAGATACCCCGTAAAAGGCCACTCTCCTTCCGCATTCCGCCCCAAAGTCACAAACTGAGACGGTTTTACCAACAACTGGATGTCTTTTCCACTCACCTGTTCTCCATTGATATAGACCTGCTCCATGCGTCCGTCAAAACAGATGTAAATGTGCTGCCACCTGCCCGTCAGCTCCTTCATACCTTTATATCCCACATCCTCATACCATCCGTAATGGTTGATCACCCCGCAGCGCGTTCCGTACCGTTCACCAGCATGATCTTCTCCAGTTCGTCATGCGAGGTTGTAAAATCGGCTACACATTCATTCTCGGCTATGGAATCATTCAGCACCCACGCCTCCAATGTATAGGGAGCATTGTCCTGCAAAGTAGCCGGCAAAGAGAAACTGGAACGGAACAACTGGCTGCCGTCAAAATGAAACGCCTTTTTCCCTTCCGTCTCCTTCACGACCACAGGAGTTTTCAAGGCCTCAAAATACCCTTTCACACCCCGGTTCGTCAAATAAGGAACGGTATCGCCGACAGCAAAATCATCAGCAGTAATGCTCACCACCAAGCCACGTTTCCGACGGTCGGCAGCAGGCAGGCGGACCACATCCGTAGCCGCGTCGTAAGCCCGTTCCGCCGGTTCCAGCTTCCAATTATAATACCGCAAATTAGTAATAACCAACGGCTCATTGCCGCTGCGGAGCGAAATCATTCCCTGAGAGAGACAATGCTCCGCCTCATAACTTCGCCATTTCCCGGAACGGTAAACCAGTCCGCTCAGGGTATGTTCCTTGGACGGGGAAAGTAAAGAATGGCAATACTCCAATACAGTGCCCGGCTCCAGCATCAACGCATCGCGTCCCTCTATACGGCAAGTACGCGCCGCACCTTCCTTCAAGACAAACGTACCGCCCAGCATTCCCTCATTATTCTGCACTCGCGTCCGTCCCAGTCGGCAGCGTCAGTCCCAGCCATTGCTGGGGAAGCGCCTCTTCAATCCCCCCGAACACCTTCACGTTCCAGACAGCCCCTCCAAAACCGTTTTTCTGGCCGCCCGTAAAAGTAAGACGCACATAGCGGGCCTCCGCCTTGCCGAAGTCAACCATCGGACTGCCTGCCAGGTGGTTGTTCCGCTTATCAGCAAAAACAGACCAATGCTTGCCATCGACAGAAGTCTCTATCAAATACTGATAAAACTGGGTTCCATATTCAAACTGGGTCCAGACGGTCTGTATTTCCCGGGAACTCCCCAAGTCTATCTCAAGCCATTCCTGCCCCATACCGCGGGGACGCCACAAAGTCCCGTTATTGTCATCTACGGCATATTCGGCGCGAAAATTATCATCATAACAAGAAGAAGCCCTTACCCCGGCGCCCAATGCCAGATTCTCCGATTTCACCACCGAAGGAGCCAGCGCGCTACCCCTCGTGGGTAGGAATAACCTTCCTGATGCTTCCATCCGCCGCAAACTCCATCTTATCCATGCAGAGCTGGCGGTGAAAGCCACGGTTGGAGTGCGGGTTGTCATGGCGGTGGTACACTATATAATAGTCATCCCCTTCCTTCAAGATACTGTGATGTCCCGGGCCGTGCACCGTCCCGTCCTCATTCGTTTCCAGAATGCAGCCCTTATATTCGTACGGTCCCAGCGGATGGTCCGAAGTAGCATACTGCACCCTGTAAGTATGGTCATGGCAAGAGCCCGAAGAATACATGAAATAATAGATTCCATTCCGCTTCAATACAAAAGGAGCCTCAAAAAAGTCAACCGCCTCCGTATTCGGTATGAGCCGCGTTTCCGTAAACCCCTTCAGATCGGGAGTCATTTTTCCAGCTCCGCAACCGAAACCTTTATAGATTCCCCACGTTCCCCAATACAAGTACACGGAACCGTCATCATCTACAAAAGTCTGTCCATCCAGTGTAATCGCATTGGTCACGAAGCGGTCAGGAACAAGCACCGCCTCGCTTTCACCCAGGATATTCTTCCAGTCCCCTGGGCGTCTCGCTCACCCCGCAATGAATGATACACGGCTGGCAATAAAAATAATAATACCTGCCATCCGTATGCCTGATCACATCAGGGCCCATATCCAATGGCTGTCGGGCCAGTTCATGGGCATCAGCGTCCAGTTTACAAAATCCTTGCTCGTCCACACCTGGGCCGGTCCGAATCCCGCACCACTGCCGTCCGTAGTGGCATACATGTAATACGTGTCGCCAAACTTCTTTATCGTAGGATCGGCAAAGTATCCGGGAATCACAGGATTACCCGTCCCCGGCGTGTCATGCTTCTTGCGGGCAAACCCCGAAACCGCCCCCAGCAACAAAAAAGCGGCCACTAAGTATATTCTGTTCATCTCTATTTATGTACAATATTATTGACCGGTATCTCTATCTCATAAAAATATTCCTGTAACAACCGGTACATGTCCGGGTCATAAGATTTCAGCTTCGCACGGCGGTTCACCCAGTTATGCACCCCGTTAGCCGGATCGGCATAACGGTTACAGTTAAAGAAAGACTGCACACACTCCGCAAAATACTCTTCCTTGTTGCTGACCGCATACGTGTCTTTCCACAATCCTTTCCGGATGGCATTCTGCCGCAAAGCCTCCAGCCGGTCATTGAAACCGGGTTCCACCCCGACAATGCCCACCGTGTGAATCAGGTGTGCAAACTCATGAATCAAGATATTCTCGCCTACATATTTATCCTGCGGCAATGCCAGCAGATTCTCTTCTCCGCAACTAGACGAAAGTTCATCCTCAGGCGCCCCGCCAAAACCGCGTGCCCGCCAGTTCCAATACTTGATACTATCTTCACAATTACAAATATGCGCGAACTCAGGCAGGTCACAAGTCTCCTCATCCTTGCCGATCACCATCACATGACAGCCCCTCTTCACCATGTGGGCCTTTACATCGGGACGTTTGGCCAGCATCAGCTGATGATATCACACGCCTTCAGCAAAGCCTCGTCACTGACCCGTTCCGAAGAAGTGACATACAATCCCTCCGTCTCAATGTATTTCTTGTAGAAAGAAGGAATCCCCTTGCCTTCGGGAACCGCAGTTACCCGGCCGCGCAACGGACAAAGTTCCAGCTTCATGGCAAATCCTCCCCCCGAGGCAAGGTGCAGTTTCATCCGGCTTTCGCGGTCCACGATCCTTTTCTCCATACGGTAGTCTTCTGCCTGCTTGTCGGCATTGATGCCGTCAACAAACAGCGTAGCCATATAACGGACCCCTTCCGGCAGGAAAGAGAAATCCAGCTCCACATCCCGTCTATCCCAATTGGTCATGCCACCCACATACCAGTTGACATCCTTTTTGCGGACAGTCACGATATACTTGCCAAGCTCACCGGAAGCGATAAAAGTAGAATCCGTCTCCACAGGCAGGGAAGTAATGAAATCCACACACTCCTGTTCATTCAGGTAATTGGTAGGCGCATCACACAACATCGTGAAAGGAGAATCGTGCACAATATAGGCAGCCAGTTGATGACACCGGGTTCCCATGCTGGCCGGAGTGGAATACATGGCACGCCAATCGGCCTTCGTAGCGTTGCGCATCGCTCCCGGAGTGTAATCCACCGGTCCCGCCATCATGCGGATATAAGGAAAAGTGACATCATAAAGCGGCATATTGTTCTTGATATCCGTCCATTTCACCTCTTCCATACCGAACACGCTTTCAAAATTAATGATATGCGGATAGGTACGGTTGATACCTGTCGGTTTGTAAATGCCGTGCAGATCAAGGGTCAATTTATATCGGGCCGTCATCTCAGCGATGCGATACACCATTTCAACGGCAGTCTGATCATCACGATCCAGGAAATCCACCTTAAAACCTTTGATTCCCATATCCGCATATTTCTTACAAGCTGCTTCCAACTGGCTGTCGAGTACATTAAACACCGTCCAAAGCACTATTTCTACCCCTTTGGATTTGCCGTATGCTATCAGCTCCGGCAAATCAAGTTCGGGAATAACCGTAAGCATATCCCCGCTTTTCGGATCATACCAGCCTTCGTCCAGAACAATGAACTCGATGCCGTTCCGGCTGGCAAAATCAATGTAATATTTATAGGTGTCCATGTTGATGCCCGCCTTAAAAGGAACCCCTTTCAGATTCCAGTCGTTCCACCAGTCCCACGCCACTTTCCCTGTCTTGACCCACGAAGTATCACCGATACGGTTGGGAGAAGCCAGGGCATAGACCAGGTTGTTGACCGGCATATCCGTATCCTTTTCAGTAATGGCCAACACACGCCACGGATAGGAACGGGAGCCACGGCTACGGGATATAAAATCGGTGGTTTCGGTTACATATTCCTGCTTCCGCCAAGGATAAAAGTCTGTTTTAGCCGGATAAGGAGCAAAGACACCTTTCAATCCATACTTTCCCTGCTGTGACTGCACAAACATGCCCGGATAAGCTTCCAAATCTGACTCCAACAGGGTCAGTTTTACGCTGCCGCAATCCACAGTAACCGGAAGAAAAGCCAGTTTAGGCTGTGCTTTTGACAGAGGAGTGATATCATAGACATTCTGAAAGGCCATCGCCATAGGTTGCTTGTCGTTTGTGGTATAAGGAAGATAAGCCGTATAATCCTGAGGAAAGTTAAATTCCGCCACTTCATCCTTCACAGTCACTTCTGATGTCACGGTGGTATAGAAGCGATAGGCGACCCCGTCATTGTAAGCCCGGAAAGTCACGCCGAATCCGCCTTGCAGCTTCAAGTCCAGTTCGTTGCAGACTGCAACGAACTCCTTGAAGCGGTAGAACGGCGATTCTACCTTGTCCTCTATCTTTTTCCTTCTTTCCCTTGTTACCCGGGAAGATTTACCTACCAAGTTCCGTCGGCCAGAACCAAACCTATGTTAGAATGTGAGAGAATTGTATCATTTTCATGCATAATCCGGTAAGAAAGCCATCCCCCGTACTAATCTCGACTTCAGTCCTCCGTCCGGAGAAGAGAGAGTATAGTTCTTAACTTTAGCCGCCAATGGAGCATTTCCAATAAATAAAAGCAATGACAAGATTGCCAAACCAAGTGTTCTGTTGTTTTTCATAATCTATCGGTTATATACTTTGTGCATTTGCAAAGTAAAATAAAAAAAGAATAAGGAAAGGAAGAAATAATATAATGTAATGGCAGAATCGTCCAATAATTACCGTCCTGCGACACGAATATCCAGCCGGTTGTACTATTTTTCCATCCCGCTAGACTATTTTTCCATCCCGTCCGGAACCGGACTCCCCGTCATTTCTGTCCGGCACGGGCATTATACGCTCCCTTTCACATGAAATCCCTCCGGCATCCTTTCCGTTTTCTCCCGGCAGACCCTAAAAAAGATAGTCCCTTCACCCGGAACTATCCTTTCAAGCTCAACACAGAATCAATCCCCCGCGTTATTCAACCGTATAATTAATCACGAAACGGAAATACTTCGAGGTATCATTCATATCCACCCAGCCGACATTCATTTTACCCGTTGTTCCTACGGCAAGCCCGTCATTGTAACCTACTCCGCAAGCTTCATCACTACTGTAATATTCAATGTAGGCGGCATAACCGTCCGTTCCCCAACTGACAGCCTCACCACTTGTATTCATCCAGAGTAGCCCGGCGCATTGGCTGTATAGTTTTCTCCCATATCGCTCCACTCTTCCGTAGACGGGTCTGCCAGACAGAACTTGATGTCCGTATTATCCGCCGCCTTAGCCAAGAACTCTTCTATGGACATATCAAACACGGTCTCGATATTTTCCTTGTAATCTTCAACCGGCAGGGTCACTGTCGCATTATCAGACGAGAAGGCAACAGAAACCACCGACACGGTAGGATCTGTGACCCCGACTTCAAAAGTAAAGCGCACATAGTCATCATAGTCTGGTCCGTTTACCGCAAAACCCACATTCAGCGTAAAGACCGTCCCCGCTACAATACCTCCTTCCGTCAGTTCCACATTCAATGTTTTCGCCGCTTTATCCAACGTCACCGTAGCCTTGCCGTCCGCATCGTCCGCGCTGCACGGCTGGCCGACCGAATTGAAATACCAGCCTGCGCCGTCTTTGGTATAAGCCGTCTTTAACCATTGGTTGCGGGTCATGTTTATGGGATAAAAGACAGTGGCCTTGGTATCCAGCCCGGCAACAGCCGCATCCACACTCATTCCCATCAATTCTTCAAACTTGTTCGTATAGTCCGACAGGTTCAAAACATAAGCGTGCCTGCCGTTCACTTCCAATGCCACATTAGTAATAACCTGGGCATTGGTATTTGTCTTCAGATACGGGTTTTCGTTTTCTCCGTATATATGTTTGGATGTTGCGTCAGTATAATCATCGCTACAACCTGCAAAAGCAAGTAGCGAGCAACAGCAAAGTGCCAATAATATATTCTTTTTCATCGTTTTTCTTTTTATAGTTAACAAAGGGTTAATATCCCGGATTCTGAACCAGATTTATATTACCATCCATGATACTCTTGGGTATCGGGAAAATGTCACAATGTTTGTCCGTCGGATCGGTCTTGGCATCCTTGCAGAACCATGATTTGCCATTATACACATTCTGTCCGCTGGTAAGACGGAAACGGATCAAATCCTGACGGCGATGGTGCTCGGCCAGGAACTCCCATCCCAGGTCGTCCAGCAGGCCGCCCAGCTCGATGTCGCTGCCTCCTTCGGTAGTGGTCACCCAATTATCCGCCTCATCCTGCTGTGCAATGTTCTCCCGGTGTCCGTAAGAATATACGCTGCCGCCTTTCAACTGGGTTACCGTGCGTGTCGCCTTATCGGGATTCCCTTTGAACGCACGTTGCCTTACCTGAGTAACCAGGCTAGCGGCATCCTGTTCCGTCTCGCCGTTATATCCTCCCAGACGCAACAGGCACTCAGCCTTCATCATCAAGACATCGGCATAGCGGAAGAAAGGCACATCATCATAACTGGTTCCCCAGTCACCATCCTTTATCTCATACTTTACCAACCGGTATCCTTCCATCGGATAGCATCCCGGATTGTCCGTACTGCGGATTTCATACGTATAGTTCAAAGGCTGGCCGTCCACATAAATGGTGTTTCCACTCTGGTCTTGCTGGACACCGCCGATCCAGCAGTCTGTATAACGGGTGTCATTATTCTTGTCATAAGTATCCAGGAACTGGGGCAAGGCGCTCCGCCTCCTGTAGCCCAACCGGTAAACCCGAAAGTGGCACGCCCGGCCTCGTTCATCCACAAATTGGCAAAATAATTGCCACTGGCATACAGATACTCAAACGGAATCCCGAAGATAATCTCGGGAGAAGAAGAGATGTCCTCCTTAAAATTATCAGCATAATTCGGCGCCAGGCTGAATTTGTTCGATTCAATGATCACATTCAGCTCGTCAACGCATTTCCGATAGTAAGAATCGTCGGAATGGTCGTCAAACCAAGCATTGTGATTCAAATACATCTTAGCAAGAATCATGTGGACGGTATAGTTATTTATCTTTCCCATCTCCACCTCATCGCCACACTTGTCCTTTATGTCGTCCAGCTCAGAGATGATAAAATCCCATACTTCCTGCGGTTCAGCCTGTTCGGGAAGCCAGCCGTCGGATGATCATAAGTGGTATCCAAGGGAATATTACGGAAAAGGTCGAACAAAAGATAGTAATACAACGCACGGTAAGCACGTAGCTGGGCCACAGACTCCTCCGATTCCTGCACGGCCTCGTCCGCCAACAGCTTGTTGCACGCATTTATTCCCGAATAGGCGTTTGACCACAACCCACTGAAATGACCGATTTCGGAATGAAACGTATGCTCATGCAGATTGATATACAAATCACCCCAACCTACGCCTATCCGCAAAGGGATCACCCACATGTCCGTACAGATATCCAGGTCAGCGTACCCGTACCATGCCCAATAGAAATTGCGCAAGGAGGAATATACCGGCGCAAACATACTGGCGGCATCCTTTTCCGTAAATTCATATTTCTCGGACGCGATCTGGTTGTAAATGGTTTCACTCAAATCTGTGCAGCTTCCCAAAGAAAGCATGCCGGCGCCTACCATTGAGTATAATAAAGACTTATATAATTTCGGTTTCATAATCTGGTAAATGTTATTATACAAGTGATTAATCATTTACATGTCAATGCAATAGCATTTTATTCTACTTGCAAAGGAAACAAAACAGGAACAAAATCAATAATTTAAGCCATTCTCCGTTTTTCGCATTTCACTTAGTTTCATCCTTTGCACTTGGTCGTACTAAAAGTGTTTTCAAGCTATTTTTCCTGACAACTAATCGCTCTTCTGAGAATATATTGTTGAAGCGCATCGATGAATTGTTGCAGCCAAAAAAGAAAATGACAAACCTCAGTCTTATGGGTATATCCCTATTGGAGTTTTGTCCTTCGTAAAGGTAGCTATTTCTATCAAGTCATAGGCATATGGAAAGGCAAATATGCCTACCTAAATTTAGTTTACTTCAGTTTAGCTTATATATAGAGCTAACTGACTAAAGTAAACTAATTTTTTGTACCTATTTCGGTAGTATCCCATTCAAAACATACAGCCAAAAGAGAAGATAACTTGCCGGATATTTTCTCTTTTCGCTGTAGTTTTGTTGGCGATGCTCCATAATTTCACGGAATCATCCAACCTGATATGCTATTCGCATCGCATTTTTCAAAAATTGTAATACCTTCGCGTTCTCATTATTACTGTCGGTGCTCGATAAAGCAATCGCATTAGAAAAGTATGCGTAGAGCCGTTGGGGTTGATCGTCCGTGAACGACACCTTATTGAACCTGTAACAAGGGCGGGGGTAGTTTGCAGTTTCGCATATCATTTATTTTTATGCGAACTACATTATCCGTCCGCGTTACGACGCAGACAAGCTGGAAGACCGACCGTCGGCGGTTTCCGCCGCGCAACATTCCGATTCATTTTCATTCACATCCGCCAGACGCCTAACCGCTAATCAGACCTTTATGCTCTTTGTCATGTCGTGTATACGATAAGAACAACACAACTATTGTCAAATCCGAAAATTCAAAAACAATGGAAATGAATCAAAGCATCGTGCATGGATAGCCTGTGCATACCATAATCCCCGAAACGGCTGCAACTGCTCAGCCCGTACAATGCGCAACAATTGACGAATCGCAAATCGCGTCGGCTGCCTCTGTAACTGCTCAACCGACCATTTCGCACGAGTTGCTATATACCCCTGCCGAAGCCGCCAGAATCGTATATCACCTGACTGATGGGTATTTCGATCCCGGATACATCCTGCTTTTCGGCAAGTTGGTCGGAGACACGCCCCACAGAGATGCTGCGGCCTACAACCTGCTGGTGGTGCGCGAAATACCGAGTTGCGGCTGGTTTCACAACCAATGCATCCTGCATTACAAGATGCCTTATCGACACCGAAAAATCACCTACATCAACCTTTTTATTCTGCCGTTGAATTACGGCATTGAACCGCACGACGTTCCTCTATTTCGCCTATGTCAATGGTAAATTGCCTCTTCTACTACAAGTAGAGAAAGTCTTTTGTAGCTGTTGAATCTCAAAGCGGAAGTGGCAAACTCCGATTCACGGAGTAAAGGTTATATGTCGTTTTATGGCATAAGATATGAACCATGGACAGAAGCCAGAAAGTCCAAATCACAATTCTGCAGGATTTATTTTTGATATAGAATCCTAAAAAATATTTAATGTATGTTCTTTTAATGTAGGGATGATTCCCTACTCCGTTTACTCATAATCCTAACGATGGAATAATATTGCCAAAATTTCTGATTGCACTTTATCTGTGACAGCTTTGCTACATATTGCATTTAATTCATGGTTGCAAATAGCAATTCCATCAAGGCAACTCCTTCCTAATGCACTATCTTCCGACGTGTAATAGCCTTTGGTAAGTTCATTCCAAAAGAGCCAATAAGCAATTGCCTGATATTGGTTTCTAATACTCAGTATACATCGTATTTTATCATACAACTCCATTCCTTTCCTAAAATCATCCCATGCCTTTATGCGGTCATTATTAATTGATGCAACTTTAATTATTGCATCAGAAAAATCTTTTATTTCCATAATTAATAATTACTTTTCTTATAATTGCTATATGAACTATGCTTCATTGATTCATCAAACTCTTTTTTGAGTTTGTATAACTCTGATTTAGGGTTTGCTATATCGCCTCGATAATTCTTATAGAACTGTAATATATGCAGATATTTCTTATTGTCTGTCAATTCTTCTATATGATTGAAATCATTCTTGAAAATTATTGGATATAACTCCGTTCGTTCTTCATCAGTCAATTCCAACATGGCTTTGCGCCATTCCTGTGTATATCCCAAATGCTCAAAGAAAAATCGGAACAACAGGAATGTTTCAGGCATAATGAGCAACTCCATATATTCTCTTTCATTCGACCGAAAGCTTTCTCGAAGAACGATACACCTCTGCCTATTTTTCCTTTTGTAGCATTGAGAATAGCCTGAACTGCGCGAATGTACTTACGATTCCAATATTTGCCTATGTAATCTCTGTCGTGGCTATGTTCACCTGTAATCGGGTGATACTTCATCGGGAATGAGTATATGCTAACATTCAGGTTCTCACATAAATCCACATTTATTCGCATACGATGATACAACTCTTCCGGCTTATCGGTAAAATTGTAGAGAAGGTAATTGGAAAAATCTTTCATTCCATACTCCTCGCTCATCGTAAGCGCTTTAGTATATTCCGGCTCCGTTTTAATGTTGTCGAAAGCGATACGAAGAGGCGGACTGGGATCTCTGCCAATAGTTTAACAATGCGACGACTGAATAATCTTGCATCAACACCTTGGTTAAAGTCCACGAAACGCAGACGACCTAACCGCTTCTTGAACTTGACATCGAAATAGGGTGCAAAATCTTTGTATGTGGCAATCAAAGCTTCTCGCGTGCAGGTTTCGGGATGTAGGAAACCATTCTTTTCCCGTAATGCGTATATTTCAGTCCTTGTTTTCTCGTTGAACGATTTATAGTTATTCAGTTCTTGAAGTAACTTGAATGATTTGCGAATATATGCACGGTTATTGATTCCCAAACGAAGATTTCTGATAGCAATTGTATACCAGTTTGGCTCATAATATTTAGCACCTTTGGTAAATCCGCAAGATTTGATATCTTCAATGATGTCTTCTAATCTGTTAGAGGCTAACACATTATTATCCATCAGCAAAAGATTTTGCTGCTCACCATATAACTTCCGTGTTCGGTCGATACGTTCCCGTAAAGGTAAATATTCTTGATATTCCGGCTCGATTCGCCAAACGGCACAAAAGGAGCATTTTCGTATACACCCTCTTGTAGAGTAGCTGTAATATGCGCCACTATCGGGATACACATAATCTATCTCGTCAAGAATAGAATAATCCAAAGGCAGTTCATCAATGATATAAGGATTGTCCTTATCAATGTCTTTATATGGTGTATGGAGGGTGCCGATATGAGGACGAATACCTGTTGCCTTTTCAATCTCATCGGGTTGGATAGATGCCATTACACCTCCAACCATAATGTTTTTCGGATCTTTCGCCATCAATTTTGCAAACTCAATAGTCTCAATGGTGATATCCCAATAGAAAGTAAATAGCGTTGTTACTCCAACCCAATCCCAACGAGGGTATTTCTTATACTCTCCTGAATGATAGAATTTCTTATAATATTCGACCCAAGGCCCTAATATAGCAGCAATCTCAGAATCCTCAATACCCACCTGTTTTAAATATTCATGCTTCCTATACCTGATATATAGAGCGATTTTGTCTGAACGTAGCTTCCAGTTTACGGAGCCGTCAAGATCTGATAGTTTGGCCACGCATTCCTCGGTGATTTGATTGATAACAAACTCTTTCAAATCTCCTTTGTAAAAGATGACATCATCTCCACGCATCCTAAAATAGGTTGCGAGTTTCATTAGCCCGATTGGTGGAAATTTATTCTTGTAGTTGGGCTCAAGCAGTAATACTCGGCGACTCATCTCGTCAAATCCTCCTCGATAACTTTTATCAGAGCCTCTCTCTGACGTTCATCGGGTATAGCGTTTGCAATAGACGCATATATCCGTCCAATGAGTTTCCGTTCAGCCTTACTGTACTTCGAGTAAATAGGACTATCTGTTCTGTATTTTGTCTTTGGAGTTGTTTCAGGCTCGTCTGGTTGTGATGCTTTTGTTGAAGGTAATCCGTTATGCAATTTATCGGAAGTCGGTATTAACTTATCGATAATTTTCCCAACGGAGAATCAGAATCTTCAATTTTAGCGCGTCTTTTCTCTAATTGCTTTATAGCTTTTTCGGACTTCTTCTTATATTCTTCGAGCTGTTTTATTAAATCAACATGCTCTTTTTTAGAGATATAATCACTTTTGTCTTTTATTTTCTCTTCGAGTTCTTCTGCCTTGTCAATAATTTTTAGGTTGTTTCTTATATCGGATGCGTCATAACACATATCTTTAAGATGCATAAAATCATGTTTCACGCGCTTCTCAAACTCATAAAGATATGTGTTCTCCCCAAAATAATCTCTACGAGAATTTGGGATAAGATATTTGCTTGTAGCGTGGATTTCGCCAAAATAGTAAAAAGAGAATCTTTGGTCAGTTGTTGCAAAAAATTTCTTACAGATTTCCTCGTCACCAATCTGAATATTCTCTTTTCGCAAACGAATACCTCGTGCAATATTTATTCGCTCCATTTGTCCACCCAAATGAGATAGCGAATACCATCCCCAATAGATTATATTGCCATCACTATCTTTTGATAGTAAGAAATCGACTCCAAGTATGTCATCGATCGCTTTTTTGCTTCCTGGAATTTCTTTGTATATATGTGTCGTATATGGCTTATAAATCTGTTCTTCGTTAATGTATATATTATATGCGTCAACTTTTAATCCATTATCTTTTATGAATTTATTGATCTGAGAGCGATATATGAATTGCGAAGATATATCAACGGGCGCAACCATTGAAAGGTAATTCTTGACGCGCTCAACATTGAGCAATTCGTCAGAGGTTACATTCTCCAAAATAACCTTGAAATAGTGTTTATCCGCAGCCTCTTTTTTGTGAATAGTATCTGTTACACGAGCCAAAACATCAACCGCTTCTTCCGAATTGTCGCGGTCATTGATTATTTGCTTTAAGAGTCTGCATCCCAAGTCATAATTGATTTGACCTCCTCGCCGGCGAATGTCGTCTCGAATATAAGCTTTGAACAATAACCCAATCCTCCTAATCGACCAATGCCTCGAAATCCTTTATCTTCCCCTCGCTTCTTTGTCGAATGAGCAATATTTCTCAGGATAGGAATGACTTTGTCTGATGATATACCTGTTGCGTTGTCTTCAATAACAATACAACGTTCTTTGGGGTTAATAGTAATGTGAATCTCATCTTCACCTGCATTTATCAGCCCCTCAGCGACAGCCTTATCAACTTGGTCAGCAGAGTTCTGTATATACTCTCGATATATGAATCGACAATCTTCATACATACCGAGAGTTAAGGATTCTATAACATCCTTTCCTATTCTTGGGTTATCAGTCATAATGGCTTAATCAAAATATTTATAGATAGGTAGCGGGAATTTTATATTCAACATAGAACGGAACACCGGATTCTGAATGATATATTCACCTTGTTTCATTCGAGTCAGCATCGTCTTGTACACGCTGGGGACAAATCTAAAATCTTCCCGCGATATTTCAATGGCATTTGTGCGACCAAATGCCTGTGTTGCACAGTTGCCTTTTACTCGACGATGAATGTCGCTTACAAACTGTTCTGCGCCAAACAGGACAATGCCCAATGATCGACCGCGTTCCGTAATGTCAAGCAGTTGATGGAGGATCGGAGACGACTTCGGCACATCCGTAGATGCGTATTTATTCAACTCATCAATAAATATCACTATGCGGTCAGGAATATCGGAATCAACACGGTCAGTAGAACCCAACTTGAGATTATAGACAGCTCGCATAACATCGCCGAAAACAAATCCTTGTGATTCTTCGTCGAGTTTAGCAACATCAATTACCATCACATCGTTTTTATGAATTTGGGCAATTTGGTCTCGCAAACGTACACCACTACCTAATTTGTTGGTAAACATCTGCTGGCATTTCTGATAACTTTTATTGAATAAACGCTAAGTATATGACAAAAATTTGAAAATATCGATTCGATAACGGTTAGTATGGTTCAGAAGGCAGTGTGAGATGTACTCCAGCCCGTATTTGAATAGGCTTTTGGCTTTCCTGCCATGATGCAGAACCTTAATCTCCTTGATGTTTTCGTGAATATAGATACCAACGAGGTAGCACCATACATATGCAATCATGACGATGGAAAACAGATTTGCCATACGTTCCTGGCTCCTGACGTGCGAGTCCTCGATGTTGAATCCGCTGCTCTTCAGACCTTTGAACATAGTCTCAATCTGCCATCGCTGTCTGTACATATCAAGCGCTTCCTCTGCATTACAATAGGAAACAAGGATCTGAAACTCCGGCTTTCCTTCCTTGTCTTTGATTTTAGACCCCGACAGGTAGCAAGGCTGCCCGTTGACATAATAGATACCTGAAAGATGCTGACACTCACCAAGTTTCAGATCAGTGAAAAGCCAATGTGCCTTGGATTCCTTTCCGTGCCGGATGACACGGAAGTTCTCGCGTATCCGGATATGGTAGTGTATGCCTCTGGAGTTCAGGAAGGCAAACCATTCACTTCCGACAAATTCTCTGTCAGCCATCAAGTGAGCAATGCTGTTTTCACCTGCCAAGCGCAGAAGCGACGGATAAGTTCCATTCTTTCTTCGGTATTGGAGTTGCCTCGCTTGTCCATCATCTTGAAGACTATCGGAAAGGCCATGCCTTCGTAGATGATGCCAAGAGTGAGGATATTGATGTTAGTATTGCTGAACTTCCAGTTGGTCCTGTCCATAGACAGGGAATAAGGTCCCTTTACAGGTATGAGCTTTAGAATGAGTCTGGCTATGAGATCGGTATTGATGATACACTCAGCAATCAGCCGCTGGATTCTGCGCAATGAGGAAGCAGTCTCGGCTTCATTATCGAAAGCCGATGCAAGCTTTGTATACGCCACCCGTTGCACTTTGCAGAGAGCGCATATCATCATGCTCATTGCCTTTATTCTTGCCAAATTCATATCTTTTCCAAAATGTTCTCTCAATATTGAGAATAAATCACTACTTT
>ENA-OQJH01000510-OQJH01000510.1-human-gut-metagenome-genome-assembly--contig:-NODE-510-length-21085-cov-4.932436_pt1 | contig 21085 bp, 26 predicted proteins | sample MGYA00242597_ERZ504763 | MGnify/ENA primary metagenome ERZ504763 (study PRJEB26092, sample SAMD00036359) | human gut metagenome | host: Homo sapiens | study: EMG produced TPA metagenomics assembly of...
TCGCATTTCACCAAATTGTTCAAATCCATTGAAGGAGTCACACCCAGCGATTACCGTAAGCAACATGCCCGAATGCCGGGATGAAATGGCCCCGGAAGGCCTACAGGAAGGAGAACTACTATGGATGTCTGGACGCACGCAGTCGGAAGAATGCCCTATCGGTTTGACCGATTTCCCCGAACGAAAGAACACTGTCTGAATGGAGTCTGGATTTTGCGCTGATTCCCCGTGCTGATGCCGATACACAGACCCCGGAACAGCTTGGGGCGTTGCCAAAGCCCAAAGCAATCTCTGTGCCCGGATGCTGGCAGCTGCAGGGTTTCGATAAGCCCAAATACATCAACACACGCTATGCCTTCGGGGCAGATGCGAACAAGCTGGAGCCGCCTTTTATTCCGGAAGGACAGGGGATGGTTGGCATCTACCGGAAAGATTTGACTCTGGAAGTTCCTACCGCGCACCACCGGATGATCCTATCCATCGGCGGTTTTTCCTCTGCTGTGACGGTTTATCTGAATGACCGGATGCTCTGCTATGCAGAAAACGGGCGCACTGCCTGTGAGGTAGACCTGACCGATGCTGTACAGCCTGGCAGAACCTACTGTTGCTTCGGGTGGATGAGTTCAGTCCAGGTTCCTATCTCGAATGTCAGGATATGTGGAGGCTGTCTGGAATCTTTCGCAGCGTTAAATTGTATGAAATCCACGAACTGCACCTTCTGGACAGCTATCTCTGGGCAGAGGTAACGCCGGAAAAGGCAGTTCTGCATACCGAAAGTAAAATTTTGAATTTGAGCCATCGCTGCGCTCCACGCATCCGGGTAGAAGTGGAGTTGCTGGATGCCGAGGCGCGTCCAGTGGGCAGTTGCAATGGAAAGACTGGCAACGACAGTGATCGTTTTGAGGAGGTCAGCCTGGAAGCGGTATTTAAAGAGCGTGGTTTTGATCCGGCCTGGTTGGATGGTGCATTGCAGATTCCGGCGGGCATCACCGCAACAGCGTATGGGCATTTGGAGCTGGAAACGCCGCACCTCTGGTCGGCGGAGACACCCTATTTGTATCAGGTGCGGCTGTCTACTTTTCTGGGAGAAGAAAAGCTGGAGGAAACCACCGTGCCCTTCGGCTTCCGCCATTATGAGATCGATGGAGAAGGCGTATTCCGAGTCAACGGTGCACCCGTCAAGCTGCGAGGCGTGAACCGACACGAGTTCGACCCTGTCACCGGCTATGCCATCACCGAAGAGAGCATGCGCCAAGATATTGAGTTGATGAAGCGATGCAATATCAATGCGGTTCGCTGTGCGCATTATCCCGATACTCCACGCTGGTATGAGCTCTGTGATGAATACGGCCTTTATATAATGGATGAGGCAAATCTGGAAAGTCATGGCATTTCTTACCGCAAGAATCTTTTGCCCGGCAACGATATGCGGTGGCTCCCCCGTGTGCTGGACCGACAGGCTGCCATGGTTCAAACCAATAAAAACCATGCATCAATCTTCTGCTGGTCCCTCGGCAATGAGATTGGTTATGGAGAGACTGTGGCACTGGCGGCATCCTACTGCCGCACTGCGGACTCCACTCGTCTGATCCACAAGCGCCAGATGAACAAGATTGCAGATATGGACAGCGAGACCTATCCTTCTCCTCAGAACATGAGGGAACGGGCAGAAGCAAATCCCAATCGAGCCTTTCTGACCAATGAGTACCTTCACGCTATGGGAAACGCATGCGGAAGCATGGGGGATTACTGGAAAGAAATCTATGAACACCAGAATCTGATGGGCGGCTTTATCTGGGAGTGGTGCGACCACGGTCTGCGCCAGACGAACCCGGATGGAACGACCTGGTATGCCTATGGCGGCGATTTTGGCGAGGAATTCCATGACAGCAATTTCTGCATCGATGGACTGACAACACCCGATCGTCGATTTACGCCTAAGCTACAGGAAGTTCAGACGGTGTACCAGCCCATCGACCTTCGGGTGAAGGACCTCCGGAATGGAATCTTTGTTCTGGAAAACCGTTGTGAGCAGCTGAACCTGAGAGATTTTGCAGCTCAACTGCGCCTGCTGGAAAATGGTGTCTGTCGGGAAATCAGAGAGCTCTCTCTGCCGGATTGCCCTGCAGGACAGTCGGTGGTATGGAAGGCTGACCTGCAGGATATTCCTCCGGTTTCGGGAGAACAGCTTCTGGAGTTCTTGTTCATGGAGAAATCTCCGGCCCATGCGGGATGCGGCCTCAGCGGATGGAAGCAGTTCCTTTGGAAAAAGGGATGTCACCCGGCTCTTGTGACAGAAAAGGTCACAGCTCATTTCTCAAAACAGGGAACTCTTCTGGTGGGCGAGATGAGTGACTTGACTCTTCGGCTGGATACAGAAACCGGAGCACTTCAGGTCGACAACGTATCCGGTGTGCTACTGCACGATCTGTTCTTCACCCCTTTTCGTGCCCCCACAGACAACGATGCTCACAGCCCACTGGTACTGGGTAAACAGAACTGGTTTACAAAGCAGTATGATCATCCAAAACGTACTTGTTTGGAAGTCCGGCAGGGGAACGGGGTAGAAGAGCCGTCTTTGACCTACACCACCGCATACCAGACGGAGAAGGACAGTTTCTATGTTACCGTTGGTTTATGGCAGGCAGGACAAAATCGTATATTTATTGACTGCAACGTGCAATCTCCGGCAGATATGCTGTCTCCGGGGCGAATCGGGATGACGGCAATTCTTCCCGTGCGGTTTACGGCTATGAAATGGTATGGGAAGGGACCGTTAGAAACCTATCCTGATCGCCAGTGCGGCGGGCGCATGGGAGTTTACAGCGAAGATGTGAGAAATCAGCCGTTTTATCTACGGCCTCAGGAATACGGACTTCATACGGAATCTCGTAGTATGCGATTAACAGATCCGGACCGTGCGGATTTTGTACGGTTTGAGGCCGCCTGCCCCATGGCCATGAGCGCAGTGCCCTACAGTGATCTGCAGCTGTGGAATGCCCGGCATCCCTTTGAGCTTCCTGCACCGGAGGCCCTGTATGTGCATCTGGACTACGCCCACCGGGGTCTGGGCAACAGCAGCTGCGGCCCAGATGTTCTGCCGACATATCGCATCGACGATCGGCCTTGTCGCTTCGGCTTTGCCCTAGAGGCTGGATTGGGAGAACGGAAGATAACCCCTTTGGCCCAATTCCGGAGGAGATCCCAGCTTATCACCCATGGAAAGCAGTAGAAGAGCAGGACGGGACACCGAGCTACCGAGACCCCTCGGACCCTGATCAGCGCAGCAACGCCGGCATGGTATGACACTTAAAAAGGCATAAGCAACAAAAAGAAGAGGTTGTTGCACAAGTTCCAACAAAAAGACCAGAGTTATTTAGCCGAAAGGCTTTACAACTCTGGTCTTTTGCTTTAACGGTAACAGTGCAAAATGAAACGGAGAAAGCAAGAAAAAGGGGCTGCTGCACTGGCGTTTATCTTTGTGCAACAGCCCCTTTTAGTGGGCCATGAGGGATTTGAACCCCCACTGGAGCGGTTATGAGAAAAAAGGACTTGGAATAGCTATTTAAATCCGATTTGCATTGTCTGGTGTAGTGTTCCGTTGTACTTTAAACAGCACGATGGCGTTGAACGGCACCTCAGCGCGCAGGATGAGCTCCTCCGTTACCCGTTGCGAGTAAAGATAAAGATCCGGCTGGATGATGGTTTTGAGCCGCTGGTTCACATCTGGGTCACTGATATCCATCAGGCCGATCTCCCGCATTCGCTCAAAGATGCCGGAATGGTTCTTTTCGTAGGAAAGGCGTTTGATGGTGTACAGCCCCTGGGGAAGGCCGGTGAGGTGGAGCAGAAAGGAACGGGACTCGTGCTCCACATAATAGCGGTCCAGCGAAAGACGGGGGTTGGCGTAATTTGGCACCAGAACGGCCACCGTGTAGCTGCCGCGCGGGGTTTGGGTGATGATGATATTGGGGTCGTCCACCAGAATGTCCCCGGCCAGTCGCCGTGCAGCTTCCAGCACAAAATAGGCCGGGCGCTTGATGTCAGACATCAGGAACAGCGCAAGGCTGGGCAGACGGTTTTCCTTGGAGATAGTGCGGCAGGGAAACGTGATGCCCTGTACCCAACCCCGCAGGTGGTCCAATGTCTGCAGGATAATGGCAGAGCGGAAAAAGGTGCCCCACTCAATGTTAGAGGAGGGAGTCTGCTTGTGTTCTGCGGTGGTTCGGGTCTCACTTTTACCGGCAAGGGTGTGCCAGCGGACAAGGTTTAGGTCCTGAGTCGTGATCTGATTGGCTTTCAGGAACAGCTGTACCTGTTCGATCTTTCGGGTGAACTTGTCTAGATGGCTGGCGGCATCCAGGACCACGCGGCCATCAAACTCATGCCGGGGAAACGCATTGAACCCGGCAAAGCGGAATAGCGGCGCGATCTGCCCGGCCTGCGGCAGCGGTTGGCCGGAGCAGAGCATCCATTCTTCCGTGAACAGGCCGACCGCACAGGGGAATACCGTGTGGGTCAGGTAGGAGATCTGCCGGGCAAAGTAGGGGAAATGCGGCAGATGAGCCGGGTCGGAGCAGCCCAGTTCCAGTCGGGTCTTTTCCGCCATGGCGCGGAGCGGGCACTGGCACAGCTCCCGCAAAAAATGGGTGAACCGTGTGTAGAATGCCTGCGGTTCCGGATAGGCGGCCATCACGCGGAAAGGTCCAGCCGTAGGTAGAGTGCCAGCCCCATCTGAAAATAAGCATTGAGCACATGATGCAGCGGCAGATTTTCCAGCGTGAATGCACCGGGGGCACCAAAGCCGGAGGAGAGCATATTGGTGCACTCCGAAAGGCTGAACCGATCGATCAGCGCGTAATCGAACCGGAGATCTTGCTGGATGATCTCCAGCTGCTCCCGGACATCCTGCCGCAGGATGGAGCAGATGCCATCGTCCAGCAGTACCAGCCGGGCGAAGGAAAAGGCCTGCGCCGGGTGTTCCGGGCAGTGGGAAAGGTCGTACCGGCACTCGATGTGGGAGGACTGTCGGGCAGCAGATTCGCTCAGCTCATCGGCAAACATGGAAAGCGAAAGAAGTTGCTCCGCAGGCTCTCGGTCACGTCAGCTTCCTCCACCTCGCCGGTGCCCAGCGCCAGGGTGTGAGTGTTGCGGTAATCGCCGGGGGTCAGGCCGTAGGACTGACGGAATGCCTCGGTCAGGGCTTTGCTGTTGGCAAAGCCTGTCTCGGCTGCGATCTGGGTGATGGTGTGGTCGGTGCTCAGCAGCTTGGAAGCGGCGGCTTCGGCGCGCACCTGGCAAGGTAGGCCAGAAATCCCATGCCGACTTTTTTGTGGAACAGCTTGGAAAAGCTCTGCGGCGAAAGATAAGTCATTGCGGCCATGTCGGCCAGGGTCAGCCGCTCCTGGTAGTTGTGGTTGAGGTAAAGCAGCACATTTTCCAGCTCCGGTACTCCGGAAACCGCAGAAAGCAGGCCGGGGGCTTCTGCCGGAGGGGCGCTGTAATCCCGCCGCAGGATGTTGAGCAGGCGGAACAGCAGGGAGAGAAACTCCGTTTTTTCCTCTTTCATGGCCAGGAACAGCATCTGGGTCAGGATGCGCTTGATCTGGTAATACCGCTCCTGCTCCTTATCGTTTGCTGAACAGCAGGTGATCGGATGCGTCAGCAGTTCCTCGCAGCTGCGCAGCAAAAAGCCGTCGGAGATCTGCAAAAAGAGGATGTCATGGTTCTCGTCGCCGGAAAAGGCGTGCAACTCCCCATTGTTCAGCACAAGCACGTGGTCTGTTTCCAGCAAAAAACTGCAGCCATTCCGCTCTACGGTCAGCTGCCGCGCAGCGGGAGGATGCACTCGATGCCCTGATAGGCATACAAAGCCCGGCGGCGGATCCGCTTCAGGCTGATAGAAACCCCTTCAATCTGCATAGTTTGGTCTCCTGTGTCTCCGTAAAACAAAAATCGACGGTCAATTTCTCCAAGTAAATCTATTGTAACAGAAAGTAAATAAAAAACACCCTGCGAATCGAACAAAATAAACTTCTACTTGAGAAAATTTTAGATACAATGTGCACAAAGGAACGAGAAAAAACGGAGACACAGGAAAGCAACGGTGCTTTTCTGTCCACATACCAAAGACAAAAAGGAGTAGTAGTATGGACGCGAAAGCAAGAATCATTCAGCTGATCGACGACAAGCAGCAAGAGTTCATCGAGTGCAGCGACGCGATCTGGGGCTATGCGGAAACGCGCTTTGCCACTCGACAGTCTGCCGATGCACACATCAGAGTCCTAGAGAACGAGGGCTTCCAGGTTGTGCGGGGTGTAGCCCACATGGACAATGCGTTTGTGGCAACTTACGGCACGGGCAAGCCGGTGATCGGCATCCTGGCTGAATACGATGCCCTGGCCAACCTAAGCCAGGTAGCGGATCTGCCGGAAAAGAAATATCTGGTGGACCACGGCAGCGGCCACGGCTGCGGTCACAACCTGCTGGGTGCCGGTGCGCTAGCCGGTGCTGTGGGTATCAAGAGCTACATGGAGGAGTGCGGCCTGCGGGGTACTATCAAATACTTTGGCTGCCCGGCTGAGGAAAGCGGCTACGGTAAATCCTTTATGGCAAGTTCGGTGTGTTCGACGGCATCGACGCAGCATTGACCTGGCACCCCAGCGATGCTTCGCTGCTGTGGTCGGATGGCTCGCTGGCTGTGGCGCAGATGTACTTTAACTTCAAGGGCCGCGCCGCCCACGCTGCCGCTGCCCCGGAGATGGGCCGCAGTGCCCTGGATGCCGCAGAGCTGATGAACATGGGTGTGCAGTTCCTGCGTGAGCACATCATTGATTCGGCCCGCATCCACTACGCATTCATGGATGCCGGCGGTGAGTCGGCCAATGTGGTCCAGCCCAGCGCAAGCCTGTACTATTTCATCCGCGCCCCGAAGTCGGACCAGGTGCTGGATATCTACAAGCGTGTGGAAAAGATCGCCCAGGCGCTGCCTTGATGACCGAGACGGAAGTGGAGATCGTATGGGATTCCGCCTGCAAGGATTATGTTCCCAACAAGACGCTGGGTAAGGTGCTGCACGAGAACATGATGCACTTCATGCCGCTGGAGATCACCCCGGAGGAAGAACAGTACGAAAAGGCTCTGTCCGATACGGCAGGCGAGGCCAGCAAAAAGGCCCTGTACGGCCGCGCCAAGATGCTGTTCCCCCAGTACGACGATGCCAAGCACCGTGAAATGGCGGCTGCGGGCCTGCTGAAAGAGCCGGTTCCGGCGGAAGCCAAGCTGAAGATCGGCGGCTCCACCGACGTGGGCGATGTGAGCTGGGTGGCTCCTACCGCAATGATTACTGTGGCCTGCGAGCCGCAGGGCACCCCGCCGCACTCCTGGCAGTGGGTGGCAAACGGCAAATCCTCGGCAGCCCACAAGGGAATGCTGGTGGCCGGTAAGTCCATTGCCATGACTGCCTATGACCTACTGACCCGTCCGGAGCTGTTGGAGGCTGCTGCTGCCGAGCAGGTGCAGAACCTGAACGGCGAGAACTACCACAGCATCATCCGGACGGCACGCTGCCTCGCTGAGGCAGCCCGGCCTGTAAGGCTTGTAAAAGGAGGAAATAATTATGACGTTCAGCCAGATCATGAACAGCAAGCTGCTGTACATCTTAGTCATCGCTGCCATCGCCTACGTTCTGGTCTTTTCCGTTCTGACCCTGATTCGCTCCTGGAAGCATGGGCAGGAGATCGGCCTGAGCAAGGAAAAACTGAAAGGTGCTATCATTTCTTCGGCGATCTATTCCATCCTGCCGTCCATTTCCATCATCATTGGTCTGTTTTCTCTGACGGCCGTTCTGGGTGTGCCCTGGTCCTGGTTCCGCCTGTCGGTGGTCGGCTCCGTAATGTACGAGTTGATGGCAGCCGATATGGTGGCGACCGCCAGCGGTTACGAATCCATTGGTGCCCTAAGCGCTTCCGGTGATCCCCAGCTGCTGGTACCATCATGTTCGTGATGAGCGTCTGCATCCTGGGCGGCATCGTAGGTCCATCATCTTCACCAAGAGCATCCAGTCTGGCCTAGAGAAAGCGCGCAGCAGGGCGGCTTTGGCATCCTGGCCACCAGCGTGCTGTCCATTTCGATCACTGCAGCCTATGTTCCCCTGCAGCTCTCCAAGGGCCTGGTCTATACGGCTGTCCTGCTGACCTCTGCATTGGTGGCAGTGCTCCACAATGTCATCATCAAAAGTTCCACTGCAACTGGCTCAAGAACTTTGTCATGGCCGACTCGCTTCTGCTTGGCATGATCTCGTCGCTGCTGTGGATTAATCTTCTGGGTTAAGGGAGGGCCTGTACTATGGATAAAAAATATTTTGACAGTACCCATCGCTTTGGCCGCATCGGCGCGCTGATCGGCATCGTGTTCATGCTGGGCATCCCGGCCGTTATCAGCCAGGTCTATGGGGTCTGGCCGGAGAGTGTGGGCAGCGTGTTCATGACCGGCAGTGCCTTTTGGCCGTGTTCATCCCCTCCAATATCTCCGAGGTTCTGAGCTTCAGCGGTGCTGGGCTCCGCCTCTTACATCGCATTCCTCACCGGCAACGTCACCAACCTGAAGCTGCCCTGCGCCATGAACGCCATGACCCAGGCGGATGTAAGCCAGGGCACCGATGAGGGAGATGTCATTGCCAGCATTGCCATTGCAGCTTCCTCCATTATCACAACCATTATCATCATCATGGGGGTTATCCTGCTGGTCCCCCTGCAGCCGCTGCTGACCATGCCCGCCGTCAAAACGGCGACCGCTTACATGCTGCCCGCACTGTTTGGCAGCCTGTTCCTAGGAATGTTCAATGAGAACTGTGGCAACTTTGTGGCCAAAGGAAAGCTGAAGTGTGCAGTCCTGCCGTTCATCCTGGTCCTAGTGGTCAACCACTTTTACAGCCTGTCCGGCAAAGAGGGCTTTGTTGTCCTGGCGGTCATGGCGCTCTCGGTGCTGTGTGCCTATGTCCTGTATAAGAACGGTGGCATCAAGTTGATCCCCAAGAAAGCACCGGCTGAGGAAGAACCTGCGGAAAAGGCGGCCCACTGAGCAGCCTTGAGCTCCTGAATCAAATGCAAACCAGCGAACGGTGCCGCAGACCCCGGCTCGTTCGCTGTTTTTTTGGAAAAAGAAAGGTGAGAACGATGGGTTCCTACAAGCTTTTTGATATCATCGGCCCCCGGATGATCGGGCCGTCCAGTTCCCACACCGCCGGGGCTGCCCGGTTGGGCAATGTGGCCAGCCGCATCCTGGCAACCAGGTCCGCACGGCTGAGATCACCCTCTACGGCTCCTTTGCCCAAACGGGCAAGGGCCACGGCACCGATAAGGCTATCATTGCCGGGTTGCTGGGGTTTGCCCCGGACGATCTGCGCATCCGCAATGCCTATCAGGAAGCACGGAAGCGGGGAATGGAGGTGCAGATGGTCCTTTCTACTCAGGAAATGCCCCATCCCAACACTGCCCGCATTCGTGCCGAGGGAGCCAACGGTTTACGCATCGACATGGTGGGCGTTTCACTGGGTGGTGCGGTGATCGAGGTGCGGCAGCTCAATGGGATGGATGTGGCGTTCCGCTGTGAGTATCCCACCCTGCTGGTGTTCCACCAAGATCAGCCCGGCGTGATCCGCTAGGTGACAGAGGTGCTGGAAAATGCGCAGGCGAACATTGCGTTCATGCGCGTGTTCCGGAACGCCAAGCGGAAAGATGCCTGCATGATTATTGAGACGGATGACCTCATCCCGCCGGAGAGCATCCGCGCGATTCAGAACCTGAAACCTGTTATCCGGGAGGTATGTACCCTATGAGTTATGAATTTCACCACGGCAGTGAGCTGCTGACCCTTTGCAGCCGGTATAAGATTTCCATCGGTGAGGTGATGCTCCGCCGGGAAATGGAGGATACCACCCGGACGCGGGAGGAAATTTTTGCGGAGATGAAGCTGAACCTGGATGTGATGCGGACTTCCATTCGCACCGGCCTGGACCCACGGTGCCCACCCGCGGCCTGATGGCCGGGAACGAAAGCGTCAAGCTGGCCCGCTATGCCCAGAACAGTGAGCTGGGCGGCCGACTGTGTGGCATTGTGGCGGCCGGCATGGCGGTGGCCGAGGTCAACGCCTCCATGGGCCAGATCGTGGCGGCCCCCACGGCCGGAGCCAGCGGCATTTTGCCGGCCATCGTGGTCTGCTGCGGTGAGGAGCAGCACATGGACGACGAAGCGCTGTGCATGGCGCTGTTTGCGGCGGGTGCAGTGGGAGCCATCGTGGCCGAGAACGCATCCATCGCCGGTGCTTCGGGTGGGTGCCAGGCAGAAACGGGCACGGGGGCTGCCATGGCTGCTGCGGCCTTAGCGCAGATGAAAGGAGCAGACCCAGAGATCTCGCTGACGGCAGCCGCCATCACCCTGAAAAACTGCATGGGCCTGGTGTGTGATCCGGTGGGCGGCCTGGTGGAGTGCCCCTGCATCAAGCGGAACGCCATTGGTGTGACCAACGCGGTGCTTTCGTGCGACCTTGCCATGGCGGGCATCCCCAGCCTGATCCCCTTTGACGAGGTGGTGGAAGCTATGAAGTCGGTGGGCGATGCCATGTCCTCCGACCTGAAAGAAACCGCCCGTGGAGGCGTTGCTGCTACAAAACCGGGAAAGCATTGACTAGAAACATATTGTAAAATTGCTATCTGGAAGTGCCATGGTTACAGTCAAGTGAGATGTGATGCTCAATTTTTCCACCCAGCACAAGCTGTGCATACTCCCGCGGTTTATTGTAGAGCAACCAGTCCAGCTCTGCCCGCTGCGTCGGAGTATTGCCGTACTCGTCCTCGATGGCGGTGCAGTCGATGGCAACGGTGTGCCATCCTCGAACCGGGCTTCCACCCGTTTGGTGTCCATGTTGTAGCGGCAGGAAAGCAGTTTCATCATTGTGGTATCCTCCAAGACTTGATTTTTAGTGTGCGGCCACTCAAACCAATGCCGTCAAGCCGGTGGGGGATAGGGCGATTTTATTTGTCGGGGAGTAAGTGCACGATTCTGCACGGATTTTGCACGGTTTCAAAACGTGCAGAGGGCGCTTTTCGCTGCAAAATTTGACAAAGAGTGCAGAAATTACCGGGTAAAAAATCACGTTGTTTTGATTGAAAACTACGATGACTCGAAACTTCCATGAATTGAGACGAACCGGCGGCTTGCTCTCTTAATCAGTGGGCCCAGGGTTCGAGTCCCTGGAGGTGCACCACAACAACAAAATCCGAACTTTTTTCCGATAGGAGAGGGGTTCGGATTTTGTGTTTTTCGGAAAACAGAATGAATCTATTGCTTCCATCGAAAAACGTCCTAGACCTTATCACAAAAAAGCACGACAGACCACGGTAAGAGTGCCGTAAGGCAGAAAGGACACAAACATGAAGTACGATGGAAGAGTCTGCAAATTTAACATGGACACCGGCTGCGTGGAGTTGCTGCTTCAGGATGGGAGAATAATCTCTATCGACTGTACCGGGGTCGAGGATGGGTTGGACGTTACCATGGCGCAGAGGTCGGAGTTGGAGTACCTCATCTATTCCAAACCTTATGCACAGAAAGCCCGTGCCCGGCGGCTGAAACGGCTGCCGGGTGCGGGCTTTCTGCCCCGTTCCGGGGGCTTTTTTGTGTCCGGGAGGCAGCGTTTTCTGAAAACGCAGCCAAACTGCAAAAAAAAAGTTACAATTTTCTCATCAAAAAAGGCGGTTTCCCATTGACAGCCTTGTTATAATAGGAGTGTAAGATTTTTGAGCCAGCACTCTGCGGCTCTGATTGCTGAACGGCCTTGCGGGCTTTTGGAAAAAGAAAGAGGCATACAGCATTATGACGAATATCGATATTTTCTCCGGCTTCCTTGGTGCCGGCAAGACGACTCTGATCAAGAAGCTCATCAAGGAATCCTTTGCGGGCCAGAAGGTGGTCCTGATCGAGAACGAGTTTGGTGAGATCGGCATCGACGGCGGCTTCCTGAAGGAGTCCGGCATCCAGATCAACGAGCTGAACGCAGGCTGCATCTGCTGCTCTCTGGTGGGCGATTTCCGTGCCGCTCTGCAGCAGGTGGTGGAGCAGTACCACCCCGACCGCATCGTCATTGAGCCTCCGGTGTGGGCAAGCTGAGCGATGTCACCCGCGCTGTGGAGGGTGTGGCTGAGCATCTGGATGTGAAGCTGAACAGCTTTGTCACCGTGGCCGATGTCAACAAGGTCAAGATGTATATGAAGAACTTCGGTGAGTTCTACGATGACCAGATCAGCCACGCAAGCTGCATCATCCTGAGCCGCACCCAGACCGCCAGCGAGGAGAAGATCGCCGCTGCGGTTGCCATGCTGCGCGAGAAGAACCCTACCGCAACCATCGTGACCACCGCATGGGATTCCCTGACCGGCGAGCAGATCCTGAAGCCATGTCCTCCAAGGACGATTTCAAGGCAGAGCTGATCGCCATGCTGCCAAGCCAATGAGAAGCATGCCGAGGAGGACGAGGAAGAAGAGCACGAGCATCATCACCATCATTACGATGAGAACGGTGTGTGCAGCTGCGGCCATCACCACCATGATCACGATGACGATGACGACGATGATGAGGACGAGCATCACCACGACCACGAGGATGATGACCACGAGGAGCACTGCTGCCACCACCATCACGATCACGACCATGAGGATGACGATGACCATGATGAGCATGAGCATCATCACCACGATGAGGACGGCCACTGCTGCTGCGGCCATCACCACCACCATCCACCACGATCACGATGCCGATGAGGTGTTCACCAGCTGGGGTGTCGAGACGGCCAAGAAGTTCAGCAAGGCAGACATCGAGCATGCACTGACCGAGCTGGACGGCGGCAAGTACGGCATGATCCTGCGCTCCAAGGGCATCGTGGACGGCGGTGCCGACGGCTGGCTGGAGTTCGATTACGTCCCCGGCGAGTGGGAAGTGCGTCAGCGCGGTGCCGACGTGGGCGGCAAGCTGGTCGTCATCGGCTCCAAGCTGGACGAAAAGGCCATTGCCGCACTGTTTGGCTGCTGAGCTGCAAGTTGTGTAAGGAGAAAAACCAATTATGGCAAACGAGATTCCGGTTTACCTGTTTGTGGGCTTCCTCGAAAGCGGCAAGACCAAGTTCATTCAGGAGACCTTTGAAGACCCCAATTTCGACTCCGGCGACAAGACCCTGCTGCTGGTCTGCGAAGAGGGCGAGGAAGAATATAACGAGAAGAAGTTCGCCTTCCCCGGCGTGACCCTGAAGGTCCTCGAGGATAAGGCGGAGCTGAACCCCCAGAATCTGGCCAAGCTCGAAAAAGAATCCGGTGCAGGCCGTGTGGTCATTGAGTACAACGGCATGTGGCTGCTGCAGGATCTGGCTAACAACCTGCCTGAAAACTGGATCGTCTACCAGTGCATTGCCACGGCCGATGGCACCACGGCCCTGACCTACGCCCGCGACAACTCCATGCGCTCTCTGCTGCTGGACAAGATCGCCCGCAGTGAACTGATCGTGTTCAACCGCGCCGAGGCCGTGAACAACGATGCCGCCCGTCAGGAGCTGCACAAGCTGGTGCGTCAGGCCTCCCGCAAGTGCGATATCGCCTATGAGTTCGCCGACGGCAGCGTGGCATACGATGACATCCCTGACCCGCTGCCCTTTGATCTGAACGCCCGATCGTTGAGATCGGCGAGGACGATTTCGGCATCTGGTATATGGACTGCCAGGACGAGCCCCAGAAGTACGTGGGCAAGACCGTCCGGTTCCTGGCGCAGGTCTGCCAGACCAACCGCGCGGGCAAAAACAGCTTTGTGCCCGGCCGTTTTGCAATGACCTGCTGTGTGCAGGATATCCAGTTCGTGGGCTTCCCCTGCAGCTATGATGGCTACAAGGCACTGGAGCAGCGCGCCTGGGTCACTGTGACCGCCAAGGTCAATTACAAGTTCCACAACATCTACCGCGGCAAGGGCCCGGTGCTGACCGCCATCTCGGTGGAGCCCGCCGAAAAGCCGCAGAACGATGTCGTAACATTCTCTTAATCCTAACTTATACAGGGAGGACTTCACCATGAAAACTCTGTTCCGTGTTCTGGGTGCCGTTGCCGCTGTGGCTGTTACCGGTGCCGCCATCGTCGTGCTGGACAAAGTTCTGAACGACAAGGACCCGCTCCACGTCGAAAACGTGGAGTTCCCCGAGGAAGCTGAAAAGGACCCCGCCGAGGCCGAAAAGACTGCCGAAGCCTACGCCGAGGGCGAGGCCAGGGAGACCACTCCCGGTGACGCATGGCCCCCTGCCTTTGAAAAGGCTCCTGCCGAGCCCGAGACTGCGCCCGCAGCCCCGGTGGTGGAAGCTGCCCGGGCAGAGGAGACTGCCGAGGAAAAGCCTGCGGCAGAGGGAACGACCGTAAATCCTGTGGAGGCAGGCCCTGCCGTTGCCCCCAAGGATGAGAACGGCAAGTTCGATACCACCAAGATCGCGGAAGCCAGCGATTTCACCGGCATCGAAGAGGAATCCGGCTGTAAGAGCTGAGCAAAGCAATAAAAGGACGCTGTGCCGCAGGGCACAGCGTCCTTTTTCTGTCTGGGTCATTTCCGCAGGGCTTTGGCGGCTTCGGTGCCCGCCACGGCACCCTCGTACACGGCCTTGGCGACCTGTAGCAGCCGCCGGTGCAGTCTCCGGCGGCATACAGGCCGGGCAGGGAGGTCTGCATGTGGTCATCCACCACGATCCGGCTGCCGTTCACCTCGGCCCCAGCTTGCGGGCCAGGGCAGTGCTGCCCGCCACGCCCAGCGCCACGAACACGCCGGAGACTTCCAGCGTTCTGCCGTCTTTCAGCTGCACGCCGGTGACCCGCTCTTGACCGAGGATGGCTTCCACGGCTTCCGTCCGCACGGCCACCTCCGGCGGGAACTGTGCCGTCAGCGGGGCCCCGCCCGTGAGCAGGGTGACGCTGTGAGCCACGGGCAGCAGGGCCTGTACCTCATGGAGGGCGTACTCTCCGCTGCCCAGCACAGCCACATCCCTGCCGCGGTAGAAAAAGGCATCGCAGGTGGCGCAGTAGCTCACGCCGCGGCCCTCCAGCCCGGCGAGGCCCGGAATGCGGGGCGCTGCCCCGGGAAGCCCCCGTGGCCAGAATGACGGCATCGGCAGGGAAATCTCCGGCCAGCGTCTCCACGGTCAGCTTGTCGGTGTAGGTCAGGCCCACGGCCTCGGTGATGACGAACTCCACCCCCACGGCCTTGGCACCCTCGATGCCCCGGCGTTCCAGCTCGGCACCGGTGATGGGTTCGGCAAAGCCGTAGTAGTTCTGGATGAGCTCGGCCCGGTCCAGTGCGCCGGGGCCCTTGGTCAGAACGGTGGTCTGCACCCCGGCGCGCGCGGCATACAATGCCGCCGAGACACCTGCGGGGCCGGAACCGATGATCACAATGTTAGACATGGCAGTTTCTCCTTATGGTAGGTTTGCTTTTGTCCAACCTCTCAGTCTCGCATCCGCTCGACAGCTCCCCTAGTAGGGGAGCCATTGGCATTGCGTAAAGCCTTGCCTCTTTGCCAAGGCCTCTCCTACTAGGAGAGGTGGCATTGCGTAGCAATGACGGAGAGGTTGAGGACTGTTTGATCTTATGATATCTATTATACCTCAACTCCCCGCACTTTTCATCTCCGACGAACTGTGCTATACTGAAAACATCGCAAAAATCGACACCATGGAGGGGAAAAACCTATGTCCAAGCAGCGCCTGCTTTTTATCACCACCGGCGGCACCATTGCCAGCGTGCGCACCGCACAGGGGCTCAAGCCTGTTCTGACCAGCGAGGAGCTGCTGGCCCATCTGCCGGAATTGCAGCAGCTCTGCTGCCCGGAAACGCTCAACCTGTGCAGCATCGACAGCACCGACCTTGGCCCGGAGCACTGGCTGATGATGGCCAAGGCCGTGCAGGAAAACTATGCGCTTTACGATGGCTTCATCATCTGCCACGGCACCGATACGCTGGCCTACTCGGCGGCGGCGCTGTCCTACCTTATCCAGAACGCGGACAAGCCATCATCCTCACGGGTGCCCAGCAGCCCATTTCCAACGAGATCACCGATGCAAGAAGAACCTGCGGGACAGCGTGATTTGTGCCCTTGACCCGGGCAGTCGGGGTGTGATGGTGGTGTTTGGAGGGCACGTCATTGCGGGCACTCGCGCCAAGAAGAACAAGACCATCAGCTACGATGCCTTTGCGTCGGTCAACTTCCCGGCGCTGGCGCTGGTGCAGGGCGACCGGCTGGTGCGGTATGTGGCTTCGCCCTGGCCCACCGGCCCTGTGGAGTTTGGCCGGGCGCTGAACCCCAAAGTGTTCCTGCTCAAGCTGACCCCCGGCCTTGGGCCGGAGCTTATCCCAGCCATCTTTCAACAATATGACTGCGTCATTGTGGAAAGCTTTGGCGTGGGCGGCATTCCCCAGCGGCTCATGGATGCCTTTGCCGAGGAGCTGGGTGATTACGACAAGACCCACAAGGTCCTGATCCTGACCACGCAGGTCACTTATGAGGGCAGTGATGTGGGCATTTACGAGGTGGGCAAGCGGGTCAAGAATCGCTTCCGCTTCCTGGAGGCCCACGATATGACCATTGAGGCCGTTGTCACCAAGGTCATGTGCTGCTGGCCAGAGCTGCGAGAACTTTGACCAGCTCCAGCAGCGGTTCTACCGGCAGATCAATTTTGATACATTCTATCATTGAAACAAACGGGAGATGCCCCACCGGCACCTCCCGTTTCTGTTATGCGAACACCAGCTGCACCAGCAGCACATAACACACCGTACCGCCGGTGATGGAGACCCAGTAGAACTGGTCCGGCAGGGTGATGAAGAAGATGAACCAGCCCCTGTCAATTTGAAAACTTTTTGTCCGCCACTGGTGGACTTTTGGCGAATCAGGACAAAGTTTTGCCAAAAGACTTGCACTTTGATGCTTTACTGTGGTAAAATCGAAGCGTGCTTTCATTTGGAAAGACAAGGGGGAAAAAGTATATGACCAACATCTGCATCATCGCCACCATCATCATCTATCTGGTGGCAATGCTGTTGGTTGGGTTTGCATACAGCAAGTCCAACAACGACAGCACTGATTTCTACCTCGGCGGCCGCAAAATGGGCCCGCTGGTCACGGCCATGAGTGCCGAAGCCAGCGATATGTCCAGCTGGCTGCTGATGGGAATGCCGGGCCTTGCCTATCTCACCGGCATCGCCTCGCCCGGCTGGACCGCCATCGGTCTGGCGCTGGGCACCTGGCTGAACTGGCTCATCGTGGCCCGGCGGCTGCGGCGGTATTCGGCCAATCTGGATGCCATTACCGTGCCGCAGTTCCTGTCCCTGCGCTTCCACGACCAGCGCAATCTGCTCAATGCACTGGGCGCGGTGATCATCATCGTGTTCTTTGTGCCCTACACGGCTTCGGGCTTTGCCGCCTGCGGCAAGCTGTTCCACAGCCTGTTCGGCTTGGATTACATGGCGGCCATGGTGGTCTCGGCCTGCGTCATCGTGGGCTATACCATCACGGGCGGCTTCCGCGCTGTTACCACCACCGATCTCATCCAGTCCATCGTGATGAGTCTGGCCCTTGTGGCTGTGCTGGTATACGGCATTGGCGCGGCAGGCGGCTGGGATGCCGTTGTGGCCAACGCTCAGAGCCTGCCCGGCTACCTGACCATGATGGCCAGCCACAACGCCGCCGAGGGCACGGCCACCTCGTACAGCCTGCTGGACATCGTCTCCACCATGGCGTGGGGTCTGGGCTACTTCGGAATGCCCCACATCCTGCTCCGCTTCATGGCCATTGAGGATGAAAAGAAGCTGGTGCTCAGCCGCCGCATTGCCAGCGTGTGGGTCATCATTGCCATGACCGCCTCCATCATCATCGGCATGGTGGGCCTTGGCATGACCAAGGCAGGCGCGCTGGAGTACCTGAGCGGCTCCTCCAGCGAGACGGTCATCGTCCGCATTGCAAACCTCATTGCACAGCACGGCATTCTGGCAGCCGTTCTGGCGGGCCTGATCCTGGCGGGCATCCTTGCCGCCACCATGTCCACCGCCGACAGCCAGATGCTTGCTGCCGCGTCCAGCGTCTCCCAGAATATCCTGCAGGAGTTCGGCCACATGAAGCTGACCGAACGCCAGAGCCTGTTTGCTGCCCGCCTGACCATCATCTGCGTCAGTGTGGTGGGCGTGGTGCTGGCCCGTGACCCCAATTCCAGCGTGTTCGGCATCGTCAGCTTTGCATGGGCCGGTTTCGGCGGCGCATTCGGTGCGGTCATGCTCTGTGCGCTCTTCTGGAAGCGCTGCAACTGGCAGGGCGCGCTGGCCGGGATGCTCGCCGGCGGCCTGATGGTCTTTGTCTGGAAGTACCTCGTCAGCCCTCTGGGCGGCGTGTTCGGCATCTATGAGCTGCTGCCTGCCTTCCTGACCTCCCTGCTTGTCTGCGTGGTGGTCAGCCTGGTCACCCCCGCCCCCTCGAAGGAGATCGAAGCCGAGTTTGAGGCGGCGAAATAAGAAACAATAGCAAGGGCATTGCACGGGAATCTGTGCAATGGCCCTTGCTTTATATGCGGCGCACAACGCCGTTCTCAACAAAGAAAAGATTCGGCTAAGAAAAAATATTTTGTATACAAAAAAGAAAAAGATTGTTTGTACAGAATTACGAAAATGCTGCATAGATTAAAGAATACAACAAGAAATACTTTCAAATCGTAAAATTTTTGAGCAATTTCGTAAAAATGTACTAACATTTTGGAAAGAGATGCCGTATCATGGACTTATAAATGCGCATACAGCTTGCGGGCCGTGTGCCAAAATTGTCCGGAAATTTGAGGAAGGAGTATTTTCATGGGAAAATCAACAGTGGATGCGTCTGCAGGGTTTGGATTGCGTGATAAACTTGCATACGCAGCGGGTGACTTTGGCTGCAATATGAGTTTTGCACTCAAAGGCTACCTGACGATTTATTGGACGCAGTTTATGGGGATCGACAACTACCTGATGGCATCCCTTCTGCTGATCGTGCAGATCTGGGACGCAATCAACGATCCTATTATCGGAGCAATGGTAGATGCGGATACGCACAAATACCGCCGGAACAAGTTCCTTGCCTATATCTGGTTCGGTGCGATCGGACTGACCGTGGCCGGTGCACTTTGCTATCTGCCGTTCCCGCAGGCTCCCGGTATGGTCAAGAACATTCTGTTTGTGGCAGGCTATATGATCTGGGATGCTTTCTACACCGTTGCAAATGTGCCGTATGGCTCGATGCTGTCTCTGATCTCGGATGACCCGATCCAGCGTGCACAGCTGTCGACTTTCCGCTCCATTGGTTCTATGGGCGGTGGGCTTCTGACCGGTATGCTGATTCCGGTGATCATTTATGATAACCAGAACAACCTGCGCGGTGAGCAGATGTTTGTCATCGCTCTGATCATGGGTTTGATCGGTCTGGTCTGCTTCCGCTTTATGGTCACGAACACAAAGGTGCGTGTGGACACCACGATCACTCTGAAAGAGGATGCGCCGAAGTTCAACGTCATGAAGGCGTTCAACAACTTTATCCATAATCGCCCGGCTGTGGGCGCAACGCTGGCACCTATCGCAACGTTTATTGGTATGTATGGTGCCTCTACTGCAGGCCAGATCCTGTTCCAGGCTTATTTCAAGAATGCAAAGATCTCCGGCCTTGTGGGTATGATCTCCTACTTTGGCGTTTTCATTTTCAGTCCTTTTGTGAGCCGTATCGTCAAGCGCTTTGGCAAGAAGGAAGCCGTGACCTTTGGTTCAGTAGTCTGTGCGCTGGCCTACGTCCTGATGCTGGTTCTGCCATCACACCGGACGGCCGGGGCCTCAGCCTTTATGTCCTGTGTCAGATCATTGCAATGCTGGGCGGCGGTGTCGGAAACTGCCTGAGCTGGTCTCTGATGGCAGATGCGATCGATTATAACGAGTGGAAATTTGGCGTGCGAGAAGAAGGCACTACCTATGCACTGCACTCCTTCTTCCGTAAGCTTGCACAGGGCATCGGACCTTCTCTGGGCCTTGTTCTGGCAACCAAACTGGGCTATGATGCATCTCTGAAGGCTGCACAGACGATTGAAGTGGCAACCCGGATGCGCTATCTGGTGCCGATCATGTATCTGGGAAGCTATATCCTGATGATCATTGCGTACGGCGTGGTGTTCAATCTGGATAAAAAGACGCTGGCGCAGATGGAAAGCGATCTGAAAGAACGCCGAGCAAAGAACGAAAAGTAAAGGATCTTAAAATCAGAGGAATATAAGAACGGAAACCTTCTGATAAGATGATAGAAAGCCCTCCTTTCGCCTGAGTGCGACAGGAGGGCTTTCTTTTTCAGTTGATCAGAATCGCCATCATCTCAGCGCAGGGGACCACGAAGCCGAACCCGAAGAAGAACAGCAGGTCGAGCACAAACTTCCAGAGCCGGACAGTAGGGGAGCAGAAGTTCATGGAGCGGGTGACGGAGGCACCTATCTCACCCCAGTGTCGGTAGTAGCCGGTCTGCTCAAAGTTGTTCCAGAGCTCCAGCGAGAGAAATTCTATCCCGACGAACAATGGGAAAAACACCCAGGAGGGAAGCCAGCCGTCTGCCTGCAGGTTCCCATTGCTCAGGGTACGCCAGTGGACGGCCATCCGGCCCGGGCAGGCGAGGATGCCCCAGATGGCCAGTGCGGCACTGAGCCAAAACAAAACTGCCCGTACCGAGCGCCAGTCAATGGATTGTTGACGGCGCAGCAGGGTAAAGAAATCTTCCAGCGGGACTTCCGGTGCAATATCTGCTTCCTGCGGGTCGCGGCAGTGCATCAGGTCGGCAAGGGTCAGCCCCAGCGCGTCGGCCAGTGGTTCCAGCGTGTTGATGTCCGGCAGGCCGACCCCCGTCTCCCTTAATTAAAGATATTGTTGGGTAAAAAAGAAAGGTCAGTCGATTTTGCCGATGAAGCGGTAGTAGATTTCTACTTCCTGCTCACGGTTCCGTCCTCGCCCTTGACAGCTTCGTGGAC
>ENA-OQJH01000511-OQJH01000511.1-human-gut-metagenome-genome-assembly--contig:-NODE-511-length-20946-cov-19.678179_pt1 | contig 20946 bp, 21 predicted proteins | sample MGYA00242597_ERZ504763 | MGnify/ENA primary metagenome ERZ504763 (study PRJEB26092, sample SAMD00036359) | human gut metagenome | host: Homo sapiens | study: EMG produced TPA metagenomics assembly of...
TTATCAGGCTGCCTACAATATGGGAGAAGGAAAGGATTATTCGCTAATATTCCGGTAAATGAAAAGACGAATGCCGATGGAAAGACCTATAAGGAGATTTCCATGAAAGCAGATGAACCATATATTTGGATAAATGCAGTACCGGCAGATTCTGGAGCATCAGTATGGGTGGATAATAGTTCGGAATTGCTTGGTGGATATTTTAAGCATTTGAGTAGTGCACAAGATTATTTTGATGTGAAAGTGACTTCTGCTGATGGAAAACAGACTGATACAGAGAGAATCTATATCAAATGGAGTGCGGGCGGTACTGATTTGAAGAATCTGGAAGTGATTTCCGGAGGCACGATGGAAGAAAAGTATACGCCAATAACCAGAGAATATTATGTGAAAATGAAAGAATCTTCGGGAAAGATAAAGTTCTCTTATGAGACAATGAACGGGACTACAGTAAGAATATATGAAGACCGGCAGTTAAAAGATACGATAACACAAAGTGGAAAATATGAGTTAGAGGCAGAGAAAGGTGTAAGAGAGATTCAATGGGAGGTGACTTCCCAAAATGGAAAATCTGTCAGTTATTCTGCATATTTTGTCGGAGAAAAAGAAGAAGGAATATCGTCGGAAACAAAGCAGCGTGCATCTGACATGATTAAAAAATGGAAGAAAACGGGTATGTCAAAGTAATCTTACTCAGCAAGAAGGAGCTGATTATTGGAAGACATTTGGAGCGGCCGCTTTAGGAGAAAAGTATCTAAATGGTATGCTTGGCTATAATGTGCTGAAAAGAATTTTAGTCAATCTACAGATTATTCAGCGGTCATTTTGGAACTGGTTATGTCAGGAGAGAATCCGTATGATTATCTGGGAGTAAATTATGTAAAGAAATTACAGGAATTTAACAATAGTGGTGATTTTGGGATGTACTCGGCTAATATATGGGCGTTATCAGCACTTCAGGCGGCGGGGGCGCCCGTTCCAAAGGAAACAGTGGAAATCGTAAAGAAGCAGGCTCTTTCTGAAACATTTGATTTGGATATGAGAGGCTGGGCTTTATATGCGACGTCATTGTATAAAGATACGTTTACGGACAAAGAGTATGCAAAATTAATCCAGTCAGTGAAGGATATTCAGATACAGAAGACTACGGATATGAATGGAATTGATGTGACAGGGGTTTTTGAGAACTTTTATTATACGAATCGGAATATTATGTCACATGCCTGTATGGTGACAGGGCTGACTGCTATAGGAATTGATACTGGGAAAAATGAATGGAAAGGACGGAATGGAGCTGACCCGGTAAGTGTTTTAGAAAAATATCAGTTAAGTACCGGAGGCTGGTTCTACTCTCCGGAGAATCCTTCCCAGGGAGGCTGGAATAAAGATGCGGTTATTGCAGTGGGAGACCTGTACAATGGTTCAAATGTGTACACAAGATATTATCTGACACCATCAAGATATAAGAAGCTTCTTGATAAAGCAGAAAAACTGCTTGCAGGAACGATTACGGAGGGCACAAAGCGGGAGGCATTACAAAAAGCATATGAGGAGGCAGAAAAATATGCGGATGAGAACAATGTTACTTCAGAGCATGGAGATGCCTATTATGCCCTTCAGGAAGCAATGTATGCAGTGGACGAGAGTGTGAAGCCGGGAGTATTTCTTGGAACTGCTAAAGAAAGAGAACAGGTGAATGCTGTTATAAAAGCAATTGACTCGATTTCTTCCTACAGTTATAAGGATAAGACAAAACTGGATTCCATCAAGAAACAGTATGATGTATTAAAGGAGAAGCGCCTGTTCCACTATGTGACTAATGCAGATGTGCTTGATAAAGCACATCAGTATGTGAATGGAATCGACACATTCCTTGAAAAGACAGAAAAGATAGGAAAAGTCAACCTGACAAAGACGGCAAAGATAGAGAGAGCCAGAAAGGCATATGATTTCCTGAATGAACAGCAGAAGAAGGAAGATGCAGTACAGAAAGCGTTCCAGATCTTATCTAAAGCAGAGACAAAGCTAAAAGATGCCAAGACTGCCGATAATGTCGTGCAGGCGATAAAGGCACTTGGGGAGATTGTGACTTTGGATTCTGAGGAAGATATTGAATCCGTCAGAGCTGCCTATGAGAGTCTGACAGACAGCCAGAAAACTTTTGTTACAAATATTGATAAGTTAAAGGAGCAGGAAGACGGTCTTAAAAAGTTACAGCAGCAGGAAGAGAACAAAGAGGCGGCGCACAAGGTCTCAGACCTAATTGACAAGATAGGAAGAGTTACAGCAAACAGTGCAGATGATTTAAGACAGGCAAGAACTGCCTACGATGCATTAGAGAATGACGAGGCAAAAAGAATGGTTTCTAACTACATACAGTTAGAAGATGGAGAAAAGATTTATGCGAACCTTCAGCATGAGAATATCATATATGATGTCGTAGATAAGGCTTCTTATGAGATTGGTCAGATTGATACTGCATATGGAGAAAGTGCGGACATCACTGCTGAGAATGCCGATGCTGTAAGAGAGGCAGTGCAAAAGGCGGAAAACTATATAAAAGAAAAAGAGCAGGAATATGCATATTTTAGGCTTATGCTTTCTAATTATATGGACTTATCAGCGGCAAAGACAGCCCTTGTCCAGTATGAACTGTCTGAGAAACAGAAGCTTCTGTTGAAGAATTTAAACAGGCAGTGGGAGAAATCACAGGCTTCGGTATAGAAGAACAGGCAGTGATAGAACGTGCAGAGATACTGTACGAGCTTCTCACAGAGGAAGATAAACTGACAGTTACAGAAGAATATGCCCTGTTACAGCAGGCGGAGGAAGCTTTTTCTGTATGGCAGGCAGAGTTTGATAATGTGCAGGAAGTGGTATATGGAACAGAGCAGATGGGAGATGTTACCATAACAGGTGCAGAATCTTATCAGGAAGTAAAAGATGCTTATGATATGCTGTCAGAAGATGCGAAGAAGCTTCTTCCTGACGAGATAAAAGAACGGCTTTCTGAGGCAGCGGATACATACCAGCAGCTACTTGCACAGCAGGAAAAAACAGAGGAGGTCGTAAAGAAGATTGACGATGCTTCAATCATTTCAGATCTGTCAGATGAGGTAGCAGTAAAAGTGGCAAGAAAGGCATATGATGCACTGGAAAACCCATACCGCGTGACAAATTATGAGACGTTGCTTGAAGAGGAAAAGGAAATCCTTTCTCTGAAAAAAGTACAGGAAAATCAGGAATTTGCCAATACCGTAATCACACAGATTAATGCACTGAAAAAAGTTACTTTATCCGATAAAGAAAAGGTAGAAGCAGCAAGACGTGCCTATGACGGACTGACAGATGCACAGAAAAATCTGGTAGATAATCTTTCAGTATTAGAGGCTGCAGAGAGCCAGATAGAATCCCTGCAGAAACAGCCATTAAAACCGGCACAGCCGCAGCCGGCGAAAAAGACAGAGACCAAGAAGACTTCTTATAAAAAGATTGTTTTGAAGAAAAAATCTTTGAAAAAAACAATTTATTTTAACGGAAAGAAACAGACGTATTCTCTGGCACTATTCGTAAATAATAAGGCAGTTAAGGCGGAAAAGATAAAGTGGAAATCAAGTAAACGGACAATAGCGGCAGTATCTAAAAACGGAAAGCTGACCGTAAAGAAAGCAGGAAAAGTTACAATCACAGCTTCTTATAAAGGAAAGAGATATAAATATAATCTTGTGATTAAGAAGGTTCAGTTGAAACTTAAGAAAAAGAGTATCACTATCAAAAAGGGGAAAGCGGTGCAGATAAAAAGTGTGGCATCCCCTAAAAGAAAGATACAATATAAAAGTTTAGATACAAAGATTGCATCTGTAACCAAAAAAGGGAAGGTGGTAGGAAAGAAAAAGGAAAAACAAAGATAAGGGTAAGCTGTAATGGGCTTGTCCGGTATTGTAAAGTTACTGTAAAATAAGGCAAAGCTATGAAAGTATCGGAAAGGAAAGAAAATGAGAAAGTTTTATTCAAGAATACTTGCAGTATGTATGGCAGGTACAATGGCATTTACACCATTTACACCAGTGGGAACATTGATTGGCAATAATATTACGATAGAGGCAAAAGCAGCAGACGCTGTAGATACTTCCTGGTATGATAATCGTACAGAAGGACAGACAGAATTTACAATTACTACGGCTGCACAATTAAGGGGATTAGCAGAACTTGTAAATAAAAATGAAGATATTTTTTCAGAATGTAAAATTAAACTTGGAAAAGAATATAGACCTTAATAATGAACAGTGGACTCCAATAGGAAACGGATATGAATTTAATGGTGAGTTTGATGGCCAAGGCCATACAATCTATAATTTAAAGGAATCAGAAATAGAAGATGCAAATTATATAAAAGCAGGTCTTTTTGGAGTGGTCAAGGGAATATCAGTCGAAAAGGAGGATGGAACTTATAATATTACACCCTGCAGTTATAAAAAATGTAACGATTGAAAATGCCGATATAGAGGTGACCAACACTAAGAATAATGTGCCTAACACATTGGGGGCATATCCCTCATCACTTACAATAAAGGAAGTATTATTCGGATAACCCGGGATCAGATAAAGCACGTATACTTTGATTCCAAGCTTCTCCAGACGTTTCTTAAACGCATCTGCGCTTTCCTGTCCGGAATACTGGGTGATGCAGACACTTCCGACATAGAGTCCGCGCTCGGTAAATACTTCCATAAGGCGGAGTACATCTTCATCATAAGTGATACCAAGGTCACCTCTGACTTTATTTTTATCAATATCAGCGGCGCTGATTACAATAACGATCTCTGCCTGATCAGAAAGCTGCATCAGCATACGCAGTTTGCTGTCCGGCTCAAATCCCGGAAGAACTCTGGAAGCATGGTAGTCATCAAAAAGCTTGCCGCCAAATTCCAGATAAGTTTGTTTCCAAACTGGTTAATACGTTCCCGAATATGTTCGGACTGCATTTTCAGATACTTGTCGTTGTCAAATCCTATCTTCATTTGTTCATTTCCTTTCCTCATCACATTTTTAGTACTGCTCATTTAGAATATCCCGGGACATACAGCGCAAATTTATGCGGTCAGCATAATTCTGTGTATTGCGGAGTGCATTACCGGGAACGAAGTGAGCAGTAATCAGTTTGTCAATAGTATACTACAAATAAAGCCATTTGTAACAGGTGAATTTGTAAAACTTCATATAAATTTTATAGGGTTTATAGAAAGATATGCACAACCGGACACAATTTTCACAATCTCGCAGTTGATTTATACCCGAATTCTCTTTATAATAAGAACGATAACGTTAGGAGGAATGAAATGGATAATCATATGGATAACAATCCGAATGGCAATCGTCCTGATAATAATAAAGGTCCGGGCAGACAGGACCCGAACAAGAATCATCAGTCGATACTGGCCTTTCTGGTATGCCTCCTGGTAACTCTGGTATGTTTCGCCATGTTTACCAATATGCTCAAGGATAATTCGAGTGAGATCACTTATGATAAATTTATTGAGATGGTAGATGATGGAGATGTGAAAGAGGTTACGCTTCAGTCAAATACACTGACGATCACGCCGAAACATCAGTCATCAGGATTTTCAGAAGAAGTTTATTATGCCAATCAGATGGAGTCAGTAGATAAGCTGACGGAGAGACTTGAGGGAACAGGAATCAAGTTTGAGTATAAGAAGCCGGATGCAGCAGGGGAAATTATTTCTATGCTGGTCAGTGTGCTTCTGCCAACGATTCTGCTCTTTGTACTTCTGACGGTATTTATGCGCCGCATGAATAAGGGCGGTGGAATGATGGGCGTTGGAAAGAGCCGCGCCAAAGCTACATTCAGAAAGATACAGGAATTACTTTCAGGGATGTGGCAGGGCAGGATGAGGCCAAGGAATCACTGCAGGAGGTGGTGGATTTCCTGCATAATCCCGGCAAGTATACCACCATCGGAGCGAAGCTGCCGAAAGGAGCTTTGCTTGTAGGACCTCCGGGAACCGGTAAAACACTTCTGGCAAAGGCAGTAGCAGGAGAGGCACATGTGCCGTTTTTTCCCTGTCAGGTTCTGAGTTTGTGGAGATGTTTGTAGGTGTGGGTGCATCACGTGTCCGCGATCTCTTTGAGGAAGCAAGAAGAATGCACCATGTATCATTTTTATTGATGAGATTGATGCAATCGGAAAGAGCCGAGATTCTCATTATGGTGGCGGCAATGATGAGCGTGAGCAGACCCTGAACCAGCTTCTTGCGGAAATGGACGGATTTGACACTTCAAAGGGACTTCTGATCCTGGCTGCTACCAACCGTCCGGAGGTTCTTGATCCGGCACTTCTTCGTCCGGGACGTTTTGACAGACGTGTCATTGTGGACAGACCAGATCTGAAGGGAAGAATCGAGATCCTGAAGGTTCATGCAAGAAATGTACATCTGGATGAGACTGTTGATTTTGAGAACATTGCACTTGCAACTTCCGGGGCAGTGGGTTCGGATCTGGCTAATATGATCAACGAGGCTGCTATCCTTGCTGTTAAGAGTGGACGCAGCGCAGTATCCCAGAAAGATCTTCTCGAAGCTGTTGAAGTAGTTCTGGTAGGTAAAGAGAAGAAGGACAGGATCCTCAGTGCACAGGAGCGCAGAATCGTATCCTATCATGAGGTAGGACATGCACTGGTAAGCGCCCTGCAGAAAGATGCAGAGCCTGTACAGAAGATTACTATTGTGCCGAGAACAATGGGGGCACTTGGCTATGTGATGCAGGTGCCTGAGGAGGAGAAATATCTCAATACAAAGAAGGAACTGGAAGCAATGCTTGTGGGATATCTTGGCGGACGCGCAGCAGAGGAACTGGTATTTGACACTGTCACAACCGGGGCAGCAAATGATATTGAGCAGGCTACCAAGGTGGCAAGAGCATGATCACACAGTACGGTATGTCCGACAAGTTCGGACTTATGGGTCTGGCTACACAGGAGAGTCAGTATCTCAGCGGAAGAACAGTGTTAAACTGTGGCGATGACACTGCCACAGAGGTTGACCATGAGGTAATGGTACTTCTCCATAATTCTTATGAGGAAGCCAAGAGACTGATCGGCAGCCACAGAGAAGCACTTGATAAGATTGCTGCTTACCTGATCCGCAGGGAAACCATTACAGGTAAGGAATTTATGAAGATTTTCCATGCGGCAGAGCGTGGAATCGAGATTCCGGAAAATCTGGATGATTTGGTAATTCCAGAGGAAAAACAGAATACAGTAACGCTGGATAAGCCAGAGATTCAGTGATACAATAACAGAGTCGGAAACGAAATAATTTCCGGCTCTGTTTTCGTATCACAGAAATTACGCTGTAATATCTCATGGATACGAAAAGCGTTCAGGGCAGGATTTTTTGTATAGAGGAGAGTTTATGTTTCAGATAGAAGAAGAACTGAAAAAACTTCCGGGTAAGCCGGGGGTTTATATTATGCATGGGGAGAAGGACGAGATCATCTATGTTGGAAAAGCCGTCAGTCTGAAAAACAGGGTGCGTCAATATTTCCAGAGCAGCAGAAATAAGGGCGCAAAGATTGAACAGATGGTTACCCATATCACCAGATTTGAGTATATTATCACAGATTCGGAACTGGAAGCCTTGTGCTGGAGTGTAATCTGATCAAGGAGCACAGACCGAAATATAATACCATGCTCAAAGATGATAAGAGTTATCCGTTTATCAAAGTCACAGTAAATGAGGAATATCCCAGAGTCCTTTTTGCCAGAAGAATGAAGAAAGACAAGGCAAAATATTTCGGACCATATACAAGTGCCGGGGCTGTAAAAGATGTGATCGAGCTTGTGCGAAAACTTTATAAGGTGCGATCCTGTAATCGGGTATTGCCAAGAGATTGTGGGAAGGACCGTCCATGTCTGTACTATCACATGAAACAGTGCAGTGCGCCATGCCAGGGCTATGTGAGTTCAGAAGAATATAAGAAAAATATCGCAGAACTGCTGAAATTTCTCAATGGAGACTTTAAGGATACGATTGATATGCTTACCGACAAAATGATGGCAGCTTCCGAAGAAATGCGTTTCGAGGATGCCATGGAATACCGGGATCTGATCCGCAGTATCCAGAAGATCGGAGAACGTCAGAAAATTACAGGTTACGGAGAGGAAGATAAGGATATCATCGCAGTTGCCATGGATGAAAGCCTTGATCTGCGGGAGCAGGATGCTGTTGTACAGGTATTCTTTGTCCGGGGAGGCAAACTGATCGGGCGGGAGCATTTCTATCTGCGTGTGGCGCGTGGCGATACAAAGGCACAGGTATTATCCAGCTTTATGAAGCAATTTTATGCCGGAACTCCGTTTATCCCACGTGAGATCATGCTGCAAAAAGAAATCGAAGATGCCAAGATCATAGAGGAATGGCTTACAGATCGAAGAAAGCAGCGAGTCTATATCAGGGTACCGAAGAAAGGTACGAAAGAGAAGCTGGTAGAGCTGGCAGAAGAGAATGCAAAGATGGTTCTGGATAAAGACAGAGAGCGTATCAAACGTGAAGAAGGAAGAACCATCGGAGCAGTTCATGAAGTGGAAGAGTGGCTTGGACTGTCGGGAATCAGGCGTATGGAGGCTTATGATATTTCCAATATCAGTGGTTTTGAATCTGTAGGTTCCATGGTTGTCTATGAGAAAGGAAAGCCAAAGCGCAGTGATTACCGCAAATTTAAAATAAAGTGGGTTCAGGGACCGAACGATTATGCAAGCATGGAAGAAGTACTTACCAGACGATTTACTCATGAGGGAAAAGATGAGTTTGACAGCTTTTCTATTATGCCGGATCTGATCCTGATGGATGGTGGAAGAGGACAGGTGAATATTGCGTTAAAAGTCCTGGAAATTCTGGGAATAGAGATTCCTGTCTGTGGTATGGTCAAGGATGACCATCACAGAACCAGAGGACTGTATTACAATAATCTTGAAATTCCCATTGATACAGACAGTGAAGGCTTCCGCCTGATCACCAGAATCCAGGATGAGGCACACCGTTTTGCCATTGAATTTCACCGATCGCTGAGAAGTAAAGAACAGGTGCATTCCCTGTTGGATGATATCCCTGGTATCGGTGAAACCAGGCGGAAAGCATTGATGCGGAAATTTAAATCCATTGAGAATATCAGAGATGCATCACTGGAAGAACTTACAGAGACAGAAAGCATGAATGCAGGAAGTGCACAGAAAGTTTATGAATTTTTTCATGGAGCTAGTACATCGTTTTCGAAATAACTATACCACTCACTTGTCTGCGAATCCGATTGCACAGGTCTAAAAGCCTCAGCGTAGCCCGCTACGCCTGCGTTTTTATACCAGCACACTGGTGAGAAAAAAATATAAAATATGTAAAAATATTCCTGGGTTCTTCTACATATTACCCAAAGACTCTCGCTTTTTGTAATTGAAGTTGTATATAGTGATGTGATATAATAAAAAAGACGTGAAATTTACTATGAAAGTTTCGGACGACAGCTATAAATGAGTTATGTCTGTATGAGCAGGTTTTGAGATAGCGGACAGACCGGGCTTTCAGATTTTGAACTGAAAAGGAGAAATAAATGAAGGGTGTACAGTTGACAAAATTAGTTCAGGAACTGGGACTTCACAACCTGACTCCTGAAATTGATCTGTCTGAGATTGTGATCAAGACAGCGGAGATCAACAGACCGGCATTGCAGCTGACAGGATATCTGGAGCATTTTGCAAATGAACGGGTACAGATCATCGGATATGTAGAGTATACTTATCTGATGCAGCTCAGTGATGAGGAACGGAAATTTAAATATGAAAGATTTATTTCCAGCAAGATTCCCTGTGTAATTTTCAGTACAATGACAAGACCATCACAGGATATGATCGATCTGGCAGTTAAATATAATGTTCCGACTTTCGTGACAGAGCGTACAACTTCCAGTTTTATGGCTGAGATTATCCGCTGGCTGGGTGTACAGCTGGCACCATGTATTTCCATCCATGGTGTGCTTGTGGATGTATATGGTGAAGGTGTCCTGATCACAGGTGAGAGCGGAATTGGCAAGAGTGAGGCTGCGCTGGAACTGATCAAACGAGGACATCGTCTTGTCAGTGATGATGTTGTAGAACTTCGTAAAGTCAGTGATGTGACGCTGGTGGGTTCGGCACCGGATATCACAAGACATTTCATTGAACTTCGTGGTATTGGTATTATCGATGTCAAAACTCTGTTTGGTGTTGAGAGCGTTAAGGATACACAGTCTGTGGATCTGGTTATCAAACTGGAAGAGTGGGACAGAGACAAAGAATATGACCGTCTCGGCCTGCATGAGGAATATACAGAGTATCTTGGAAATAAGATTGTATGCCATTCTCTGCCTATCCGTCCGGGACGTAATCTGGCTATTATCGTTGAATCTGCGGCAGTTAACCACAGACAGAAGAAGATGGGATACAATGCAGCGGAAGAGCTGTACAAACGTGTTCAGGCAAACCTTGCAAAGAAACGTGAAGAAAAATAATTTAAAGTAATTTGGAGGATATCAGATATTATGGGAAAGTATTGTTTTGGAATTGACGTTGGTGGTACATCTGTAAAATGTGGACTCTTTCAGACAGACGGAGTCTTAGTTGAGAAATGGGAAATTCCTACACGTAAGGAGAACAGTGGAGAAGCAATCCTGCCGGATATTGCAAAGACAATCCTTGACAAGATTGCAGAGCGTAAGCTGGATAAAGAAGAAATCGACGGTGTGGGAATTGGGGTACCGGGACCTGTTAATGAGAGAGGGGAAGTGCCATGTGCGGTAAACCTTTTCTGGGGCTTTAAAGAAGTTACTAAGGAACTGACAGAACTGACAGGACTTCCGTCCAAAGCAGGAAACGATGCCAATGTAGCAGCACTTGGCGAAGCATGGAAAGGCGCAGCAGCAGGAGCTAAGAACGTTATTCTTGTAACTCTTGGAACAGGTGTCGGCGGTGGAATCATCGTTGATGGAAAGATTGTTGGCGGTGCTCATGGTGCAGGTGGAGAAATCGGTCATGCAGCAGTTGACCATGAAGAAAAGGAAGCCTGCAACTGTGGTAACTGTGGATGTCTGGAGCAGTATGCGTCTGCAACAGGTATCGTTCGCGTGGCACAGAGAACTCTGGCTGCTACAGATGAGCAGACTGTTCTTCGCAAATTTACAAAACTTTCAGCAAAGAATGTTCTGGATGCTTTTAAAGAGGGCGACAAAGTAGCCTGCGATGTTATGGCACAGGTAGGAGAAATGCTTGGCGGAACACTTGCCATGTTTGCATGTGTGACAGATCCGGAAGCCATCGTTATCGGCGGTGGTGTTTCCAAAGCCGGACAGCCATTGATCGACTGTATTCAGAAATACTATGAGAAATATGCTTTTACAGCATGCAAGAAAACACCGATCATTCTTGCAACTCTCGGAAATGACGCAGGTATTTACGGATCTGCGCGTATGGTTATTAAAGAAGTATAATATCTGAGAATCAATTTTGAAAATATATAAAAAATCCACAGTCCTGAGTTGACAGGACTGTGGATTTTTGCAGTACAGGAACATCATTCGGAGGTGCTCCTGTACCGGTATTTTTGCATTAATAATAGTCGACCTGATAAGAGGAATCATCCTCGTTACCGTCACCGTTGTCATCGCTTCCGCCGGTATTATCAGTACCATCGTCACCGCTGTTACCGTTGTCATCAGTATTGTTACTGTCACCACTGTTGTCGGTATCTCCATTATCAGAGTTTTCGCTGTTATCAGTGTCAGTGGTGTTGTCAGTCTGATCAGAGGAATCTGTATCATAATTATAGTCATAATCATCACTGTCATAGAAATGCTGGTCACAGTATTCAGTAGGCATGGTACCTATGTCAAAGTATTCAGTGATCACCGGACAGCCGGCTCTTGGAAGAAGTCCGGTTTCCTCGCAGACACTTAACTTTTCTACACTTGCAGGCTTCTCGAATTCTTTGGAAGGAAGTCCCTCATGGATACGAGTCATAACCTTTTTCCATAAAGCTTTGTGGAAGTTACGCGCATAATCAGGTAATTTCTCATTGTTGTCGTAACCGGACCATACTGCGCATGTATAATATGGTGTATAACCCACAAACCACAAGTCGTTATAGGCTTCGGTTGTACCTGTTTTTCCGGCAACAGGCATATTGTCAAGCTGGCAGGCTGTACCTGTACCCTGTTTTACAACATCCTCCATTGCACTGGTGAGAAGAAAAGCAGTACTTTCTTTGATTACGGAACGTTCGGCAGCAGTATTCTCGATCAGGACGTTTCCGTTGTGATCCAGAATTTTTGTGTAATAAATTGGCTTGATATAATTTCCGTTATTTGCGATGGCTGCATAGGATGCACACAGTTCAACATTTGTGACACCGCGGGTGATGCCGCCAAGCGCAGTGGCAAGGTTTGCATCACTCCATACATTACCATTGGCATCTTTGTCAGCCTCTGTTCCATGAGCAAGGGTTGTAAAACCAAAGTTGTCCAGATATTTCAATCCAAGCTCAGGAGTTACTTTTTCCAGACACTTGACGGCTACAACGTTAATGGAATTCTGGATCGCAGTACGGATCGTGGTTGTTCCGTTGTAAGAACGGGTTGCGTTGTTTACAGGGGAACCATCCGGATATTCATAAGGTTCGTCTTCAAATGTTGTTGCAAGAGTCATGCCTTTTTCATTTAAAGCAGGTGCATAAGTGGACACGATCTTAAAGGTAGAACCAGGCTGTCTGGTAGTGTCCGTTGCTCGGTTCAGTGTAAGACTTGCCGTTTTCTCTCCACGACCACCGATCAGAGCTTTTACATAGCCGGTATGCTGGTCGATCACACTCATGGAAGACTGTGGCTGAGGTGCGAAATTGACACGCTCTGCAAGAACTTTACTTCCGTTGGCGAGTATGCTTGCCTTATATTTGTCTACATAAGTCTGTCCATCTTCCGGGGAATCGAACAGAAGATCGAAATCGGGATCCTCATTCTGAAAATAAAGCTGCAGCATTTCCTTACTGTAGTTTACCTGATTTCCATCAGGATCGGTAACCGTCAGGGCATAGTCAAGTTCATACTGGACAGTGTCCGGATAATTGGAAGGATCTGCATATTCCTCATCCAGGATATTCTGGATCTTGGAATCCTGTGTTGTATATACTTTAAGTCCGCCGCTGTAGAGAAGATTGGTTGCCTGTTTTTTGGTGTAACCTTTGATATTCATCAGGTCGTTGATGATCTGATCTGTCAGTTCATCTTCAAAATATGTGTAAACAGTATTCTCAGTGCTGGAGTTCTTTTCCTGAGCGGCCTGGATACGGGAATAAACATCATCTGCAAGAGCTTCATCATACTGATCCTGAGTAATATAGTTCTGATCCAGCATATGCTGGAGAACTTCCTTGCGTCTCTTCCTGTTGCTGTCAGGATTGATAATCGGGTTAAATTTCGTCGGGTTCTGTGTGATACCTGCCAGAGTTGCACATTCAGAAAGATTCAGATCCCATACATCCTTGTCAAAATACTGTCGTGCGGCAGCCTGTACACCGTAGGAACCGGCACCCAGGTTAATTGTGTTCAGGTAATTCTCAAGAATGGTGTCTTTATCAGTTTTTTTTCTCAACCTGGACAGCAAGGTACTGTTCCTGGATTTTTCGCGTAAATCTTTCCAGCTGAGTAGATTCACTGGTCCAGTTGGTAAATACGTTATTCTTAAGAAGCTGCTGTGTGATCGTACTGGCACCTTCTGAGAAATCTCCGGTAGTGAGAGCTTTCATTCCGGCACGAAGAATACCTTTTACGTCAATACCGTTATGTTCATAGAAACGTTCATCCTCAATTGCGACAACTGCATGCTGCAGATCAACAGGTATCTGATCGAGAGTGACAGGCAGTCGGTTGGAATCCGGAGCAGCCAGTTTACGGATCTGATTCCCTGCATCATCGTAGAGAAAGGTTGCATAGCCTAGTGGCATAATATCAATATCATCAACATCAGGAGCAGTATCAATTACACCCCTGAATGACCCCACACCCAGACAGGTTACTGCGATGCAGAGTGCTATCAGTGATACGAACAGGACTCTGATGAAAGAAACTCTGGCGCGCTTTCCCATCATGGAAGAACGGGAAATCAGTGCCGTCCGTTTCTTTGCAGTCGACTTTTTACCGTAGTTCATGTTAAACCTCCTTTATAATCCGTTCTATTATATCAAATAAGAATAAGTAAATAAAGCAGAAAAATAAAAATTCACAATTGCTTTTGGATCTTTTTAATGGTTATTGTGTTTTTTTACAGGATTAGTATACACTGTGCTGGCACATTTTTGTAATTCATGGTACACTGAGTCAATAAGAGAACGGAAAGAGGAGTATGAGACATGCTTGAGAAATATAAGACAGTTTACGAGGGCGGGGAAGGCGAGATCGTGGAAAAGAAATCCAGATTTATTGCTACAGTGCGTCCTGTAAAGACCGAAGAGGAGGCACTGGCCTTTATAGAGGAAATGAAGAAGAAATATTGGGATGCCAGACATAACTGCTATGTATATTCGGTGGGAAAGAACAGGGAATATACCAGATGCAGTGACGATGGTGAGCCGTCAGGCACTGCGGGAAGACCAATGCTGGATGTAATCCTGGGGGAAGATATTTATAATGTGGCAGCAGTAGTTACCAGATATTTTGGAGGGATACTTCTTGGAACAGGAGGTCTTGTCAGAGCATATTCCAGGAGTCTGCAGGAAGGTCTTGCCGCCAGCACAGTGATTGAGAAAACCTACGGAATTTCTATGGAAGTAGTTACGGATTATACCGGGATAGGCAAGATCCAGTATATTGCCGGAGAACAGAAATTACCGATCCTTGATTCTGAATACACTGACAGGGTAGTTCTGCATTTGCTGGTTCCGGCGGATCAGATTGCATTTGTAGAAAAAGCAATCACCGAGGGAACAAATGGAAGAGCGAAGATGAAGAAAGAGAAAGATCTTTACTATTCAGTGATTGACGGTGAAGTGAAAGTATTTACGGACTGATAAAATATGCCCCATGCAGCCTGAAAACTGCATGGGGCATAAACAGTCAGCGAATCAGCATTTCTCCGGTTCCGGATAATCAACACCGAAAGTTTCTACTGTCATGGATTTGATTTTCTGCTCGTCAAGCGGACGGTCGCTGTAATCGGTATCTTCTTCTGCAATACGGTTTACAACATCCATTCCTTCAGTGATCTTGCCGAATGCAGCATAAGCACCGTCAAGATGCGGAGCATCTTTGTGCATGATAAAGAACTGGCTTCCTGCTGAGTTTGGATGCATGGCGCGTGCCATGGAAAGAACACCTGCAGTATGTTTCAGATCATTTTTAAATCTGTTCTGAGTGAATTCACCCTTAATGCTGTATCCCGGACCGCCCATACCTGTTCCGTCCGGGCATCCTCCCTGGATCATGAAACCGTTGATCACACGATGGAAAATAAGTCCGTCATAGAAGCCTTTTTTTACAAGACTGATAAAGTTATTAACTGTATTCGGTGCAATCTCAGGATATAATTCTGCTTTCATCACATCGCCATTATCCATGGTAATTGTAACTATCGGATTTGCCATAGTTTCAAGTCTCCTTTTCAAAAAGTATTGTATTTCGCTGTTCGCTCTATTATAATATGCAAAGAACAATTCTGCAAGAAAAAGGTGGAAAAGATGATTATAGAGACAAAAACACCACAGGAAACATTTGAGGTGGGAAAGAAGATCGGAGAGAATGCGAAACCGGGTCAGATTTATACTCTGACAGGTGATCTTGGAGTTGGAAAAACCGTATTTACCCAGGGAGTTGCGGCAGGGCTTGGGATCACAGAGCCTATCTGCAGCCCGACATTCACGATCATTCAGGAATACGAAAGCGGACGTCTTCCTTTATATCATTTTGATGTTTACCGTATCGGTGACATTGAGGAAATGGAAGAAATCGGATATGACGATTATTTCTTCGGACAGGGAATCTGTCTGATCGAATGGGCTAATCTGATCGAAGAAATCCTTCCGGAAAAGCTGATTAAAGTAACCATAGAGAAAGATCTGGAGAAAGGCTTTGATTATAGAAGGATTACAGTGATTGGTCCGGAGAACAGTTAGGAGGTAGAAATGAAAATTTTAGCTTTGGACAGCTCAGGAATTGTTGCATCTGTAGCAGTTGTGGAAGATGATACATTACTGGCTGAGTATACTGTAAATTATAAGAAAACACATTCTCAGACTTTGCTTCCGATGTTAGATGAGATTGTGAAGATGACGGAACTGGAACTGGAATCCGTAGATGCTATTGCAGTGGCAGCGGGACCGGGATCCTTTACAGGACTCCGTATCGGCTCGGCAACAGCCAAAGGCTGGGACTTGCCTGAAGAAACCATTGGTAGCAGTACCGACAGTAGATGCACTGGCATATAATCTTTATGATGCACAGGGATTGATCTGTCCGATCATGGATGCCAGAAGAAAGCAGGTATATACAGGAATTTACAGATTTGAAGAGCATCAGCTTATGACTTTGAAAGAACAGTGGGCAGCATCGATCGAGGAACTGCTGGAAGAACTGAATCAGAGAGGAGAGATGGTTACATTTTTGGGAGACGGTGTACCTGTATTTCGTGAACTGATCGCAGAGAAACTGCAGGTTCCGTATTCTTTTGCACCGGCTCATGTAAATAAACAGAGAGCAGCGGCAGTGGCAGCTCTTGGCAGTATTTATTATAAAGAAGGACGCACAGAGACTGCTATGGAACATATCCCGGAATATCTCCGCATTTCCCAGGCAGAGCGTGAGCGTGCAGAGAGAGAAAAAGAGCAGAAACCGGCAGGTACAAAAATATGATCCTGCGGGAAATGCTTGTGGATGACCTGGATCAGGTAATGGAGATTGAGCAGGATCTTTTTCATGTACCATGGACAAAAGAAGGTTTTTTTACTTTTCTGACCAGGGATGATGCCATGTTTCTGGTGGTGGAAGAGAAAGAAAAGATTCTGGGTTACTGCGGTCTTCTTATGGTTCTGGATGAGGGAGATATTACCAATGTGGCTGTGCGCAGGGACAGACAAAAAGAAGGAATTGGCGCTTTTCTGATGCAGAGCCTGATCCGCCTTGCAGCAGAGAGGGAGGTTACGACAATCCATCTGGAAGTACGTGTGGGAAATGAGACTGCAATCCGTCTCTATGAACGTATGGGATTTACCGGAGATGGAATACGTAAGGCATATTACAGTGATCCTGTGGAGGATGCGCTGCTTATGACCAGACATCCCGAATGAAAAAGAAATGAAAGCAGAAAAAATCAGCAGCCGGACCATACACCTTTTAAGGGAATTGCCGGAAGCTGGAAAATAGAGGGAATATATGTTAGATGTATGTTTAGTTGGAACCGGTGGAATGATGCCTCTGCCTCGCAGATGGTTGACTGCGCTTATGACAAGATATAACGGGAGCAGTCTGCTCATTGACTGTGGTGAAGGTACTCAGGTAGCAATTAAGGAGAAGGGATGGAGCTTTAAACCTATTGATGTGATTTGTTTTACTCATTATCATGGAGATCATATCAGCGGGCTTCCGGGACTTCTTCTTACTATGGGAAATGCAGACCGCACAGAACCATTGACTCTGGTAGGTCCCAAAGGTCTGGAGAGAGTAGTCAATGCACTTCGCGTCATTGCACCGGAGCTTCCGTTTGAAATTAAATTTATTGAGATTACACAGCCGGAGCAGGTCATTGAATTAAATGGCTATCGTATTACGGCTTTTAAAGTGAACCATAATGTACTCTGTTATGGCTATACCCTTGAGATTCTCCGCCAGGGAAAATTCTCGGCTGAGAGAGCGAAAGAGCAGGATATTCCACTGAAATACTGGAATCCGCTCCAGAAAGGGCAGACCATCGAAGCAGACGGTATTACCTATACACCGGAGATGGTACTTGGACCTGCAAGAAAAGGAATCAGGCTTACTTATACAACAGATACCAGACCAACAGAATCTATCCTGCGAAATGCAAAGGAATCGGATCTGTTTATCTGTGAAGGAATGTACGGAGAAGATGACAAAGCAGACAAAGCACGCGGATACAAGCATATGACTTTCCGCGAGGCGGCGGTTTTGGCCCGTGATGCCAGGGTAAAGGAGATGTGGCTGACACATTACAGTCCGTCTCTGGTCAGACCGGATGAGTTTATGGATAAAGTTCGTGAAATTTTTCCAAATGCATATCCGGGAAAAGACGGAAAGAGTCTGGAATTGAATTTTGAGGAATAATATGTCACTGAAACTGATTATGAACAAGTAGTAAAACGGATGACTTATCCGTCGGATATATGAGGAACAGAAAATGAAAGATACATTAATTCTTGCAATTGAGAGTTCCTGTGATGAGACTGCAGCTTCTGTTGTCAAAAACGGAAGAACTATTCTGTCAAATGTGATCTCTTCACAGATCGCTCTTCATACTTTATACGGTGGGGTAGTTCCGGAAATTGCTTCCCGTAAACATATTGAAAAGATTAACCAGGTAATTGAACAGGCACTGGCAGATGCAGATGTAACTCTTGATGATCTGGATGCAATTGGTGTCACTTATGGTCCGGGACTTGTAGGTGCACTTCTTGTGGGCGTTGCTGAGGCGAAGGCAATTGCTTATGCAAAGAAGCTTCCACTGGTAGGGGTCCACCATATTGAGGGCCATGTGTCAGCAAATTATATTGAACATCCGGATCTTGAACCTCCATTTTTATGTCTGATCGTGTCAGGAGGACATACACACCTTGTGATCGTTAAGGATTATGGAGAATTTGAAATCCTGGGACGTACCCGTGATGATGCTGCAGGCGAAGCTTTTGACAAAGTTGCAAGAGCTATCGGACTGGGATATCCGGGAGGACCAAAGGTAGACAAGCTCTCTAAAGAGGGAAATCCCAATGCAATTGAGTTTCCAAAAGCTAAAATTGGAGATTGTCCGTACGATTTCAGCTTCAGTGGTGTAAAATCAGCAGTGTTGAATTATATTAATCATGCGCAGATGACCGGAGAAGAGATAAACAGAGCAGATCTGGCAGCATCTTTCCAGAAAGCGGTAGTTGATGTGCTGGTGGAGCATACAATGCTTGCAGCCAAAGATTATGGGATGACTAAGATTGCAATTGCAGGCGGAGTGGCTTCGAATGGAACGTTAAGAGCGGCAATGGAAGAAGCATGTAAGAAAAATAATTACAGTTTTTATCGGCCGTCACCGATCTTCTGTACAGACAATGCAGCAATGATCGGAGTAGCTGCTTATTATGAATATATTAAAGGTACACGTCATGGCTGGGATCTGAATGCTGTGCCGAATCTTAAACTGGGAGAGCGTTGAGATGTCAGAAAGAAATACGGCCATTGTTCTGGCAGCAGGGCAGGGAAAAAGAATGCACAGTAAAGTACAGAAGCAGTTCCTGGAGATACAGGGATACCCGGTTCTGTATTATTCCCTGCACTGTTTTCAGGAAAGTCCGCTGATTCAGGATATTATTCTTGTGACAGGAGAGGAATCTATCTCCTACTGTAAAGAAGAAATCGTGCAAAAATATGGATTTACAAAGGTATCGGCAGTAATCCCGGGAGGAAAAGAACGCTATGATTCTGTTTATGCAGGTCTTTGTGAATGCAGAGACTGTGAATATGTATTGATCCATGACGGTGCAAGACCTTTTGTGACAGAAGAAATTCTTAAACGTGGTCTGCAGAAAGTGAAGGAAACAGGTGCATGTGTGATTGGTATGCCTTCTAAAGATACAGTCAAACTTTCTGATGAAGAGGGATATGTAAAAGAAACTCCAAACAGAAAGTGTGTGTGGACAATTCAGACCCCGCAGATTTTTTCGTATTCACTGATACGTGAGGCTCATGACAGCATTCGTCAGAAAGATATGAGCAAAATTACAGATGATGCCATGGTAGTAGAGCAGGAGACAGGGGCAAAGGTTGCTCTGGCAGAGGGATCTTATCAGAATATTAAGATCACAACACCGGAGGATCTTGATATCGCGGAAGCATTTTTGAAACATTAAAGAATGTTTTGTGATTGAAAAATGCCGTATTTTAGCGGGTTTTATGGGAAATCTGGGAAGATAAAAATAAAAATTGAAAAAAATGTAAAAAAGTTGTTGACAGATGCGGGTATTGATGCTAGAATATCACTTGCGTCGGCGGTGAGAACACAACGAACGCAGTCAACAACATATGGAGAGATATCGAAGTGGTCATAACGAGGCGGTCTTGAAAACCGTTTGTCCGCAAGGGCGCGTGGGTTCGAATCCCACTCTCTCCGCTTGCCAAGTCACTTAAAAAGTTTTGAAAAAAGTACTTGACAAACAAATGAAAAGTGCGATATAATGCACAAGGTTCTTCGGTGAAAACGAAGAAAACTAAATAAAGACACGAGAGTGTGAAGAAAGTCGTTTCTGTGAAATGACGAATCTAGGGCAATTTGGAGAAGTACCCAAGCTGGCCGAAGGGGCTCCCCTGGAAAGGGAGTAGGTCGTTAATAGCGGCGCGAGGGTTCAAATCCCTCCTTCTCCGTTCTTTCTTGAAAAAAGAAAGTAAAAAAGTTCTTGACAAAGCGAAAGAGTTATGATAAACTCGAAAAGCTGTTGAAAAGAACAAATGTTGAAGAAGTTTGAAAAAACTTATTAAAAAAGTTCTTGACAAACAGAAGACAACATGTTAGAATAGCAAAGCTGTCGCAAGACAGACAACCTTGATAACTAAACAGTGAAACACATACGATTCTCGAAAATTCTTTACATTTTTAAGAACGGTTTGAAAAACCAAAAACAGTAAAACGAGAGATAGCTAGTTGTT
>ENA-OQJH01000512-OQJH01000512.1-human-gut-metagenome-genome-assembly--contig:-NODE-512-length-20917-cov-2.677970_pt1 | contig 20917 bp, 25 predicted proteins | sample MGYA00242597_ERZ504763 | MGnify/ENA primary metagenome ERZ504763 (study PRJEB26092, sample SAMD00036359) | human gut metagenome | host: Homo sapiens | study: EMG produced TPA metagenomics assembly of...
CACCTTAATAATAAGACAAGCGGATGCTATGGTGCAGAAAGGGTTGAAAGAAGTGGGCTATTCCTATGTGAATGTAGATGACGGTTTTTTTGGATGGCGGGATGAAAGAGGAGTGATGCAAACACATCCCGAACGTTTTCCGAACGGATTGAAGGGGGTGGCTGATCATATTCATTCTTTAGGATTAAAAGCCGGCATTTATTCGGATGCGGGAAGCAATACTTGTGGTTCTATCTGGGATAAAGATATGAACGGAATAGGTTCCGGTTTGTATGGACATGAATTTCAGGATGCCACGTTGTATTTTAAAGAGTGGGGATTTGATTTTATCAAGATTGATTATTGCGGAGCCGGTCAGGAATTGAATTTGGAAGAGGAAAAGCGATATACAGAGATTCGTCAGGCTATAGATAATCTGGGTTGCGGACATGTTTCTATTAATATCTGTCGATGGGCTTTCCCGGGTACTTGGGCTAGAAACATTGCTCGTTCATGGCGAATCAGTGCGGATATCCGTCCGGAGTGGGGATCAGTAAAGTATATTATCAATAAAAATCTTTATCTGTCTGCCTATGCGGGAGAAGGTCATTATAATGATATGGATATGTTGGAAATAGGCCGGGGGCTAAAGCCTGAAGAGGAAGAGGTGCATTTTGGAATGTGGTGCATCATGAGTTCACCTTTGTTGATAGGATGTGATCTGACAACCATTCCGGAGGCGTCATTAAAACTGTTGAAAAATAAAGAACTGATAGCTTTGAACCAAGACCCTTTAGGATTACAGGCATACGTAGTTCAGCATGAAAATGAAGGGTATGTGTTGGTGAAAGATATAGAACGGAAGCGTGGTAATGTACGTGCGGTTGCTTTATACAATCCTTCGGATACGATTTGTAGCTTTACAGTTCCGATGAATATTTTGGAATTAGGAGGAAAGGTTAAGGCACGCGATCTGGTGAAACACCAGGATTTACCGGAGATAAAAGGGGGTGTTCTGAATCGAGAATTACCTCCATAGTGTGCTGATTTTACGTATGGAGTCCGAGAAGAGATTGGAAGCGACTGTTTATGAAGCGGAATGGGCTTATCTGCCTTGTTTCAATGATTTGGGAAAGACTCCGAAAAGCATCGTATATGTTCCGTTACATGAAGCATCCGGAGGCATGAAGGTAAGCTATCTGGGAGGGCGAAAAGAGAATTTTGCAGAATGGAAAGAGGTGTACAGTGAGCAAGGCGGTAAATACGAAATGACTATCGCTATGTGCCTAAAGCAGACCGTAAGCTGGAAGTCTGTGTGAATAATGAAAAAAGGATTCTTCTTGATTCGCTGTCGGCGGATGAAACTCAAAAAATAGCTTCGATTACTGTTCCGGTGCATTTGAAAGCAGGGTATAATAAGGTACGTATGGGAAGTTCATTTTGCTGGGCTCCGGATATTGACTGTTTTACTTTGACAAAAGTAAGTGAGTAAGCTGAGAAGATCTATCCTCTTGAAGTACTACTTTGATAAAGAGTAAGAATATGAGTGTAACAGATGTCACCCGTGAGGAATTGTGGGCAAAGCAACATTTGTCTTGCAAAAACATAGATTATGCAGTATGGGAACGGGATAAATCCATGCTCCGGAAGTTATCTAGAATCAATGGCGGCTGTTCTTTCGTGGTGGATGTATATAAAGGATGTTATGCGTATGCTTCTACGGGTTTTGTCGATTGGTTGGGGTATGACAGGCACAAGATAGAAACATTGGAAAAACAGGGTGATTATCTGGAGTCGCGTATTCATCCGCATGATCGTTCCCTATTGGAAGACTTGCAAGTCAGGCTGGGGAAGTTCATTTATAACCAGCCTTTGGAACATCGGAATGACTATTGTAATGTATATAGTTTTCGTATACTCAATGCTCGTGGTAACTATGTGCGTGTAACAAGCAGGCATCAAGTTTTGGAACAGAGCCATGACGGAAAAGCATGGCTCATTATAGGGAATATGAGTATGGCCCCCGGTCAGAAAGAATCAGAACAGGTGGAATGTACTGTTCTGAATCTGAGAAATGGAGAAATGTTTTCACCCGGTGTGGTGATAATGAATCCGGTTGTCAGTCTTACCGGACGTGAAATGGAGATATTACGCCTCATCCAACGAGGATTCTTAAGCAAAGAAATTGCCGATAAATTATGTATCAGTATTCATACCGTCCATATTCACCGGCAAAATCTGTTGCGTAAGCTGGGAGTACACAACTCTTTGGAGCGATACGCCTGGGACAGGAGTCGGGGCTGTTAAGCTGATTGCCCGATTTCATCGGGTTAAGGCATCCATTCCACTACTCCCGTAATAGGATGCTGCTTTCTCCATTCCTTAAATCCGCTATAATCCCGTACCCCATCTCGGAGGACTGCCTGATAATATTCCACTCCGATAATCTTCTCGGTTTCCGGTGTCTCATATTTTAACCTTAGAATAGTTTCCCGTATTTCATCGGTCATAATTTCCGAAATGCGTTGGGCTACCTTTCAAAATAACCGTCATAACGTGAACCTTCCCGGATGTGAATCATATCCATCTGCCAAAGTTCGTTTTCTTCATTCTGATACCATGCATGCCATTCAATACAGGCTTCAGAGGTATGCAGTAGATTGGCACATTCTATTCTTTTGATAGACGGATTCTCTGCTAGTCTGGCCATTGCCAGAAAACTGTCCGCTAGGTTCAAGGGTGATGAATAAATATGGAAATCAATGTCCCTATGTTTCATCAGTAACCCTGTTCTGAGTGAACCTACCAGATTAATTTTTGCACCGGCATCTTCCCATATCTGGATGATGTTCGTGTTTTTGATAACTTGCCAGGCTTTCTCCTGATTCTGTTTGGCAATGTCGAAAATATTCATACGCTATCTTTTATGGTGAGTTTGCAAAAGTAGAGAAAAGCTTTCAAACTGAAGATAGTTATAAATAACTATTTATTGCCGGAATGAATCGGGAGAAAGGGTGTGGCAAGGAACTTAGTAATGCTTCCTTTTCAAGTAAATGACAGATTGTATTCCTAACATGATGACAAACAGATATTCTGTTGTCATATATACGCTAGAGGTGCATATATACAGTGGCTCAGCCAGTAAAGATAAAGAAGATATACCATAATGGTAACCATTTGAAAGATAAAGGCAATTTTTGTCTTTCCGGTTCCAGTGACAGCACTGATGTAAACATATCCGGGCACTGCGAATACATAATTAAACAGCATAACGATGAAAGGGGGGACAGTGTGTTGCACCAGTGTTTCATTGTTGGTGTAAAATCTGATAATCCAATAATTACAAAGCAATGCGATTCCTACCAGTGGAAGACCGATGGCATATCCCATTTTGATGATTTTGTGGCAGATAGGAAAAACACCTTTTCGTTGTCCAGCTCCTACAAGATTGCTTACCAAGGAACTATTGGTGGTTCCTAAAGAACTGACAATCACAAAAAAGAGGGTGGAAACGCTGCGGGTAATGTTGGATACGGCCAGTTCCATCTTTCCTAAATGTTCGATGGCGACGAAGAACAGGAACCATGGCGCCATGCTGATAAAAGAATGCAGCATGCTCCATACGGACAGGTAAAACAGTCTTTTCAATAGTTTTCCATCAACTACCGGTTGTAGTCCATATTTGTTTTTATCAATCTTTCTCCACATATAGATAAGGAGAATGATTAAAGATACCATTTCTGCCAGCGTTGAGGCTATTGCCGATCCTGCTATCCCAAACTTTAAGGTAAATATCAATAGATAATTGAAAGGAATGTTGATAAGTACGGCTGCTATTGCAGACCAAGATAAGGTCCTGGTCTTTGTTATTCCCACAAAAAAAGCCCGGAGTGCCAGAAAGGGAAATGAAAATAAAAGTCCGAAACTGCGCCCGTCCAGATAGTCCGTTATGGCCTGATAGATTTCCGGTGAGGTAATTAATTGTTTCAAAAGGAAGGGAGAAAGGCCCTGTATCAACAAATATAAAGAGAGCGCTAGTCCGGAAAGGAAAAAGAGTCCTTGAAAGAAGGTACGTCCTGTCTCGGCATAGTTCTGTTCTCCATTCCTGCAGGCAATCATGACTTGCAGCCCTATGCTGAAACCGAAGCCTAGCATATAAGTTACCAGATAATATATTCCTGCTAAGCAGATGCGCCAAGTTCCACTTCACCGACATGGCCCAGAAAGACGGCATCGGTAATATTGATTAATTGCTCCATTAAAACGCTCATCATTATGGGAAAGTTGATGAGCCATATTTGTCTATATGTATAATTCATTGTTTAACTTAATGTATACACCATGCTTATGCACTTATCGGTTTGGGGATGGTGCATAATCTGTATGAATTGATAATAGGGGTATAAAACTCTGTAACGAATCTTGTTTAAGATCCGTCAGAATAGCTGAATAGCTTGGGGAGGTAGTGCTATTTGTTGAATGTAGCTATATACAGAGTTGATGTTTCATTAGTTAAACAATTGTGTTTTGCAGGTTAAATCAAATCTCCTGGTTCGGCATAAATTTTGTATTCGCTCTCTAGTCCCTTGAAATCTTTTCTGAGGAGTACAATTTTAGCTTTGGGGGTAAGCCAAATGTTTAGTGGAATGGCATTCTCTTCTTGAAATGAAAATATAGTGCTGAATTCTTTTCTCAAAGATTCGTCTGAGGTTGCGGTATAATTAGGTAATGAGAAAAATGAATTTATGTAGTCATACAGTATCTGTTTACTTTTTATAGATCCCCCTTTTTCATATTTCTCACTTCTAGCATACAGCACAACAGATGGAATACCTTGATGGATATGAGTCTGTGTACTCAGATGATATTCGTCTAGATTATTTGCATAGCCTGTGATAAAACTGGAGTCGGTTACGTCTTTCCAATTGAAAGCTAGGAAATCTTTTTTATTTGTGATATCAATGGATATTGTATCACTACTATAGATTATTTCATTGTTTTTGTAACCTAGCAGATAAGTCTTGTATGTGCCGGGTGAGTAATAAACATGTGCCCATTTGAAGAATGTTGTTTCCACATATCTGGCGTAATTTGAATGACTGAATACTTTAAAACTATTTGGGGAATGAGATGATTTCCACACTATGGAATCATACACTTCGCTTAAACAAGGTGCATCTTTACCAAAATCAAAAGATTGGTAGAACACAATAGGAGCAAATATGTTTTGAGAACTTTTTTTTTTTCTGCTCTAATATAATTTTTATGTCTTTATTTTCTGTTTCTTTATTTTTGTCACCATCCATATCGGCCTCTTCTTTGGAGCAAGACAAAGCAAAGAAGGTAAGTAGCAAACAGTAGAATCTCTTTTTCATATTGTTTCTGAGGCTTGGTAAATAGTTCTGTTTGTAATGTCGAAAACAAAGTTAGCAAATATATTTGATAATCTTAGCTCTATATCCTATATTTATTTCAGACTGATGATTTGATAATCAAAATTGGTAAAAAAGAGACATTTACAGAGACTCGAAAGGTTCCTGCACATACCTCATATACTCCTCATAGTCTATATACCTTCCACCCATTGACTTTAAGTGTGGGGTTTCAAACTGACAATCAATCAAGGTTCCTCCCAACTCCTGAAATGTTTGTGCCAGATAGATAAGCGCCAGTTTCGATGCATTGGGGACTAGAGAAAACATGCTTTCGCCGAAAAAACACTTTCCCAAAGTGACTCCATAGAGTCCGCCGACCAGACAAGATTCTTCCCATACTTCCACACTGGCTGCAAAACCTTGTTCATGCAGGCGGGTGTAGGCTTTCATGATATCCTCTCCCAACCATGCTCCCGCTTCTTCCATCCGCAGATTACCGCAAGTTTGAATCACTTCATGAAATGCCTGGTTAAAACTAACTCCGTATCGTCCTTTGTTCATAAGGGTACGCATGGAGTGGGAAATGTGAATCTCGTTAGGGAAAATCACAAATCGTTTCAGGGGACACCACCATTGTATCTGTTTCTCACGGAAAGCATACCAGGGAAATATGCCATTGGAATAGGCAAGGATGAGGCGGTCTACAGAGAGGTCACCACCCACAGCCAATAGTCCGTCCGGCTCGCCATAGTAAGGGTTGGGGAAAACAAGTTTTGAGTTAGTTGAAAGACCATAATGTTTTTTATTTGTGTGATTCACATACAGTCTCCTGTAGGGGCTGACTCGTATGTCTGCCCTACGGAGGAGTTACTGGTTTCATTTAGGCTTGTTGCTTTTTGAGTACTTGCAAGCTCAATTGTCCGTTCTCTGCTGTCACTTCCACTTTGCCTCCCGTTTTTAATGTTCCGAATAGAATTTCACGCATAAGCAGTGGTTTCAGATGCGAGGCAATTGCCCTGTCCATTTCTCTGGCCCCATATTCTTTGGTAAAACCTAGCTTCAGCAGATGTTTATAGGCTTCCAGGCTGAGTTCCATTTCTACATGACGCGCCGACAGCTTGTTTCTCAGTTCGCCGAGCTTTTTGTTTAGGATGAGAGAAGCCATTCCGTAATCCATATCATGGAAAACAACTGTTGCAGATAACCGGTTGATGAATTCAGGCTTGAAAGTTTTCTTAACTTGTTTCAACATTGCCTCTCCAGCAGCAACCTGTCCGCCGAAACCTATAGAGGCTTGGTGCGCGAATTGCGCTCCGGCATTGGAGGTCATGATAAGTATCACATGACGGCAGTCCGCTTTTCGTCCTTTGTTATCCGTCAGTATGGCATAGTCCATAACTTGCAGCAGAATATTGAACACATCGGGATGTGCTTTCTCGATTTCGTCAAGCAGTAACACACAGTTGGGAGTTTTGCGGATAGCATCTGTCAGCAGTCCGCCGTCTTCATAACCTATATATCCGGCAGGTGAGCCGATGAGTTTGGCCACTGTATGCTTTTCCGTATATTCGCTCATGTCAAAGCGTTGCAGGGCAATACCTAGTTCGGAGGCCAATACTTTGGCTACTTCCGTCTTTCCCACTCCGGTGGGGCCAACGAAGAGAAGGCTGGCCAGTGGTTTGTTTTCGTCCAGTAGCCCGGCTTTGGCCATTTGTACGGCTTCCACCACTTGGCAGACAGCTTCTTCCTGACCGTATATCTTTGCACTGATGCGTTCATGCAAGGTTTCTAATGTGGCATTGTCTTCTTCCTTCATGGCAAGTACATCCACTTTACAGATACGTGCCAGTATATCGGTTATCAATGCTTTGTCCACCGTTTGTTTTTCTGTATCTGTGGGGTGGGTCTCACGATAAGCACCGGCTTCGTCTACCAGGTCTATGGCCTTGTCGGGCAAGAAACGGTCGCTGATGTACCGTGCGGCGGCTGTAACGGCATACGCTATCACTCCTTCTTCATAAATCACTCCGTGGAACGTTTCGTATTTTTCTTTTAACCCTTCCACTATGTGGATGGTTTCCTCGATTCCCGGTTCTTGTATGTCAATCTGTTGGAAACGCCGTACTAATCCTCTGCTACGCGAAAAATAGCGGTTGAATTCTTCGTAAGTAGTGGAGCCGATAAATCGGATCTCTCCTCCTTCCAGATAAGGCTTGAGCATATTAGAGGCATCCATCGAACCGTCTCCCGTCCGTCCGGCGCCTATCAGGTTATGTATTTCATCTATATATACAATGGCGTGTCCTTCTTTCCGTATTCCTTCCATAATGGCTTTCAGCTTTTCTCGAATTCACCCCGATATTGTGTACCGGCCAATAAGTTGCCTAAATCCAGTTCGTAGATACGACAGCCTGTGAGGCGTTCGGGAACATTGCCTGCTTCTATACGTGCAGCTAGTCCGTAGACCAGTGCGGTTTTCCCACTCCCGGTTCACCCACGTGCAGAGGGTTGTTCTTTTCTTTGCGGCAGAGAACTTGAATGGTGCGTTCCAATTCCACATTCCGGCCTATAAGCGGATTCCGGTCTTGCAGACCTTCATTGAGGGAGGTGACGTAGTTGCGCCAAGGTTCGCTTTTCTCTTGCTCAGAGGAAGTTTCCTCTTGAAACTGATTCATGTGCTCGTAATTTGAAATGAGGGAGCTGAGAAACTCCGGCATATCTTCTCCCACTGTTTCTTTTAGCAGATAGCCGGCCCATGAATCTTCCAGTTGAAGCATTCCTTGTACCAGATGAGGAACATCCATTTCTTCTGCGCTTGAATGGCTGATTGTCATATAGGCATATTGCAGCAGCTCGGAGAGTTGACCTGAAATTTCCAATTCATATTCTATTTCTTGAGGAACTCGTTCCACTTCTTTTGACAGATATTCGGAAATGGACTGGGACAGTTCTTCCGGGGTACAAAAACACTCTGCCAATGCTTTTTGAAAAGGAACTTGTTTCAGCAATGCGCTCAATAAGTGTTCGGGCGTGATAAATTCATGCCGATATTGCATCGCTTGGCTCTGCGCAGAAGCGAAAGCGTAGTTCACCGAATCGGTATTTGGTATATCCATATCTTATTCTTGATTTTTTATTCTTCTTCCGGTGTAACCGTGAGTCGGAGAGGGAATCCCTCTTCACGAGCCATACGGGTGGCTTTTTGTACTTTTGACCGGGCGATATCATACGTATAGATGCCTACTACGGCCGATTCACTTTTATGTACCTGCATCATCAAGCTTCTGCTTCCATCGTTGATTTGAAAAAAACGGTAGTTAATATCTTTACAACAAATTCCATTGTAGTAAAGTCGTCATTGAAAATGATAACTTTGAAGCGTCGCGGCTCGTGAAGGTCTATACGTTCTTTTTCTTTATAAGATGATTGTTGTTGTTCCATATTGGTATTTGTCATACGTACTTATGGCACAAAGGTAGGGAAAGTATTGGAAAGGTAGGGTAGGGAAGAGATGAATTTTGTAGACGGATGGTCTGGAGCTGATGTCTTGAATTCCTTTCATGCCTGTCTGTCATTCTTAAAACATCCATATATAATAAGATGTTTCAAGGATGACAGACGTGTATGAAAAATAAATGTGAAAAAATTCAAGGATAAGAGGTGGAAACTTAGACTTTTCTGTGAACAAACTGGCCGTCAATCCAAATGGTGGCATGGTTCCCCGGAACTTCAGCAGGATATATTCGGGGTCTTCCGGTCCTTTTAGGAAATGATGGATAAACCAGTCTTGCCATAACTCTTTCTTGGTGCCAGTGTCTGATACAACTTCCACTTCTCCGGTCATGGCCACGCTGTTTCCCTCTTTGTAGAAACATATGCCGGCTTTCGGATTAGAGCGGAAATCCTTTGTCTTTGCCGAACTGTTTCCTGTTGCAAACCAGATGGTTGTTAATCCTTCCGTTTTGATTTTACTCAAGGGAACCGGCCGGGGATACCCTTCTTTATTGATGGAAGTTAGTGTGACTACTTCACATTGTTGAAGCAAAGCTTTTGCTTTTTCTTTAAGTGATCCCATTGTTTCTTTTTAGTTTTTGATACGGTACAAAAGTAAGAAACGCCAGGATGGCTTCGTTGTAAAAAAACGACTTTTATAGTTTCAGATATGTTAATGTGGTTTCTTCCGTAACCGGTAAGGATAAAAGGAACCGGGTGTATTGCCTGATAAGGCTTTTATTTCCTTACTCAAATGGGCTGTGTCATAGTATCCGCCTCAATGGCAACAGAGAAGAGTTGATTGGAAGAGGTGGAACGCAGTAAATCCACTGCATTCTTGAATTTGATAATCCGGCTGTATTCCTTAGGGGAATATCCGGTCTGATGTTTGAACTTGCGCTCGAAGTGTCTTTGGCACAAGCATACATTTTCTACTAAAGAACGGATAGGCAGTTGGCCTTTGGAAAGGTTAATGCAATCTACTGCATATGATATCTGTTTTTCTATCTTGTTGTTAGTACATAAGGCTTGGGTGAGAAAAGATTCTATCAGTCTGATTTTGTCCTGTATGTACGGTTGTTCACATAATCTTTCTGCTAGCGAGTCGTTGAAGATACCTCCTGACTCAAAAGTGCTGATTCTTTGATTCCCAAGTTCTTCCAATGGTAATTGCATGAAGCGGAATAAACCGCAAGGCAGAAAACGGATACCAAACATATGGATGCTTTTCGCATAGGTTATTAGGGTGGAGTATCGGCTCATGGGACCTACAAAATAAGAGCGGTAGGGTTGCATTATAAGACTTTCTTGTTCCGCTATGTCAGCTACTTCGCCAAGGGTGAAGATAAAATCGGTGCAACGTCCGGCAATATGTTGATTTTCATCCCATAGTCCGGATTGCCTTTAAATTCCCAGTATTTGTCAATATAGGGGGCTAAAAGCAGGGAAGGCTGGTATTCATTATACATGAAGATTGTTATTTCTTTTTAGCAGCGATAGCTAGTAATACTCCCAGTACCACCCCTAGAATGGCGGCAAATAATACCCGCATGTCCGGAGGAAGCAGGAAAGTGATGGTGTGGGCCGGATACCAGAACAAAGGATGGTCTTTTTGAATACAAAGCTCCAAAGTACCGCCCAATTCAATCCGGTGAAAATACGTGTCATGGGAATAGGGGTGGAAAGCGCTTTGATAGAGCCGCCACAATTCCGATATGAGTGTCTGTTATTTTATGTAATGTCATGAATACAGGAGCGAATATAGAGTTCATTGTAACGGAAATAGCCAGTGCAACCAGAAATTTGGCAAGACAGAAATCCCCGTTCATCAATGTGGAGGCATATTCCAGACCCATATATTCCAAGAAAATGGGAGTGCCTTTTGAAAAAATAATCATAGCCATATTGATACCCATACCCAGTACCCCCCAGATTACCATGCGTGGGATAATACCGAGGTCTTGTTGTGATACACTCCTGTGCTGATGCGAAGCCCAAGCATTTCTCCCAAAGTAGCTAGAATGGCGAACTTCACAAAACTCATAACCATACCATGGATTGCATTGAAAGATTTGTATCATTCATAAATGGTATCACTAATAAAAAAGGGCAGAAACAATGCTATTATAAATAAAAAGAACAGAATATCACTCTTTTTCATAGATAGAAATGTGTTTTTCATTAATATTTGCGACAAACATAACGAAAAAAATCTAAGTTCCTAACCAAACAATAATTTAAATTCGACGGCTCTTTATTTGTTATCTAGCTATAATCTTTTATCTTTGTTTCCCGTCATGGAATAAAATAAAAAGGTTATTATGAAAACAAAAGGATGGATTTTAACTGTAATTTGTAGTATGTTGTTATTGGTGGCGGGTATCACTTTTGCATCAATGGTGCTTGTCGGGCAACCGGCTTTGGCAAACGAATCATTGTGGTGGTGGATCTTGATAAATCTTGGTGTGATGGTTTTATTATTCGGGTACGGCGTGAAGCGGGGAATCCAGATATTGCGTATCTTCAGCATACCGAAAAGCAAACTGACACGGGAACCAGGTGTCGTGGTTTGTGATTATAATATCAGCCTGAAAAAGTATGCTTTGTATAAATTGTGGGACATCCGTCATTTCAGTTTCTCTTTGTTGTTCATCATTTATATTTGTATTGCACTGTGTACAGGGCACTATATTGTTCCCGAAGAGCAAAGCCTGTTCAGTCCGCTGCTGATTTGGTTCTTGTGTCTTATTTATATCTTGATTATGCTGCCTGTCAGACTAAATAAGATTTATAAGCGGAGTATTGGCGGGGCAGACTTGTGGAAATAACTCCGGAAGGGCTGACATATGATAAGGCGGAACTGAAACAGACATTCCCTTGGGAGGAGATAGCAGGTATAGCTCTTTATAAGACTTATTGCTTTCTGTATGATAAAAGAGGCGGTGAATTTTTGATTGTAACTTCGGATGAAAAGGTGAAAGAATCCCTTCTTTACTATTTAAATACGAAAAAATAATGAATTAAAGCTAAGTGTTTTTTATAATAAGGTTGTTCATATTATTATAATGTGTATTTTTGTAACAAAGTAATAATGAAAAACCTCTTAAGTATGAAAACACCTGTTCTCGCGCTATTCATTTCTTTAGTGGCATTTGGAGCCTGTGTGTCCAATAAACAAACCCAGCCGTCAACCGATTATACCCAATTGGTGAATCCGTTTATCGGAACCGATTTTACCGGCAATACTTATCCGGGAGCGCAAGCGCCTTTCGGAATGGTACAACTTAGTCCGGATAACGGCTTGCCCGGATGGGACCGTATTTCCGGCTATTTTTATCCGGACAGTACGATTGCCGGATTCAGTCATACCCATTTGTCGGGGACGGGAGCCGGAGACTTGTATGATATCTCTTTTATGCCTGTTACTTTGCCTTATCAGGAAGCGGAAGCTCCTTTAGGCATCTATTCCAAATTCTCTCATGCGGATGAAGAGGCTTCAGCAGGTTACTATCGCGTGTTGCTGAAAGATTATGATATCAATGTGGAATTAACTGCTACAGAGCGTTGCGGCATCCAGCGTTATACGTTTCCTGAAGGGGAGTCGGCTGTCTTTCTGAATCTGAAGAAAGCGATGAATTGGGATTTTACCAATGATTCTTATATTGAAATAATTGACTCATGCACTATTCAGGGATATCGTTTTTCTGAAGGATGGGCAAGAGACCAGCATGTGTATTTTCGTACTCGTTTCTCCAAACCGTTTGCTTCGGTAGAGATGGATACTACTGCCATTACTTTGAAAGGTAAACGTGTAGGTACGGCTTATATCGCCCGCTTTAATTTTGATACGGAAAAGGAGAACAGATTGTTCTGAGTACTGCTCTTTCGGGAGTGAGCATGGAAGGTGCCGCTAAAAACATGGCGGCTGAGGCACCTCACAATGATTTCGATAAATATTTGGCTGAAACTAAAGATAATTGGAACCGCCAGCTAGGAAAAATAGAAATAACAGGTGACAACAAGGACGATAAGGTCAATTTCTATACAGCATTGTATCATACTATGATTGCCCCGACTATTTACAGTGATGTGGACGGGTCTTATTATGGTCCCGATAAGAAAATTCATCAGACGGATGGTTGGGTGAATTATGGAACCTTTTCATTGTGGGATACTTATCGTGCCGCACATCCGTTATTTACTTATACGGAACCTCAACGTGTCAATGATATGGTGAAATCATTCATTGCTTTTTATGAACAGAACGGACGTTTGCCGGTATGGAACTTTTGGGGAAGTGAAACTGATATGATGATTGGCTACCATGCTGTGCCTGTTATTGTTGATGCTTATTTGAAAGGTATTGGTGATTTTGATGCTGAGAAGGCATTGGAGGCTTGTGTGACTACTGCTAATTTGGATAATTATCGTGGCATTGGTTTGTATAAAAAGTTAGGATATATACCTTATAATATAAAGGATGAATATAATGCGGAAAATTGGTCGCTTTCCAAGACATTAGAATATGCTTTTGATGATTATTGCATAGCCGAAATGGCCCGGAAGATGGGGAGGACTCAATTAGCGGACGAATTCTACAAGCGTTCTCAGAATTATCGCAATGTGTTCAATCCGGCATCAAGCTTCATGCAGCCGATAGATGATAAAGGAATATTCCAACCTAATTTCAGCCCGGATGACTACACTGCCCATATTTGTGAAAGTAACGGTTGGCAGTACTTTTGGTCTGTACAGCAGGATATTAAGGGGTTAATTGCCTTGACTGGTGGTAAGGATCGTTTTACAGAAAAGTTGGATAGTATGTTTACTTATATCCCGGCTAGTAATGCAGATTTGCCTCTTTTCAGTACAGGTATGATTGGTCAGTATGCTCATGGTAATGAGCCTAGCCATCATGTGATTTATCTATATAATAAGGTACGTCAGCCTTGGAAAACTCAGAAGTATGCGGCGCAGGTCATGCATGACCTTTATTTCAATGCACCTGCCGGACTGTGTGGTAATGAGGATTGTGGACAGATGTCTGCTTGGTATGTATTCAGTGCTATGGGATTTTATCCTGTCAATCCGGTAAGTGGTGAATATGAGATTGGTACGCCGTTGTTCTCCGAAATACAGATGCATTTGGATAATGGAAAAAACGTTCACAGTACTGGCCCCTGGAGTAAGTCGTGAAAATATCTATATCCAGTCGGTGAAAGTAAATGGGCAACCATACGATAAGAGCTATATCACACACCGGCAAATAATGGACGGTGCTACTGTAGAATTTGAAATGGGTCCGGAACCGGGAAATATTTGGTATAGATAATAATTGGTTCAACTTATTAAGAATTGTACAAGAGGTGAGTTAAAAGTGATATTTGTTGTTATCGTTTTGCTGTAGAGGCGGGTTGAATCTGCGTGAAAATTGTATGATGAGCGGAAGCTTTCTGCCCCTACAGTGGATGATTGGATCGTTATTTGGAACATTGGCTCTCTCCTTCATACAAAGGTGAATTATATAATATGAACGAGGAACTTGATGACACCTATAAGGCCGTCTTTCGTCAATGCTATCCTAAGCTGTTGTTTTATGCGACACGGCTGGTCGGTACCGAAGAAGCCGAAGATGTAGTGCAGGATGTTTTTGTGGAGTTGTGGAGGCGGAGAGATTCAGTCGTCATAGGAGAGCAGATTTTAGCTTTCCTTTATCGTTCTGTATATACCAAGGCTATAAATTTATTGAAGCATCAGGTTATAGAGAACAACTACAGTGCGGCAATGATAGAAATCTATGAACGAAAATTGCAATATTACCAGCCGGATCATGCTGAAGTTATTAAAAAGATAGAGAATCAGGAATTACGTCAGGAAATTTTTGAAGCGATTAATGAATTGCCGGATAAATGTAAGGAGGTGTTCAAACTGAGTTATCTTCATGATATGAAAAACAAGGAAATTGCTGATACTCTTGGTATTTCTTTACGTACCGTAGAGGCACATATGTATAAGGCCTTGAAATTTTTGCGCGAACGTCTCAGCCATTTATTATTGTCATTGATTATATTTTCAGCAAAACTGCTAAGTGTTTTTACAAGTTGAATTGTTTACTATATGAATAGGGAAAAAGATGAGTAAACTTAACGAAGATATTATTATCAGGTATTTGGAAAACCGATGCTCGGAGGAGGATTTTGTTCTTATCAATGAATGGATGAAAGAATCTGATGAGAATGCCGGAGAGTTATTCCGTATGGAGGAGATTTATCAGTTAGGTAAATTCCCCTTTGAGGAGGAAAATCTGGTAGCGAAGGCAGAGCGCAGGTTGGGTAGAAGATTGGAACAGGAAAATCAAAAGAGACAGGAGGTGTTCAAGCTTAAGAGTGTGTTGCGTTATGCAGCTGCTATAGTGGGCGTGATAGTGCTGGCTGCGGGATTGGCCTATTGGTTCCGGAATAAAGCGGAGGAATTGGTGGTAGCATCGGCTGCTCATGGACAAGTGCGTGAGATGTTGTTGCCTGACGGGACAAAAGTATGGTTGAACCAGTCGTCTGTTTTAAAATATCCGCGTGCTTTTGAAGGAAAAGAACGTCATGTATATCTGGATGGGGAGGCTTATTTTGAAGTGGCACGTAATCATGAGAAACCTTTTACGGTAAAAAGTCAGGCAATGGATGTCAGGGTCTTGGGAACCTCTTTCAATATAAAATGCCGTCCGGATAACAGTTTTGCTGAAACGACTCTGGTAGAGGGGGAAGTTGAGGTAAAAGATAAATCAGATAAAGGCAGAATTACTTTGTTACCGGGACAAAAGGCTGTTTTAAACAGGGTGACAGGGCGGATGCAGGTAAAACAGGTCGATCCCAAGATGGAGATAGTCTGGCATAATGATTTGATTCCATTTGAAAAATCATCTATTTTCCAGATTGCGGCAGCATTGGAACGGTTCTATGGGGTGAAGATTATCCTTTCACCGGATGTAGACAGTACCAATACTTATTCAGGAGTGCTGAAAAAGAAAGATAATATAGAGTCTGTGCTGAATTCTTTGCGTAACTCTATTCCTTTCAATTATAAGAAGTAGATGATAACAATATATTTATCTCATCGGAAACGAAATAATTTTTAAATAAAGAACTATGAAAATCAACATGCTCTTAAGCGGCTGTCTTCTAGGGTTATTGTGTTTCACCGCATGTGATTCTGAGGGCAATGAAATGAATGATTACACCCACTATGTCAACTCTTTTATTGGTACAGGAGGCCATGGACATACCCATCCGGGTGCTATGGTTCCCCATGGCATGATACAGCCGGGACCAGATACTCGTATTGACGGTTGGGATTCTTGTTCCGGATATTATTATGAAGATACTACGATCAATGGCTTTGCCCATACACGTCTTAGTGGTACCGGGTGTGCGGATTTCGGAGATTTCCTGTTGATGCCGACTGTAGGTGTGCAACGCACTGATTTCTTGGGAACAGAAAGCCAGAAGCGTCCTTTCGCATCGGCTTTTTCTCATGAAAAGGAACATGCCGAACCGGGATATTATTCTGTCTTCCTGGATACATACGGGGTAAAAGCCGAACTGACCTCAACAGAGCGTGCGGCAATGCATCGGTATACTTTCCCGGAAAGTAAGGAGTCAGGATTTATCTTGGATATGGACTATAATATTCAGCAACAAATCAATCAGGTCATGGAAGTGGAGGCTGTGAATGATACTGTGTTGCGGGGGCGCAAACGCAGTGCCTATTGGGCATACCGGCAGGATCTTTATTTTTATGCCGTATTTTCCAAACCCTTCACGTATACTTTGTACACGGATACTGTTCAGGAAAATGACAAACAGATTCCTGTATGCAAAATGCTTTTGCATTTTGAAACGGCGAAAGACGAACAAGTGCTGGCTAAGTTCTCTATCTCTTCTGTTGATGCGGAAGGTGCTTATAAGAACCTCCAGCTGAGATGCCCGGTTGGAATTTTGATGGAGTGCGTGCCGATGCTAAGAAGAAATGGAATGAATGCCTGTCAAAGATTGCAGTCAAAACCAATAATGAAGACCAGCGTGCCATTTTCTATACGGCTATGTATCATGCTTTCCTAAGTCCCAATCTGTTTACAGATGTAGACGGGCGTTACTTGGGAATGGATTTGAAAGTGCATACCACCGACATGAAACATCCGGTTTATACCATTTTCTCTTTGTGGGATACTTTCCGTGCGTTACATCCGTTACTGACTATTGTCGATCCTCAGTTGAATACGGAGTTTATCCGTTCATTGATAAAGAAGCATCAAGAAGGTGGTATTTTCCCGAAATGGGATTGTGTATCCAATTATACCGGAACGATGGTAGGGTATCATGCGGCTTCGTTGGTAGCCGATTCTTATGTGAAGGGATATCGCGATTTTGATGTGCAGGAAGCTTACAAGGCATGTTTGCGTGCGGCGGAATATGATACGACCGGCATTGTCGCTCCCGGTTGGCTGATTCCTTATGTAATGCCTAAGGCTCGTTACTATAAGAATACCCTTGGCTATATCCCGTGTGATCGTGAGAATGAATCGGTTGCGAAAGCGTTGGAATATGCATACGATGACTGGTGTATTTCCGTGTTGGCAGACAGCCTGGGAGATACTGAAACCAAGGAGAAATATGCCCGTTTTGCGGATGCGTACGAATTTTATTTTGATCCTGCCACCCGTTTCATGCGCGGATTGGATAGTAAAGGTGAATGGCGTACCCCGTTCAATCCCCGTTCTTCCAATCACCGTAATGATGATTATTGTGAAGGAACTGCATGGCAGTGGACTTGGTTTGTTCCGCATGATATTCCGGGATTGGTGAAGTTGATGGGTGGAGAGGATGCTTTCGTTGGAAAGCTGGATTCTTTGTTTACGGTTTCTTCCCAGTTGGAAGGAGAGGCTACCTCTGCTGATATCACAGGACTGATAGGCCAGTATGCGCATGGCAATGAGCCGAGTCATCACATTACTCACATGTATAACTATGTAAACCGTCCATGGCGTACTCAGGAATTGGTTGACAGTGTGCTGCATAACCAGTATTTCAATGCTCCTGACGGCTTGTCGGGTAATGAAGATTGCGGTCAGATGTCTGCATGGTATATTTTGAACTCCATGGGCTTCTATCAGGTATGTCCCGGCAAGCCGGTTTATTCTATCGGACGTCCGTTGTTTGAGGAGGTGACGATTAATCTGCCCGACCGCAAGACTTTCGTTATCCGTACCCACAACAACTCGAAGACCAATAAGTACATTGAGTCGGTTCTGTTGAACGGAAAACCACTGGATGTTCCTTTCTTTACCCATAATGACATAGTACGTGGGGGAACGATGGAGATTACCATGAGCTCCGTACCGACGGAATGGGGAAAACAGATAAAGAATTAAAAAGTATAACTTAACCCAAATAACAATATCATGAAAAAATTATTTCTATCAGTTGCAGTCCTGTGTGTTACACTGTTTGTGCAGGCAAAGGATTATGCAGACTATGTGAGTCCGTTGGTAGGTACACAGTCTTCCTTTGAACTCTCTACAGGAAATACTTATCCTGCCATATCCCGTCCATGGGGTATGAATTTCTGGACTCCCCAGACAGGAAAGATGGGGACGGATGGCAGTATGTCTATACGGCTAATAAAATCCGTGGTTTCAAACAAACCCATCAGCCAGTCCGTGGATTAATGACTATGGTCAATTTTCCATCATGCCCGTAACTGGAAAACCGGAATTTGAGGAGGACAAGCGTGCAAGTTGGTTCTCTCATAAAGCTGAAATTGCAAAACCTTATTATTATAAGGTTTATTTGGCAGAACATGATGTGGTGACTGAAATGGTTCCTACGGAACGTGCCGTTATGTTCCGCTTTACTTTTCCTGAAAATGACTCATACGTAGTGGTTGATGCTTTTGATCGTGGCTCATCTATCAAGGTGATTCCCGGAGAAAACAAAATTGTGGGCTATACCACTCGCAACAGTGGTGGTGTTCCTGCCAACTTCAAGAATTATTTCGTTATTGAGTTTGATAAGCCGTTTACTTATGAGGCTACGTTCTCTAACGATGTACAGCCTGAAAAACCGGACGGCAGTGTTCCTGTAACCTTGAAAGAAGGTAAACTGGAGCAGACTGATTTCCATACCGGAGCCGTTATCGGTTTCAAGACAAAGAAAGGCGAAGTAGTTCATGCCCGTGTCGCTTCTTCATTCATCAGTCCTGAACAAGCAATTCAGAATCTGAAGGAATTGGGTGGAGACAGTTTTGAAGTATTGGTACAGAAAGGTAAAGATGCCTGGAATGAGGTCTTAGGTAAAGTAGAAGTGGAAGGTGGAACATTGGATCAATACCGTACTTTCTATTCCTGCTTGTACCGTTCCTTGTTGTTCCCGCGTAAATTCTATGAACTGGATGCCAATGGGCAACCTGTTCATTACAGTCCTTACAATGGGGAAACATTGCCGGGATATATGTATACGGATACAGGATTCTGGGATACATTCCGTTGCTTGTTCCCTTTCTTGAACCTGATGTATCCTTCGGTAAATCAGGAAATACAGGAAGGTTTGATTAATACTTATAAGGAAAGCGGCTTCTTCCCCGAATGGGCCAGCCCCGGTCATCGTGGTTGCATGGTCGGCAATAATTCAGCTTCTATCTTGGTCGATGCTTATCTGAAAGGAGTACGTGTGGAAGATGTGGAAACATTATACAAAGGACTGATTCATGGAACGGAAGCTGTACATCCTGAAGTTTCTTCTACCGGACGTCTGGGATATGAATATTATAACAAGCTGGGCTATGTGCCTTGTGATGTGAAGATTCATGAGAATGCAGCCCGTACATTGGAATATGCATACGATGACTGGTGTATTTATCAGCTGGCGAAAGAATTGAAACGTCCGAAGAAGGAAATCGCACTCTTTGCCAAGCGTGCCATGAATTACAAGAACCTGTTTGATTCGGAAAGCAAGCTGATGCGCGGCAAGCAGAAGGACGGCAAATTCGCTCCTAAATTCTCACCGTTGAAGTGGGGAGGTGACTTTACGGAAGGAAACAGCTGGCACTATTCTTGGTCTGTATTCCATGATCCCCAAGGCTTGATTGACTTGATGGGAGGTAAGGAAATGTTCGTTACCATGCTTGATTCTGTCTTTTCGGTTCCCCCTATCTTTGATGATAGCTATTATGGACAGGTGATTCATGAAATCCGTGAAATGACAGTTATGAATATGGGTAACTATGCACATGGAAACCAGCCCATTCAGCACATGATTTATATGTATGATTATGCGGGTCAGCCTTGGAAAGCCCAATATTGGTTGCGTGAGGTGATGAACCGTATGTATACAGCCGGACCTGACGGATATTGCGGTGACGAGGATAATGGACAGACTTCGGCATGGTATGTATTCTCTGCATTAGGATTCTATCCGGTATGTCCCGGTACAGATGAATATATTCTGGGTGCTCCGTTGTTCAAGAAAGCGACACTGCATTTTGAAAACGGAAAGAACTTGGTAATAACCGCACCGGATAATAGCGATACCAACCGATATGTAGATGAAATGCGTGTAAACGGTACTGTTTATACCAAGAATTATTTGAAACACAATGAATTGTTACAAGGTGGTGTTATCGATTTCAAGATGACCGACCGTCCGAATATGCAACGTGGAACACAAGAAAGTGATTTGCCTTATTCATTTTCAAAAGACGAAACAATGAAATAAAAGTTTCACCATGCATTTCTCTCTTGTAAAGAGAGGTTGGAGGGGGATGTTCTCTTTTGGCAGCATTGCAAGAGTACATCCCCTTTTTGTTTTTAAATATTTCTTCTATACGTCAAAGTCCGATGATATCACTACTTTTGCCTTTCCTCTGTTTTTCTAGAAAATTTAGAAAAAGAACGAGATGGAGTAAGTGTTTTCTTTTAGCTGCCTGTTTTTTATTCTCGAAAGGGGCATGAGAACCCCTTCACTGGAGAAAATAAGTCAGTGTTAACTAATTTAATAAATTATGAAAGGCAATCAATTAAT
>ENA-OQJH01000513-OQJH01000513.1-human-gut-metagenome-genome-assembly--contig:-NODE-513-length-20916-cov-1.924768_pt1 | contig 20916 bp, 30 predicted proteins | sample MGYA00242597_ERZ504763 | MGnify/ENA primary metagenome ERZ504763 (study PRJEB26092, sample SAMD00036359) | human gut metagenome | host: Homo sapiens | study: EMG produced TPA metagenomics assembly of...
TAATTTTAATGAAAAAGTTATGCTTTTTTATTTTTTATCACAAAAGTTACAATCAACCTCTTTTGTTTTACATTTTTTCACATTTAATATAGAAGAAACACAAATTCCGCCTCTGAATCTCCCTATTTTTACATTTTTATAATACTACTTGTGATCTTTTGTATATTTACCACTCCATTTTTGCATTTTTATGCATCTATTGTATATTTTATGCATTTTTTATTTAATTTTTTCATTTTTTCTATTGCATATTTATAAAATCAGGTGTATAGTATGGATAGTTAAAGCAAAAACAAACTTTTAAATAAGAAAAATATATTTCAGGAGGCAATTAAAATGAGCAAAGAAAAAGTTATACTTGCATATTCAGGAGGTCTTGATACGACAGCAATCATTCCATGGCTGAAAGAAAATTTTGACTATGATGTAGTTTGCTGCTGCATCGACTGCGGACAAGGCGAAGAACTGGACGGACTGGAAGAAAGAGCTAAACTTTCAGGCGCTTCCAAATTATATATTGAAAATATCATCGATGAATTTTGCGACGATTATGTAATGCCGTGCGTGAAAGCCGGCGCCGTTTATGAGAATAAATATCTTCTCGGTACGTCGATGGCACGTCCGGTCATTGCAAAAAGACTTGTTGAAATAGCACGTAAAGAGGGCGCGACAGCTATTTGTCACGGTGCAACAGGAAAAGGAAACGACCAGATCCGCTTTGAGCTCGGAATCAAAGCGCTCGCACCGGATCTGAAGATCATTGCTCCGTGGAGAATGACTGACGTTTGGACAATGCAGTCTCGTGAAGAAGAGATTGAATACTGTAAACAGCACGGAATCAATCTTCCGTTTGACGCAAAACACAGCTATAGCCGCGACCGAAACTTATGGCACATCAGCCACGAAGGACTGGAATTAGAAGATCCTGCAAACGAACCGAATTACGATGATCTGCTCGTTCTTGGCGTAACTCCGGAAAAAGCTCCTGACGAAGGCGAGTACGTGACAATGACATTTGAAGCCGGCGTTCCGAAAACTCTGAACGGAAAGGAAATGAAAGTTTCCGAAATCATTACCGAACTGAATGCACTTGGCGGAAAACACGGTGTCGGCATCGTTGATATTGTCGAGAACCGCGTTGTCGGAATGAAATCACGCGGCGTATACGAGACACCGGGCGGAACGATCCTTATGGCTGCTCACGAACAACTCGAAGAACTTGTTCTCGATCGTGCTACATACGAAGTCAAAAAAGATCTCGGCAATAAATTTGCACAGATTGTATACGAAGGAAAATGGTTTACACCGCTTCGTGAAGCAATTCAGCATTTATCGATGTTACACAGCAATATGTGACAGGTGAAGTAAAATTCAAATTATATAAAGGAAACATCATCAAAGCAGGCGAAACATCTCCGTACTCTCTGTACAGCGAATCCCTCGCAAGCTTTACAACTGGCGAATTGTACGATCACCACGATGCAGAAGGATTTATCAACCTGTTCGGTCTTCCGTTAAAAGTCCGTGCAATGAAAATGCAGGAACTCGAGAAATAAAATTTATCCATACGACAATTTGTTTATGTCATAAAATCGGACAGCGTCTTGCTTTAATATTTTCAAAGCAAAACGCTGTCTTTCTATTCATTCTCTCTACATCCTCGAGAATGCCCATAAGTTCTGAATCTGCGGTTCCAGTCTTTCATAATCCCATAGCTGCCCGCTTCTGATCCTGCTGTTCGGATCATTCACTTTTATTTTTCCGTTTTCGACCTTCGTAAGCACAATAAAGTGTCCTGTCGTCGTAAAGTCTCCGGGCCGCATACTACATATGATCGGACAGCCGCTTTCCAATGCCGAAAATACTTCCGACCGGCTTAGACCAAGCTCTTCGCCCCATATTCCGAACGACTGAACACCTTCCGACATAAGCGTCCAGCTTGTTCCCGACTCTCCCGCATAATATCCTTGTTCCTCTGCAAACTTTGCCACCTTATACGGTGTGACGGACGGATCACAAAGCAGTCCGGAAACAACCATAGCGACCGCCGTCGGTCCACATCCGTTGACTGCGATCATATTATCTCCATAAACAGAATATCCCCATCTTTCATCCCACTGTAACAGGAGCGGAATCTCTCCTGCAGCCACTTCCCCGATCGTATCTGCCGGAGAAGCATCTTTCATTTTAGAATAATTTTTTACAAATTCCCAAGTTTCAGGATTTTTATCAAGGAGATCTTTGAGAGTATCCGCATTCTCATCGGTTTTGTCAATAGACTGATAAGCCTCTTTTGCTTTATACATTTCTTTTCCTTCTTTCAGAAATCCATTGACTGCCTGACCTAAGCCTCCTGCTCTGTAATTTTCATCCAAAAATCGTTCTTTCAGAAAAAGTACTGCCGCTATGACCGCAGCTACGCAAAATACTGCTGCCACTGCTTTTCTCAGAAATCTTGCTTTTTTCCTCTTCCGAAGTTTTTTTATTCTTCTGCTTTCGTTTACTCTGCCCCGATCTGCATTTCGTTTCTTAGGCTTTTGCTCTTCATATCTTCCGTCGACGTTCCGCCGTTTTGTTCTGTCTGCGGGATGTGTTCGGAATCTTCTGTCTGCACCGTACTTTTCATTCTTTCTGTCAAAGCTTTCTTTCCGCATTTTATCGCCCTCTTACTGTTTTTTCTTCACAGCGTAAAGTATATCCGCAAACAGCTTTCTTTTCTTTAAACAAAATCCTAAGTTTTCTTTAATTTTACTTTTCCGCAACACGTCATTCATAACCCGCAAAATGTTTCCGGATGCAAATTTTTCAATCTGTCTCCCCGTCAATCCCGCGCGTTCCAGCCTTTCCCACAATTTCCACATATCTTCCACATCCCGAATCTCTCCCGGAAGCGCTTCTTTTGAAAACCCGTCGAAATCCGTCCCAAGCGCAACCGCATCTTCTCCGGCTTTATCGATCATGTACAAAATATGTTTTACAATATCAGAAATTTCCGCTCTTCCTTCTTTTCTTAAAAATGCAGAATAAAAATTCACTCCTGCCACTCCTCCTTTGTTTCCAAGAAGGCGGAGCATTTCATCTGTCAGATTCCGCGGATGCAGGCAAAGAGATCTTGCGTTTGAATGAGATGCCACGATCGGAAATTCACTGTACTTAACGCAGTCATAAAAACCTCCGTCCGACAAATGTGACACATCCACAATCATGCCAAGCTCATTCATTCTCCTGACAGTTTCTATTCCAAATGGTTTCAGCCCTTTTCTCATCACTTTTCTATTAGCACTGTTTGGACTGCCGATACAATTTTCATAATTCCATGTCAACGTCATCAGACGGACGCCTTCTTCATACAATTCATCGATCCGCTCTGTTTTTCCTCCAAGGACACCGCCTTCTTCTACCGTCAGCACAGGGTTCAAAAACATGTATTTTGTTGTTTTATTTTCCGATCCGCCTGATTACATCTGTCTATTTCTTCCTTGGCATATGAGATCATCCGGCGAACCGCCTTATATGCTCTGTCTTCACTTTCCTTATCTTCACCTGTTCCATCTGCATTTTGTATATAGATACCCTGGATTCTTTGTTTTCTTTTCATCTGCATACCGCAGATCTGTTCTGTAATCTTTTAAATTTACAAAACACGCAAAAAACTGCATCTGCGCTCCCGCTCTTTCAAGCCGTTCCATATCTACGCACAATGTTATTTTCATCAGCTTCCTTTTCTGTTTTTATAAATCTCGCTCACCGTATCGCAGTGCATATCGATCCATCTCATAGCTTTTCCTCTTTTCAAATTTTTATTTTCTTCTCTTATGTATAAGCAGTTCTCTTTTTACATATTCTGACTATAGCACAAGCGCAGTACAATCGGCGGCCTTCTGCAAAATAATACATCAAAAGGAGACTATATGCATCCTAAAATCGGCATCATCATATGCGGATTCAATGAGAATCGGCAGTTTGTACCAAATGTTTATATTCAATCCGTCCGTTACGCCAAAGGAATCCCTCTCCTCATCCCTCTTGTGCGAAGCGACAGGATGATCGATGACTATGTAAGTTTATGCGACGGATTTCTCTTTTGCGGAGGCGAAGATATCACCCCTCTTTTATTCGGAGAAGAACCGCAAAACGGAAACGGAAAAACAGACATTACGGTAGACCTTTTTCAAATCCGTCTCATGAAGCGCGTTCTGGCTTCCCGAAAACCTGTCCTTGCAATCTGCAGAGGAATGCAGATTTTAAATGTTTCCTGCGGCGGAACAATCTGGCAGGATCTTTCCCTTATCCCACAGCCGACGCTCAACCACACACAGCAGTCCGCATCCAGAGGAGATGTCAGCCACCGCATCAAAATCGAACGTTGCTCAAAGCTCAAACAATTTGTAGGCTCGTGCATTTATGTGAACAGTTTCCACCATCAATCTGTCAAAACACCCGGGAGAAACGTCTGTGTCAGCGCCCGTTCCCCGGACGGCGTCATTGAGGCAATCGAACTTTCCGGACATCCTTCGCCCTCGGAGTTCAATGGCATCCCGAGTGCATGTATCGCACCTCGCCTGAAATGCGTTCTCTTTTCCATGAATTTATTGCACATTCACTTATAAACAGCAAAGATTCCGGACATACTATTTCCTGAAATATTATTTATAAAGGAGGTTATATTCATGACAGAAATATCAATCCTTGATCTTCAAAACCTTCGTCATCTTATCAGCGGATATTCCACTACCCACTGTAAAATGACAGATTATGCTTCAAAAGCCGAAGATCCGGAAATCAAAAAGCTTTTTCAGGAAGCGGCTGATTCCGCTATGAAAAATAAACAGGAACTGATGAAATTCCTGTAATCTTCCACAATTTTCATGAGACAAACAATCAAAATCATTACAGAACGAGGTGAACACAATGGATGAAAAGACAATGGTTTCAGATGCTCTTGTAGGAATTAACGGTGAACTGAAAATGTTCGGAGATATGATCCCACAGACAGAAAACAAAGAATTAAAACAATGCTTAAAACAGATCCGCAATCAGTGTGAGATGGCACAGGAAAAAATGTACACTGCCGCACGGGAAAAAAAGTTATTATGTTCCTGCCGAAAAAGCATCTATGCAGGAAATCGAACATGTCAAATCTATTTTAAACGTAAAATAAGCCAGTTCAGGGTTCAGGCGATAAAAAACTGCCGCCTGAACCTGATCCAACTATAGAACCAACTTTTCATAAGATATATTTTTCAATCGCCTCCGCAGCTCCGTCATGGCGATTCGACGACGTTACATAATCTGCTCGTTGTTTCAACATTTCCTCTGCATTTCCCATAGCAATTTTTAAACCGGATTCTTCAAACATGAATGAATCATTTTCCCCGTCTCCGATGCAGCAATCTCCTCTTTCTCTATGCCAAGATGAGCAGAAAGCGCTTTCAGGCCATTCCCCTTGGACGCATCTTTTGAAAATATTTCGGCATAAATCCCGGTATACGCAGCTTTCACCTGAGGATACACCGAAAGGATCTCTTTTAATTTTTCCTTTTCTTTTGACGTAGGAAATAAAACTGAAGTTCTTCTACATCACAATCACTTTTTTGAAAGAATCTCTTCCATGTTTCTCACGCAGCAAACCGCCGCTGCATCTTTCCCGTAAACAATGCGGCCTGCCGAAGTAAAAAGCTTTCCCTGAGCAAAATAGCGGTGTCTTACATGCGCCGCAATGCCGAATTTTTCTTTTCGGCAGTCGGAAAGGATCGAAAGCGCATCTTCTTTTTTTATCAGAGCCCTGAACAATGTCTTCTTTTCTTTTACATCTGTCACCATAGCTCCGTTTGAAGTGATCACATAACGAAACAGATCTTTGTTTTTTCGTCATCTTCGGTTTTGCTCTCCCTTAGCACACCTGCCGCCAGCCTGTGCGGAATACACCCTAAATTTCGTCCCGTACACGGAACAACCGTAATCCCGGCTTTCGCAGCTTTTCGCAGTACATCCAGCGTTCTGTCCGTCATACGGCTTCTCTGATCTAAACATGTTCCGTCCATATCGATTGCAAGTAATTTTATCATAATCTCTTACTTCCTTTTTGCGATACTACGCGCAACGTAAACTCCGCTGGCAGAAGCATGGGACAAAGAGTGAGTCACTCCGCTTCCATCCCCGATCACATATATCCTTGTGATTTGTCTCAAGATGCTCATCTAACTTCACTTCCATATTATAAAACTTCACTTCCACACCATAGAGAAGCGTATCGTCATTCGCCGTACCAGGCGCAATCTTATCAAGAGCATAGATCATCTCAATGATTCCGTCTAAAATACGTTTCGGAAGAACAAGACTTAAATCTCCCGGCTCCGCTGACAGTGTCGGGCGCACGAATCCTTCTTCAATACGTTTTGCCGTACTTCGCCTTCCTCTTGTCAGATCTCCGAAGCGCTGCACGATCACGCCTCCGCCGAGCATATTGGATAAGCGTGCTATGCTTTCTCCATATCCATTGCTGTCTTTAAACGGTTCCGAAAAATGTTTCGCCACAAGAAGAGCAAAATTTGTATTTTCCGTCTGCTTCTTCGGATCTTCATAACTATGACCGTTTACTGTCACAATTCCGTTTGTATTCTCATTTACAACAATACCGTAGGGATTCATGCAAAATGTTCTTACCTTATCTTCAAACTTTTCCGTACGATACACAATTTTACTTTCATACAGTTCATCTGTCAGATGGGAGAAGATCACTGCCGGAAGTTCAACTCTTACACCTAGATCCACCCTGTTTGAGTTTGTCTCGATATCAAGACTTTCGCACACTTTCTCCATCCATTTGCTTCCGCTTCTTCCTACGGAAATAATACACTCCTCACACTCGTCTGTACTGTCCCCGCTTATCACACGATAGCCGCCGTCAACCGCCTCCAGTTCATCCACACGATAATTAAACCGGAATTCTACTTTTTCTTTCAGCTCTTTATATAGATTTTCCAATACAATATAATTGATATCTGTTCCCAAATGCCGCACAGAAGCATCTAATAACTTCAGTTCATTTTGAATACAAAGTTTTTTAATATCCGTTCCCGCAGTAGAATACATCTTTGTTCCCTCTCCGCCGTAGCAGATTGATCTCATCGACGTATTTCATAAGGTCGATCGCAGTATCTTTACCGATATATTCATACAGTGTACCGCCGAAATCATTTGTAATGTTATATTTTCCGTCTGAAAATGCCCCTGCGCCTCCAAAACCGCTCATGATCGCACAAGTTTTACAGTTAATACAGCTTTTTATCTTCTTTCCGTCTATCGGGCATTTTCTTTTCTCAAGAGAATTCCCCGCTTCAAATACAGCGACTTTTAGTTCCGGCGCTTTTTTTTGCAAGTTCATATGCCGCAAAGATTCCTCCCGGTCCGGCGCCGATAATAATCACATCATATCTGCTCATTTTCTTTTCCCTTTCTTTTTTGTTGTTTTTCTCATTGTTTTTATTTTTCTTCTTTTTAGTTTCTTTATTAAATTCAGAGGTCAAAATATGCAAAAACATTTTTCAATATCACTTGACGTATACGCGACAGCACAAAAAGAAAGACCGTTCTCCGGGAATCACTTTCCGAGAACCGCCTTTCCTCGTTTTTATGTCTCTGCCGTTTATGATTACTCTACTTCGGAAAACTCATCTTTCCTACTCCGCAAAGCGGACAGAGGAAATCTTCCGGAACGTCTTCCCATTTTGTTCCTGCTTCAACTCCGTTATCCGGATCGCCGATTTCTTCATCATAAATGTATCCACATACGTCACACACATATTTTTTCATGATAATACCTCCTGCAAATTCTCATCTTATTCTTTCATTATCTGCCGATAATACTTTTTCATAATAGCATAGAACTTTTCTTTTTTCAAGCGCCTCTTAAATCGTTTAAAATTTTAAAGATCATCGATCAATGACTGTTGATTTCGCATAAGCCGTCGAGCGTGCTTCAAAGAAATCCGTCTTCACCATATTGGCGTTTGAATACTGAGATACCCATTTCATTGTCTCCGGCTCTCTTTCACATCCCGGGTATATCGGGGCATATCCAAGGCTTTCCATCTCAGATTGCCGAGATAACGGATATAATCTGTTATCATCTTTTCGTTCAATCCCGGCACTTCATTTCCGATCACATAACATGCCCATTCGATTTCCTGGCGAACCGCTTCCATAAGCAGTTCTTTCATCTCTGACACCATATGATCGTCAAACAGCTCCGGATGTTCTTTGCGAAGTTCGATGATAATATTACGGAAAAGCCATAAATGCGTATTCTCATCTCTGTTAATATACCGGATCTCCTGAGCAGATCCCGGCATTTTTCCGTTCCTGGACAAATTATAGAAAAACATAAAACCGGAAAAGAAATAGATCCCTTCCAGAACAAAATTTGCCATCATCACTTTCACTAAGTCCGCGCATCTTTTTTACCTGAAATTCATTATAGCATTCCCCTATAAATGTATTCCTTTTCAACAGATGTTCGTCTGTTTTCCACTGGTATAAAATATCCATTCTTTCATCAGGCGAGCAGATCGTATCAAGCATATAAGAATATGACTGTGAATGTACACATTCCTGAAACGTCTGAATGTTCAGACAAAGATTCACTTCATTTGCCGTAATATATTCTCCGACGCAGGCAGATTTGCCGTCTGAATCGAATCAAGAAATACGAGAAAGGACAAAATTTTATCATAGGCTTTCCGCTCCGCCGGCGATAGATTCGGGTAATCTTTTATATCCTGCGACAAGTTGATTTCCTCCGGTATCCAGAAATTATTCATTGCCTGACGATACCATTCGGATGCCCATGTATATTTCAAATTATTATAATCATTTAAATTAGTTGTATTCCCGCCGATCATGCGGCGTTTCAGTACGTCCGTATCTCCGTCCGGATTAAAAAGCGGTTTGTGCGGAAGCGGTTTTTATATCAAATTGCTGCATAGTCGTCTCCTTTTTCTTTTTGCCGGCAGCAAAAAGCGACTTCTTGTTTTCTAGGAAGAACAAGACTCACACTCTTCTACTTCCAGCGATTTTGACCTTACATAGTATACTGTTTTTACGCCGCATTCCCATGCCTTTAAATACAGGTTAAGCACTTGGCGCATTGTATAATCGTTTGTTATATAAAAATTCATCGACTGAGCCTGATCCACATGTCTTTGTCTGACTCCGCATGCGCGTACAGACCAATTCTGATCAATATGATGTGCGTTTATGTAATACCAATACGTCTCCGGGCTAAGATCAGGCGCAACTCTGGGAAGCATAGATCCCTTTTTTCTCTTCCAGGAAATACTTGTTCATAACCGGATCGATCCCCGCTGTCGTTCCCGCGATAATGGAAGTGGAACTTGTCGGCGCGATCGCCAAAAGATATGCGTTTCTCATTCCCTGTCTGTGTACTTTTTCCCTTAGCTCCTTCCACTCATCCGAGTCAGTATCCCCGCTTTTCAAAATAGGCTCCGCTCTCCCAAATCCGATCCTTCAAAATATCGGTAAGAACCTTTTTCTTTCGCATAATCACTGCTTGCTTCAATGGCCGCATAATTAATCTGCTCAAACAATTTATCAACAAACGCCAAATGTTCTTCCGACTGCCATTTGATCTTATTTTTCGCAAGCATATGGTGATATCCGCTTACCCCAAGACCTATAGATCGATATGTATGGTTTGTGATCTTTGCGTAGGGAACAGGATAAAAATTCAGATCGATCACGTTGTCAAGCGCCCTGACAACCGTACGCACAACTTACGGACATATGCAGGATCATTTACCGGAAGGTTACCAAGTGACAAAGACGCCAAATTACAGACGACAAACTCTCCTGCTTTTGTTGTATTGACGACTACTGTGTCTTTGTCTTCTGTCTGTATTTTTGTTTCAACCGTAGAAATCGCGGACATATTCTGCGCAATTTCCGTACAAAGATTAGAACAATAAATCATTCCTTTGTGAGGGTTTGGATTCGCACGGTTCACTGTATCTCTGTTAAATGCAAACGGAGTTCCGGTCTCCGCCGCTGATTTGATGATCAGACGGATCAGATCTTTCAAAAGAACTGTCCTTTTCTTAATTCTTGCATCATGAACACAATCCCAATAGCGGCGCTCCCATTCTTCTCCGAAACTATCTTCCAAACAATATCCTTTTACCGTCATGATCTCATGCGGGCACATCAGATACCAGTCCTGATCCAGGTTTTCTCCTGCCATTTTCCAGAACAGATCCGGATAACAGACTGCCGGAAATACATCGTGCGCTTTCATTCTCTCATCGCCGTTATTTGTCCGAAGCTGAAGGAATTCCGGCAAGTCTCTGTGCCATGCATCGAGATATACCGCGACCGCTCCCGCTCTTACCCCAAGCTGATCTACCGCAACCGCAGTATCATTCACGATGCGGACCCAGCGTATCACTCCGCCTGCCGCCCCTTCAAATCCTCGTATCATACTTCCCGATGCACGTACTTTCCCGAAATACAACCCCATTCCGCCGCCGTATTTGCTTACCATGGCAAAATTATCAATCGACCGGAAAATTCCTTTCAAACTGTCGGGAACAGTGTCAATAAAACAAGAACTAAGCTGATGAAACGGCTTTCTTGCATTTGCCAGAGTCGGAGTCGCCATTGTCACTTCTAATTTAGAGAGCATATCGTAAAACTCTCTCACCCACATAAGTCTGATCTTTCTTTTCTCATTCATCGCAAGATGAAGGGCAATCCCTAAGAACATCTCCTGCGGACTCTCCAGCGGAACATGCCGATGTGTTGAGATCACATATCTCTTTATGAGAAGATCCAATCCCGAATAGTTAAACAGCCTGTTTCTTTCTTTGCATATATAACTCTCCGCTTCTACGATCTCTTCTTTTGAGTAATTTTCCATGATATAAGAACCGTACAGTCCTTTTTCTGTCAGGTAAACAATCTTTTCATACAGATCTGAAATCCCGATCGATTTCTCTTCTTCTTTCAATTTTTCCGAAAAGCGAAAATCAAGCAGCCATCCTGCGATCATTTCCCAACGCGGCGCTTCCTGACTTGTAAGTTCCGCCGCCGCTTTGATCAGCGCGTCGAATCTTCCCCCATCGTCCATATCCGTTTTCAAAAATCCCGAAAATTTCTCAAAAAGAAGTTCCAATGAATAAACTTTTTCCGGAAATTCTGTGTGTATGTCATATAAAAGCTTTTCCAACCGTTCTTGAAACTGCAAAGTACGGCACACAAAGCTGTCTGTTATCAAAGTCATTCCTTTTTTCTCAAGTGTTTCTGTCATCAATTCCTCCTTTTTTCTTCCTGTATCTTTTCCTCATTTTCATGAAGACCTAAAACGCCTTCTACAAGAATCTCAACATCATTAAATATATAATCAAATGCTCCTGCCTGACACATATTGATCAAAACCATTCCGACCGGCACTGACAAGATCATCCAGAGTAATCCTCCTGCTTTATAGCCTACATACAAAAGCAGCAGGGTAACAAGCGGATTCAGTCCGACACTGTCGCCAACCATTTTCGGCTGAAGGAGCTGTCTTACAACCTGTGTGATCACATAGAGGACGACCAAAGATACCGTCATCTTGTAATCACCCATAAAAACTGATACACAGCCCACGGTATCATCGCTGTTCCGGTTCCGAAAAACGGAAGGAAATCAAGAAATGAGATCAAAAATGCCACAAGAACAAAATATCCGATGCCCATAAATCCAAGTCCTGCCGCTAAAATCAAAAATACGACTCCCATAATCTTAAACTGCGCTTTAAAATATCCGCCTAATGCATATTTTAAATTATCCGAAACAAGAGTCATCCTCTTTTGAACCGATACAGGCGCAACTTTTTTCAGCCATGCAAGCACATCTTCCCTCTGAACAATGAAAAAATATGCCGACATAATAGCTACGACAAACGAAACAAGATAATACGGAACTCTTTTTGCAATATTTCCTGCGGCAGATACAGTCGGTTCACTGATTCCCGATACAACTTTTCCCATATATTGATCAAGATTCGACGCAACTGTGTTCCATCCGTTCTGCACAACCTCGGGAAGCCTATCGAATACTCCCGAAAGAGTATCTCCGATCTGACTCAACCCGCTTTCCAGTTGTGCATATATCGACGGAAAATCTCTGACTAAGCTGGCGACTTCCAGAATGAGCCGCTGATGCCAAGATAGAGTATACCGACGATTCCTCCTAGAACGAGGATAACGATCAACGCCGAACCAAGCTTTTTCACTATACGCAGCCGCTTTTCCAGCCAGTTTACAAGCGGAGCCGCCACTGCGGAAATAATCCATCCGATCACAAACGGCATAAGAAACCCGATCGCTTTTATTCCGATGATCACAAATGCAGCCGTCGCTGCCAGACTAAAAAGCAGCCGTATGCCGACCTGCCAATAAGGACGTTTATTCTCCATCCTGCGCCTCCACATTAAAACATTCCGCTTCAATCAGTTCCCATATATCCTCTTTTCCCTGTTTCGACACCGAGGAAAGGTAGCACTTTTGTTCCCGGAACAAGATCCAGACCTTGTTTAAGCATTTTTACATGTTTTTGTATCTGACTTCTCTTAATCTTGTCAAGCTTTGTCGCAATGATAATCGGATGATAACCTTGCTCTACGATCCATTGATACATCATTCTGTCGTTCGCCGACGGATCATGTCTGATATCAATCAGAAGAAATACTGCTTTTAACTGCTTGGAACTGTGCAGATAACGCTCGATCATCCCGCCCCCACTGCTCTTTTTCTTTTTCCGAAACACGGGCATATCCATATCCCGGAAGATCGACAAGGTACATTTCATCATTTATATTATAAAAATTGATCGTCTGTGTTTTCCCCGGTGTCGCCGAAATACGAGCGTAAGATTTTCTATTCATCAAAGCATTGATCAAGGAAGATTTTCCTACGTTTGATTTTCCGGCAAATGCGACTTCCGGCTTGTCATTTTCCGGCAGCGTACTCGTAATTCCGCACACTGTTTCGAGATTAATATTTTTGATTACCATAATGAACTTCCTTTCATTTTCGTTTTCTGCCCATAGCCGCCTTCAGCACTTCATCCATGCTCTCTACAAACAGAATTTCCATTCCTTTTGTAATCTCCGCCGAAAGTTCTTCTACATCCGCCTGATTTGCTTTCGGAACGAGCACCGTTTTATCCCGGCGCTCTTTGCAGCCAGAAGCTTTTCTTTCAAACCGCCGATAGCAGCACGCGCCCTCTCAGCGTCACTTCTCCGGTCATAGCCAAATCTGCCCTGACTTCTTTTCTGTAATTGCCGAGAGCATCGCCACTGCCATTGTTATTCCTGCCGACGGTCCGTCTTTAGGTACTGCGCCTTCGGGAATATGCACATGAATGTCATGTTTTTCAAAAAAATCCGGCGAAATGGCATATTTTTTACTTACCGAACGGATATAACTGATCCCCGTCCTGGCAGATTCTTTCATCACATCTCCGAGCTGCCCCGTAAGCATAAGTTCTCCTTTTCCCGGCATTACATTGACTTCGATCTGAAGCGTATCGCCTCCGACGCTTGTCCATGCAAGTCCCCGGACAATTCCTACTTCCGCAGCGATATTTGCCATCTGATAAGTATACTTCTCTTTTCCGAGAAAACGATGGATATTTCGGTCTGTCACTGCAATTTTTTTTCGTTCTGTCGTAAAGATTTCTTTTGCAGCCTTTCTGCACACATTTCCGATCTCTCGTTCAAGCTGGCGCACTCCGGCTTCTTTCGTATAATTTCTTGCTATCTTCCAGATTGAATGTTTACTGAACGTAATCTGCTTCGGAGTCAGACCATGCTTCTCTATCTGTTTCGGAATCAAATGCTCCTCGGCAATATGGAGTTTTTCATTTTCCGTGTAACTGCTGATTTCGATCACTTCCATACGATCAAGCAGCGGACGCGGAATCGTCTGCAGCGTATTTGCCGTCGTAATAAAAAGCACTTCCGACAGATCAAGCGGAACTTCCAGATAATGATCTCTGAACTTATGATTCTGTTCGTTGTCCAACACTTCCAAAAGAGCCGAAAACGTATCTCCTTTATAGTCTGTACTCACTTTGTCGATTTCATCCAAAAGCATGACGGGATTTTTTACTCCCGCAGTCCGAAGTCCGTTAGCGATCCGCCCCGGCATTGCTCCGACATATGTTCTTCTGTGTCCTCGTATTTCCGCTTCATCTCTGACTCCGCCTAAAGAAATGCGGACATATTTCCTTTTCAAAGACCGTGCAAGCGATTTTGCGATCGATGTTTTTCCCGTACCCGGCGGTCCCACAAGACAAAGTATCGGACTTTCTCCTTTTTTGTAAGCGCACGTACTGCCAGAAATTCCAAGATTCTCTCTTTCACCTGTTCAAGCCCATAATGATCTTCTTCCAGTACCATGCCGGCATATTCCAGATCATTATGATCCTGCGTAGAGCGGTCCCACGGCATCTCAAGCAGAGTTTCTATATATGTGCGGATCACACCGCTCTCCGCCGGTGAATTCAAAGAACTTTTAAATCTCCCGATTTCCTTTTTCAGCTTTTCTTTTACTTCTTCCGGCGCTTTTAACTTTTTCAGTTCTTTTTCAAATTCTTCTGCGTCAGATGCGGTCGATTCCTCTCCGAGTTCTTCCCTGATCAGTTTTAACTGCTCGCGCAAAATATATTCTCTTTGATGCTTATCGACTCTTTCTTTTACTTTCCGCTGTATCTCTTCTTTGATATCGATGATCTGCACTTCATTCACAAGTTTAAACGCTAGTTTTTCGTATCGTTTCAGCAGATCCGTCTCATTCAATATATCTTGCTGATCTGTGTAATAAAGAGGAATATTCGCCGCAATCTCATCTACCAGTTTCCGCAGGCCTTTCATCTCGACTAACTGGGAAACAGCTTCTTTAGACATCTTTCCGTTTTTTGCCGCGTAACTGACAAACATATCTTTCAGTCCCCGCTCCATAGCTTCTGTATTTACATCTTCCGGAAGAATCTCTTCAGAATCATCAAGAAGTTCTACATTTGCCCGTAAGTACAGATCTGTATATTCAATCTCTTTTAGTCTTCCCCGCATTTCGCCGGATACAAGCACACGCACAATATGCTTCGGCAGTTTAATGATCTGTTTGATCGTTCCTACCGTGCGATCTCGTATACGTCCTCCATCTTAGGATCCTCTGTGTCGATCGATTTTTGTGCAGTCAAGAAAATCTTTTGTTCTTCCGCCATCGCTTCTTGTATCGCAGCAACCGACCGTTCACGGCTTACATCAAAATGAACAACCATTTCAGGCATAATAGTCATCCCACGCAAAGCTACCATCGGCAGGCTTTTTATCGTATTTTCCATGTTGTAACCTCCTGCTGTATCTCATCGCGCAGATCTTTTCCTGCGCTGTCTTATATTTTTCGGACATTTTATCGTATACATAGTAACAATCGCCGGAAGTGACAAAAGGCACGTTCCGGGATTGTAAGCAGTCGCCAAGGTCTCTGGCAAGCCAGGACTTTGGCTCGTCGCTGTTGCAAAAAGCGGGTGTGATGCCCCCCATCACACCCGTTTTACACAGTTCCCTTTTATACAGTTATCGATGTTCTGTATATTTGTTCGCAGCTATGCGCTCTGCGATGTCAAAAAAGATCTTCGCTCTTCTCCGTCTCGAAGATACAGCGGCTCGCCTTTTCCTTCTACCACATCTCTTGTGATCCTGCATTCTTTAATCGTTTCATCAGAAGGAACCTGATACATCGTATCCATCATGATCTTTCCATGATCGCACGGAGTCCGCGGGCGCCTGTCTTTCTTTTCAGCGTCGTTTCAGCCACTGCGATAAGAGCGTCCCGATCAAATTCCAGTTTTACTCCGTCCAGCTCAAGAAGCTTCTGATACTGTTTTACGATCGCACTCTTCGGCTCTGTCAAAATGCGGATCAACGCATCCTTATCAAGCAGGTCAAGCGTAACCGTCACCGGAAGTCTTCCGATCAGCTCCGGAATCAGTCCGAACTTCACAAGATCCTGCGGAAGCACTTCCTGTAAAAGTACATCCATATCATACTCATGCTTTTCCGCGATTTCTGCATTGAAACCGATCGACTTCCTGTCAAGACGAGTCTCGATAATCTTGTCGATTCCTTCAAATGCGCCTCCGCATATAAAAAGAATATTCGTTGTGTCAATCTGAATCAGCTCCTGATGAGGATGTTTCCTTCCGCCCTGCGGAGGAACTGATGCAACCGTTCCTTCTATGATCTTCAATAAAGCCTGCTGTACACCTTCTCCTGAGACATCTCGGGTGATCGATGGATTTCTGACTTCTTGTGATCTTATCAATCTCATCAATATAAATAATGCCGTGCTCTGCTCTCTCAATATCCCCATCTGCCGCCTGAATAATCTTCAAAAGGATATTTTCCACATCTTCGCCCACATATCCTGCCTCTGTAAGCGCCGTCGCATCCGCAATCGCAAAAGGCACGTTCAGCACTTTCGCAAGTGTCTGGGCCAGAAGCGTTTTCCCGCAGCCTGTCGGACCAAGCATTAAAATATTGCTTTTTTGCAGCTCTACCCCGAGATCCTGTTCTGCCATAATTCTTTTGTAATGGTTATAAACTGCCACTGAAGTACTTTTTTGCCTCATCCTGTCCGATCACATAATCATCAAGAAAAGCTTTCATCTCTTCCGGTGTCAAAAGATTAATATCATCAAACAATTCTCTTTCGTTATAATCTAATTCCTCTTCTATGATCTCAGAACAGATTCCGATACACTCGTCGCAAATATATGTGCCGTTCGGACCTGCGATCAGCTTTCTTACCTGCGCCTGCGTTTTATTACAAAAGGAACATCTGACGATATCGTCTGTCGGTTTTCCTGCCATATTCTTTCACCTCAAAGCCAAATTAATGTTTTGCGATCACCTCGTCGATCAAACCGTACGCCTTTGCCTCATCGGCAGACATAAAATTGTCACGCTCTGTATCTGCCTTGATCGTCTCAAGTGATTGTCCTGTATTTGCAGCCAATATTTCATTCAATTTCTGTTTCGTACGCAGAATGTGTTCTGCCGCGATCTGGATCTCTGTCGCCTGTCCCTGCGCTCCGCCTGACGGCTGATGGATCATAATCTCCGCATTCGGGAGGGCAAAACGCTTGCCTTTCTTTCCGCCTGCAAGAAGGAACGCTCCCATACTTGCCGCCATTCCGATACATACTGTAGATACGTCACATTTGATATACTGCATTGTATCATAAATTGCCATTCCTGCCGTCACAGACCCTCCCGGGCTGTTGATATAAAGCTGGATGTCTTTGTCCGGATCATCCGCCTCAAGGAATAAAAGCTGCGCCACGATCACACTTGCGACACATCGTTTACTTCCTCTCCGAGAAAGATGATTCTCTCTTTCAAAAGTCTTGAGTAAATATCATACGAGCGCTCTCCGCGGCTCGTCTGCTCGATGACATAAGGTACTAAACTCATGGTCAATACTCCTTTCAATCTGTCAGCCTTCTTTGGCACTTATAATATTGTTTGTATAAACGCCGTTTTCAACGGCCGTTCTACAGGCCAAACTGCTGCATATACATATTTTTTTGAAAAAGGTGCGCCATACAGCACACCTTTTGTATCTTGCTTAACCTTCTACTGCGGCATTTGCGATCAGGGTAACTGCTTCTTGGATCGCAATGTCTTCTTTCATCTGTTTCTTTTCGTTTTCGCCCATGTATTCTTTAAGCTTATCAACTTCCATCTTATAGGAATCCGCCATCTTCTGAAGTTCCTCATCAAGACGCTCCTCGGAAACTTCGATATTCTCCGCTGCAACGATTGCCTCAAGAGTCAGTCTTGTGCGGATACGTTTCTCTGCCTCCGGCTTAAACTCTTCCATCATCTTTTCTTCCGAAAGACCTGTAAACTGGAAGTACTGTTCCATCGTCATACCCTGCTGCATAATGCGGCGAGCGAAATCGTCTACCATCTGTCTTGACTGGAAGCTGATCATAGCTTCCGGAATATCCATCTCTGCATTGGCAACTGCCTGCTCTACAGACTGGTCTTCTCTCTTTTGCTTTCCTTCGTTTTCTTTGCGCTCTTTGATCTTCGCTTTTACTTCTGCCTTATATGCGTCAACAGTCTCGCTCTTCTCAGATACGTCGGATACAAACTCATCATCGAGCTCCGGAAGTTCTTTTGCCTTGATCGAATGCACTGTACATTTGAATACGGCAGCTTTTCCGGCAAGTTCTTTCGCCTGATACTCTTCAGGGAATGTCACATTGATCTCTTTTTCTTCGTCAATGTTTGCTCCGATCAACTGATCTTCAAATCCCGGAATAAACGCTCCGGATCCGATCGTCAACGGATAATCGGAAGCTTTTCCGCCTTCAAAAGCAACTCCGTCGACAAAACCTTCAAAGTCAAGCGTGATCTGATCTTTATCCTGAACCGCTCTGTCAGTTACATCGATCGTTCTTGCATTGCGTTCACGCTCTTTGTCGATCTCCTCATCTACTTCTTTCTGTGTAACTCTTGTAGAAACTTTATCAACTTTCAGACCTTTATATTCACCGAGTTTTACTTCCGGTTTTACAGCCACCTCTGCCGTAAAGATAAATTCTTTACCTTTCTCAAGCTGTGTGATCTCGATCTTCGGCTGTGACACAAGCTCAAGCTCACACTCGTCATATGCTTTCGCATACGCTTCTGAGATCATGCGGTTTGCCGCCTCATCATAGAACACTTCCGGTCCGTACATCTTTTCGATCATCTGACGCGGAACTCTTCCTTTACGGAATCCCGGAAGACTGATCTTGCCGCGCTCTTTCAGATAAGCTGCCTGAAGCGCTTTTTCCACTTCCTCTGCCGGTACTTCGATCGTTAATTTTGCCATATTATGTTCTAATCTTTCTACCTGTAAACTCATTTTTTTCCTCCTTGAATGTGCTGACTTCAAAACTGCCTCTTCGTCATATCGCACTTATAAAAAAATATACACTCGCAGTCATTGTCATAGTATAGCATACACATCCGCATATTTCCAGTATTTTTTCGTCCAAGTTCAGACATACATGAAACACACGGGAAAAATATTTTGCAGACTGTCTATGCATATACGATAGATTCCGCGATCTCGTTCGCTTTTTCTGTTCCGCAGAGCAGTTCTGTCAATTTCAAAGCAAATGGAATCGCCGCTCCCATCCCTCTTCCTGTCGTAACATGTCCGTCTGTAACCGCCGCCTCGTGCACGACCTGTGCACAGTCAAGTCCTTCTTCAAAAGACGGATATGCACATGCTTTTCTTCCTTTCAAAATACCAAGTTCGCTCAAAATACTCGGAGCTGCGCAAATTGCCGCAAGATACTTTTTCTTCTTATCGAATTCACCGATCAGATTCCGAAGGCCTTCATGCTCTTTCAGATTCAGCGTTCCCGGCATTCCGCCCGGAAGTACGAGCATATCCCCATCCGAAAAATCCGTCTCCTCAAACAGCCGATCCGCTTCCACAATGATTTTGTGTGCCCCGTTAATCTGTTTCTGTCCGGTAATCGAGATCGTCTCCACATCGATCTTAGCCCTGCGCATAATATCAACAACCGTCAATCCTTCAATTTCTTCAAATCCGTCCGCCAAAAAATGTATACTTTCAAATTACTACCTCCGTATTTTACTTTTTCTTTCTTTTCCGCATTCGCTCTGCTATAATCATTATAGCTTAAAATCAGCGGCGAATTCAACTCAAAGCATTGCTCCTTGCATAGTTTTTACAGGTAAAAACCGGCTCATCGCCGCTGCAATAAAATTTATGCCGCAAAAATGCGGCGGAATGGAGAATATTTATGGAAATCGAACGAAAATTTCTTGTAGATCTTTCCGATCTTCCGTTTGATCCGAAAGATTATCCGGCCAGAAAGATCGAGCAGGCTTATCTATGTACTGCCCCGGTCGTCCGTATCCGAAGAGATAATGACGATTTTTTCCTTACTTACAAATCAAAAGGAATGATGGTAAGAGAAGAGTACAACCTTCCTCTCACAAAAGAAAGTTACTATCACCTCCTGTTAAAAGCCGACGGAAGGATCATTACGAAAACCCGCTATGTCATCCCTATCGAAAACGGCCTTTTTGTTGAACTGGACATTTTTGAAGGCGACCTTGCCCCTCTCGTTCTCGCTGAGATCGAATTTCCCGATGAAGCGTTTGCCAAAGCTTATCAGGCTCCTTCATGGCTCAAAGAAGACGTAACCTACTCTTCCGAATATCACAACAGCACCCTCAGCAAAAAAGATTGAAACAGGAAACTCATCGGCTTCAGACAATGGGCAGTTCACCCTTGTCTTTTGATTTTTCAAGTTACTATCGTTATATTATTTTTATTTTCTTCATGGACATGCGTTCTCTGTCGTGATACTATATTACAGTAAATCGTTTCTGCATCTGCTCTTTTTAGTTAGATGTACGCATACGATCACCGTTTTTACACGGCAGCTTACAGTTTAATCCGGAGGAATAAGTATCATGGGACTTTGCAACAACAGAATTGTAGTAAAAGTGGGAACATCCACATTGACAAACGACGCGGGAAAAAGTGATCTTCGCGCCATCGACCGCCTTGTCTGCACACTTGCCGACATCCAGAATATGGGATATGAGGTCATCCTTGTATCGTCGGGAGCGATCGCAGTCGGCCGTAACAAGCTGAATATGCACGAAAAGCCGGACAGCATGCGTATGAAACAGGCTGCCGCAGCAGTCGGACAATGCAGTCTGATGTATTTATATGATAAATTTTTTCGGAAGATTATGATAAAACAGTCGCTCAGATCCTTCTCAATGCAGAAGATATCGAGCAGGAA
>ENA-OQJH01000514-OQJH01000514.1-human-gut-metagenome-genome-assembly--contig:-NODE-514-length-20868-cov-2.488935_pt1 | contig 20868 bp, 29 predicted proteins | sample MGYA00242597_ERZ504763 | MGnify/ENA primary metagenome ERZ504763 (study PRJEB26092, sample SAMD00036359) | human gut metagenome | host: Homo sapiens | study: EMG produced TPA metagenomics assembly of...
AAAGGGTATTCTAACCATAGAAAATGTACTGTCGGTATCCGGCAGAAAAAAGGGGAAGTTTCTATGGTAAGAAAAAATACGAAAAAGTTAAACAGTTCATTTGAAGAAAATATAAGATATATGAATGAGATTCTTCCGGTTAAGGAAAGTTTTGATATTATCAGAAGGGAGATCATAATAGGCGGAAAGGCGTCTGTGTTCTATTACATTGATGGATTTATAAAAGATGAAGCAATGTTAAAGATCATGGACTCCTTTCTTTCTGTATCCGAACAGGATATGCCGAAAGATGCAGAAATGTTTATTCAGAAACATGTTCCTTATGTGGAAGTAGAAATCTTGGAAGATTTTGATCAGGTGATCCGCAACGTCCTTTCCGGTCCTGCCTGCCTGTTTATTGATGGATATAAGGAATGTATTGCTCTTGACTGCAGGACATATCCGGCGAGAGGAGTCGATGAACCCGATAAGGATAAATCGCTTCGCGGATCAAGAGACGGATTTGTAGAAACAATCGTATTTAACACAGCACTGATGCGGAGAAGGATTCGGGATCCGCATCTTGTCATGGAGATGACGGAGGCAGGGCAGTCTTCGCGTACAGATATTGCGATTTGTTACATGAAAGACAGAGTGGATAAGGAACTTTTACAAAACTTAAAGAAAAGGATTGAAACATTGGAATTAAATGATCTGCGGATGAATCAGCAAAGCCTTGCAGAAGCTCTTTTTAAACGAAAATGGTTTAATCCTTTTCCTAAATTTAAATATACAGAGCGTCCGGATACGGCAGCGGCATGTCTTTTTGAAGGGAAAGTTGTAATTCTTGTAGATAATTCTCCGTCGGCAATGATCCTTCCTACTTCGATTTTTGATATGATAGAGGAAGCAAATGATTATTATTTTCCGACAGTAACAGGAATGTATTTAAAGATTACAAGAACGCTGATCACAGTTGCAACGGTATTTTTTACACCATTATATTTATTATTTATGCAGAATATTGAATGGCTGCCTGAAGTGTTTCGTTTTGTAGAGGTGCAGGATACAGTAAATATTCCGCTTGTCTTTCAGTTTATTATTTTAGAATTGTCGATTGACGGACTTCGTCTGGCGGCAATGAATACCCCGACAATGTTGAGTACGCCTCTTAGCGTGATTGCGGGTATTGTGATGGGCGAATTTTCGGTACAGTCCGGTTGGTTCAACAGTGAGGTGATGCTGTACATGGCGTTTGTAGCTGTGGCAAATTATACACAGCCTAATTTTGAATTAGGATACGCGCTAAAATTTATGCGTCTTCTTCTTTTGGTTTTGACGGCATGTTTCAATCTGTATGGATTTATAATTGGGTGTATTTTGGTGTTTTGTTTCCTTGTATTTAATAAGACATTATCAGGACGAAATTATATGAATGTAAAATTAAATTGATTTTCGGTTTTTGCGGCAGACAAGTTTTTGTGTATGGAAGAACTGTTATTACAAATTTTAATTTTTGTTAAAAAATTTTTGCGTAATGTCTAAAAAAATGGTATTATATGTAAATATAAGAATACAGAAATTATCTGTGTTCTGATATTTGTACAGGAGGCATGCAAAAATGAGAGATTATGTGATTACAGTAAACAGCACGGTTGATGTGCCGAAATTATGGTTGGAAGAAAGACATGTTCCAGTTGTTGCATTAAAATATACGATTGACGGAGAAACCTATACAGATATGGAAGGATTGACTGCAAAAGAGTTTTTTGAGAAACTCCGCGAGGGGAAGATGTCTGTTACTTCGCAAGTGAATCCGGAAGAGGCTATGGAAGCATTAGAACCATTTGTGAAAGAAGGAAAGGATATTTTACATCTTGGGTTTTCGTCCGGTTTAAGCGGAACTTTAAACAGTATGCGTCTTGCAGGGGAGATGTTGGAAGAAAAATATCCTGAGGCAAAAGTTATCGTAGTCGATACGCTTTGTGCCTGCATGGGAGAGGCTCTACTATTACACAAAGCGCTGCAGAAAAAGGCGGAAGGCAAGACGATAGAAGAAGTTGCAAAGTGGACAGAAGAAAATAAACTTCATATTTGCCATAATGTGACGGTGGATGATCTGAATCATCTTCATAGAGGAGGTCGTGTATCTAAAACAACGGCAGTTCTCGGAACGCTTGTCCAGATCAAACCGATCATTCATATGGATAATGAAGGAAAATTACAGGTGATCGGAAAAGAAAGAGGACGTAAAAAATCTTTGAATAAAATTGTAGATATGGCAGTAAAACAGTCAGAAGGCTGGGAGAATGATTTGATTATGATTACTCACGGAGACTGTATCGAAGATGCGGAATATGTGGCGCAACTTGTACGTGAGAAGATGGGTGTTGAAAATATTTTGATCAACAATATCGGAACAGTGATAGGAAGTCATACAGGTCCGGGTGTAGTAGCTGTGTTCTGTATGGGAAATGAAAGATAGGAATCTTATTTTTGATCTGTAAAATATTTGTGTGTTTTGTTTGGAAAACAGCAAAAAAGATGATGAAAGAGCAGGAAAGAAAGGAATGCTGCCATGGGATGCATTCCTTTCTTTCCTGCCTTTTTATCTTGTAGAATATATTATTCGGCAAGTTCTCCCCATTTTTCGTACAATTCTTCAAGACGGAGTTCGTTCTTAGTTCGCTCGGTTGAAAGTTCCTGACATTTCACGGAGTTAGAATATACTTCTTCCAATGTCATTTGAAAATCAATTTCTCCGTTTCTGTTTTCGAGAAGTGCGATTTCATCTTCTGTTTTTTGAGTTCGCTTTTTCTCTTTCGTTCTTTTGCCTGCTGTTCTTTTTGTTCTTGCCAGCTCAATTTGGAATCTGATAAAAAGCTCCATCGGCAGGAAGTGTTTCACTGCCGTTTTGAGAAGTGGAAACTTGCCTCTGTATCTGACTTGAGGCGTAAGTTTGCGTCAGTTCATCCTTTTTTCGAGATAGTAGTCATAATTTCCGATATAATTTACAAAAGTCTGATTGACAAGTTCCAGTATTCTGGAAGCAGTACTGTTGATAAAGTAACGGTCATGGGAAACGTAGAGGATCGTTCCGGTGTAATTGTTCAGGGCTTCTTCAAGTATCTCCTTCGAGGCGATGTCAAGGTGGTTTGTAGGTTCGTCAAGAATTAGGAAATTTGCTTCGGAAAGCATAAGTTTTGCAAGTGATACTCTTCCTTTTTCGCCGCCGCTTAATGAATGGATTACTTGGAATACTTCATCTCCCGTAAATTGGAATGCAGCCAATGTATTTCGAATCTCTGTATTAGTAAGATGAGGGTAGTCGTCGGATATTTCCTCAAATATCGTTTTATCATCATGAAGAACATGATGTTCCTGATCGTAATAGCCGATCTGTACTTTGGCTCCGAGAGTGAAAGAGCCATTGTCGGCTTTGATCACTTGATTTAATATCTTTAGAAGCGTTGTCTTTCCTGTTCCGTTATCTCCTATGACAGCTACATGCTCCCCGCGTTTGATCTCAAAACTGACATCTTGAAAAAGGAGTTGGGTATCAAACTGTTTTGAAAGATGCTCAACTGTCAGTACATCGTTTCCGCTGACACAGTACGGTTCCAGAGAAAAATGCATTTCCCGGACTGCCTCTTGAGGTTTATCTACAATGGTGATTTTTTCTAATAATTTTTCACGGCTTTCTGCCCGGCGGATGGATTTTTCCCTATTGAAAGAGCGAAGTTTTTCGATTACTGCCTGTTGATGTTTGATTTCACGCTGCTGATTGAAATATTCTTTTAGTTTCGCATCACGGATCTGCTGTTTTTTTTCAGAGTAGCGCGGTAATTTCCCATATACATAGAAAGAGCGCCGTTTTCAATTTCAATTACTTTTGTAACTACTCGATTCAAGAAAAAGCGATCGTGAGATACGATGAATACAGCGCCGTTATAGTTCATTAAATAAGTTTCAAGCCATGAGATCGAATTTAAATCTAAATGGTTTGTAGGCTCGTCGAGGAGCAGGATGTCGGGATCGGTAAGAAGAAGTTTCCCGAGGGCGACACGGGTTTTCTGTCCACCGGATAAAGTATCTGTTTTTTTTGAAAATTCTTCTTCGGTAAATCCAAGTCCTTTTAACACACCGATAATCTCACTTTCACACGCATATCCGTTTTGAGATTCAAATTGCGACTGAAGGCGGTTGTATGTTTCGAGACGGGCATTTAATTCCTCTCCGGATAATGATTGTAGTTCGTGTTCGATTGAGCGAAGCTGTTGTTCCATTTCGATGATGTCTGCTTTGGCAGATCGAAGTTCTTCGTAAATGGTACCGTTTGGAATCAGGTTTTGATGTTGGGCAAGATAACCGATTGAGCGGCCTTTTGCAAGGATTATTTCTCCTCCGTCAGAAGGTTCTTCTCCGATGATCATTTTGAAGATTGTTGATTTTCCGGCGCCGTTTACCCCGACAAGAGCTGCTTTTTCACGTTCCTCTATATGAAAAGATCCGGTATCGACAATGATTCGGTCTCCGAATGATTTTTTAAGATTATGACATGCAAGTATCATGATATAATTCCTCTTTCATAATAACGATTATAGTAATGGTCTGTTTTCCAATCTATTATAGCTGAATGTCCTGTAAATAAAAAGTAAAAATGTCAATAACTTATGAAAATGTCACTTTTTAATATAGAAATTTATTTGAAAAAATGTCACTTTCATAAAAGGCTAATGCCCTTTTATGAAGCTGACTGCTGCTTCTCGAAAAATAGCTCATATAAAAATTTAAGTGACAGATTATAATCCTCCATCCACCAGATTGCTTTCCATTCATCACTGCTGTGACGCAGCTGAAGGTGTGGTTCTACTGTTTTTGACACTTTTTGGGGAACTTCTGTATTGGCATTTTTGTTCTGAGGTTTCAGATAACGGATGGTATTATAGATTCGTCCGCCGTACTCTACACGAATTCCAAAACGTGGGTTAATTAATACAGTGATCTCACGGCGGGCATTGATAATCGGAAATCCCTCATCTAGGATTTGAAAACACCGATTTTTAAACGAAAATGTCCCGGCTGCATCTGTTTTTCTCGTGTGCTTTACACAAAGGATGGAATCCAGATTCAAATCTTTTGCGGCAGAGACAAAAATAGACTCTGCTTCCGGCTCAACGGCAAACCTCTGATTGAAAAGTTCCCTGTACTCTGTTTCCAGAAAACGGTTTGCTTCTGACACAGTAGTAATCCCACGTTTTGCGAACTCAACAGGGAGCCTGCTCTGCAGTGTGACCCATAAACGTTCAATCCGCCCCTTTGCCTGAGGAGTCTTTGCGAAAATAAGGTCAATGCCCAATTCGTGCAGGGAACGTCCGAACTGGGTAAGATGGACAGTCTTGCCTGCGATTAGTTCATCAACAGTCAGCTTTCCGGTTTTAGGAGAACGGAAGATGGTATGGTTGTCAGAATAAACCGTCTGTGGGATGCCGAAATCAGAGCAGCATTGACGCATGGTTTCCAGATAACCGTAAAGGCATTCATTCTGTGTCAGGAAAAGTCCGACGACCTGCCCGGTAGCATCATCGATAGCACCATGAAGGGCGTATTTGATATTTCCCCCAAACCACTCGTAAGGCGTGGCATCGATCTGGATGAGCTGTCCGGGATGGGGCTTACGTTTGCGCCGATGTGTGCGGTGTCGGATTTTTTTCTTTTTAGGGCTTTCAAAACCAGCATTTTTTAGTATACTGGAAAGAGCAGAGTAGGAAAGTTGAATTCCGAAATCTGCAGAGAGTATATCTTTGAAATGGAGGAAGTTGGCATTAGAGAATTCTGGGCGGGAATAAATCTTAAGGACAGCTTCCTTCAATTCGTCAGAAACGGAGTGAACGGGTTTTCTACCGGTATTTTTATGAATGAGGGATTGAGCGCCAGAGGTAAGGACTCCTTTCTTTAAGCGTGTGATCTGGCGTGTGGAGAGACCCAAAAGTTCAGCAGCCTGTTGTCTGGAAATAGACTTGTCAATGAAACGGTTGATGACAGTCAGCGTTTTCAGTTGTTCTTGTGACAATGTAATTTTACCTTCTTTCATAGCTTTAATAGAATACCAAAAAGAGACAAAACCTCAAGTGAATCTTAAGGAGACATTATCACAAGTTAATAACACATCTGCAAATCGGACAATGACAGTAAAGAAAAAATAAGATATAATCAGTTGGTGATAATTGAGAAAAAGTAGGAAACAAAAATGGGACAAAATGAAACAACGACAAATGAACTTTTATTAAGAATTAAAGAAAAATATAAAAAAATGAGTAAAGGACAGCGGCGTCTTGCAGATTATGTATGCAATGATTACGACAAAGCGGTTTTTTTGACGGCTGCCAAATTAGGAGAGATCGTCGGGGTCAGTGAGTCAACTGTAGTGCGATTCGCTACACAGCTTGGCTATAAAGGATATCCGGGATTTCAAAAGGCATTAGAAGAACTTGTCCGTAATAAGCTGAATTCGATCCAGAGGATGGAAGTGACGTATGGAAGAATCAGCCAAAGTGAAATACTGGAAACTGTTCTTCAATCCGATATAGATAAGATTAAGATGACTCTTGCAGATATCGACCATAAAGCATTTGATCTTGCGATTGACACGCTCCTGAATGCGAGGAGAGTTTATGTAATAGGGATCAGAAGCTGCGCTCCGTTAGCATCATTTTTAGGATTTACTTAAATCTTGTTTGTGATAACGTATCTGTTGTCGATGTAAACAGTTCCAGTGAAATATTTGAACAGTTGATCAGAATTAACGAACATGATGTTATCATAGGGATCAGTTTTCCGAGATATTCTATGCGGACATTAAAAGCATTGGAGTTTGCAAGTAACCGAAAGGCAAAAGTGATCACTTTAACGGACAGCGTCCATTCGCCTATGAATCTGTATTCATCGTGCAATCTGATTGCAAGAAGTGATATGGCGTCGATCGTAGACTCTCTTGTAGCGCCGTTAAGCGTAGTGAATGCTCTCGTAGTGGCGCTTTGCATGAAGAGACAAAAAGAAGTTGTATCAACACTTGAGACGTTAGAGGAAATATGGGGAGAATATGAAGTGTACAGCAGAGATGAATTAGATCCTATGAAACGTTCGTTTTTCCCGGATGAAACGGCAGGAGGAAAAGATGAGTAAAGTGATAGTTGTCGGAGGCGGAGCCGCAGGATGATGGCGGCTGTATTTGCCGCCGAAAACGGGCATCATGTTCAGATTTATGAGAAAAATGACAGATTGGGCAGGAAATTATTTATAACGGGAAAGGGACGCTGTAATATTACAAATGCATCGGATGTTGAAGAATTATTTCAGGCGGTAGTCAGTAACCCAAGTTTTATATAGTGCATTTTACAGTTTTACGTGAACAGGTGATCGACTTTTTTGAAAATCTCGGTGTGAAGACGAAGGTTGAAAGAGGAAACAGAGTCTTTCCTGTTTCCGATCATTCGTCGGATATAATCGGGGCGCTTCAAAGAGAACTGCACCGTCTCGGCGTTCAGATATCTCTTTGTACGGAAGTGGAAAAAATATGTGTAGAAAACGAGAAAATAACAGGAATCATTATTTCTGATGATTCCCAAAACAAAAGCAGCATTTTGTTGACGCAGATGCGGTGATCATAGCGACTGGAGGGATTTCTTATCCTGCTACAGGATCGACAGGAGACGGATACCGATTTGCAAAAACATGCGGGCATAAGGTTACCGAACTTTTTCCGGCTCTCGTTCCGATGGAAGTAAAAGAATGGTATGCAAAACAGCTTCAGGGTCTGTCGCTTCGGAACGTATGTATCCGTGTGACCGACGGAAAAAGGAAATTATATGAAGAATTCGGAGAGATGCTGTTTACCCATTATGGAGTGACAGGTCCGGTTATTTTAAGCGCTAGCAGTATTGTAGGAAAAAGGCTGAAAGAAAAAGAGCTGACTTTACATATCGACTTAAAACCGGCGCTTACAGAAGAACAACTCGACAAACGGATTCTCAGAGAGTTCGATGCGAATCATAACAAACAGTTTAAAAATGCAGTCGATAGTTTGTTTCCGGCAAAACTAAAACCTGTTATGACAGAACTTTCAGGTATTGCGGAAGAAAAGAAGTAAATGAGATTACAAAAGAAGAAAGAATGCGGTTTGTACGTCTGATCAAAGATTTTAAAATGACGCTTACAAGTTTAAGAAGCTATAGCGAGGCGATCATTACAAAAGGCGGAGTAAGCGTAAAAGAGATCCATCCGGGAACAATGGAGTCAAAGTTTGTTAAAAATTTATATTTTTCGGGAGAAGTTTTGGATCTTGATGCTCTTACAGGAGGTTATAATCTTCAGATTGCATGGTCTACGGCATATCTTGCGGGAATGAATGCCGGAAGAGAAGAATAAAAGAAAAAGCAGTAAGAAAGGGGAAAGAAAATGGGATATAATGTGGCGGTGGACGGCCCGGCAGGAGCCGGAAAAAGTACGATAGCAAAACTGGTGGCGAAAGAAAAAGGATATATATATGTAGATACAGGAGCAATGTATAGAGGATTGGCGATCCATTTTCTGAAAAAAGGAATTTCGCCGGAAGACAAAGAGGCTGTTGCAAAAGCGTGCATAGATGCAGATGTAAGTATTGTGTACGAAAACGGAGTACAGCAGGTTTATTTAAACGGTGAAAATATTACAGGCATGCTTCGTACAGAAGAAGTTGGAAATATGGCGTCAAACGTCGGCTATCCCGGCGGTAGGGAAAGCTTTAGAATTGCAGAAAACGCTGGCACGCGAAAAAGATGTGATCATGGACGGACGGGATATCGGAACAAATATTCTTCCGAATGCAGATGTGAAAATCTATCTGACTGCAGCGTAGAAACAAGAGCAAAACGTAGATATGATGAGCTTGCGTCAAAAGGGGAATCATGTGACTTTGACGAGATTGCACGGGATATCAAGGAAAGAGATGAACGTGACATGACAAGAGAAATTGCACCGTTGAAAAAAGCAGAGGATGCGATCTTAGTAGACAGTTCGGATATGACGATTGATGAAGTGGTAAGTAAAATATGCAGCTTCTGTAATTAGTGAGAGGAAAATACAGTGAAAGTGATAAAGCAAAGACTGCCGGATTTTGTTTCGGAGTAAAGCGGGCGGTTGACACGGTATATAAGCAGGTAGATACAAAGTGTGGACAGATTTATACGTATGGTCCGATTATCCACAATGAAGAAGTTATCAAAGATATGAGGGATAAAGGGGTTATCGTACTACGTTCTGAAGAAGATTTGGATATGATCAGTCAAGGTACGGTCATTATCCGGTCTCACGGAGTGGAAAAACGCATTTATGAAAAGATCGAACAAAAAGGTCTTAGAATTGTAGATGCTACCTGCCCATTTGTGAAAAAGATTCATAATATTGTATCTGAAAAGAGCGGAGAGGGATTTCATATTATTATAATCGGAAACCCGGAACATCCTGAAGTTGTAGGGATAAAAGGATGGGCGAAAGACAATGTAACCGTCATACAAAGTGCGGAAGATGCGGAATGTTTTACAGCTGATCGAAAAGAGAAAATCTGCATTGTTTCCCAGACGACATTTAATTACAATAAATTTAAAGATTTAGTTGAAATTATAATGAAAAAGAGTTATGATGTAAGTGTTTTAAATACAATCTGTAATGCTACAAAAGAGCGTCAGACTGAAGCTGAAAGCATTGCAGAGTCGGTGGATGCTATGATCGTTATTGGAGATAAACATAGTTCCAATACTCAGAAATTAGTTGAGATCTGCCGCAAAGCATGTGACAATACGTACTATATACAGACACTTGACGATTTGGATTTGAATCAATTAGGGTCAGTGGAAACAGTAGGTATTACAGCAGGGGCATCCACGCCCAACAATATAATTGAGGAGGTTCAAAATAATGTCAGAATTATCTTTTGAACAGATGTTAGACGAGTCATTTAAAACGATTCACAATGGAGAAGTAGTTGAGGGAACGGTAATCGATGTAAAACCGGAAGAGATTATCCTGAATATCGGTTATAAGGCAGACGGTATCATTACAAAGAATGAATACTCCAACGATCCGTCAGTTGACCTCACAAAAGTAGTATCCGTAGGTGATACGATGACAGTCAAAGTTTTGAAAGTAAACGACGGAGAGGGTCAGGTTCTTCTTACATATAAGAGACTTGCAGCGAGAAAGGAAATGAGAGACTGCGTGAAGCGTTTGAGAACAAAGAAGTCCTCAAAGCTACAGTTACACAGATTCTCGGAGGCGGCATTTGCGCTACAGTTGATGAAGTCAGAGTGTTTATCCCGGCAAGCCTTGTATCTGATTCTTATGAGAAAGATCTTGGAAAATATGAAGGTCAGGAAATTGAATTCGTAATCAGCGAGTTCAATCCGAGAAGAAACCGTGTGATCGGAGACAGAAGACAGCTTCTTGTTGCAGAACGTGCCGAGAAACAGAAAGAACTGTTTGCAAGATTACAAGTCGGAGACAGAGTAGACGGCGTGATCAAAAATGTGACGGATTTCGGAGCGTTTGTTGATCTTGGCGGAGTTGACGGACTTCTCCATATTTCTGAAATGTCATGGGGAAGAATTGATAATCCGAAGAAAAACTTCCACGTAGGTGATACTCTTACTGTTCTTGTGAAAGACATTCACGATACAAAAGTTGCCTTAAGTTTGAAGTTCCCGGAGACAAACCCGTGGGCGAATGCTTCAGAGAACTTTGCAGTAGGTACAGTGATCACAGGCAAAGTTGCACGTATGACAGATTTCGGTGCATTTGTTGAACTTGCACCGGGAGTTGATGCGCTTCTTCATGTATCTCAGATTTCGAGAGAACATGTTGAGAAACCATCGGATGTTCTTTCTGTAGGTCAGGAGATTACAGCTAAGATTGTTGACCTGAACGAAGAAGAGAAGAAGATCAGCCTGAGCATGAAAGCATTGGAAGCTGATCGTGATGAAGAAGATGCAGTATCTGTTGATTACGAAGCAGATGCTGAGTAATTATCTTTTGTATTTTATATAATGGATAAGATAGGGGACGATACTTGCATAGAGTGTCGTTCTCTTTATTATGTTAAAAAGATAACATTCTTCTGAAAATACAGAATTGTATGATTTTGTCGTTTGAATGACTGGATTTTTATGCTTCATTCTAGTAAAATAACGTAATATGAAAATAATGCGGGAATAGAGTGTGATAAGTAGATTCTGTTTCGGCGGGAAAGAAAGGAAGAATATCATGGGACTTCTGACATTTAAAGGCGGTATCCATCCGGATGACGGAAAGCGTTTTTCAAAAGACAGTGAAATACGTACATTACTGCCGAAAGGGGAACTGGCGTATCCGCTTTCACAGCATATCGGAGCGCCTGCGAATCCGATCGTAAAAAAAGGAGATCATGTTTTAAAAGGACAGAAGATTGCGGAAGCAGGAGGTTTTGTGTCATCACCGATCCATGCTTCTGTATCCGGAACTGTGAAAGGAATTGAATATCGGTTTAATCCGGCAGGTACAAAAACAGAATGTATCATCATTGAAAATGATGGAGAATACGCGGAAATAAACGATCTTACGGTGAACCTTTGGTGAGATGACAAGAGAAGAGATCATTGAGAGAATCGGTGAAGCCGGTATTGTCGGAATGGGAGGCGCAGGTTTTCCTACGAGGGTAAAGCTTTCTCCGAAAGAACCTGAAAAGATAGAATATATTATTGCGAACTGTGCAGAGTGTGAACCGTATATTACGGCAGATTACAGAAGGATGTTGGAGAATACCGGACAACTGGTGAACGGTATGCGTATAATCCTTTCGCTGTTTCCGAATGCAAAAGGAATCTTTGCGGTAGAAGATAATAAAAAAGACTGTATTGAAAAATTAAACAAAGAAACAGAAAATGACCCGAATATGGAAGTGAAGGCACTCATGACAAAATATCCTCAGGGAGCGGAACGTCAGTTGATCTATGCAGTGACAAAACGTGCGATCAATTCATCTATGCTCCGGCAGATGCGGGTTGTATTGTTGATAATGTGGAAACATTGATCGGGATTCATATGGCAGTAGCTGAGGGGAAACCTCTTACGGAACGTGTTGTTACTGTAAGCGGAGACGCCATAAATTCTCCGGGAAACTTAAAGTTCTTCTTGGAACAAACCATATGGAATTAATTGAAGCGGCGGGTGGATTTTCTCAACAGCCGGAAAAATTGATATCCGGAGGGCCTATGATGGGATTCGCATGGTAAGTGCAGAAGCTCCGGTAACAAAAACATCTTCTTCTATTCTTGCGTTTAAGGAAGATATAGTTTCAAAAAGCGTGGAGACGGCATGTATCAACTGTGCAAGATGCGTTGATGTCTGTCCGAGTCGTATTATACCTTCACGATTAGCCGATCTTGCCCAAAGACATGATGAAAAGGCTTTTGTTGCGATGAATGGACTTGAATGTGTGGAATGTGGATCATGCAGTTATGTGTGTCCGGCCGAAAAGACCTTTGAAACAGGCTATCGGTTCTATGAGAAAATTGCGCTTGCAAATAAAAGAAAGAAGTAAGTGAGAGGTGAGAGAAAAGTGAATGAAAATTATCATGTATCAGCATCCCCGCATATTCGGGATAAGATAAAAAGCAGCAATATCATGCTTCTTGTTGTGATTGCCCTGCTCCCTGCTACTGTATTCGGAATTTGGAATTTTAGACATGAAAATGCGTGGATCTTAGTTGTTGCTACAACGGCGGCTGCTGTGCTTGCAGAGTATATCTATGAAAAATTAATGCATAAACCGGTTACAATCGGTGATTTCAGCGCAGTTGTTACAGGTCTTTTACTTGCATTGAATCTTCCTCCGACGCTTCCGTGGTGCATGGGGGTACTCGGAGCCGTATTTGCAATCGTTGTTGTAAAACAGCTTTTCGGTGGATTGGGACAAAATTTTATGAATCCGGCCTTAGCTGCAAGATGCTTTCTTCTAATCTGTTTTACGCAAAAAATGACGTATTTTGTGTATGACGGCGTGACAGGCGCAACTCCGCTTGCACAATTAAAGAGCGGCAATGTAGTAAATACGATGGATATGCTTCTTGGAAATGTCCGGGGAACGATCGGAGAGACATCGGTGATCGCGATTATGATCGGAGCGATGTTCTTAATATTGACAGGAGTGATAGATCTTAGAATTCCGGGATCTTATATCGTATCATTTGTTATTTTTATCACGCTTTTCGGCGGCAATGGATTTGATCCGTGGTACATAACCGCTCATTTATGCGGCGGCGGTCTGATGCTTGGAGCATGGTTTATGGCAACAGATTATGTGACTGCTCCGATTACGAGCAAAGGAAAGATTTTGTATGGCATTTGTATGGGAATCTTAACCGGACTGTTCCGTTTGTTCGGAGCTTCGGCAGAAGGGGTATCTTATGCAATCATCATCAGTAACCTTTTGGTTCCGTTGATCGAGAAGGTTACTCTTCCGAAACCTTTCGGTAAAGGAGGAGAAAAGTAATGAATAAATTATAAAAAATACGTTGATCTTAACTGCAATAACAGTTGTTTCAGGACTTTTGCTCGGAATTGTTTACGATGTTACAAAAGAGCCGATTGCGCAGGCGCAGGAGCGTACAAAACAAAAGGCGTTTCAGACAGTGCTTCCCGAGGCTTCAGAGTTTACATCCAGCAATTTCGATGAAAAAGAGGCGGCAAAAATTTTAAAAGAAAACGGTTATACAGACGATATAACAGAAGTAGCGGAAGCGACAGATAAAAAGGGAAAGTAATCGGTTACGTGATCAATGTCACTTCTCACGAAGGGTATGGCGGCGACATTGAAATTTCTGTAGGAATCGCCTCGGACGGAACAGTGAAAGGAATTGAGATGCTCTCCATCGGAGAGACGGCGGGATTAGGAATGAAAGCGAAAGACGCTGAATTTAAAGATCAGTTTCGGGATAAAAAAGTGCAAAAATTCACTTATACGAAAAATGGAGAAAAAGGCGATGATAAGATCGATGCATCAGCGGCGCTACGATTACGACAAATGCAGTGACTAATGCCGTTGATTCAGCACTGATTTATTATCAAACGGAGTTAGGAGGCGGTATCAATGAATAAATGTGCAGAACGTCTTTATAATGGCCTTGTGAAAGAAAATCCTACGTTCGTTCTCATGCTCGGTATGTGTCCGACTCTTGCGGTTACAACATCTGCGATCAACGGAATCGGTATGGGGCTTTCTACGACAGCGGTACTTGTGATGTCAAATATGTTGATTTCTATGTTGAGAAAAGTGATTCCGGCATCAGTGCGTATGCCTGCTTTTATCGTTGTTGTAGCTTCTTTTGTTACGATCGTTGATTTTTTGATGGCGGGATTTGTTCCCGGGCTTTATAAATCACTCGGATTGTATATCCCTTTGATCGTAGTAAACTGTATTATTTTGGGGAGAGCGGAAAGCTATGCATCAAAAATCCGGTGCTTCCTTCGATTTTCGACGGGATCGGTATGGGACTTGGATTCACGGTCGGTCTTACGGCAATCGGTATTGTGAGAGAACTGCTTGGTGCAGGCGAGGTGTTCGGCATTCGTGTTATGCCGCAGTCATATGAACCTCTTACGATTTTTGTTCTTGCCCCGGGTGCGTTTTTTGTATTGGCATGTCTTGTAGCTCTTCAGAATAAAGTGAAAGCGAATCTTGAGAAAAAAGGAAAAAAAGTTCCGGTATCGTCAGGATGCGGCGAAGGTTGCTCTGCATGTGCAAGCAAAGGAATCTGCGGAGGTCATCTCGCAGAAAACGAACCACATCATGAAGAGACGAATGTAAAAGAAGAGGAGGAGGCATAAATGCAGGAATTACTTTTGATTGCAGTCGGAGCTGCGTTTGTAAATAATGTTGTCCTTAGTCAGTTCCTCGGTATCTGTCCGTTTTTAGGTGTTTCTAAAAATGTAAAAACTGCAGCCGGAATGGGCGGAGCAGTTGTATTCGTTATCACAATCGCTTCGTTTGTAACAGGATTGATCTATAAATTCATCCTTGGAAACCCGAAAATTTTAGGAGGAGAGCTCCAATATTTAAACACTATCGTATTTATCCTTGTCATAGCAGCTCTTGTACAGTTCGTAGAGATGTTTTTAAAGAAAGTGATGCCTCCGTTATATAATGCCCTCGGCGTTTATCTTCCGCTGATTACAACGAACTGCGCGGTTCTTGGCGTAGCGCTGACAAACGTACAAAACGGATATTATGAAAAAGGTGTCGGGATCGGTTTGCTGACCGGTGTAGTGAACGGATTTGCGACAGCGGCGGGATTTTTTGTTGCGATTGTTCTTATGGCCGGAATTCGGGAAAAAATCGAACACAATAATGTTCCCGAAGCATTTAAAGGAACTCCGATCGTTCTTGTGACAGCCGGACTGATGGCAATCGCATTTTGCGGATTTTCAGGATTAATATAGGAGGTGCGATAGAATGAATATAACAGCGATTCTTTTGGCTGCCGCGATCGTCGGTGGAGCCGGATTATTTATCGGTATTTTCCTAGGTGTAATCCGGAAAATTCGCAGTTGAAGTTGATGAAAGAGAAGAGGCGATTCTCGATGTTTTACCTGGAAATAACTGTGGAGGCTGCGGTTATGCAGGATGTTCAGCCTCGCTGCGGCGATTGCTCAGGGAAAAGCGGATGTAGGAGGATGCCCGGTCGGAGGCGCTTCTGTAGCTGGGAAGATCGGTGAGATTATGGGCGTAGACGCCTCGGCAAGCGAAAGAAAAACTGCATTTGTAAAATGCGGCGGAACATGTGAAAAGACAAAAAGTGAATATGAATATTATGGAATCAAAGACTGTATCATGGCAAGTCAGATGCAGGATGGAGGAGCAAAAGGGGTGTGCATACGGGTGTCTCGGATATGCTCATGCGTGGATGCCTGTCCGTTTGATGCAATCCATATTGTAGATGGAATAGCAGTTGTTGATAAGGAAGCATGTAAAGCATGTGGAAAATGTGTGGATGCATGTCCGAAGCACCTGATCGAATTGATCCCGTATAAGCAGAAAACATTTGTGCAGTGTAACTCAAATGAGAAAGGGAAAGCATTAATGGACGTCTGCCAAGTCGGATGTATCGGATGTCGTCTCTGCGAGCGAAACTGCGAAGCCGGGGCTATTACAGTTAATAACTTTTTGGCTCATATAGATGCCGACAAATGCACAAATTGCGGCGTATGTGCAGAAAAATGTCCTCGAAAGATCATAACAGTACGGTTTGAAGCGTGAGTAAATGAAGCGTTAAAAGTGTAGTGTATCGCCGGGATTTTCAACGTGTGTGAGGTTAGAAATGAAGAAAAACGATAACATTCTTATACTTGGCATCCTGTTCATTGCGCTGGTCGTGCTAGGAATTCAGCTATTACACTCGGCAAACGGTACGGAGAAAGTAAAAATTACTGTAGACGGGAAGGTTTTTGGCACATATCTGTTGTCTGAAGATCGAACTGTTTCAGTGAACGAAACGAATATAGTTTTAATTACGGAGGGTACGGTTTCAATGGAGTCCGCTGATTGTCCGGATCAGATTTGTGTTCACCATCAGAGGATCAAAAGAAGTGGAGAAAGTATTATATGTCTTCCGAATAAAGTCGTTGTGTCGATAGAAGGCGGAGGCGAAGAAAAACTTGACGGAACTGTACAATAGTCAGGAGAGAGTGATTTGAGAACCAGAGCTGCATATTTCGGTATATTTACAGCGCTGGCATTGATTTTAGGTTATGTGGAACTGCTGATTCCCATTCACTTTGGGATTCCCGGAGCAAAACTGGGACTTGCGAATCTTATAACAATTCTTGTTCTATATAAAATGGGGTGGAAAGAAGCGTTTCTCTTATCTGTTGCCCGCGTTGTTTTAGGCGGTTTTATATTCAGTAATCTATTTTCTATTTTATATAGTCTGGCAGGCGGGATTTTAAGTCTGATCGTTATGGGAATATTGAAAAAACAGGGAAATTTACTGTAGTCGGTGTCAGCGTCTGCGGCGGTGTTTTTCATAATGTCGGTCAGCTTGCGGTTGCCATGGCTGTGGTTCAGACATACGAAGTAGGATATTACTTCCCTGTACTTTTGATTGCGGGGCTTTTGACGGGAATGCTCATAGGAATGATATCTGCCGAAGTACTGAAACGAACTAAAAATTTACGATTAAAGGAATAAAAAAATGATTTCATATGTAAAAGGTGAATTAGCTGCGATCGAGGAACAAAAAGCAATTATTGATGTGGGCGGCATAGGGTATGGTGTGTTTATGCCACATCAGGCACTGGCGATGTTACCTTCTGTAGGAATGAAGTGAAACTTTACACTTATCTGAATGTGCGGGAAGATGCCATGCAGCTTTTTGGATTTTTGACAAAAGATGATTTGGAAATATTCCGGCTTGTGATCGGAGTAAGCGGGATCGGGCCGAAAGGCGGTTTGAATATTTTGTCATGTATGTCTCCGGATGAACTGCGGTTTGCAATCATGTCGGGAGATGCAAAAATGATTTCGTCAGCGCCTGGAATCGGGAAAAAGACTGCCGAAAAACTAATTGTAGAACTTCGAGACAAAGTAGATATTGAAAAAATGCTTGATCATGCTGCTCATCCGGAAGAAACAATACAGACAGATATGGCGAAAACATCGGCAAATGAAATGCAATCGGAGGCGGTACAGGCTCTTGTTGCGCTTGGTTACGGGAGTGCGGAAAGCCTTCGCGCGGTAAAGAAAACTTCTGTACAATGTCAGACTGTAGAAGATATATTGAAAGAAGCGCTGCAGTATCTTTTCTGATGAGAGGATGTGGATAAGGCGGAAAGGAAATAATGGACGGCAATGGGAAAACGAATCATAACGACAGAAAACTTAGAGGAAGACATTAAGATTGAAGGAGAATTGCGTCCGCAATCTCTCGGCGAATATATCGGTCAGGAAAAGGCAAAAGAAACACTTGGCATCTATATAGAAGCTGCTAAAGCGCGCGGGGAAACACTTGATCATGTGCTTTTTACGGGCCTCCGGGACTTGGAAAAACAACGCTTGCCGGAATTATTGCGAATGAAATGGGTGTACACATGAAGGTAACGTCAGGACCTGCAATCGAAAAACCGGGAGAAATGGCGGCAATCTTAAATGGTCTTCAGGAAGGAGACGTTTTGTTTGTCGATGAGATTCACAGGTTAAACCGACAAGTAGAAGAGGTTCTTTATCCTGCTATGGAAGATTTTGCCATTGATATTATGATCGGAAAAGGGTCGGCCGCCCGCTCGATCCGTTTGAACCTGCCTAAATTTACACTTGTCGGCGCAACAACGAGAGCGGGAATGTTAACAGCTCCTTTACGCGATCGTTTCGGTGTTATGCACCGTTTGGAATTATATACTCCGGAAGAACTAAAAACGATCATATTACGTTCGGCATCTGTGTTAAATGTAGAGATCGAAGAGGACGGGGCTTTAGAACTTGCTCGCCGATCCAGAGGAACTCCCCGCCTTGCAAACCGTCTGTTGAAACGTGTAAGAGATTTCGCTCAAGTAAAATACGATGGCAAAATCACGAAAAAAGTGGCAGATTATGCGCTTGACCTTCTTGATGTCGATAAGTATGGTCTGGATCATATCGATCGAACGATTCTGCTGACAATGATTGAAAAATTCCAAGGCGGTCCGGTTGGTTTGGATACACTGGCGGCGGCGATTTCAGAAGATGCAGGAACATTGGAAGATGTGTATGAGCCGTATCTTTTGAAAAACGGATTTATACAGCGGACTCCGAGAGGACGCATAGTAACTGATCTGGCATACCGGCATCTCGGGATAGAATCTTTTGCGGATGAATAATTTCGGAATAGTTATGAAACGGATAGTTCCGAAAAAAGTAGTTGGTTTTTACCGCTAAATAGTTTATAATGAATTTTAAGAAACGCGAGGAGGAAGCTATGAGTCAGCAAAACATTTTACGGAAGTATTGATCGGAGGAAAAGTATATACTTTGAGCGGATTTGAGGGCGAAGAGTATCTGCAGAAAGTGTCTTCCTATTTGAATCATAAGATAACAGAATGTACAAATAGTGAGGATACAGAAAACAGAGCGCTGACACAAGAAATGTACTTCTCGCTCTTAACATTGCCGATGATTACTTCAAAGCAAAAAAACAGGGTGATTCGCTGGAGAGTGACATTGAACTAAAAGATAAGGAAATGTATGATTTAAAGCATGAACTTATTTCAGCGCAGATCAAACTGGAGAATGCAGAAAAAGAGTTGGCAAAATTAAAAGAAGAGAACAACGATCTTCAAATGCAGATTGTGAAGCTCGAGACAGAAATGAAAAATCGCAGAAGATAAAAATAAGGCTGTCAGTCATATGACAGCCTGTTTCTTTTGGATAGTGTCTTTTTAGATAGTTGTTGTTTTATATAAAGGGAAAACACCTGTATGTTAAAGGGGATGTAGGGAAAGGAGTCAGCATGGAAAAACGCCGGATTGAAATATTGGCGCCTGCCGGATCTTATGCTTCTTTTAAAGCTGCGATCAACGCAGGAGCGGATGCTGTGTACGCCGGAGGTCCGAAATTTGGAGCAAGAGCATATGCGGATAATTTTACAAAAGAAGAGTTGATCGAAGCGATCAAAGAAGCTCATATATACGGAAGAAAGCTTTACCTTACGGTAAATACACTGCTGAAAAACAACGAAATTTCAGAGTTACCCGAATATCTGAGTCCGCTTTATGAAGCGGGGTTAGATGCGGTGATCGTTCAGGATATAGGAGTTCTCGAACTTGTAAGAGAGTACTTTCCGAAGATGGATATTCATGCGAGTACGCAGATGACGATCACAGGGTATCGCGGAGCGGCATTTATGGAAGGGCAGGGAATCAGCGTGTTGTTCCGGCAAGGGAATTATCTCTTGAAGAAGTGCGTATGATCAAAGAAAAAACAGGGTTGGAGATAGAATGTTTTGTACATGGTGCACTTTGTTACTGTTATTCCGGTCAATGCCTTTTAAGCAGCATGATCGGCGGACGCAGCGGGAACAGAGGTCAGTGTGCTCAGCCTTGCAGACTGCCGTATACAGTAGAAGGTGAAAAAAATATTATTTAAGTCCGAAAGATATTTGTACGCTGGATCTGATCCCGGAACTTGCGGAGGCGGGAATCGATTCGTTCAAGATCGAAGGTCGTATGAAAAAGCCGGAGTATGTAGCGGCAGTAACTGCAATGTACCGGAAATACACAGATTTATATATGCAAAACGGAAAAAAGGGATATAAAGTTTCTTCCGAGGATAAACGTATACTGATGGATCTGTATAACAGAGGAGGATTTTCGGCAGGTTATTATCGACAGCATAACGGGCAGAATATGATAGCGTCGGATCGTCCAAACCACGCAGGCGTTCCGGCAGTAAAGGTAGAAAGCCAAAAAGGAAGATTGATCAAAGGAAAAATTCTTACAGACCTGCATGCAGGGGATGTGTTGGATATTTCAGGAAGCTATACTATTGGAAAAGATCAGAAAAAAGGGGAAGCTTTTTCAATGGTAGTGCAGAAACAAGTTTATATAAAACAGGGATCGACAATAAACAGAGTGAGAAACGAAAGTCTTATCACTTCGATTCATAAGCAGTATATCGGAGATTCAATCAGACAGAAGATAGACGGAAAACTTACGCTGGAAGTGGGAAAGCCGGACAAGTTTGAAATTGTACTGTAATGAAAGTACATATACTGCGTACTCAAAGAAATTGTCGAAACAGGCGCAGAACCGCCCGATGGAAACGAGAACGGATCGTTCACAATAGAAAATTTA
>ENA-OQJH01000515-OQJH01000515.1-human-gut-metagenome-genome-assembly--contig:-NODE-515-length-20840-cov-2.165307_pt1 | contig 20840 bp, 27 predicted proteins | sample MGYA00242597_ERZ504763 | MGnify/ENA primary metagenome ERZ504763 (study PRJEB26092, sample SAMD00036359) | human gut metagenome | host: Homo sapiens | study: EMG produced TPA metagenomics assembly of...
ATCTTATTCTCCTGCGAATGTGTATTTGTCATTCACGTTTGAAAGTGACAATGAAACGATGCGTTTTGATTTTGACCGTGAGTTTTATACGTATAATATGCGTACGAAAAAGGTGAAAAGTTAGGAGAGAAATCATCCTATGCGAAAAGCGACCCATATTGGATGAAATATTCTCCGGACAGCCTTTTCTTTTTGTATGCGGAACGGCATAATTTGTATTTTGTTGGTAATGGCAAAAAAGGACAGGATACGATCCCGATACAGTTAACTACTGATGGTGTTACGAATTATACTTTTAATCGTGAAGACGAAGGTGAGTCAGGAGGAAGATGTGGAGCTGAATCTGCTCATTGGATTCCGGGCACTCATCGTTTTTATGCGGTGCGTGAGGATAACAGGAAAGTACGCGATTTATGGCTGATTAATTCTTTGTCTACTCCTTCTCCTGAATTGAAAACATATAAAGCTGAACTGGCAGGTGATAAGCATGTCACTCAATATGAATTATTGATTGGAGATGTTGATACCCGTGAAGTGAAGAAGATTGATATTAACCGTTGGCCGGATCAGTATATTGATGTGCTATATATGTCAAAAGATGGAAACGTTTGTACTTCCAGCGTTATAATCGTCCGTGGAATCAATCGGATATTTGCGAGGTAGACGTTGAAACTGGAAAAGTACGTGTGGTGATACATGAGGAAGATAAACCATATCTTGATTATCAGATGCGCAACGTTTCTTTTCTAAATGATGGAAAAGAAATCCTGTTCCGTTCCGAACGCACCGGATGGGGACATTATTACCTGTATGATACAGCAACGGGAAGCTTGAAGAATCAATTGACTGACGGTACTTGGGTAGCCGGTCCGGTCGCGAAGATTGATACGGTAGGGCGGAAAATGTACTTTTATGGGTTTGGTCGTGAGAAAGGGATTGATCCTTATTACTATATTCTTTATGAAGCGCAACTTGATCGTCCGAATGTTCTCCGAAAACTGACTGCGGAAAACGCATCGCATGATGTGCATATCTCTCCTTCGGGACGCTATATGGTGGACTCATACTCTACCGTGTCACGAGAGCCGGTGAATGTGGTTCGTAACCGAAAGGGGAAGGTGATTATGACATTGGAGAAACCGGATTTGCGACCTGTGTATGATTTGGGATGGAAAGCACCGGAACGGTTTAAAGTGAAAGCCGCCGATGGGGTTACAGACCTTTATGGGGTTATGTGGAAACCTGCGGATTTCGATTCGACCAAGGTGTATCCGATTATTTCAAATGTCTATCCCGGACCGTTTTATGAGTATGTGCCTACGCGTTTCACAATTAATGACGATTATAATACTCGTTTGGCACAATTGGGATTTATTGTGATAACCGTTGGGCATAGAGGCGGTACTCCTATACGGGGAAAGGCTTATCATACCTATGGATATGGCAAGCAACGCGACTATCCGCTGGCGGATGATAAATATGCGATTGAGCAATTGGCAACCCGTTATCCGTTCATAGATGGTACGAAGGTGGGGATTTACGGACATTCAGGAGGCGGTTTCATGTCTGCTTCTGCTATTTGTACGTATCCTGAGTTTTATTCGGCGGCAGTTTCGTCTGCCGGCAATCATGATAACCGGATTTACAATAAAGGGTGGGTGGAGATTCACTTTGGAGTAAAGGAAAAGGTGAAAACGGTCAAAGATAGTTTGGGAGTGGAACATACCACCTATGAATATAGTGTTGAAACCCGTCCTAATCAAGAACTGGTGAAGAACTATAAACATGGTTTGTTATTGTTTACCGGCGCCATGGATAAGACAGTAAACCCGGCTAATACGTTGCGTATGGCTGATGCCTTGATTAAAGCCGGTAAAGATTTTGATATGTATGTGTTGCCTAAATCTACTCATGGTTTCTTTGGAGAATCAGAAGACTTTTTTGAGCATAAGATGTGGCGCCATTTCGCTCGTTTGCTGTTGCATGATGATTCGGCTGAAGCGGATGTTGATTTGAACAAGAATATGATTAACGGTGATAAAAGAAGGTAATAGATGATGAATCGGATAATAGTAGGATTAGGAGTTGGCTTGTTGTTCGGACTTACTCAAAGTACGGATGCGCAACAGCAAAAGAAAGCTTTAGATATCAATGCTTGTATGGCATGGAAGCGTGTTGATTCTCCGGAGATATCTTCGACAGGAAGGTGGGTTACGTATCGCGTTGTTTCAATGGAATATAATCCGGAAGATAAGGAGGCGAAAAACGTTACACTTGTTTGATTCGCGTACACGGGAGGAGGTATTGTTGCCGAATGTAGAAAGATTGGAATTTTACAATTCGGATCAGGCTGCCTATTATCAGATGGCAGATTCCGCAGGAAATATGAAAACAATGCTTATGGAACTTCCTTCGGGAATCAGAAAGGAGTGGGTATACAAGGAAGCTTTCCGGCCTGTAGCGGGAACTCCTTACTCTGTTTCTATGACCAACGTACCAAAGGATACATTGAACCACATTCCGTCATTTGATCGTTTGGTGATTCGTCATTTGAAGACAGGAGTGGCTTTTCATATTGACAGTATTGGTTATCATAGTTTATATAATCAAGGTCGCTCTATTCTTTTCATCCGTAAACAGGCAAAAGGAAATGCTTTGTGTTATGGTCCGTTGGCAGGTCCTTACCGAACTATTTATGAAAGTGCTGTCAAGAAAGAACCTTCTTCTTTCCGATTTGACGAGAACCGGATGAACGGAGAGTTTACGGTAAATGACTCGCTATGGTATAATTTTTCTTTGAAGAATAATACCTGTGATCTAATATTCGACCGTAAAGAGATTGCTATTCCTACCAGAATGGAGATTGTTCATGCCAATTTGTCTCGTCAACAGAAGTTTCTGACGCTGCAAATTAGGCCATTGCTTCCAAAAACGGACAAGGATAAGCAGGAAGATGAACCGAAACCGGATAAAAGTTTTGAATTGGAGTTATGGACTTGGAATGAATATGAGGTGCCTACTTTGCAGACTCGAAGCCGTTACTATCGTCCCGAGTACCTAAATATATCTACGATATAGCTTCGAAAAAATTGACGGAAGTAGCTCCCGGTCATGTTGATTTATTCGAGCCGGATTGGGCGGAGGAGATTCATTATGTGCTTTATACGGATGAGACTCCTTACCGTATGCAGAAAGAGTGGCTTGATAAAGTGCCATTTGACATATATGCTGTAAATGTGCATAGCGGAGAAAAGAAACTGGTGGGACGTAGCTATCGGAGTACTCCGAAATGGTCGGTGAATGGAAAGTGGGCAGTCATGTACGATCCGATTGCGAAAAATTGGAATAAGTTTGATGGAAATACGGGTAGGGTGACTGATATTTCGACTGCAATCGGCTATCCGGTGTTTGACGAGGATTATGATAAACCTGCGCCTGCACCTGCTTACGGTATTGCGGGTTGGACTGCTGATGGAAACAGTGTGTTGATTTACGATGCGTATGATTGGTGGAAGATAGACCTGACCGGTGAGTGTCAGCCGGAATGTTTTACGAAGGGATATGGTCGTAAGAATCGGAAATCTATCCGTAAAATGACTAGTAATATTGATAAGGAAGTGTTTGCACCGGATGAAAAAATAGTAGTGAGCTTGTGGGACGAAGATACGAAAGATCAAGGGGTGTATCAGATTGATATGAAAGGTCGTCTAAAGAGGTTGATGGAAGGTTCTTATCTATACACTGTTCATCGTTTTTCTGACAATCGGAAATATTGTATATGGAATCGTCAGAACATATCTGAATTCCGTGATCTGTGGTGGAGTAAATCGGATTTTTCCGATCCTGTTCGCATAACAAATGTCAATCCTCAACAAAGTGAATATAAGTGGGGAACTGCAAAACTGGTGGAATGGACTAACTACGAGAATAAATCTAATAAAGGAATACTTTATCTTCCGGAAGACTATGATGCTGATAAAGAATATCCTGTATTGGTGCAATTTTATGAAACACATTCTGGCGGATTGAATGTGTATCATGCTCCTATGCTGAGTAGTGCAATGGCAGATGTAATATACTTTGTAAGTAACGGTTATATTGTATTTATGCCGGATGTACATTTCACCATAGGAACACCAGGCAGAGCTGTTATGATGCCGTAGTGAGCGGAACGAAATACTTGATAGAGCAGCGGATAGCACATCCGGGCAAGATCGGTCTTCAGGGGCATAGCTGGTCGGGCTTTCAAACGAGTTTTTTAGTCACAAAGACTGATTTATTTGCTTGTGCTAATATTGGTGCTCCTATTACTGATATGGTAACCGGCTATTTAGGTATTCGCAATGGTAGCGGTTTGCCACGTTACTTCATGTATGAAGAGACGCAAAGTCGTATGGGAAAAACTCTGTGGGAAGCTAAAGACAAGTATTTGGCAAACTCGGCTATAGTGGAGGCGGATAAGATACATACTCCCTTGTTAATCTGGCATAATGATAAGGATGAGGCTGTTCCTTATGAGCAAGGGCGTGCTTTGTATTTGGCTATGCGCCGCTTACAACGACCGGCATGGCATCTTAATTATAAAGGTGAAGGCCATTTTCTTGGCAATCAGGCGGCTCAGAAGGACTGGACTATCCGGATGATGCAATTCTTCGATTATTATCTGAAAGGAACAAAAGAACCGCGTTGGATGAAAGAAGGCATTCATTTGAGAGAACGCGGGATTGATCAGAAATATGATTACTAAATGAATAAATATTGACAAAAGATGAAGAAATTATTAACAGTAATTATGGCTTTAGCCTGTTTTGCATTAACGAGCTACGCTCAAAAAAATGTAGAAAAACAACTGATAGGTAAGTGGTGTAATCCTTATACTTATCAGTCTACCGGTGAACTCAAAGGATTCCATTTTCAGAAGAATGGCAAATGTTCCGCTATCAACGTGCCATCTTTAGATCTTAGAACATGGAAGATAGACAAGGACGGTTATTTGATAATCGAAGGGTTTAGCACAGAGATGATGGAAGAACGGAAGTGTATAAAACGCGGGAACGTATTGAAAAACTGACATCTGATTCGTTGCGGTTGGTGATGAAAGAATCAAGTCCTCGGCTGGTTTTTCTGTATGTGAATAAAAAAACAATCAAGAAATTGGTTACTCCGGAAGTAGCTCCTGATAAGAAGTAATAAATCTCTCTCTTAAATAATTTAGTGTTTAATATTAGCATGTTGTTGCTAATGAAAGCGCCTCGTCGTAGTGATTACGATGAGGCGTATTCGTTTTACAGTATTTATACAGAGGCTTGTTTACACTTGTCGCATAGCCAATGCCTTATTCTCCGCAGCTTCCATAATCTCCCGTTCTCCGGGACCTTTATCATTGATGCCGCACAAGTGAAGAATCCCGTGGATAATCACGCGATGTAGTTCGTCTTCGTATGAAGCACCAAACTGTTCCGCATTGGTGCGTATCGTATCTAGGCTAATGAATAAGTCGCCTGATAAACGATCACCTTCACAATAATCGAAGTAATAATATCCGTGTAGTAATCATGTTGCAGATACTGACGGTTTACTTCCAGAATTTTTTCGTCCGAGCAGAAGATATAAGCGATTTCACCGAGTCTTTTCCCGTAAGAAGCAGCTACGGCCTTTATCCATTCCGTAGTCTCACGTTTCTTGATATCAGGCATTTTTACACCTTCTGTTTGATAAGTTACAGCCATAATTGAATGTTATGATTTAAAAGAAAAATAAATAACTGATTAAGATAGCGGCTATGATACCCGAGAAGTCTGCTATCAGACCGCAAGTCACCGCATTACGAGTCTTGGTGATCCCCACACTGCCGAAATAAACGGCCAGAATGTAGAATGTGGTGTCCGAAGCTCCGCGAACTACACAACTCATACGTCCTACAAACGAATCAGGTCCCAGTTCTTTCATCGTATCGATCATCAATCCGTTTGCACCGCTACCGCTAAGCGATTTCATCAATGCGGTAGGCAGCGCTCCTACAAAGCTCGTGTCCACTCCGCATAAGCCTACTATATAGCCGATGCCTCCCACCAGAAAATCCATTGCTCCCGAAGTGCGGAACACTGCAATTCCTACAAGGAAAGCAACCAGATAAGGAATGATGCGTACAGCCGTCGTAAACCCTTCTTTAGCTCCCTCCACAAACGAATCGTATACATTGATTTTCTTTCTGACTCCCGTCAAAATAAACAGAATGATGACACTGAACAGCAGAATATTCGCTATCAATGTAGAATAAGTACCCATATCTTCCCGCGAGACACTTAGAAACAGATAAATCAAGCCGGAAAAGAAAAGGCAGATAACGCCCATTAAAATGAGAATAGGCTTATTGATTAAGTTTATCTTTTGAGCGATGCTGACTGCTATGACTCCTACTAGAGTTGAAATGAAAGTACTTAGCAGAATAGGGATAAATACATCTGTAGGCTGTGCAGCCCCCATTTGTGCACGATATACCATGATACTGATCGGAATGATGATAAGGCCGGAGGTATTAATCACCAAAAACATAATCATCGGATTGGAAGCAGTGTCTTTTTTCGGATTCAGTTCCTGCAGCTCTTTCATCGCTTTCAGCCCCAATGGGGTGGCTGCATTGTCGAGACCAAGCATATTGGCAGACATATTCATGAAGATGGACCCTAACACCGGATGTCCTTTAGGAATATCCGGAAACAGTCGGCAAAGCACCGGACTAAGAAAGCGAGCCAGTGCGTTAATCAATCCACTGTTTTCTCCGATTTCATGATACCCAGCCAAAGAGCCAGTACTCCCGTAAGCCCTAGAGAAATTTCGAAAGCTGTCTTTGAAGAATCGAATGTAGCGTTCATGATAGCCGTAAATATCTCCGTATCTCCCAGAAAAATCACTTTTACAAGGGCGATGATAAAGGCGACGACAAAGAATCCTATCCAAATGTAATTTAGAACCATAGTTGATAGCGTGTATATAGATAGTGCAAAAGTAGTTATTACGTTTCAAATAAACTAAATCTTCGTCTTTCTTATACTGAAAATGAATGTAAATCTCTATCTTTGTCTCCTACTTTTCAAGAAATAAATGGAACAGGAAGATTTTAACATACGCGAACATCAGCTTACTTCAAAAGAACGGGATTTCGAGAATGCACTCCGTCCGTTAAGCTTTGAAGACTTTAGCGGCCAGGACAAGGTGGTGGAAAACCTTCGCATTTTTGTGAAGGCGGCACGTCTGCGCGGCGAAGCACTTGACCATGTGCTGTTGCATGGCCCTCCCGGATTAGGAAAAACAACTCTTTCAAATATTATCGCCAACGAATTGGGAGTCGGCTTTAAAGTAACTTCCGGTCCGGTGCTAGATAAACCGGGTGACCTGGCTGGTGTATTGACCAGCCTCGAACCGAACGACGTGCTTTTTATTGATGAAATTCATCGTCTGTCACCCGTAGTGGAAGAATATCTTTATTCGGCCATGGAAGATTACCGCATCGATATTATGATTGATAAGGGACCTTCGGCACGCAGCATCCAGATCGATTTGAATCCTTTCACGCTGGTTGGTGCAACCACGCGTAGCGGTCTGCTGACGGCTCCGCTTCGTGCACGTTTCGGTATTAACCTTCATTTGGAGTATTATGATGATGATATTTTGAGCAATATCATCCGTCGTTCTGCGTCCATACTGGATGTGCCTTGCTCGGTACGTGCAGCCTCGGAGATTGCTTCCCGCAGTCGTGGGACGCCCCGTATTGCTAATGCTTTGCTTCGCCGGTACGTGACTTTGCACAGGTGAAAGGCACCGGCTCTATCGATACAGAGATTGCCCAGTTTGCACTGGAAGCATTGAATATCGACAAGTACGGACTGGATGAGATAGACAACAAGATACTTTGTACCATTATAGACAAGTTTAAAGGCGGCCCTGTCGGTATAACGACCATTGCTACGGCTTTAGGAGAAGATGCGGGAACCATCGAGGAGGTTTACGAACCTTTCCTGATAAAAGAAGGATTCATGAAACGTACTCCCCGCGGACGTGAGGTAACCGAACTTGCCTATAAGCATTTGGGAAGAAGTCTTTATAATAGTCAGAAAACACTGTTTAATGACTGACATAAAGCGTCATGTGACAAGTGGTATTAACGGTATAAAAGAACTTTATAAAGCATAGTTGGATGATGAAGCAATGGATTACTTTATTTGTTTTTCTCTTTTTGAGCCTTTCTTTATCGGCTCAACAGGGATATGGAAGAGACATTTTTGTTTCTTCTAAAGGAGATTCCTTACCTTACCGGATGATTCACCCGAATCGGTGAAACCGGGTGAGAAGTACCCCCTCGTGCTGTTTTTGCATGGAGCCGGCGAACGGGGAAATGATAATGAGAAACAGTTGACTCATGGCGGACAGATGTTTCTTAATCCGGTCAATCAAGAAAAGTATCCTGCTTTTGTGCTGATTCCGCAGTGTCCGACAGACGGTTACTGGCTTATACGGAACGTCCGAAGTCTTTTATACCTGCTGAAATGCCGGTAGAACAGGAGATCAGTCCTATATTGCAGACACTCAAACAGTTGCTCGATTCCTATCTGGTGATGCCCGAAGTGGACACGCAACGGGTTTATATTATCGGCCTTTCAATGGGAGCGATGGGAACGTATGATTTAGTAATACGCTACCCGGAGATATTTGCTGCTGCAATTCCTATCTGTGGTATAGTCAATCCAAGCCGGTTGTCGGCTGCCAAAGATGTGAAGTTCCGTATCTTTCATGGAGATGCAGATGATGTAGTTCCAGTGAAAGGTTCTCGCGAAGCATATAAAGCACTGAAAGCTGCCGGTGCAGATGTGGAATATATTGAATTTCCCGGTTGTAATCATGGAAGCTGGAATCCGGCTTTCAATTATCCCGGATTTATGGATTGGTTGTTCAAACAAAAGAAGAAACGTTGAACCAATCTGAATGATAATCACTAATAAAACATGGCTGGACTAAATCATTAGCTAAAGATACTGCAATTTATGGGTTAAGTAGTATTGTCGGACGATTCCTTAACTACATGCTGGTACCCTTGTATACAGCTGTATTACCGGCTTCCACCGGAGGTTACGGAGTCGTATCGAACGTGTATGCGTTACAGCCTGATGCTCGTACTGCTTACGTTCGGTATGGAAACGGGATTCTTCCGTTTCGCCAATAAATCGGGAGAAGACCCGATGAAGTATATGCCAACTCCCTATTGTCAGTAGGAGGCGTATCTTTGATTTTCGTTCTCCTTTGCCTGTTATTCCTGCAACCTATTTCCAATTTGCTGGATTATGGCGATCATCCGGAATTTATAGCGATGATGGCTGTTGTGGTAGCTTTAGACTCTTTTCAATGCATCCCTTTTGCCTATTTGCGATATAAAAAACGCCCTGCCAAGTTTGCAGCTATCAAACTGCTCTCTATCATTGGCGGCATCGGTTTGAATCTGTTTTTCCTGTTGGTGTGTCCGTGGCTGAATGTACATTGTCCGGCAACCATCTCTTGGTTTTATGATCCGGACTATCTGGTGGGATATATCTTCATCAGCAACCTGATAATTTCGGTTGTCCAGATGTTCTTCTTTATCCCGGAACTGACAGGATTTGCTTATAAGTTGGACCGGGTGTTGCTGAAGCGAATGGTAGTATACTCTTTTCCGGTATTAATCTTAGGTTTGGTAGGTATTCTGAATCAGACTGTTGACAAGATGATCTATCCGTTTCTCTTTGAAGATCGACAGGAAGGTTGGTACAATTGGGTATTTATGCGGCAACCAGCAAAATAGCGATGGTGATGGCCATGTTTACACAGGCTTTCCGTTACGCTTACGAACCGTTTGTATTTGGTAAAGACCGCGAAGGAGATAACCGAAAAATGTATGCGGCTGCGATGAAATATTTTCTTATCTTCTCGTTGTTGGCTTTCCTTGCTGTAATGTTCTACCTCGATTTGTTGCGTTATCTTGTAGCAAAAGGTTACTGGGAAGGCCTTGGAGTGGTGGCTATTGTGATGCTTGCAGAAATCTGTAAAGGGATTTATTTCAATCTTCCTTTTGGTATAAACTGACGGATAAGACCTATTGGGGAGCTTACTTCTCGGTGATCGGCTGTGTCATTATTGTTGTATTGAACATATTATTTGTGCCGGTTTACGGCTATCTTGCTTCGGCATGGGCTTCTGTTGCAGGCTATGCGGTAATCTTGCTGTTATCCTACTGGATAGGACAGAAAGAATACCCGATTCGTTATGATTTGAAAAGCCTCGGACTTTATGTTCTGCTGGCAGCGGTACTTTACGTTATTGGAGAACAGGTGCCTATCCCTAATCTGGTGCTCCGTCTCGCTTTCCGTACCGTACTTTTATTGCTATTTATAGCTTATATTATCAAGAAGGATTTACCATTGAGTCAGATTCCTGTTATTAATCGCTTTATAAAGAAGAAATAAACTATGAAGACAGATGAACGTAATAAGTTTGCTATCAAGTCCTTTCTGGGAGAATATCTGGACTTGAAAAAAGACAAGGATAACGAACTGGCCACTGTAGATTCTATCCGTAAGGGTGTAGAGTTTAAAGGTGCCAATTTATGGATCCTGATTTTTGCCATCTTTATGGCATCACTCGGATTGAATGTAAACTCTACCGCAGTAATTATCGGTGCCATGTTGATTTCTCCGCTGATGGGGCCTATTATGGGAGTAGGACTCTCTGTCGGACTGAACGACTTCGAATTAATGAAACGCTCTTTAAAGAGCTTTCTCATAACGACCGCTTTCAGTGTGACGACGGCCACTATCTTCTTCCTTCTTGCCCCTATTGCCGGTTCACAGTCAGAGCTGCTGGCACGTACATCGCCCACTATTTATGATGTATTCATCGCACTTTTTGGTGGTTTGGCAGGCGTGGTGGCTCTCTCTACCAAGGAAAAAGGAAATGTGATTCCGGGCGTTGCCATTGCTACTGCATTGATGCCACCGCTTTGTACGGCAGGTTACGGACTGGCTTCCGGTAATCTTATTTATTTCCTGGGTGCTTTTATCTTTACTTCATCAACTCTGTTTTATCAGTCTGGCTACTTTCCTCGGAGTTCGTGTGATGCATTTCCAACGAAAAGATTTGTAGATAAAACCCGTGAGAAGACCGTACGTAAATACATCGTTCTGATTGTGGTGCTTACCATGTGCCCTGCGGTTTATCTGACATTTGGAATTATAAAAAGCACCTTCTATGAGGCGGCAGCCAATCGTTTTATTAGCGATCAGTTAAGCTTTGAAAATACACAGGTACTTGATAAAAAGATCAGCTATGAACATAAAGAAGTGCGGGTTGTTTTTGATTGGTCCTGAAGTGCCCGATGCTTCGATTTCTATTGCCCGTAGCAAGATGAAAGAATATAAGTTGGAAGATACGAAGCTAGTTGTATTGCAGGGGATGAACAATGAAGCGGTAGATGTGACTTCTATCCGTGCCATGGTCATGGAAGACTTCTACAAAAACAGCGAGCAGCGACTTCAGCAACAGGCAGTGAAGATTTCCCAACTGGAGACAACGTTGGAACAATACAGAACGTATGACGCAATGAGTCGTACATTAGTGCCCGAACTGAAAGTGCTTTATCCTTCCATCACTACGCTCTCCATCGCTCATTCGCTCGAAGTGCGGGTTGACTCGATGAAGACCGATACGGTAACATTGGCTGTTTTGAAATTCGACAGACATCCGTCTGCTGCCGAGAAACAGAAAATCAGCGAATGGCTGAAAGCCCGTGTAGGAGCGAAGAAGTTGAGGCTGATTACCGAATAATGAATCTAAAAATAGTAATATGAAATTCAGACTAACTGTCTTGATAGTCTTTTCCCTCTGTCTGTCGAATGTATTTGCCGATGAGGGAATGTGGCTGCTGGGAAATCTCCGCAAGAACAAACAGACAGACCGGGTAATGAAAGAACTTGGTTTGCAAATGCCTGTGAATAAAATATATAATCCGAAGAAACCTTCTCTTTCTGATGCTGTTGTCAGCTTTGGAGGTTTCTGTTCGGGAGTGGTGGTTTCCGAAGACGGTCTGGTGTTTACCAATCATCATTGTGGTTTCAGCAGTATCCAGCAACACTCTTCTGTGGAACATGATTATCTGAAAGATGGCTTTTTTGCACGTAGCCTTGACGAAGAGCTGCCGAATCCGGAGTTATATGTCCGTTTTCTGCTTCGTACGGAAGACGTAACCAAACGGGTATTATCTGCCGCCCGCTATGCTAAAACGGAAACAGAACGCCGTGTAGCTGTTGATTCGATCATGAATGTAATCGGTCTGGAAGTTTCCGAAAAAGATTCTACGCTGACCGGTATTGTTGATGCTTATTATGCAGGTAATGAATTCTGGCTTTCCGTTTATCGTGATTATAACGATGTTCGTTTAGTCTTTGCACCTCCTTCTTCTGTCGGGAAGTTTGGATGGGATACGGACAATTGGGTGTGGCCGCGACATACGGGCGATTTCAGCGTATTTCGTATCTATGCAAACACCAAGAATGGTCCGGCTGATTATTCTCCTGATAACGTCCCTTATCGCCCTGAATATGTAGCGCCCATCTCTTTGGATGGATACAAGGAAGGTTCTTTCTGTATGACGCTTGGTTATCCGGGAAGTACGGAACGTTATCTTTCTTCGTATGGTATCGAAGAGATGATGAATGGAATCAACCAGGCAATGATTGATGTGCGGGGAGTAAAACAAACGGTTTGGAAACGGGAGATGGATTGTCGTCCGGATATTCGTATCAAGTATGCTTCAAAATACGATGAAAGTTCCAATTATTGGAAGAATAGTATCGGAACAAACAAGGCCATCAAGCATCTGAAGGTGTTGGAAAAGAAGCGGGCGGCTGAAACAGCCCTTCGCGACTGGATTCAGTCTCATCCGGAAGAAAGAGAGAAACTGATTCGTTTATTCTCTTCTCTGGAGTTGAGTTATAGTAATCGTCGGGAAACAAATCGTGCGTTGGCTTATTTCGGTGAATCGTTTATCAATGGTCCCGAGTTGGTGCAGCTTGCTCTTGAAATTCTCAATTTGACTTTGAGGCCGAGGAGAAGCTGGTGATTACCCGCATGAAGAAGTTATTGGAGAAGTATGATAATCTTGATCTTTCCATTGATAAGGAGGTTTTTGCTGCCATGCTCAAAGAATATCAGTTGAAAGTGGATAAGAAGTATCTGCCTGCTATGTATGAAAAGATAGATACACTCTATAACGGGAATATTCAGGCTTATGTAGACTCTTTGTATGCAACGTCCAATATAACGTCTCCTAAGGGCCTAAAACGTTTTTCTGGAGCGGGATACTACGTATAATCTGATAGAGGATCCGGCTGTTTCTTTGAGTCTGGATCTGATCGTGAAGTATTATGAGATGAATCAGAGTATTTCCGAAGCTTCCGAGCAGATAGAGCAAGGGGAACGTTTGTTTAACGCTGCCATGCGCCGTATGTATGCCGATCGTAATTTCTATCCGGATGCCAATTCCACTATGCGGCTTAGTTTCGGAACGGTTGGGGGGTATACTCCTTTTGATGGGGCCACTTACGATTATTATACCACTGTGAAAGGCATCTTTGAGAAGGTGAAGGAACATGCAGGTGATATTGACTTTGCCGTCCAGCCCGAGTTGTTGAGTTTGCTTTCTTCCGGTGATTTCGGAAGATATGCCAATGCACAGGGAGACATGAATGTTTGCTTTATTTCTAATAATGATATTACAGGCGGTAATTCCGGCAGTGCCATGTTCAATGCCAAAGGAGAATTGCTTGGGCTGGCTTTCGATGGCAACTGGGAAGCAATGAGCAGTGACATCGTATTTGAACCTGACTTGCAGCGTTGCATCGGAGTAGATGTGCGGTATATGCTCTTTATTATGGAGAAATATGGTAAGGCGGGCAATCTTGTTCAGGAGTTGAAGATAGCTCGATGAAGTAAATGTTTCGATAAAAGATATATATTTACTAAATAGAAAGGCAACTAATCTGTGGTAGTTAGTTGCCTTTCTATTTTATTTAAATGAATTCCTTTTTACTTTTTGGGTTTTCTACGTGCCCATCCTTCCTCGCTGAAGTCAGGCTCTTTGTCTTTGAAAAATTCTTGCCAGTCATCTTTCTTTTTTGGACCACGGGCATCAGAATAACCTCGTTCTGCACGACTAGGTTTATCTTTTTTAGCTTGATTTAGCACCTTTTGCAGAAGCATCTCTCGATTTTCTATCCTTATTCTCATAGCGTGGTGCACGTTCGTCACTTTTGCCGCCGAATCGTTTACCTCCCTTGCGCTCATTAGAACTGCTTTCGCGTCCTTTTCCGCTTTCTTCACCGGCTATTTCAATAACGACCTTACGTCCGTTCCATTTAGCTTTGTTCAGCGCTTTAATTACATTGGTCGCTTCCTTTTCGGGTACTTCAAAGAAAGAATAGTTCTGCATCAGGTCAATGCGTCCCAATTCAATGCGCCCTCTTGTATTGCTGTTCAACAGTCCGATAAGATCACTTGGAAAGAAACTGTCCGTTTTACCCAGATTGATAAATAAGCGGTTGAAGCCTGGAGCAGCTTTTCGGCTTCTTTTCTCGAAACCTCCTTCTTTACGATCACCACGTCCGGCGCGTTCTGCACGCATATCGGTTGGTTGCTCTATTTCAGGACGGTTGCGGTAATATTCTGCAAAACGGTTGATTCGTGAGAACCATTCGTTTAATCAAGTCCTCTTTGCTTAGCCATTCCAGTTTGCGATAGATTTCCGGCATAAGTCGGCAATCTCTTCTTCGTTCACTTTCACTTTTTCGAGATCATCAATTACCTTAATCAGCTGTTTCTGACAGATACCTGCCGCTGTCGGCATTTCTCCGACAATAAATTTTTTGCTGATAATCCGTTCGATTTCTCTCATCTTTCCCTTTTCGCGGAGGTTGATGATGGCAATGGAAGTTCCGGTTTTTCCGGCACGCCCTGTACGTCCGCTACGATGTGTATAGCTTTCTGTGTCGTCAGGCAATCCGTAATTGATGACATGTGTCAGATCGTCTACGTCAAGTCCACGGGCAGCCACGTCAGTTGCAACGAGCAGTTGCAGATTACGGATGCGGAATTTCTGCATAACGGCATCCCGTTGTGCTTGGGAAAGTTCGCCATGTAAAGAATCGGCATTGTAACCTTCCTGCATCAATTTGTCTGCAATTTCTTGAGTCTCTTTACGGGTACGGCAGAAAATGATACCGTATATTTGTGGGTAGTAATCGACGATACGTTTTAAAGCTTCATATTTATCTTTAGCCTGTACGGTATAAACAACGTGTTTAACGTTGTTGGTACTTTCATTCTTACGGCCAATAGTTATTTCTTTCGCGTTACGTAAGTAGTTCTTGGAGATACGTGCGATTTCCGGGCTCATTGTTGCAGAAAACAGTAGAGTGTTACGTTCCTGCGGCACATCAGCCAGGATGGCATTGATACTCTCTGTGAATCCCATATTAAGCATTTCGTCCGCTTCATCCATTACAACGTTGTGGATGGTAGATAAAGATACGGTTTTGCGCTCCATCAAGTCGAGCAGACGTCCCGGTGTGGCAACGATGATATGTACACCTCGTTTCAGGCTGCGTATTTGGCTATCAATGGAAGAACCACCATATACAGGCAGTACTTTCAGTCCGTCAATGTATTTGGAATAGTCGTTCAGATCTCCTGCTATCTGGAGACAAAGCTCGCGGGTAGGGCAGAGGATAAGCGATTGTGGAATTCTGTTTTTACGTCAATCTGTTGGAGCAAGGGCAAACCGAATGCGGCTGTTTTACCTGTTCCTGTCTGTGCAAGAGCTACTACATCATTATTTTCTCCTAAAAGGTACGGAATCACTTCCTCTTGTACCGGCATGGGATTCTCGTATCCCATTTCTTCAATTGCTCTACGTATCTCCGGAGAAACGCCAAGCTCTTCAAATGTCTTCATTAAATCTCTGTATATCTTTTATTTCGGCTGCAAAGATAGTTAATTTAGTTGATAATAAATGGTTGATAACGGATAATTATTGTAGACGTCATCGTATTTATCATTTATCAACAATCAATTATCTGTTAATAAAATGCTGCGCAACTGTTTTAAATCTTCCGTAGAAGTCCGATTCCTTTTTTCAGATAGGTTTGTACACTCCCATATTCAGCTTCAATCTGTTCCTTGCGGCATTCAGGAATCTTCTTTAGCCGAATAGATGGTAGTGATTGCTTCTTGAGAGTTGATCGGCAATTTGTAGGCGTATTTAGAGGCTTTGGGATATTGAAATAATCGTTACTCAAACGATAATCTTCCATTATCACATCTTCATTGACGCCTAGAGCGGCGAGTAGGAGTGCGGAAACAATTCCTGTACGTCCTTTTCCGGATGTACAATGAATAACAACCGGATAATTGCTACGGTCGAGAAGAATGGTGAACAGCTCTTTGAATTCCTTTTGGTAGTTTGTAACCAGTTCCCGGTTCATTCGTTCTACGAGGCGGTAGATGGTATCAGTTTTTATTTTTTCTTCCCGAATACCTTGCAGAATTTTTTTCCATGTTCCTGTGAGGATGGGGATATGTACGATTTTAAACTTGTTATCATGTAGTTGCGGATAGTTGTGGCGTTCGCTTTCAGAACGTAAGTCTATGATTGTTCGTATTCCCATATTCTTAAGCTCTTGGCAGGAACAAGGAGGGATACTGTCTATTTGTGCGGAACGGTATATCATTCCCCAACGAAGAGATTTTCCGGTGTCGGCAGATTCGTATCCTCCTAAGTCGCGGAAGTTCTGTATACCGGGAATATTGATGTTGCGGGTAGCTACTTTGATGCGGTATTTGTTGTTAAACACCATCAAGTAGTAATAACGTTGGGACGGATCATTGGTTACGATTGTCATTTTACCACTGGAGATGCTAGCCATTGCAATGGGAGAATCTTCCGGAATAATTTCCGGAGAAGTAGAGGTGTATACTTTTACCTGTCCTTTTAATATCGGTGTTGTTTCCCATTTGATAATACAGTTTCCTATATTATTTTCCTCACACACCACAGATATAGCAGGTGATGTGCCGGAGCACGACGGGAGCACTAATAAAACAGTAAGCCAGCTTAACAGGTTTTTATACATAGTTTCTTTGTCTTGAATCGTATACTGCAAAGATAAGAATTACCCGAAGATGTGATAATTCCTTTGCGATAATTAGCCAAAGTTAATAGTAATTTACGTGTTAAAAAAGGGCGCATCTTCCGGTGGAAGAGCGCCCTGAATGAGAAGTTGCTTGAATCAGCTTTATTGGATACTGTTTAATAAATCCGTTTTTCCTTCATTGATTAACTTTAGAATAAGTTCGCCAAATAAGGTATTTTGCCATGCAAACCAAGCACGGGTGAAGTTATTGGGGTCATCTTTGTGGAAAGATTCATGCATAAAGCCTGTCCCTGCATCCGTATTGAGCAGCATCTTTACACAATCTTTGATCTCCTGATCGTCCTGACTGGTAAATGCTTTCATCATGATGCTCATCGGCCATACCATATCATAACCGATGTGAGGCCCGCCAATACCTTCTCCTGCCTTTCCTTTGAAGAAATAGGGTTATCCTTGCTCCATTACAAAACGGCGTGTATTTTGATAGATAGGATCGTTGATTTCTACATCACCAAGATAAGGCATTGCCAGCAGACTTGGTACATTAGCATCATCCATTAAGAAATGATTTCCGAAGCCATCTACCTCAAAGGCATAAATTGTACCATATTTAGGGTGATTATAAGTCGCATATTTTTTTAGTGCAGCTTCTACTTCTTTTGCCAGATCTGTGCATTGTTTTGCCAGTTCTGCATTTTGATTTACAGCATTTAGAATTTCGGCAGCTTTCTTTAGCGAAGAAACAGCGAAGAAGTTAGACGGCACGAGAAATTGCAGGGTTGTAGCATCGTCAGATGGGCGGAAAGCTGAAACAATAAGTCCGACAGGATTTACCGGAGCACCTAGGCCATTATTGTTTAATGTATCGAGTGCACGTTCTGTTTTGCGTTGAAATTTATAAGGTCCCACTCCTTCTTTGCGTTGTTGCTCCTTAAAAGTAGTCAGGATATTGGTGATGGCTTGTATCCATTCACTATCAAAAATACTGGCATCACCGGTTTCCTTCCAATATTGGTAGGCCAGACGTAGTGGATAACATAGAGAATCTATTTCCCATTTTCTTTCATGTAATTCAGGTTTCATGTCGGTCAGGTCGGACATCCATTCCCCTCCGACAGCTCCGTCATTAAAAGCATTAGCGTATGGATCAATATTGATACATTTAAATTGTCTGCGGATCACTCCTTCAAGCATTTTCTTTAATTCCGGGTCTTATTGGCCAGTTGTACATAAGGCCAAACCTGTGCTCCCGAGTCACGTACCACATGGCATGAATATCGCCTGTATAAACAAAAGTATCAGGCTTGCCGTCTGTTGTGCGATAATGAACCGTTGTTTCAAGGGTATTGGGAAAACAATTCTCGAACATCCACGCCAATTTTTGGTTAGTAAGCAACTTTTTTACTCTGATAATTTCTGCTTCCACAGCTTTTGATGTAAAAAGACGCTTGTTTACAGGTGGACGGTTACTTTTATAAGCGGCCACTTCAGCTGCCTGATTGACTACATTGGTATGATCTCTAGCAAGAATAAGTTCAGTAGCATTCGCATGACTTCCCATTAATAGGGTGGTTGTAATAATGCATATTCCGATGTTTCTTTTCTTCATCTTTACAGTGTTTTTGAGAGGATTATTAAAAGTGGTTATTATAAGTTGATTCCGGCTAATCTGCCGTACATTTCTACAAAAGCTGCTTGTGTCAAAAGCCATTTTTTCTCATTTTTATCTGTTCCGCTCCAATCTGTTTGGAAGAGTCCCCGTTTATCCCTGGCATATTGCCATGCATAATCAAGGCTTTTTGGAAGTCGGCTAGATAGGTCTTATTGTGATCTGTGTGATAAAGCTCTATAAATCCTCTTAGCATGACTGCTGTGAACCAGATATTTCCTTTTTTCAGTAATTGAAATGTTTGTCCGTTCGGCGAGGTGAAATGAGTGAAAGTGCTTGTGACATGCTTCGGCTATATTTTGAGCATCTTCCAGATAGTTTTTCTGTTTTGTTATTTGGTAGAGTAGGGCGGCTGCTTGCATCATTTGGCCGCTATTATAGGCAAATTTGGCACGCCCGATTTTCTTATTGAGTGCAATGTTGTCAAAGTATAAATGATCTGTTGGATCTTCTAAATTCTTTTTAGTCCATTCGTATAACTCTTTCCCTTGTTTCAAATAGGTGCTGTCTTGAGTTGCCTGAAATAGCTTGAGAGCAAAAACGGCTCCCGGTGCATTTGAACAAGTGTTTTTGGACTCTTTTTTCTGCTCACACCAGTAGATTCCTCCTCCAAGCACTTCGTCTTTACCGCTAAGAATAAACTCCCATATCAGTTCGGCTTTTTCTAGATAGGCTTGTTTTTAGTCATACGATAAGAATCGGTGAAATCAATGCCTAACCAAACGTTGTCATCATAAAAACGATCAGAGAGAGGTTGATTACTGATATAGGATGAGTAAGCGAATGGTTCTCTTCGTGTGTCGAAATACTCTTCCAATCCAGGGAGTACTTTATTTTCCAGAAGTTTCTTATATTTTTTGTTTCCAGTGCTCTCCAACAGTGCGTTTACTGCAGAGAATGTACCCGAGTACGGCCAAAGATAAGAATATTCATTATGTCTTTTTGCTTGTTCTTCTGACGCTAGATAAGTTGCTTTGTTGTTCTGGTCAGAAGGATAATTTTCGCGCAGCAAACAAGTATTGGGTGCTGCATAGTTTTTGTAAAGGGCATCCAAGCTTTGCTGGGCTCTTTCTGCGTTAGGATTTGTGTTCGCAATGGCGAAAGCACAAATAACATTGAGCAATAGGCTATTCATAGTTTCCTTTCATTAATTGATATTTATAAAATAGTCCAATTTTGTTTTTCAATTTATTGGGGAATTAATCATTGGAGAGCAAGTCCCAGGTATCACTGCTACTGTGACTCTACAAAAATACCTTATTCCGACTACTTATAAAATGGGTAGTAAGCGAATTGTAAATGCTTGTAGGATGTATCTGTTTGATAATTAGGTATATACGTGTTGATGGATATCACATAAATGTAAATGCTATTGTGTGGCTGATAGACTATTATTCTTGAATTTATTGCCCGATTCGAGCCACTTTTTCTTCAAATTCATTCCGATCTCCATTTGCTTTGATTCGCATTTTTGAACGGTAATTATAGATAGTCGACAATGAATATTGCAGGAAGTGGGCTATTTTTACGCTATCTGTAATTCCCAGGCGGATTAGTGCGAAGATACGTAATTCAGGCGTTAAAAGTTTACCCGGACCTGGAATAATTACATTTTCCGGTAAGAGCAATGCATTAAAATCCTCAACGAAATTAGGAAAAAGATTTAGAATTGCTTTATCAAAGTTATTATAAAATTCAGCCAGATCTTCTTCTGTGTTGAGTGAAGAGTGAAGGAATGACGTCACTTTTTTAATATCTTCGCTTTTGGCTATTTTAAGCGCCCTCTTTTTTAAATTGGCTATTTTGTTAATATAACTGGTATATTGTTCCATATATAGTCCTACATATTCTTCTTTGATTTATTATTATCTGCTAATATTGAGTTCATTTGTTGTATCTCGTAAAGATGATAGGATAAACTTCATTGGCTTGCTCCACTT